>Ga0210003_1004445_pt1 | contig 11105 bp, 3 predicted proteins | sample LantaG_FD_182804 | JGI IMG/M metagenome (GOLD analysis project Ga0210003, IMG submission 182804) | Deep subsurface microbial communities from Baltic Sea to uncover new lineages of life (NeLLi) - Landsort_02402 metaG (SPAdes) (version 2) | ecosystem: Environmental > Aquatic > Marine > Oceanic >...
CAGCCGCTAAAAAGTTAAAAAAAATGAACGCTAAGATGGAAGACTTAGAGGCTAACAGACAAGAGATAATAAATCCATATGCTGATTCTGTAAATTTGAGTAGTCAAATGAGTAATCCTATGGCTAATTTATCTGTAGCTACACAAGCTACTGAAATGCAAATAGAACAAACTGACATAGCATTAGCTAATACTTTAGACACATTAAGACAATCTGGTGGTGGTGCTGGTGGTGCAACTGCTTTAGCGCAAGCTGCTTTACAATCTAAAAAAGGTGTTGCTGCTGATATAGAATCACAAGAAAAAGCTAACGAAGATAAAAGAGCTTCTGGAGAAGAAAGATTACAACAAGCTAAGTTAAATGAAGAAAAAAGAATGCAAGGTTTAGATGCTTCAGGTAAACAGTTCGTGTATGGACAACAAGAAGGAAGAGAAATGATGGCGTTAGAAAGATTACAAGGGCAAATAGATAATCAACAAGGTATCAAAGCACAAGCGTCTGCCGACCAAACAGCTGCACTAACCGGAGCAATCTCAGGAGTGGCAGGAGCTATTACATCAGGTAGAAAATAAGTTCAAAAACATGGAAAATAAAAATATTACAACAAATCTCTTAATAAAACAATTACTGCAAAGTGATAATATGGCTTACGTGCCAGGTTATTTATCATCTAAAGTAGATATTGAATTTGGGGTTTTAAACAAAGCTTATCAAGATACTGGTAAAGAATATGCTAAGTTAAAAATGTCAATGAAACAAGGAACATGTGGAGACTGTATTGAAGAAAACAATAGACTAACTCAAATAGAAAACTCACCTAAGTTATCTTTAGAATTTTTAGAAAACATAATGGGTGAACTTGCTGTAACTCAAACCTCTAGCTATGATCCAAATAATTATTTTGGATTTCTTGTTTCTAACTGCATTATAACTAAAAAACCAGGATTTTCTAGAACTGATGGCTACGATATAGAATTAAACTTATTAGACAACGGAACTCAAGAGATAACTTTTAGTGGTCCAGTTTTTGATAAACCTTTAATAATCAATAGCGCTGCTCTTCAAAGTTTACTAGATTCAGATACTTCAATGGTTGTAGCAACGCCAGACATAAATGCGAGTATGACGGAATTATTAGTGGAGTCTCAGTTATTCACACCAGATAATGTAGGAGAAAACGGTCAATTATCTTCTGCCGCTAAAATATCAGATGAATTTGTATTAAAATTCAACGGTGAACCTGATTATGAAATTCTTGATATTGGAAATGGTAAAGGAAGAAACATCCTAAGATTTGACATGGATAAGATTGAAAGAAAAATACAACCTTTTATAAATGCTGAAGTTGCAGGTTTACTTTCTACCGAACAAGAAGCTATCGCTGCTTGGAATGTTTATTTATCGAAAGGAACAAGCTCTGAAGAAGATGACCAAATGGTTCAAAACGCTAACGCAGGTGAAGACTCTTGGATATATGAAAAAGATCTACCTTTGTATCAAGATAAAAAAATTAAGTTTGCAGAGAAATATAAACAATATTTTTATAAGAATTACTTAAAACAATTCCTAGAAAACAAACTACCAAGCGTAGAAGAAGATGCTGCTATATTTGATTTAGAAGAAGCAAGAAAAGCTAAGGCACAAAAATTAATGGGTAACCAATAAAATTAAATTAAATGACTAAAGAAGAATATATAACAGACTTAGTATCTCAGAACCTAACAGGTAAAGAGATTGTTGATCTTGCTTCAAGATTTCAAGAGGAAGAAGAAGTAAAGACAAACGATGTTGCAACACAGGATGCAGATGTAACATCGACAACAGGTACGGCGTCCGAATCTTCGGATGGTATATCGGATTATATTTCCGTCGCTAAACCATCAGAAACATACTCACCAGGAGATGGTTATGAATATAAATATGAGGTAGACGAAAAAGGAATACCTACTTATTATAGTAAAACCACAAACTCTAGTGAATGGTTACCATCAGAATCAGGATCAAAATCAGAACTTTCTGTTGCTAGTAAATTTAAACACGCAGATGTAAATACAGATGCTTTTGCAAAAACTGAATCTGCATTTGAAAAAGCAAATAAAGCGCTAATAACTGCAGCTGAAGAAAGCGTTTCTGGAGAAGATACTGCAGAAAATATTGCAGAAAAAGAGGAGCTATTAAACGAAGTTAGTCAATACTATAGTAGCGACATAAAAGAAGCAAAGGAAAAGTTAAATGAATTAAAGTCAACTCCTCCAGCTGACGATGCTAGCGAAAAAGAAATAAAGGAATACGCAGATAAGATTCAAGAGCTAGAAAACTCTACAACACCATTAGGTATAGCCAGAGTAGAACTAAAGAAACTTCAAGAAAAAACAGCTCCAACCACGGATCAATTAAAAATAATTGATAAAAAAGTTTTAGAATTTAGTCCTACTAAAATGCAAAAAGGTTCATGGTTGGATGATGATGCAACAACAGAATCTATGGAAGCTGAAACTGAAGTTGAAAATCAAAATTACTCTAGACTTGTAAACGGAGTAAATGGAGCAAAATCGCAATTAAGTAGAGATGGCATAGAACGCCCGAGTTATAATACTAAATTTCCTTCTGTAAGTGAACAAAAAACTTTTCAAGAAGAACTAAAAGTATATAATCAAAAAATTAACGAAATAGTTAAGAAGGATTACGAGGCTGAATTAATACAATCACAAATAAATGATAATGTAGAAGATTGGGCAGATAGTGAAGATAGTAACTGGTCGCAGGCTTGGAATTTTATAAAAGAAAACCCATCAACATATTTGTTTAAATCCGCCCAAGGATTTAAAGAGGTTTTTATTGACGAAAGTGACTCAAAGGAAAAAAAAGAAAGCTTTAAAAGGCTACTTGAACTTGATGTTGCTCCTAGGCTTGAGAAAACTATAAAAATAGCCACCATATCTCCAAAAATTATAGAAGATCTTGTAGCGCAACAAGATGCTCTTGCAACGGGAACATACCAAACCCAAGAAGAGATTGACGAAGCGAATAAACTAATAACTGACTTAAACAACAAAGCTAAAGATGTATATAAAATATATGAACAAAGCACTTTAGAAGCAAGAGAAAATCTAATTCCAGATATAGAAACTATAGATGATCTTAAAATGCTTGATTATAATTTTAGCACAGTACCTATGCTTGCTACACAGGCTTTAAACGCTACAGTTGAACTTGGTCAAACTATAGGTGAATTAAATTATAGATTAGCAGATTTGCCTAATGCAGTGGTAAAACAAGTGGAACGTTGGACAGGTGAAAAGATTCCACCTAACGTATCTGCTGCTTATAAAACAATGGCACACATGCTTACACTGCCTTTAAGTGGAGGTTCTGGAATTATTCAAAGTATCTATCCAGAAGCCGTTAAAGAAGGTAAAGATAAATTATGGGGAGTTATTGACGAATACCAAGATCAACTAATGAGTGGATTACCACCTGCAAAAACATTAGGAGAACTTGAAGACATGGGCGACGCTGGAAGATATCTAGCAACAATGATCGGAAGTCAATTACCTAACACTGTGATAATGTTTACAACCGGCGGCTTAGCTCTACCCTTACTTACAGCACAAGCTGGTGGTGGTGCTTTCTTAGAAATGGAAAGTGACATGAAAAACAGTAGAGAAGCTAACGCAGCGTGGTTAGGTAGTGAACCTGAAGATAAGAACGGCGAAGCTTATAGACAGTGGAAAGAAAATGAACCTGTTATTCTTGATTATACTCCAGCGCAAATGTATGGTGTTGCTATGGGTAAAATGGCTTTAGAATATGCTACAGAAAAAGTAAGTTTAGGTTTAATAGATGAAGCTAAAACTATTTTTAACGCTAATAAAATAGCGTCTAAAGGTTTTATTGAAAACGTAGCTGGTCTGCTTACTCCAAACGCTTTAAAAGCAGGTCTTTATGGAGGTCTTGGAGTATTAGGTGAAGGTATAGGTGAAGGAATTGTAGAATTTGGTGGAAACTTATTAGACAGGGAAATATTAGGTAAAGAAGTAGACTTGCTTGAAGGCGTTCCAGATGCTATGTTTTCTGGTGTATTTATGGCGGGTGTAGTTTATAAAGCTCCTGGTTATGGTAGACAAATATTTGACATAGTTAAAAGTGCTGATACAGCAGGTGTTCTAGCAAACAACCAACTTAAGATAGAAAAACTACAAGAGGATTTAAAAAATAATCCTAACATGTCTGTTGATAATAAAGAAAGGATAAAACTACGCATTGCTAAATTAGTAAAAAAATCTACAGATTTTGTAAACAAAGATTTAGATAGATACTCTACAATGACTGTGAGTGATATTAGAGAATTATCAAAAATAGAATTAGAAAAATTTAAATTACAGAACGAATTAGAAAGTGTCAAAAAAGACACCGGTATAGTAAATGGTAAAGAAGATTTAATAGCTGGTATAGAACAACAAATCACAGCTGCTAATGTAGCTAAAGCAGAATTGCTAGCACCTCAAATTGCTTTAGAAAAGAAAAATCCAAACAGACCAACTCTTAGTAAAAGAACAGATATGGTTTTAGCGCCAGAAAGCATGCAAAATAAAGATGTTGGCACTGAGACTAATGAACAGAGTGAATTAGAAATTAAAAAACAGAAGGTTAAAGATAGAAACAAAAAAAGTATAGACTCAGTAGACCCTAGTGTTAAAACTCCTTTTAATAAAGTTGGAGACAAATGGAACTCTGGTTTTACTAGCCAAGAGAATCTATACGAAATTGATCCTAGTTACAATCCAGATACTGATGGTGATGGGTATGAAGTTATAACAAAAGTAATAGATCCAGGTGCTAAAACAGATGGTAAATTAAGTAAAGCGCCTAAGTATAAAATAACAGTGTTTAAAGACAAAGCATCAGCTGATGCAGCTATAGCTAAAAAATTACTAGAAATAAAAGATAAAGCAGCAAAAAAAGAAGCTACTTTAGAAACAGGAGGTGAAACCAAGCTTGATCAAAAAGCAGCAAAACGTAAAGAGATTTTAGATTCTTATAGTAAAATAGACAAATTAGCAGAAAATGATTCTTTTAATCCAGAAAAAATTAAAAGACTAACTGAAAACCAAAAAAATAAAATACTTGAAATCGCTGGAGGAAGTATAAATTCTAGGTTAAATCAACTATGGAAACCAGGTAGTTTGTTAACTAAAGCAGAGTTTAAAAAAGCTTTAGAAGGAGAATACATAAAAGCTTATTTCGAGTATAAGTTATCAAAAGATAAAGGCCAAGGAGTAGGTAGACAAGTTAGTAATCTTTTTTATCTTAGAGCTAATAAAATTGCTACAGAAAATATAAAGAAAGGTAAAACAGTTAGCGCGGATAGTGAAAAAGCTCAACAAATTGCTGACAAGGCAGAGCAAAAAGAGTTTGACGAAAAAGAATCACAAGAAGACACACAGAGAGAAAAAGTGTATTCTTCTCAAACTGATCAAGTTGATAGTTTAGATACAGCAGAAACAAAAGCTCTTATTAAAGATGAGGTTTCTAAAGATATATTATTAGCTGCTGCAAAAGGTAAAAACGCAGCTGATACAGCAAGAGATATAGCTAATGAATCTAAATTAGAATATTTTAAAAGACTTAGAAAAGATATAGGAACTTTCACTAGTCAAAAATATAAAGACTTTGTAAATTCGTTAGACAAGAGCTTTATTAAATCATTACCAGTTGCAGACATAAAAAGAAGATTTGGTAAGTTATTTGGTATAAAGAAAACAGGCACAACACCTACTAAGCAAACAAGCAAGTCAGGTAAGCCTAGTTACTTTAATAAACCAGTTTATAACGTACCTAAGGTAACTGCTGAAGGTTTACAAAAATTTAAAGATTATTTTCTAGGTGGAGAAAAAAGACAACAGTCTTTATATAACTTATTAGCTACAGATTTTGCATTAGAATCGATACAAGAGCTAATGGCAGACGATGCTTTTATGAGCAAGTTAGAAACTGCTTTGGGAGACAGTGGTATCACGGCTATAGAGTTTATGCAAAGTATTGAAAATCAACTTGACAAAAGAATTAAAGAAGATACCTCATTAGACGTTGTAGATAAAAGAACTGTTGATGAACTTATAGATGATACAATTACAGAAGAAAACGTTGAAAACATAACACCAGACATTTTAACTAAAGCTATCACAAAATTAGATAGATTTACAAAACCTGACGGTACACTGAAAATGGATTTTGGTATTACGGCATTAGCTGGATTAGTTAATACAGGATTAAAAACCTTAAAGTTAGCTATAAAAAGTGGAGTTAATTTTGCTTCAGCATTGTCTCAATTTAAAAATTATTTAAAAGAAAAACTTGAACAATTAACTCTTTCGCTAAAGCTAAATCCAATAAGCACCAACACGTTTAAAAATATTTTAAACAAACAAGAGGGTAATCAATCTTCTATAGAAGATATTCAAAAAGATCTTAAAGTTAAAGATTTTAACGAGTTAACTACTAAAGAACAGGTAAAATTATTAAAAGAAGCTTTAACTAAATTAACAAAAGCTTTAGGTATTAAAGTTGGTGTTGGTAAAAACATAGCACCAAGAGCAGATCCTAAAAAATCAAGAACACGTCAATTAGCTTTAACTAGTTTCACAAAATTACTTAAATCAGGGACAATTTCTAAAGAACGTTTAGCAGAAATTAAAAAAGCTATCGAGTCTGATGAGTTAATAGATTTAAATGATTTTAATAAACAATTTGGCAAACTTCCATTGTCTAACGAAAGCACAACAAATCAAGATAAAGCAAGAACAACTAAAGACATTGAAGCTTTGGTGTTAAAGAATATCAAAAACTTATCTGTTATTAATACGGTTAAAGCTAAGATGATAGAAGGTATTATGAATGTTATAAGCGCAAACCCAAAACTTGTTGGTGCTATTAATGAAGTAATGTATCAGGTCAACCAAAGTGGCAGTATATTTAGAATGCTAGCTCCTTTAGTGGGTATGATAAAACAAAACGGGTATAATCAAAAAACGACTGTTGGAGAACATGCTTTAGCTTATAATAGTTTTGTTCAATTATTGACTCTTGGTAGCTTAGGAGATGCTACTTTTAGAAAAGGACTTTCAAAATGGCTTGTTGAAAATTACGTGCAATTTCAAGTTACCGAAAACTCTAACGGAAGTAAATCGGGATCTGGTGTTGCTATACAAGAGCAAACTTATTTTGATGAAAACGGTAATGTTGTTTGGATAGCTAAAGATAGCATATTACCTGAATTACTGTCTCAAATAATAGAAGTTAAAGAAGGTAAAAGAAAATGGGAAGATGTAGGAACCAGCAAAACTAGATACTTTAGTGAGTTTGGGTATTACAATGCATTTACATTCATGGTTTCAAATGGCAAAGGTGGAATGACATCCATTAACAACGTTAGCGGCGCTAAACTTACAGCTAAGCAAAAAGCTCAAATAACAAACAAAGGTGAATTTACTGACGCGGAAGGTAATTCTTATTACCCTAACGTTGAAGCTGCGGCAGCGTATGTTGTAGGTCAAGTTGAATTAAAAAACCTTACTGCTCAAGAAGGTCAAGCTATATTTGATGCGTTTTTTGCTTCTGATGTCGCAATGGATAAACAACTTGTTGGTGGTATACAACCAATGATGGAGCTTTTAGTTCAAAAAATATGCTCGTCTCCGTGTAAAGTTCCTAATACCACCAAGCAAGTTAAAAAGATAATGCAAGACTCTTTAGACACAAAGGTTAATGCTCAAAAAGTAAATAAGCCAACTAAAGGGATTAGCGTGTTTGATTTTGATGATACGTTAGCTAAAACCAATAGTAAAGTTATTGTTACAATGCCTGATGGTAGAACAAGCAAAATTGACGCTACTGAGTTTGCTAAAAACTCTGTAAAATTAGAACAAGATGGCGCTCAATTTAATTTTGATGAATTTAGCAAAGTTATTGATGGTAAAAAAGGACCATTAGCTGACCTTGCTTTAAAACGTCAGGGTAAATTTGGAAGTGGTGATATTTTTGTATTAACCGCAAGACCACAAGCAGCCGCTCAAGGTATTAAAACATTTTTAGATGGTATAGGATTAAATCTACCTTTAAAAAATATTACAGGTTTAGAAAACGGATCACCTCAAGCAAAAGCTCAATGGATATTAAGCAAAACAGCAGAAGGTTATAATGATTTTTACTTTGCTGATGATGCTATTAAAAACGTTAAAGCGGTAAAACAAATACTTGATCAAGTAGACATAAAATCTAGAGTTCAACAAGCTATTGTTAATAAAAAAGAAAGATTAAACAAAGAATTTAACCAACAACTTGAAGAAGTTACCGGTAAAGAAGCTTTTAAAACGTACTCTAAAAGTAGAGCATCAATAGAAGGCGGTAAAAAAGATAAAGGATTACTTAATTGGCTAGGTAATCAATTTACTATAACTCCATCTGCTGAAGATTTTATGGGATTAATGTACGATCTTATAGGAGTTGGAAAAGAAGGCAATAGGCATAAGAATTGGATTAAAGAAAACTTAATAGATCCACTTAACAAAGCAGAGCAAGAAATACTTTCAGCTAAGGTTTCTGTTGCTAAAGATTTTGCTGCATTAAAAGATAAGTTTCCGTCTTTAAAAACGTCAAAACTAGGTAGCAACCCTTTACTTAAGCCAATTGGAGTTGGACCATATACTAAATCTCAAGCAATGAGAGTTTACATGTGGGTAAAACAAGGTATGGATATTCCAGGTTTATCTAAACGTGATCAAAACGCTTTAGTAGCTGCTGTTGAAGCAGACTCAGAATTAAGAGCTTTTGCTGATCAAGTTATATTAATTCAAAAAGACTCAACTTATCCTGCTCCAGGACAAAACTGGGTAGCAGGTAATATATCTAGTGACATCATGCAAAGTTTAGATAAAGGCTTTAGAAATAAACTTTTAACTGAATTTAACGAAAACCTTAATGCTATATTTACGGCGGATAACTTAAACAAGTTAGAAGCTTTGTATGGTACTAAGTGGGTTGAAGCGTTGCAAGACTCAATACGTAGAATGAAAGCTGGTAGCAATAGACCAGTATATCAAGGTGGAGGATCAAGAGTTGTAAACGAATTGTTAGATTGGTTAAACGGATCTGTTGGAGCTATTATGTTCTTAAACATGAGATCTGGATTATTACAGCTAACATCAGCGGTAAACTTTATAAATTGGGGTGATAATAATATGTATGCAGCGGCTAAAGCTTTTGCAAACCAAAAACAATGGTGGAGTGATGTTTTAAGGTTAATGAATTCTGATTACTTAGTTAATAGACGTGACGGTTTAAAAATAAACGTAAACGAAGCAGAACTTGTTGACGCTGGTAAGAAAGATGGAATGAAAGGAGCTTTAGCTTATTTCTTAGATAAAGGTTTTCTTATCACTAGGATAATGGATAGTTTAGCAATTGGAACTGGTGGTGCAGCGTTTTTTAGAAACAGAATAAATGCTTTATTAAAAAGAATAAATCCTGACACAAATAAACTATATACTAAAGCGGAAGCTGAAGCAAGAGCGTTTGATGATTTTTATGCTATAGCTGAAGAAAGCCAACAGTCTAGTAATCCTAGCAAGATATCACAACAGCAAGCTAGTTTAGCTGGTCGTGTTATTCTATCGTTCCAGAATACTACTATGCAGTATATGAGAATGAATAAAAAAGCTATTAGAGATTTATACAATAGAAGAAAAAACCCTGGTCAAACTCAACGTGAAAGTGACTTAGGAAATATTTCTAAAATAGTATATTACACAACAGTACAGAATATTATATTTCACTCATTACAAAATGCTTTATTTGCAACGTTATTTGAAGGAGGGGATGAAGAAGAAGAAGATGAAAATAAAACTGCTAGTATAGCAAACGGCATGGTTGATTCTTTGTTATTTGGCCTTGGTTTTGGAGGAGCAGCAATATCCACTGTTAAAAACGTATTGCTAGAGTTAGCTAGTCAAAATGAAAAGAAAAATCCTAAATACGAAGAAGCCGTATGGAGTGTTTTTGATTTCTCTCCAGTATTAGATTCTAAAGTGAGAAAGCTTAAGAGTGCATTTAAATCTTTTTCTTGGAATAGAGATGAAATGAAAAAAAGAGGTTGGAGTTTAGATAATCCTGCTTACTTAGCTATAGCACAAATTATAGCTTCAGGTACAAATGCTCCACTTGATAGAGTACTTAGAAAAATAATGAATCTTAGAGCTGCGTTAGATGAAGAAACTAGAACTTGGCAAAAAGTAGCTCTTACTTTAGGTTGGGATACTTGGAGCTTAGGTTTACCATATTGGGGCTTACAAAGCACAATAAGAAAAGAAGAAGCTGAAGCTGAAAAAGTTAAAGCTGATTTTAAAACAGATGTTAGAAAACTAAAAGCATCTGGTTATAAAAAAACTATGACTCCTGAAAAATACGAGGATGTTGTGGAAATGAAAAGTCCTTACGGAACAGTAATGTATTACTATAAAATAAAAAAAGAACAATGAAAAAAATTAAAAGTCTATGGAATTCATTAATGTATAAATTAATGTTTAAAAATTACGAAGAAGAAGAAAAACTAATTATGCCTACGCCAATTAATATGAATATTGTAGCAGCTAAAAAAAGTAGAAAAGCCTATGAAGAAGCTAAGGCTAAAAAACATCCTAAAGCTTCTCAATCAACTAAAAAGAAAAATTAATGTTTAAAAATTACAAATAAAATTATGAAAAAACTTATATTATTGGTTATGCTACTAAGTAGCTGTGGAAGTTATCAATATATAAATGACACTATGCTTATAGACGAAGCAGCAGATGTTTCTATGTTTAGCGACTACAATGCTAATATTATTCGTTTTGTAATAAAACCTATTCGACCATCATTTTACTTTACTAATAACTACGGTTATTGGGGTATGAGACCTTTGTGGATGGATTTTGATTTTTATCAAGGTAATTTTTATAACTATTACTCTAGTTTCTACAGACCTTGGAATTATTGGGATTACTATATGAGACCTTGGAATCAAGGACATTTTCATAACCAAGGGTATAACGTAGTTTATAATTCTAGTA
>Ga0210003_1004446_pt1 | contig 11099 bp, 12 predicted proteins | sample LantaG_FD_182804 | JGI IMG/M metagenome (GOLD analysis project Ga0210003, IMG submission 182804) | Deep subsurface microbial communities from Baltic Sea to uncover new lineages of life (NeLLi) - Landsort_02402 metaG (SPAdes) (version 2) | ecosystem: Environmental > Aquatic > Marine > Oceanic >...
AAAAAAAGGGGGGGGGGGGGGGGCGGCGAGAGAAGAGTGAAAAAGAGGGTGAGAGTTCAAAAAAATAAAAACTCGCGGCGGCGAGGCGATCGTCGTCCGAGGAGGAGGAACACACTCTCTTTTTCCCCAACCGCACCAAACCCGACGACCAGCACGCGCTTCCCGGCGAACCTCGCGCAAGAACCCTCGCGCGCGCTGAGCTGCGACGAGTGGATAACTTCCCCGAGGAACTCGGACTTGGTCCCCGCCGCGCGGGCCGCGACGGCCTCCCTCGCAAACGCGGGGATCTTCGGCGAGTTGTACAGCCCGCCGTCGCAGAAGACGACGTTCCGGGCCTCGAAGCAGAGGGGCGACGGGGACGGGCACGGGGTCGGGGAGGGGGACGCGCCCCCGTCTCCGTCGCCGCGCACCGGCCTCGCCCTGACGCGCCAGCGGTCCCCCCCCCCAGACGAGCAGGAGGGGGAGCCCTCGCTCCCCCCGGGAGAAGCGGCAGCAGCGGCGGCAGCAGCAGCGGGGGAGGCGGAGGAGGGCGTCGCGGCGAGGGGCTCGACCGCCGTCGCGAGCACGCCGCCGCGGAAGTCGATCCGATGGATCCTCGCGTGGAAGTCGAGGTAGTCCGCGAAGACCCCAGCGGGCAGGTAGACCGGCAGCGAGCTCGGGACCTCGACGAACGGCAGCGCGCAGTCGTCCGCGATGTCGTGGAGCGTCAGGCCGGCGTACCGCGTCCTCCAGACGTCGCCCGGGGCGGCGTGGCGCTCGAGGACGGCGACGCGGGCGAACCCCGCGCGGGAGAGGGCCGCGGCGGTGGAGACGCCGGCGGCTCCCCCGCCGATGATGACGGCGTCGAGGTGGCGCTCGGGCGGGGGCGGGGCCGCGGTGAGGGCAGGGCCGTGTGCCCTCGCCGCCGCCGTCGCAGCCGTCCTTGCCGACGACGTCGTCGAGGTCGAGGACGAGGAAGAAAGAGGAGCAGTCGCGATTCCGGCGACGCGGCTCTGCCTCTGCTGCTTCGCAAACTGCTCGGCCGAGGGCCTCCGCGGCCTGTCCACCGAGAGCCTGAGCACCTTGGTCGCTCGCAGCGCCGCGTCGAGGGCCGCAATGAGCAGAAGTAGGAGCTCGCCCAGAATCATCTGCAGTTGAAAGCTTCGCGAAGTCTTCATGTCGAATGGTTCTTCGAGAGAGGCGTTTTTTTTTTTTTTTTTCAAAAGTGATTCCGGGAGCTCTTCGGAAAAAAATTGTTGGTTTCACGTAACAAGTTTCTCTCGCTCTCTCAGTGGAGGTGGGGTCAAAAATTTACCGCGCCCGGGCTTGAGCGCGCTCGCCTCTCCCGCTCGCTCTCGCATAACAAGCCGGGGGTCAGCAGCAGCAGCAGCAGCAGTAGCGGCGACAGCAGCGGAAGGAAACAGGTAACAACGAAGTTTTTAAAAGAAAATATCTCAAAAAAGTGAAAAGAATTGTTTTTTTCTGAGCAGCAAGTGAAGAAATGATGAGAGAAAGAAGAGGACAGAGAAATCCGCGTGCCAACCGCGAGGAGGCGGCAGTCGAGGTGGTGTCCAGAGAAAGAAAGCGCGCGCGGCGCAGGGAGCGGGAGGTCGCGGCGGCGGGGGGGAGGCGGAGGGGGAGGGAGGGCCGCCACGCTTCCAGGTCGACGCCGCTGCTGCCGCGCCTGCGCCGCCGCCGCCGCCGCAGTCCCTGCTCCCCTGCCGCAAGGGAAAAACTACTTCCCGCCGCCGCTGCCGTTCGCCCCCTCCGCGGCATTGTTCGCCGCCTCCCTCTTGGCCTCGGCCCCCAGCCTGATGATCTCGAGAAAGTCGTCCGGCTTGAGGCTCGACCCGCCGACCAGGAAGCCGTCGACGTCGGGGCAGCTGGCCAGGCTCGCGGCGTTCCCCGGGCCGACGCTGCCGCCGTACTGGATCCGCAGGGCCTCGGCGGCCTCGGCCGAGACGGCGGCGCGCACGACGGCGCGGATCGCCGCGTGCATCTCCTGCGCCTGGGCCGGCGAGGCGACGCGGCCGGTGCCGATCGCCCAGACGGGCTCGTAGGCGACGACGAGCCGCCGCCGCCACCTGTCCCCGACGTCGTCGTTGCCGTTGCCGCAGGCACGCCCGCCGTTGGCCGCCGACGAGGGGGAGCTGCCGTCGACCGTCGCGGTGGCCGGCCCCCTGAGCCGCACGACGGCGTCGACGACGGTCCGCAGCTGCCGCGCCACGACCTCGACGGCGCGGCCCGCCTCGCGCTCCTCGAGCGTCTCCCCCACGCACACGATCGCGCAGAGGCCCGAGCCCAGCGCCGCCGCGGCCTTGGCCGCGACCGTCGCGTCGGCCTCGGCGCGCGGCGCGGCCCGGCGCTCCGAGTGGCCGACGACGCCCCACGAGACGCCCGCGTCGCGGAGCAGGTCCGCGGGGACGTCCCCCGTGAAGGCGCCCACGCCGCGCTCGCCGACGTCCTGGGCGGCCACGGCCCAGGGCGCGGCGCCGGCGGGGAGCGCGGCGTTGACGCTGCGGGCGAGGGCCTCGACCGCGGCCGAGAGGTGCAGGAACGGCGGCGCGACGACGACGTCGACGTCGGGCGGGGTCGAGGGCGCGGCGGCGGCGAGGCCCGCGAGGAGCTTGGCGATGGCGTCCCGCGTGCCGTTCTGTTTTCGTTTTCGTTTCAGAGGAGACAGTGAGTTCCGAGCGAGAAAGAGAGAGAGAGGCACCAAAGGGGTGCCTCTTGGAAGATGAACGAGGACGACGAGGAAAAAAACGGCGGGCTTTCAACGACGGGGAAGCGCTAGCTCCTGCTGTTGATTCTATCGTCTTCTCTTTCCGTTGCTTCTTACTCACCGCCTTCCAGTTCCCTCCTGTGTGAGTTTCAAGAGTGTCGAGGTTGGCGCATGAGAGGGTAAACAGAAAGGGGATCGTGGGGACCGTGAGCGTAGGAAAAAAGTGAGGCTGAAAAAATAGGAGGAAAAAAGAACAACTCGATTGCTGCGTCAACCTCGAGAGAGACTCGAAAACGGAATCGGCCTCTCTCGTCGGGCTCAAAAGCGCCATTGATCTCGAGCCAATCATCGGAGGCACGCACCGACAATAAACTTGCGATTGCAAGTCTTGGAGACCATCGTTCAGGGCCTGGATTACGAATACGGGAGGGGGGGGACGGAGACAATCGTCGAGCCGACGGTCAGTGTGACCGTCGGCGTGGAGAAAAACGGAAAAGAAAAAAAACTCTCTCTTCAGAAAAATTGAAAAGTGCCGGCGGTCTCCTCGTCGTCGCACCTTCTTTTCTCGCTTTTCCCTTCGCCTCCTCCGTCTCTCTGGGCTCGTTTTTCCGTTCCGATTTCGATCGGTGAGAGCAGAGAGAGAGCGTACTCTCACGTCCAGGATTGTTATCCGGGCGTGTCCCTCCCTCGTTCCGGTGCAGGGAGAGACGACTTTGATTGCCCAGGCCTCGAAGATGAGCTCGACTCGTACTGGGCTCGTCGCTCGGCGGCAGCATCAGCACGCTGTCCGCGGCGGCGCCATCCGCGCCCAGGCTCGGCGTTCCCTCCCTCCCAACGGACGAGGAGGAGGAGCACATTCGCCGTCGTCCAGCTCGGGCGGCGGCTTCGACGTGGCGAAGTCGAGCTCTGCTGGGCGGAGCAGCTCGACTTCGCCTCCGTCGCCGTCGATGGCGTCGTCGGCAGCGGCCTCTTCTTCTGCGTCGAGGGGCGCCGCTGCCGCCGCGAGGCAGCAGCCCATACTCCCCACGCCGCCGCAGCAGCCTTCGCGCCCCGCTCCGGGCGTCCTTCGCGTCGCCATCGACGTCGACGAAGGTGAGTTTTTTGGAAGAGAGAAGATAGAAACCGAAAAAAGTCGACGCCGACGAGAGCACTGATGTCGAATCGAATCGAATGGGGAGGGAGAAAAAAAAACTCGACCTCGACCCCGACCTCCTCACTTTCTTCTCACTTCAAAAAATATCCAAATCCAAGTCCTCGGCCGCTTCCTGCACAAGCTCAACGGCTTCTGCAAGGACGAGTACGGCCTCGACGTCGACATCTCGGACTATCACGTGTATGAGTTCGCCAAGGTGAGATCAAGAGAAACGGAGCAAGAGAAAGAAAGAGGGAGAGGGAGAAGAAAGAGAAAGAGAGGGAGAACAAGAGAAAAAAAAAGGAAAACGAAAAAAAACGCTCACGAAAAAACTCGCTCACGAAGCTTCTCTCAAAACGCTCTCTCGTTCTTCTCCCCCCTCTCTCTCGAAAAGGTCTGGGGCTGCTCCCGCGACGCCTCCAACGAGATCGTCCACGCCTTCTTCGACTCGCGCCACTTTTCCGACGGCATCGAGCCCATCCCCGGGGCCGCGGAGGCCCTGCGGACCGCGCGCGAGTTCGGGGCGTCGCTCGCCGTCGTGACCTCGAGGCAGCACGTCATCCGCCAGCCGACCCTCGACTGGCTGGACGCCCACTTCGGCCTCCCCCTGTTCGACGCCGGCGTGCACTTTGGCAACCACTGGGCGCTCGAGGGCAGGTCGACGAGCAAGTCCGAGCTCTGCGGCGCGATCGGCGCGTCCGTCCTGGTCGACGACAACCCCGGGTACGCCGCAGAGTGCGCCGAGGCGGGCATGCGCGTGCTGCTCTACGACTGGCAGGGGGCCTACCCCTGGGCGAAGCCGCCCGCGGCCATCGGGGAACACCCGAACGTCGAGGTGGTGAGGGACTGGGGCGAGGTCGAGGCGGCACTGAGGGGCATCGCGGCGGAGGTGGCTGCTGCTGCGGGGAGCGGCGGCACTGCCGCAACGTCGTCCAGGAGCGCATAGTTTCTCTTCGTTTTTTTTTCAGCTCTTCTTCTTCGAACAGATTTTCTATCTTCAGCCTTCTTCTTCGTTCTCAGCTCTGTCCCCTCCTCCCCCCCAGCTCAAACTTCAGGACGCGAAAGACAAAAACCTTCCACGGCCAGCTCTTTTATCAAGAGATCTTATGAACCAACAAGAAAAAACGCGACGAGAAAAGAAGAGGAAACTCTCTCTCTCTCTTTGCTCCTGCTGGTGTAAAGAAAGAAACGTAACGATAACGCTCAAAAATTTATTTCTTCGCCGTTGAGAGACACTCCCTCTCGCAGAATTCGGTGTCTCGTCAAGGCACTTGTCGTCAAGGGAAGGGAGCCTCGTTGACGCGTGGCGCGGAGACTCTGTCTTTTTCTCTTTTTTCTGCAGGCGAAGAAGAAAAACCCGTCCTCGGGCAAGTTCGGGCAAGTGCACACTTTTTTTCCCCTTCTTCGTGAGCACTGCGGGTCGTCACGCTCCCCAATCTTCGCATCGCAATTCTGCTCTCGCTCCAAACGCATCCTCCTCCAACGATGGCCCGGAAGCAATATGGCTTCCTCGCGTCCAGGAGCTGGAGGGTGCGAGACGACCTTGCTGCTGAGGAGAGGGCGAGAGAGAGAGAGAGAGCCGCAACAACAATTGGACGTGCCGGCATTCGTTCGCCGCGACCGTTGACGTCCAGCTTTCTTCTCAAGCCTCTCGGCCCCCTCTTCTCCTCTCAAAAAAAAAAAAAAAACTCCATCCCCTCTCCGACAAACAGGCCCAGCACCTCGCCCTCGCCTCCCTCCTGCTCCTCACCGCCGCGCTCTCCCTCGCCCCGCTCTTCGGCGCCAGCTCCGCCGGCATGTTGGCATATGCTCAGCGGTGGGCTTACCAAAGAGACTCGATGACCTCTCCGTTTTCTGTCGGAGCGGGGTACGCAAACTTCCACGCGTCGCGTGGTCCCGTCGCCTCGGCGCCGCTGTCGTCGCTTCCGGGGTCTGTCGTGAGCAGGGCCTCCCCGGGGCTCGGAGTCGCGCTCGCGGCCCTGCTCGCGGCGTCCGCCGCGGCCGCCCTCGTCCTCTCCCTGGCCTCCCTCGCGGGCAGGGGGCTCCTCGGCCTCCCCGGGGGCGCGCCGCTCCTCTCGGTCGTGCCGGCCGTCCTGGGCGCGTCGCTGCTCGCCGTCGCGGGCCTCTTCTACGGCTTCACCGCCACCGGACTGCGGAGCCACAGCGCCGAGGCGGAGGGCGCCCTGGGGTCGAGGCCGCCGATCTTCCCCTCGTGGGGCTGGGTGCTCTCGGTCCTCGCCGCGGTGGGGTGGCTCCTGGTTCCGGGGTTCGCCGCCGGGGCTGCCGCCAGGCCCGCGGGCGGGAGGCTGTTTGGCGGAAAACGGGGAGAAGGAGGAGGAGGAGGCAGCGGTGCGGCGGGGGCGGCGGGGACGGAAGTCGCTGCTGCTGCCGATATCGAGGCGGGCAGAGGGAAGAGGGTCGCGACGGCGGCGGCGGCCGGGGCCGCCACCGCCGCAGCAGCAGCAGCATCGGCCAAGTCCAAGGCCTCTACCTCCTCTGCCGATGCAGAGGAGGTCCCAGATGCATCAGCAGCAGCTGTGGCGTCCGCCAAGGCCGGAGAGGAGGAAGAAGCGGCGGCAGCGGCGGCAGCGGCGGCAGCTGCAGAGCCCGCCGCCGCCCCTCCCTCCGCCGTCGGCAGCGCGCTCGCGGCCGGCGCCGCCGTCCTCACCTCGGGGGCCGCCGCCGTCTCTGACACGCTCGTTCGTCTCTACTCGCGCGGGTTCTCTGCCAGGGAAGAGAGGTCTTCCGGAGGGGGAGGGGGAGGAGGAGCGGAGGGGGACGACGTGGAGTCTGGCGCCGAGGCGGAGAGCAAGAGAGAAGGGAAGGCCGCCGCAGCTCCCGCTGCCGCTGCCGCAGCTCCTGCTGCCGCCGCCGCCGCCGCCAAACCCAAGGGCAAGCTCGGGCGAATGTTTTCGAAATCGCCCTCTGCGAGGGAGGCCTCCGCCGCCGCCCACGACATCACCACGAAGGCGTTCGCTTCCTCCTCCTCCGTGGCGGCCGCGCCCGCGGCCCCGACGGCGTCCGAGGAGAAGAGCGCGCTCGCCGCCGTCGAGAGGGAGGCGGCCGAGCTCCAGGCCGAGGTCGACGCCGCGGTCAAAGAGGCCGCGACCGTGGCCTCAAAAGATCTCGAAGCTGCGAGGAAGTCCGCGATCGAGCTCAAGAGGTCGCTGACGCTGGAGCTGGCCTCGAAGGACCTGCCAAGCCAGTAAAGGGAGAGGGAAAAGGGAGAGAGAGAGAGAGAAGATATGGTGAGAGAGAAACGAGGGACAGAAACAAGAGAGAAAAACAAATCGAGAACGACCTTTTTTTCCTGCAACAAAAAAAAATACTAGAGAGAGAAAAGAGGACCCCGCGAGTTTTAGCTATGTTTTTGAAATCGCGCTTTTTTCACTAGATAGATCGATAACGAAATGAAAGGAGTCACGCACAAAGAACCGAGAAGGCTCCCATCAAAGCGCAAAAGAAGAGCCAAAAAACTGGGAAATCACGGAAAAGAAGCAAAGTTCTCTCTTTTTTCGAAGCCCTAAACCAAAAAAACTATCTACTCTTTCTTGTCCTCCTTCTTCGTCGTCGCCGGCGTCTCCGCCTCTTCCTTAGATGCGCCGCCCGACGACGGCGGGAACTCCACCTTGGATCCCTTGGGCAAAGTGCCGAACTCGCGAGCGAGCCACACTGCGCTCGCCTTTGGGACTCTCTCGTTGGTCTTCTCGTCGACGTGCGTGATCCCGAATCTCTTCGTCATGCCTTCCTGCCACTCGAGCCCGTCGGTCAGCGACCAGGCCAGGTAGGTCGTCAGCGGCACGCCGTCCTCCTGCACGGCGGCGTCTGCGGCGGCGATGAGCAGGCGGTACGAGTCGAGGCGGAAGGCGTCGTCGAGGACGGCGTCTCCGGTGAGCTTGGCCTCGTTGGGCGCGTCGAGGCCGGACTCGGAGAGCCAGATCTCCTCGGGCTTGTACCTCGTGTTGACGTAGTTCAGGACGCGGCGCAGGCCGTCGGGGTAGACGAAGAGCCAGGTGGAGTCGGCGCGAGGGCCCACGGGGGTGCCGTCCTTCGACTCGTAGCGCTCGTCGAGGTCGCAGAGGCCGTCGCCTTTTTTTGAGATTTTTTTCATTTTTTTGAAAGATTTTTTTCGTCCTCGACGGGCGAGTTGAGAGTGAGCCTTTTTGCTTCCTTCGTTTTTTCTCCCTTCGCGCTCTCTCGCCTACTCTCCCCCCCTTCCCTCCCCCCCTTCGCTCTCGCCCTCTCTCTCTCTCTCGCCCTCCCCCTCGCCCTCTCGCTCTCGCTTTCTCTCTCTCGCCCTCTCTCTCTCTCCCTCTCTTACCGTAGCCGCATCTCTTGCCGGGCTTCTCCCAGATGTACTTGGCGGTGTAGTAGTTGAGGAAGAACGTCTTCGGCCTGTTCTCGACCAGGAACTCGGACAGCGCGCGCGGGATCGGCGGCAGCTCGCCCGTGGGCTCGAGACGCTCGCGCACCGACGCGGGCCACTGCCCAAAGTACAGCGGGTCCGCGAACGATCCCAGCCTGTAGTCGATGTACCGCTGGGCGGCCGCGGTGTCCTTCTCCGGGTCCACCGGCAGCGTCCACTCCGAGTCGAGCGCGACGCCGATGCGGCCCTTCAGCCCGGCCTTCTTGTACGCTTTGACTGCCGCGGCGTGCGCCTCGAGCATGTGCAGGAGCGCGGTCCAGCCCAGCGTGGCGTTGGTCGGCGGGACCTTGAGGAACGGGGCGTGGACGCCGATGGCGTACCCCAGGAAGGCCGCGTTCTTGGGCTCGTTCATCGTCAGGAAGTCGGTGGCCTTTCCTTTTCCGGTGCCTCCCAGCTCCTTGAAGACGGCGGCAGCGTAGTTGCCGAAGTCGTCGACGATCTTGGGGGAGGTCCAGCCGCCTGAGGTTTTTTTTTGGGGGGGGGGGGGTTTTCGTCATCGTTGTGGAGAAAAGGAAGAGAGAGAGAACGAGTGAGTCTTGACGTTTTTTTCCTTCAAACTCTCTCTCGACCCCGTCAACAAAAAAATACTCAAAACTATAAAACTGTCTCGCACCATACTCCTCCTGCAGCGCCTGCGGCAGGTCAAAGTGGTACAGCGTCGGCAGGGCCTTGATCCCGGCGTCGTGCAGCGCCGACAGGATCCCCCTGTAAAACTCAACGGCTTTCTCATTCACTTTGCCGCGGCCGCCGTCGGGGAACATGCGCGCCCACGAGATCGAAAAGCGGTACACTTTGACGCCCAGGGCCTTCATCACAGCGACGTCCTCCTTCCAGTGCTCGAAGCTGTTGATGGGAGAGCCGTCGACGTAGCCGAACTTGTCGGCGATGAACGCGTCCCAGATCGAGGGGGAGCGGCCTCCCTTGGCGTTGCCGCCCTCGCTCTGGAAGGCGCTCGACGCGACGCCCCACTCGAACTTGTGTTTCCCGGCTTTGTCGGTCAGGGCCCGCGACTTGGAAGGGAACGACGTCGTGAAGTTGGAGCCGTAGTCGATCGATTTCGGGGCGTAGGAGGCCGAGGTCGGGGGCTTGGCGGTCGTGCGGGCCGGAGGGGGAGGGGCGGCGTACTCTTTCTCGTCGGCGGCGGCGAGCAGGAGGCGGCGGGGACGCAGCGGGACGGCGGAAGCCAGCGAGGACGACGACATCGACGACAAAGAATCGAAGAGCGACGCGGGCCTCGACGAGTGGATTTTGTACTCGTCGTCGCCGGCGTGGCCCGTCGCGTGCGCGAAGTTGCTCGCGGCGAACGCCGCGGAGAGCAGGGCGAAGAGCGCCAGCGCGAGCGAGAAGCGGGAGGAAGGCATCGTTTTGGTTTGATTGGGGGGACGGCACCCGAATTCGGGGTCGAGTCCACGGGGTCGAGCGCGTGCCTGCGACGAGAGCTGTTCGGGAGTTTGATAGAAAACTCGAGTTTTTGTGTCTAATTCTCTCCCTTAGCTTCAGGGTTGACACCTATGAATGTGGAGAGAGAGGCTGGCTTCTGCGGAGAGAAAAGAGAGGAAGGAGGCAGGAACGGGGGGGGAGTTTTTTCTCAATTGAGATCAACTGAGCTCTGTGCCCCCGTCGTTGTCATCGTCGTCGTCGTCATCTTCGATCACTGTTCGCGCCGCCCAAGTCATGCTCTCGAACGCCGCGGCTCGCTCCGGCCTCGCGCCGCCGAAGCTCCGGTCTTTCGATGCAGCGCGGCCTTCCCCTCGCCGCTCCTCTCCCTCTCCGCCGGTGATCAGTGCAGCGAGGAGGCGAGCCGAGAACGGAAGGAAAGAGAAGAGCGCGACAGCTCTCGGCGACGACCGCCCCGGCGATCTCGAAAGGCCAAAGGAAAAGGCTCGGACCGTCCCCGGCGGCGACCTCCTCGCGACGCAGGGGGCTGTCTACGACGCCCTCGCCCGGATCGCCGTCGACCTCCTTCTCGAACGCGGCGGAGAGAAGAAGAGGGTCGTCGTCGGCCTCGCCGGTGGGCCCGGCTCGGGGAAGTCGACCGCCGCGGCCGCGGTCGTCGCGAGGGTCAACAGTCTTTGGCGGGAGCGGCGGCGGCGGTGCGGGAGGGGAAAAGGGGGCGAGGAGGACGAGGTCGCCGCGGTTCTCCCGATGGACGGCTACCACCTGACGCGCGCGCAGCTCGCGGCCTCCGTCGATCCGCCGCCGGCCGAGATGTTCGCGCGCCGCGGCGCGCCCTGGACGTTTGACGCCGACGCGTTCGTCGAGACCGTCCGGGAGGTCGTCGAGGCCGGATCAGAGGCCGACGGCGACGGCGAAGACGGAGGAGAGGGAGGGACGACCGTGCTGGCCCCCTCGTTCGACCACGGGGTCGGGGACCCCGTCCCCGGCGCCGTCGCGATCAAACCGAGCCACCGCTTCGTGCTCGTCGAGGGCAACTACCTGCTGCTGCCGCGGGGGCCATGGTCGAGGCTCGTCGGCGGCAGGGGCGAGGGCGAGGGCGAGGGCGGAGGAGGGGAAAGCGGGGCCCTTCCCTCCCTGTTCGACCAGACCTGGTTCCTTGACGTCGGCCTCGACGACGCGATGGAGCGCGTCGCGCGGAGGCAGGCCGCCGACGGCGTCCCGGAAGAGACCTCGAGGGCGCGGGTCGAGACGAACGACAGGCCCAACGGAGCACTGGTGGCGTCGACGAAGGAGAGGGCAGACCTCGTCGTCCGTGGGGACCTGCCTCTCTGAGTTCGAGGCACGCAGAGGAGGAGAAAGAGAAGGCGACCACTGTAAAAACACGAGAGAGAGAGAGAGAGAGAGAGAGAGAGAGAGAGAGAGAGAGAGAGAGAGAGAGAGAG
>Ga0210003_1004447_pt1 | contig 11099 bp, 11 predicted proteins | sample LantaG_FD_182804 | JGI IMG/M metagenome (GOLD analysis project Ga0210003, IMG submission 182804) | Deep subsurface microbial communities from Baltic Sea to uncover new lineages of life (NeLLi) - Landsort_02402 metaG (SPAdes) (version 2) | ecosystem: Environmental > Aquatic > Marine > Oceanic >...
AAAAAAATTAATAACAACAAATATGTCAAAGTTAAAACCAATTGGAAGTGAAAAACTTACAGGTCAAGATAAAATATCTAGAATGATGGAGATTGCCAGATTCAAAGAAGTTGCACCTAAAACAATAAACGAAAATGCAACATCTGAGTATTCAATTTCTCTTGCTGATGGAAACAAGTATGAAATTGTTAGAGAAAGACAAGGATATATCATTAAGAAAAATATTTCTGAATCGGAAACAGATTATATTGAACCAATGAAAAATAGAAAATACTATTCTTCATATTCTCAAGCATTTAAAAGATTAAACCTTGTTGCAGGTGAGTTAAATAGACTTAACGAAAATGATGAAGGTGTGTCTTTATATGGTGAACAAAAAAAATTCACATTAAAAACACCAAAAGCTCCAGCTCCTGAAATGCCAGCGGCAGAATTACCTATGGCTCCACCAGCAGTTCCAAGTCCTGAATTACCACCATCACCAATGGGCGGTGAAGAAATGCCTATGGACGATATGGGTGGTGAAGAAATGCCTATGGACGATATGGGTGGTGAAGAAGTTGATGTAGACGTTGATACTGAAATGGGTGGAAACGAAGATAAGGTAACTTTTAAAACCATTCAAAAATTAACTGGTAAATTAACACAAAAAATCAGAGTCCTTGACAGTGAGGAAGGAATGACATCTGAAGATATTAAGTATGTTATCAATATGGTATTATCTTCTCTCGATTTAACTTCTTTAACTGAAGAAGATTTGGAAGACATCATGGATAAGTTTGAAGAAGACGAAACTGAAGATTATGGTCAAGAAGACGATATGGGAGGTGAGGATTTTACTGACGATACTGAAGTTGAAGATATTCAAGCAGATATGGATGTTCCTGTTGAAGGTTATGAATTAGGTGAAGAGTATGATGAAGAATATGAAGAAGAAGATTACGGTAACGGAGCAATCTTTGATAGTATCTTTGCAGAATCACAAGTAGATAAAGTTATCTCAAAATATTTTGAAGTTTCTAAACAAGAAATCAGAGAACAAAAAGAAAAACAAGTTCAAAAAACTTTACAGAAAAAATCTGTAGTTAAAAAAATCATGGAATCAGTTACAAAAATGACTGAAACAATTGAACAAGAATTAGCGGCAGAAAAATTTGTTAATGAAAATATAAATTCCAAATTTGTTGGGATTACAAACAAGAAAAACTTGGTATTTGAAAATAAAGGTAAGCAATTTAAAATAACACCAAACGGATTATTGTTATGAGTTATTTAACTTATGTGAACGGACTTGGTCCTAACTATAAGGGAGATAATTTATATGAGTTTATTTTTTCGGATAGTGTGGATGTTTGGGGTGACTCGTGGGAGAGTAAACCATCAAACGGTTATCCATTACCACCTGAATTAAAATACATTAAGAAAGTAGGAGTTTTGAGAAATACTGATTTAAAATTGGAATTGACTCAAAACTCCGATTTTTTTTGTATGATAGATGCAATGGACGATATCATCGCATTAGCCTGGGAAACGGAAGAATTGGAAGGACAAAAAAGAATGGTCTTTAGATTTGGGAGTACCGAACAAGACATAAAAAATAAACTCTATGAAAGAGATTTAATTTTAGAATTTGAAAATAAAGTAGTATATGAAAACTAATATAAAAGCACTCAAGTTGGTTGAAAAAGGATTATCATCCAATACAGTTAGTAAATTAACTGAATCACAAATTAATGTATTATATTCAAAATTATTGGGTGAACAAACTACGAACCCTAAGGTTGACGAAAGAATTAAAAATATTGAAGCGTTGAGCCAAAAAGTTGGAGAACTCAAACAAAACTTGAAAGATGTTGGTTTAGTTGAAAAAGAAATTGATGAAGATGACCAATTTGTACAAGACGTTCAAAACCAAGGTTATGGTGATACCGACCAAGATGAAAAACAACAGGGTCCTGGTGATTACGGAAATAATCCTGAAAACGACAAAAAGATGAACAATAATGATGTTGATGGTATGGGAATGATGGAAGAAAAAGACAAACCAAATCCATGGTCTATTTGTCATTCACAAGTCGGACCAAAAAAATCAAGAAAATGGGAGAGATGTGTTAGAGAAGTAAAAAAACAATTGGCGGAAGGAAAAAATCCTGTATCTTTGTTCTTAGAATCACAAATACAAAAAATAGTGGAAAAACATATGCCTCCAAAAATAACTAAAGGTGACTTAATGAAATACATTTCTGAAAATTCACCTGAACCAATAACAAAACCAGCGCCACCAACAACAAAACCTGGTACAAGACCAAGACCATCACATCCTGGTAAAAACCCAAACCCTGGAGAAAATCCTGCACCAAAGGCGAAAAAAGTTTCACCTGAAGATGCAAAAGACAAAGTGATTGATGTAATAATGCAACTATTAGAAAAATAATTTATGGCAAGGAAATTAAAAGAACAGATTGATTACGGGAACACACCTGAAAGAATGGACCCGAATTTAGAAAGAAAATTAGCTAGTCCTGAAAATTTGTATGGTAAAAACCCTGCAATGAAAAAAGGGGTACAAGATGTTCAAAGATTGGTTAGTAAACGATTTCAAAAAGTTGCTGATAAGTTAAGAGAAGTTACTGGTATTCAGGATTTAAGTTCACGACAAGTTCAAGGTATGGTTTACCAAGAAATGATGAGAAAACTTCCAAACATTATGAGGATTGAATCCGAAAACAGAGATGAACTAATTGAATTGGCAAAAGAAGCTTCTTTAGATGAAGCTGAGGTTCCATCAGATTGGTATCAAATTGAAGCGACTTTAGGGATGCCAGAAACAGATAACTTTAGAATGGCACCTGAAGATGATGAAGAAGAAGAGGATGAAGACGAAAAGGAAGAATTAGAATTTCCGTCTTTTGATATTGAAGATTTGACTGATGAGGAAATTTTAGAATTAGAAAAACACAAAAGAAATATTGTTAATGCTCTCATTCAAGGAGCCGCAAAAAAGGGTCATTACCTTTTCCAAAAACCTGAAATTAAATCAAGGTTAGATGCAATTGACCCATCACTATATGGTGATTATTTGGGTATCATGGCAATCAATGATTTTATGTACTTTAGTATGGAACAAATGATTGAGATGATGAGTCAAACAGGTCAAGGTATTGCCGGTAAAGTAGAATTAGGGGATGCTGATGATGAAGATGGTGGAGAAGAAGGTGAAGAAAAACCCGATACTAAAATCATGGCAACAGGTTTAATTTTTCCAATTCTTTGTCATGAAATTATTAAAGGGTTAGAGGAAGCCAAAGGTAGACATGGATTACCATCCGAACCAGGAATGAGACAAAAAGTGTTAGGTCAAACCGATATACTATCAAACGAACCAATGCAGTTAAGGATAGGACCTGAAATTGTTGAAAAAATTAGGTTTGCATTACCTGAAGATATTTTTGACCCCGAATATAAAGGGTTAATAAATTGGTTTCACATTTTACTATACCAAATACCCGCTCAAGAATTCTTAGAACTTATTGGAAACGCAATCTCAGAAGATTCTTCAAAACTCGGAAAAGCTAAATCTCGATTTGAAGAAATCGTTAAAGAAGCTAAAAAAATGAAAGAAGAATTTGAAAATTACAAGGAAGAAGAAGAAATTGATTCCGAAGAAGATGATGAAGATGGTTTAGATGATTTTTTAAGTGGTTTAGGCATAACAAGACCTAAATAACCATGTGTGAATAAAGAACAATTAATAATAGAGTTAACGAAGTGTATGAGGAGTACTCCTTATGCCCTTCGAACTTATTTACAAACATACGACAATACCGTATCAAAATATGTCCCATTAGACCTATTTCCAGACCAAGTTAGTTTAATTGAAGATTATGATAAATACAATGAAAATATTGCATTAAAGTATCGTCAGGCGGGTGTAACAACAGTAACCGCAGCTTGGATATCAAAAAAATTGGTATTTGCCCAAAAAATCAGACCTGAAAAAATTCTTATTATTGCCAACAAGTTAGATACCTCAATGGAGATGGCTAACAAGGTTAGAGGTTTTACCGAACAATGGCCCTCATGGGTTGGAGTTGGGTTCTCAAAAGAAAAAAATTCACAAAGACATTTTAAACTTACCAATAATTGTGAAGTTAAAGCCGTTGCAACATCTAAAGATGCGTTGAGGGGTTATACCCCTACCATTCTTGTATTTGATGAGGCGGCCTTTATCGAAGCAGACTCAGATTTCTGGTCAGCCTGTATGGCATCCCTATCAACAGGGGGTAAAGTAATCGTTGTGTCTACACCAAACGGATACGACCAAATTTATTACGAAATTTATGACCAGTCATTAAGAAACATGAATGACTTTAAAATCTCTGAGATGTTTTGGCATCGTGACCCGAGATATACAAAAGATTTATTCATGGTTAAAACCAACGACTTAGTACATTTTTTATTAAACCGAGAAGAATATACTGAAAAAGACATTGTTGATTTATCTATAGAAAACCCATATGAGAGAGACCATGACATTGTAACTGATTATATTGAAAGGGGATACAAACCATGTTCCGCTTGGTTTGAGGGGATGGTTAAGAAGTTAAAGTTTGATAGACGAAAAGTTGCTCAGGAGTTAGAATGTGACTTTTTGGGTTCAGGTGATAATGTATTTGAATCTGAATTAATGCAAGAAATATCCAAAAACACTTTACGTGAACCCCAAGCAAAACTAATGGGTGGTTCACTATGGATATTTAAAGAACCTGTGAACGGACATAAGTATGTTATGGGTGTGGATGTATCAAGAGGTGACTCTGAAGACTTCTCATCTATCCAAATCATCGATTTTGATGAGAGGGAACAAGTGTTGGAGTATGTTGCCAAGATTCCACCTGATGTATTAGCAGAGATTGCTTATAAGTGGGGAACAATGTATAATGCTTATTGTGTTATTGATATCACAGGAGGTATGGGGATTTCCACATCAAGAAAACTACAAGAATTAAGTTATCAAGGTGGTTTATATGTTGATAATGTTGATACAAGTAATAAGTGGAAATGGGACCCAAAACTTAACGATAAAATACCTGGTATTAACTTTAACTCAAAAAGGGTTCAAATTATTGCTGCCTTTGAAGAAAATGTTAGACATGGATTTAAAGTATATTCAAATAGATTATACAATGAAATGAATACGTTTATCTATATCAATGGAAGACCTGACCACCAAAAAGGACATCATGATGACTGTATTATGGGGGTTTCAATGGCTTTGTATGTTGCAGAAAAATCATTCCAATCTTTGGAAAAGGTGACCAACCACACAAAAGCAATGATTAACTCATGGGCAACCAATGTTAATGAGAATAAAAACTCTTCAGAATTCTTTAATCCAATGGTTCCACAAATGGGACGAGATAATGGTATGTATAATAACGGACAAGCAACTAAAGCTGACTACCAAAAATACGGGTGGCTATTTGGTTCTTGATAAGTATTTATATTATCAAAGTAATGGTTAAAATTGTAATATGAGTGAACAAAATCTAACGGTCTGGCAGAGACTGTCGCAAACATTCGGACCTAATTCTTTAATGAAACAGGATTATCCAACTTTTAAGTTTGATAAGAAAGAACTTCTGCGCACACCAAATCGAGATGATTATGAGAGAGAAAAACTCCAAGCCCAACAAACGTTTTATTTAACAAATCAATGGGCTAAGGTTGAGAATAACTTATATTCTCAAGCAATTTATTATGAGCCATCAAGGTTATCCGCTCAGTACGATTATGAGTCAATGGAATATACTCCTGAGATTTCAGCTGCGTTGGATATCTATTCTGAAGAATCTACAACAACAAATGAAGATGGATTTATCCTTCAAATTTATTCTGAATCAAAAAGAATAAAATCAGTATTGGCAGATTTATTTAATAATGCCCTTGACATCAATACCAATTTACCAATGTGGACAAGAAACACATGTAAGTATGGAGATAATTTTGTCTATATGAAGTTGGACCCTGAAAAAGGTATTATCGGTTGTCAACAATTACCGACAATTGAAATTGAACGTCATGAGGTTGGAGTAACCGCCAAAATCACTGTCGATATTACACAAGAACAAGATGCCAATAAAAAAGCTCTCCATTTTACTTGGAAGAATAAAAACATGGAATTCCAATCATGGGAGATAGCTCACTTTAGATTATTAGGTGATGACCGAAAACTTCCTTATGGTACATCTATGTTGGAAAAAGCAAGACGTATTTGGAAACAATTATTATTATCTGAAGATGCGATGTTAATCTATCGTACATCAAGAGCACCCGAAAGACGAATGTTTAAAGTGTTTGTTGGTAATATGAATGACGACGATGTTGAAGCATACGTAAACCGTGTTGCCAACAAGTTCAAAAGAGAACAAATTGTGGACGCCAAAACAGGAAACGTGGATATGAGATTTAATCAAATGGCTGTAGACCAAGATTATTTCATCCCTGTTCGTGACCCTTCAGCACCTGACCCAATCACAACATTACCAGGAGCAACAAACTTATCGGAAATTGCCGATATTGAATATATTCAAAAGAAATTGTTAACAGCACTTCGTGTACCTAAGGCGTTCTTAGGTTTTGAAGAAGTTGTTGGTGATGGTAAGAATTTATCATTACAAGATATCCGTTTTGCTCGTACAATCAACAGAATTCAAAAAAGTATGATTGCCGAGTTAAACAAAATTGCTATCGTACATTTATTCCTATTAGGGTTTGAAGATGAATTACAAAACTTTACATTAGGTTTATCAAATCCATCGACACAAGCGGATTTGTTAAAAATAGATGTATGGAAAGAAAAGGTCTTATTATATAAAGATTTGGTTTCTGACCCAGGAAATGGTATCCAACCTACATCCTCAACATGGGCCAAAAAACATATTTTTGGTTGGTCTGATGAAGAAATTAGATTGGATTTACAACAACAAAGAATTGAACGAGCAGTTGGTGAAGAACTTAAAGCAACACCTACAGTTATCACTAAAACAGGGTTATTTGACAATATTGACAAGTTATACGGTAACCCATCAGGAGCAACCGCAAATGCAACGGCAACTACAGATACGGATACTGAAGATGCGGGTGCAATGCCATCATTTGGTGGTGGAGGATTTGAAACTGCAGAACCTGCAGGAGGTGAAGTTGAACCACCAGCAGGAGGTGATGTTGCACCGCCAGCAGGAGGTGAAATCACACCCGAATCTAAGAGGGCAAATATGAATATTATATTAGAAAATAATTTTGCAAAAAAGAATAGAATCTTAGATTTAAACCAAGGTCAGAACTCTTTAGGAGAAATTTCAAAAGAATTGGATAAGTTACTAAACTTGTAGTTTTTACATTAAAAACAAATGAAAAATTTGAAACAATTTATTAAAACCACAATAAGAGAATTTTTGAATGAAGGTTTGGATGATACATCTTGGACTGGTCATAATGAAGAAACAGTCACACTAAGACAAATATTAGACTTTACAAAAGATATTAAAGTTCAAGAGTTAGAAACCGAAAAACTAAAAAAGATAGTTTTAAGTTGGGACGGTAATACCGAAGAAATTGAGAAGATAGAAAAGTCAGATATACGATATCCAGTGTTAATCCTTATTAATGATGATTATACGATTAAATATATATTAGATGGTAATCATAGAATTCAAAAATCTATTAAACATAACCTACCAACAGTAAAGGCGAAACTAATTAAATTTAGTGATTTACCCGAATGGGTTCAAAATATATTAGGGTAGGTGTGGATTTTATTATTTTAAACTATTTATATTAAAAACAAACATTATGACTTTCGGAAAAATAAAATCCATAATTGAAAATGATTTACTAGAATCCTACAAGAATGAGAAGGAGTTTAAACAATCATTAAAAGAGTTCAGACAAAATGTTTTGAACAATAAGAATATGTCAAAACTATATTCTTTATATGACCAATTAACAACACCTCAAGGGTTAAATGAGTCTGATGCAAAAGATTTTTTAGAAGAAGGAATATCTTTAATACAAAAATTGGTACCATCAATTAAAACGCCAAAAACGTTGTCAGAGAATGTTAAAAACAAATATTCCAATATTGATTCATTAGTTTATAGTGATAAATTAGATTTAATGGAAAGAATTCAATCAAAAAAATATTTGATTAAAACCTTATCTTCAAGTAAAGATGACTCAGTTAAAGAGTCTATTAATATTCCGTTAAAGTCTATGGTCAACATTGCAAATCAAACAATAAATAACTATCTTGAAAATCTTGACGAATCTACAAAAAAAGAATTTCTTTCTTTAATGAATGAAGATACATCAGTTCTTAAAGAAAAATTTGAAACTTTACGAGAAACTACAATTAATAAATTGGGGGTTATTTTGGAAAACGAGAAAGAGTTTGAAATGAAAACAAAATTGTCTGAGACTATTGATAGATTAAAAGTTGAGAACTTTAATCAATTAAATTTTCTTAAGTTGAAAAACTTAGAAGAATCAATTTAATTTAGATTTTATTTTTTGAATATAAGAAGCCTTTAATTTTTCTTTTCTTTTTTTTGCCGATTTTTTAATAAATTCTTTTCTACTATATAGAATTTGATTTTGTTTGGTTTTAATAACCTTTGCTTTTAAAGTTTTTAATGCTTTTTCTATTCCGTCTTTTTTTACCTCTATTGTTAACATATATAATACAAATATCTTATTTTTTTGAAAGTTTTTGACAATGCTGATAATTTCTTTTATTATTTAACAAACAAATAAACATTCATAATATGAAATTTAATGAAAAAAGGAAAAAGTGTAAAGCTAAATCTATACAACCCAATTAAATCTGTTTACGGGACAGTAGACTCTAAAAATTTAAAATCAGTATACATAAACATCCAATCTTGGGTAACACCTAAATTTGAATACGACAATTGGAACAGAATTGTTTGTAATCTAAGTCGAGATATAAAACATTCAGTATTCAACTCCATAAACCACGAATTATTTAAAGAAAAAAGTATAGTTGATTTGGACCTAAGAACAAGCGGAATTGCTCACGGTAAAAAATCTTTTTTAAATTTAGAAGTTAATTTATATACCAACCATGAAATAGATTTTAAATCCAACGAGGTGAAAGATTCTGTTAAAAAAATCATTAAAAATATATTCAAAGAAAACGTAATTCAAAATAAATATTTTGATTTTTCACCATCAAAAAACGATTAAAGCTGAAAAGATAGTTTTATGATATATTTATCATAAAAGAATTGATGAAACAATTAAGAATTTTAGAAGCAAATGAACTAGGCCATGGGATATTGGTTGAAACTGATGCGGGTTGGTTATCACCTAAAGACAAACACAACCAAGAAGTTTTAAAAGAAGCAAAAGAATTAGATTATAGAAATCCGTTTGAGTTCTATGCCGTTCTTCAGAAATACGATACACCAAACAGAAATGGAAGATTTTATCCTGAGAGAATATTAAAGAGAGAAGCTGACAACTATAAAAAGACAATTGAAAAAGGTCTATCGACTTCAGAACTTAACCACCCCGAATCTTCCTTAATTGATTTGGACCGAGTATCTCACATTATAACCGAAATTTGGTGGGATAGAAATATCTTAATGGGTAAACTTAAATTATTGACATCACCTGGTTTTCACGAAACAGGTGTTGTATCAACAAAAGGAGATATTGCAGCTAACTTAATGAGACAAGGTGTTACCTTAGGTATCTCATCAAGAGGTGTTGGGTCATTAAAAAAGGTTGGGGAAAGAAATGAAGTTCAAGAGGACTTTGAATTAATCTGTTTTGATTTAGTATCATCACCATCAACACCAGGAGCTTATTTATTCAGTAATGCTGATGATAGAGACCAATACGAAGAAAACTTAGAAGAAGAAAAAAAATACAAATCACCCGAAAATTCGGAATTTCAATCTAAAGGAGTTGACTTAATGAGAAAATTAACCGATTATTTGGGAAAATAATAAATTATGGACGAAAAATATTTTGTAGCAAAAATTCAGTACGATTTACCTGATGAGAATACTGGTAAAATCAAAAAAATTAGAGAGGAGAAACTCGTTAAAGGATTCTCAGTAACCGATGTCGAAGCTAAGGTTACCGAAAAGTATAAAGGATTTACAAACGATTGGAGAATAACTTCAGTATCGGAAAGTAAAATTGACGAAGTGATTGAATGAAAAAAATAAAGTGGTTTAACGACCACTTTTTTTATGCTCCAAACTTTTTTATGGGATAAAATTAAGATTGTGTTATCTAAAAAGTGATTTTTTTATTATTTGACACTATTTATAATGTAAAAATAATAGATTTTCATGAAAGAAAACAAATTAGTTCAAGAGGCTCTTATTCAAATGAAACATGTTGAAGAAGCTATAGCCGAAAATGCAAAAGGAATACTTGCTTCTACTATGAAGGAAGAAATCAATCAGTTAGTAAAAGAATCTCTTTCCGAACAGGAAGACGAAGATGAGATTGAAATAGATGCAGACGTAACCACGGATGTTGATAATGATGAAATGGAAATGGATATCGATACTGATATGGACATGGACTCTGATGAAGAGGAAATGGATATGGATTTTGGTATGGACATGGACATGGATTCTGAAGAAAGTCCAATAGATTTAACTGACGCTTCTGACGAGGAAATTTTGAAAGTATTCAAAGCTATGGGTGAAGATGACGGTATCATTGTTAAAAAAGATGGTGAAAACGTTCATTTAACCGATGATGATGCTGACGTAGAATATCTTGTTAAGTTAGGTGAATCTGATTACGACCATTACAGAGGTGCCGAAAAAGATGACGCTGAACATATCAAAGATTTAGAAAAGGATATGGAAGATGATTCTGAATACACTGAAGAAATGGATGAAGATGTAAATAACGTAATTGACGCTATTTTTTTTGACGGTGACGTATCTGACGTTGACTCCTCTGACATCGAAGATGAATATGAAGACGAGACTGAGGTTGTTTACGAAATAACATTAGATGAAGACGATGACATGGAAGAAGATGACATG
>Ga0210003_1004448_pt1 | contig 11097 bp, 12 predicted proteins | sample LantaG_FD_182804 | JGI IMG/M metagenome (GOLD analysis project Ga0210003, IMG submission 182804) | Deep subsurface microbial communities from Baltic Sea to uncover new lineages of life (NeLLi) - Landsort_02402 metaG (SPAdes) (version 2) | ecosystem: Environmental > Aquatic > Marine > Oceanic >...
AAGCTTTAATGATGGATGGTTTTAACATTATTGCCGGAGAATCTCATGGCATAGAAGCAAGGGGTGGAGCCAGTAGCGCAGAAATCATTGCCAGTAAAAAAGAAATTTTTGACCTTTCAGTGACTCTCCCTGATATCCTTGTTTCCATATCTCAGCAAGCATACGATAAATATAGCAAAAAGATAAAAAAAGATAGCCTGGTTATTTTAGATTCATCTCTAATAAAAAATGAATCTATACCTGATTCTGAAAATGTCCATGCTTTTCCATTTACTAGAATAGTTCGAGAAGAGCTAGGAACTACATTGCCAACAAATATTTGCTTTTTAGGAGCCCTAGTTGGTATTAGCAAGATCGTTAATATGGATAGCATAAAAAAGGCAATATTAAACAGAGTACCAAAAAATAGCGGTAGCATCAATTTAAAAGCTTTCGAATTGGGCTACTCATTGATTAGATAGACAAATATTTTTAACTTTAAAATTCCCTGTGACTTGCCACAGAGTAGATCCTAAAGTATTATGATTATATGGGTAAAGGAGATGTTCAAAAAGGATATCATTGTGTTTGGCAGATACATTATCACCTGGTATTTCCGGTAAAGTATCGCAAGGCATTACTTGATAAGATGGTGATAAAGATAATAGAAGAAACGGCTTATGGTATACAAGAACGGTATGCGATTGAGATGGAAGCTTTGGGAATGGATAGGAATCATATTCATCTTCTCTCCAGTGCCCATCCCAAGATATCACCAGGGGAAATAGTACGAATATTTGAAAGCATTACTGCCAAGGAGATATTCCGAAGGCATCCGGAGATCAAAAAAGAGCTATGAGATGGAGAATTTTAGTCTGATGGATATTATGTTGCCACTGTTGGGGAGAGAGGAAACTGGTCAAAGGTGGAAAACTATATACAAAAACAAGGTAAACCGAAGGAAGATTTGAGACAGATAAGGCTGTTCTGATTTTTTATACCCTGCGGCTTGCCGCAGAGTCATTCATTTAAATAATATATTAATAGATTTATTTTAAAAATAGGGCTATTAATATAAAATACATTTTATTACTTTGTGTTGGAAAAGAAAATGAAAGCATTGGAGGAGAAAAAGTGATGGAAGAAAAAAAAGTTAATTCAAATGACAGTCAATCTTTAAGGGGTTATTTAAGCAAATTAAAGAAAGAATTCCCTCAAGGCCTGGTAACGATTACTAAACCAATTAGTCCTGATTTTGAGGTAACTGCGCTCTTACAGCATTTAGAAGACTTGAATAAATTCCCGGCAGTATTGTTTGAAAATATAGCCAACTTAAAAGGCCAGTATAATGGCAGGGCAATCATAAATATCGTAGCTGACAGAAAAAGAGTGGCACTGGCCATGGGATTGTCTCCAGAGGATTACAAATCTGAACTTACCATAGAATCTTCCAGAAGATCTTCTCTGCCTAAAGATGTAAATATTGTAAAGTGCGAAAATGCTCCGGTTAAAGAAATAATATTAAAAGGCAAGGATATCGATCTTAGAAATTATCCGATATTAAAATTTCACGAACTCGATGGCGGGAATTTCTTTACTTCGGCGGTCATTGCCAAAGATCCGGATACAGGTATCTATAATTCTTCCGTACACCGGTTAATGTATCGGGACAAAGATGAAACAGGGATTACCATGTCACCTTTTCATTTATTTAGTATATTTACGAAGAACGAAAAAAGAAATAAACCTACCCCGATTGCGGTTGTTTTAGGCCACCATCCAGCTTTTTTTGTAGCCAGCGCCATGCGTGCACCATTCGAGAGTGATGAACTAAGGATTACCGGAGGCCTTTTGGGAGAACCTTTAAAGATGGTCCCTTCTGAAACCTGGGGCGATGAATTATTAGTCCCTTCCGAAGCAGAGATGATACTTGAAGGAGAAATACTGCCCAATCGATTAGCAGCTGAAGGGCCTTTCGGAGAATGGACGGGATATGACAGAGGACAGACCCAAGCCCAGATCTTTAAAGTAAAGGCGATTACCCAAAGAAAAGATCCGATTATCGTCAGTTTTTTTTCGGGACACAGAGAGCATTCTATGAATTTAGGATGGGAAACAGAAGCCTTAAATAGAGTCAAAGCCGCAGTTGCAAATGTCAAAGCAGTTTCGCTTCCCGCAAATGGCCTGGGGGTCACTTGTTATATTTCTATAGAAAAAAATAGTGACGGAGAACCGAAGCTTGCAGCGCTTGCTGCAGCAAGCGTGGGATTTATAAAGACGGTTATTGTGGTAGATTCCGATATCGATGTTTTCAATCAAAATGAAGTCATGTGGGCTCTGGCAGTAAGATTTCAAGCTCATCGGGATTTAGATATTGTCCGTGATGTGCAAGGTTCTACGGTAGATCCTTCATCAGATACTTTTAATACCCATTCTACTATGCTGATCGATGCCACTGAACCTTTGGATGTATTAAATCCAAAAAGAATAACCATACCAAAAGAGGTTTTGGAAAAAATAAAATTAAAAGATTATATTTCACCAGATATATTGAAGAGTATAGAATAGATAAGTAAAATATGATAATCTTTTTTTAAATTTCTTAAAGAGGTCAAAGAGATATGAAAGAAAAAATAAGATATTTAAGCTGTCCAAAATGCAAAAATAGTTTTTATATCTATGCTGTATTTGTAGATAAAGGGTATACCTGGCTTTGTCCGGAATGCAGGCATACCTTTACTGAAAAAGAATCTGGGAATCATCAAAAGGTTGAAGGATCTAAAAGATAAAATAATTATATTTCACCACATCCTTGGCTAACTTTTCCCAATATATAATAATAAATATATTGACTTGTGTGGGTTTCTTGTGTCTTTAGGGAATTATAGGTGGAAGTAAAAAAAGGGGGATCTGGTTAATGGTTCTAAAGGTTATTCAGGAATATGGGGAAAAAATAGAAAAATATCTGAAGTTAAACACATTTGTTTTAGCTGAAAAATATTTAGAAAGCAAAACAAATATTCCGTCCGAATCCAAGAGGCCTAAAAAAGACCTTGGATATAAATTATCATTATGTCAAGCTTTAGCTATCTCAAGAAGAGAAGGAACTCCATTCACTATGTTGAAAGAAGATATGTGGTGTTTTTATCCGGTTATCGGATTAGGGATAGAGGAAGCGCCACAATTTTTTTTAAAAGGAAATAATCGTTTTCCGGAAAGTGCTCGGACTTTAGAAGCGGGTGCAAAATGGGCAAAAATGTTACCTCATTTTGAATTAGGAAAATATGTGGGAATGACATTTTCTCCTTTATCTAAAACGACTTTTAAACCTGATCTGATAATGTTTTACTGTAACCCTACTCAGTTAAGTCAAATACTTAGAGCAGTTATTTGGATCGATGGAAATGATATTTATTCTAGGCTTCCTGGTGATGCAGGTTGTATTTATGCTATTGTTCCAGCAATGAAAAATAATCAATTTCAAGTAACTGTACCTTGTATGGGAGATCGTATGAGAGGTTTAGCTCAAGATGATGAATTAATATTTAGTTTTCCTCTTAATAAATTAGAGAATTTTATAGAGGGATTAGAAGCGCTAGAAAAAAAGAATTCCGGCCTTTTAGTTAAGTACCAACAAACACCTGAGTATAGATTAAAAGAAAGTTACATAAAAATAGGGAACTTGATGGGTATGGATTTAGATAAATAAGACATTCGGGAAGGATAAAATACAAGGACGATTTTAATTAAAATTTGAATACTTTTCCGAAATGAGTACAGTTTACCTTCAATTTTATCATATTTAATAATTTTGGAAAATGTTCAAATCTTAAAAAAGGGCTGAGGGGGATCATGATTAATAAGAGTGAAGATAAACCTTTATTAGAAATAAAGAATTTAAAAGTTGAATATAGAACATTAGAGGGAATTGTCTATGCGGTAAATGGGTTAGACTTAAGCATGAAAAAAGGTGGTGCCTTCGGTCTGGTCGGAGAAACCGGTGCTGGTAAAACAACTACCGCTCTGGCTACCATGGGTTTGCTCCCTGTTCCACCTGCCATTGTAACAGAAGGTGAGATAATTTTTAAAGATAAGGATTTGCTCAAAATAAGTGAAAAACATTATCAAACTATAAGAGGGAATGAGATTACAATGGTATTTCAAAATCCTATATCTTGCTTAAATCCACTAATTACAGTCGGTCATCAAATTGCAGAAGTTATTAATCACCACCAAAAAATTGGCATTTATGAAGCACTTAAAAAAGCCGAAAAGATGTTAAATTTAGTAGGTATTCCAAAAGAGAGATTAGGAAATTACCCTCATCAATTTAGTGGAGGTATGAAACAACGAGTTATGATTGCAATGGCCGTAGCCTGTAATCCCACCATTTTAATTGCGGACGAAGCAACAACAGCCTTAGATGTTACAATACAGGCTCAAATTGTCGACTTATTAAAGAAGCTAATTAATGAGTTAAAAAGTTCTCTCTTGCTCATTACCCATGATTTTGGTTTAGTAGCAGAATTATGTGACGAAGTTGGAGTTATGTATGCAGGAAGAATTGTAGAATCAGGGCCGATTACGGAAATATTTGATAACTTTTATCATCCGTATGTTAAAGGCCTATTTGAAGCACTCCCTCAATTTAACCAAGCTGCAAGTAGGTTAAAATATATTTCCGGTTTGTCACCTGATCCAAAACACCTTCCTATCGGTTGTAGCTTTAGTCCAAGATGTTCACAAGCAATTCCAAAATGTTTTAAGGATATGCCGGAATTAATTACATCAGATAATAATCATAAAACTGCTTGTTGGAATAAACTAAGAGGAGGAAATTAAAATGATAGTCGAAGTTAATGATCTTAAACAATATTTTGTCCTTCCTTCCCAAGATATAGTTTATGCCGTGGATGGAGTTAGTTTTAGAATTAGTGAAGGTGAAACATTAGGTTTGGTCGGTGAAAGTGGTTGTGGAAAAACTACTATAGGTCGTTGTCTTTTGAGATTGATTGAATATACTGACGGGGAAGTATTATTTAAGGAAAAGGATATAAAACAGCTAAATAATGAGGAGTTAAGATCAATGAGGAAAGAAATGCAAATAATCTTTCAAGACCCTTTTTCATCATTAGATCCACGAAAAACTGTCTTTCAGTTAGTTTCTGAGCCACTTATTGTTCACAAACTAGGGAATGAAAAAACTATAAAAGATAAGACTCTCGAGGTATTAAAAAGGGTAGGTTTAGAAAAAGAAGATATTATTTATAAATATCCCCATGAATTAGATGGGGGGCGTTGCCAAAGAGTAGGAATTGCACGAGCATTTTCCACTGGTCCGAAATTTATTGTATGCGATGAACCGGTTTCTAATCTTGACGTTTCTTTACAAGCTCAGATTTTAAATCTTTTAATGGATATGCAAAAAGAATATTCTTTAACCTACCTATTTATTTCACATAATATTGCAGTTATAAAACATATTAGTGATTATGTAGTAGTGATGTATTTAGGAAAAATAATGGAAAGTGCCAAGAAAGATGAATTATTTGATAAATATTTTCATCCTTATACGAAAGCTTTATTCGCAGCTATTCCTTCGCCTTATTTAAAAGATAGAAAAGATAGAAAAGAAAGAATAATATTATCTGGTGATGTTCCCACTCCAATCAATCCGGGACCAGGTTGTAGATTCGAAGAGAGATGTCCAATTTCAATTAACAAATGTAAAACATCCCAGCCTCCTTTAGTTGATATAGGAAACAACCATAAGGTAGCATGTTTTCTGGTTAATAAATAATTGCTGAATTTAAAAGAAAATCCAACCTTTATTGCTGATCATATTATGTGAAAAAGTTATACTAAACAGAAAGGCAATTTTGGTATGAATACAATGATTAGAAGTAGTCTGTAAGGTCTTCAAGGGGGGGGAGTAAAAAACAAAATAAGAGTACCGCTAAAATCTTTCCAAGAGAAAGGTTTTAAACCTATTTAATGGTTAGCTAACCTATCGAATTAGAAAAAAATATTTTTAGAAAGGAAATTGATCATGGTAAAATTTTATTTGTTTGAAGAAGAAGAAATGAAAAGTAGATGGGAAAAATGCCAAATAGAGATGGAAAAAGAGGGAATAGATGTTTTAATCTTATCTAAACCGACTAATTTTTTCTACATGTCTGGTTTTCGAACCCAAATACGATCCAGTGATTTCAGAGCTTTTATAGCTATCATGCCAAGAGGCGGAGAACCGACTTTGGTAGTGCCTAATATCGAAGGACCACCAGCTGAGAAGGAATCCTGGTTTCCTCATGTTCGCCGCTGGGGGAATGTTGCAATGCAAGGTAATGGCAGGTATGCAACTCGTATAAGCAAAGGGCTTTCTGCGGGAGTTGGCGGACAGATAGAAGCTAAAGATGCTAATGAACTGGTAGTGAAAATACTCAAAGAAAGTAATTTACTTAATGCCACTGTTGGCATGGAACTGGATGGTTTTCAACAATTAGGAATGCCGCAAAACGACTTTGAAACCATTAAAGCTGGTTTACCAAATTGTAAATTTAAAAGTTGTTCGAATATAATGTGGAAATTAAGACGCGTTAAATCTAAAAAAGAAATTGAATATATGAAAAAAGCCGGTCAGGTAAGCGATGCAGGCTATGATGCAGTAGCAGGAGTTATCAAAGTAGGAATGACCGAAAGAGAGCTAAGGGCAGTGATGGGTCAAGGCTTCTTGAAAGCCGGTGGAGAATTAGCTGGTTTTATCATCGTTTCCTCCGGACTAGATAGATATGACATGCATAACTCGTGGGCCTGGGACCGTAAAATACAAAAAGGAGAACAGGTTCTATTTGATTTCGGTGGAGTCTATAATAATTATTTTAGTGATGTACAAAGAATGTTTTTTATGGCTCCTATTCATGACAAACAAAGAGAACTGCAAGAAAAAGCCATGTCGATTTATTATGCCAGCTTAGCAAAAGCAAAACCAGGAAATGCGATTGAAGAAATGGATATAGCTGCCTCTGAGGAAATAAAAAGATTAGGAGTTGAGTCTCTGGTTTTTCACAGAACAGGACATAGCATCGGATTAGAGATACAAGAATTACCTTCGGTAGCCATACCCGAAAAAACTATTTTAGAGCCTGGCATGTGTTTTGCGATTGAACCCGGGATTTATGATTATGCCTATGGATCCTTTAAAATAGAGAATGATATCGTAATTACGGAAAATGGCTATGAAAATCTTACTAATTGTAATTTTGAAATTACGGTAAAATAAACGATTTATTTTTGAGTAACAATGGGGTTATTTTAAAATTAAAAAAAAGCATAAAAAGGTTCTACGGTAGATCTCTCATCGGGCACTTTTAATACCCATTCTACTATGCTGATCGATGCCACTGAACCTTTGGATGTATTAAATCCAAAAAGAATAACCATTCCAACAGAGGTTTTAGAAAAAATAAAATTAAAAGATTATATTTCACCAGATATATTAAAGAGTATAGAATAGTCAGTAAAAATATGATAATCTTTTTTAAATTTATTAAGTCGCATAAAACTCCAGACTCCTGTCTGGAGATGTAGCGGCAGCCCGAAGGGCTCAAGCTCGTTTTTTGCTTGTAGCCAAAAAAAGCCCCCAGCTCCTGCTGGGGGAGTTTCACTAAAGAGGTCAAAAGAGATATGAAAGAAAAAATAAGATATTTAAGCTGCCCAAAATGCAAAAATAGTTTTTATATCTATGCTATATTTGCAGATAAAGGGTATACCTGGCTTTGTCCGGAATGTAGGCATAACTTTACCGAAGAAGAATCTGGGAATGATCAAAAGATTGAAGGATCTAAAAGATAAAATAATTGTATTTCACCACATCCTTGGCTAATTTTTCCAAAGTATAATAATTGGTATATGTTTGAGTAGAGTTTCTTGTGTCTTTAGGGAATTATAGGTGAAGTAAAAAAGGGAGGATCTGGTTAATGGATCTAAAGGTTATTCAGAAATATGGGGAAAAAATAGAAAAATAAACAAGTAAGTATTAAAAAAAATTATGGAAGGTTTAACAATGAGTAAAAATAAAGAATATTTAATTAATGTGTTTTATAAATTGATTGAAACAGAAAGTCCCACCTGTTTCGAAAAGGATATAGCTAATTTAATTGGTGAAGTAATGAAGGATATAGGGTTTAATAAAATAATTATAGATGATAATTTTAATGTTGTAGGAGAATTAAAAGGATCTTCTCCGGGAAAATGTTTATTGTTTTCGGTTCATTCTGATACCAGTCAAATTCCTCCTGAACAAAAACCACTTAAAGCAGAATTGCTTGAAGGTGCTCCTTTTGGGAAGGAAGGAATGGTGATTAAAGGAATGGGAGCATCTGCGCCTAAGGCAGGCATTGCAGCAATGTTAGGGGCTGCTCAGCAATTATCGAAACATAGAAATAATTGGAAAGGTAGCATTAAGTTAGCCATAGTTACCAAAGACTTAACCGTTAATCATGATGGCCCCCGAGAAGTAGCTTCCTTGGTTAAGGATGCGGATTTTGCAATTGTTTCTGAACCCTCAGATAATAACATTATAGCGGCAGCCAGAGGAATTTCTCAAATGAAAATTACATTTTATGGACAGACTACTCATTGGGGTATCCCTGAAATAAAAAATAATGCAGTTTATAAATTGAGCCTATTCCTGGAAAATTTAAAAAAGATACCTATTGTAAAAGATGTTGATTTCGGATTGATCGGTTTTAATCCATTTAGAATAGAATCCAAAGGAACTCCTCCTCTTCTATCGGAATATATAGATTTATTCATAGATAGAAGAGTGCGACCAGGGGAAACTGTAGAGAAAATATTAGCTCAACTTAATTCTATAATTGATAAAGAGAACAATAATTATCAAACAAAAATTGAATTAATACATATGGTATACCCATTCAAAGAAAAAAATACCAATAAAGAAAAAGAATTATTAAGAAATGTAGTAACTACTGTTACGGGTAAAGAAACAAAAGAAATGATATTGCTATGCGGAACAAATGCTGCTTTCTTTACACAAGAACTGAATATTCCCACTTTAGTATTGGGCCCGGGAAATTTAACCGACGCTGGAGTAAACGATCATGTGGAAGTTAGGTCTTTAGAAAATACTGCTGATATCTATTATGACTTTGTATTGAAATATTTAAATTAAAATTGAAATACTCTTGAATATAAAGTAGAAAAGCAGAATCAACAAGAAAGAACACATTGTAATTGTTCAAATCCTAATCAGGCCTTATTTTTAATAGAAAAATCAGCCGAGAGGATAATTTAATCAACCGATCTTGTGGATTTGAAAATCTGACAATGCATTTTAGTCATGTTATTCTTAAAAAAGGCAAAACAGGAACTTACTTGAATATTTTGGTAAAATTTAAAATAAAGATTCTATATGATAAGGAGGGATTTTATGCGTTTCAAGGATCAAGTAGCAATTGTTACAGGAGGTGCGCGTGCAGGCGGTATAGGGGCGGCTATTGCAAAACGGTTTATGGAAGAAGGAGCAAAAGTTGTCATAGGCGATATCCTGGAAGAAGAAGGAAAAGAAACAGCTAAAAATTTATCAAATACAGGGGGCGAAGTAGAATTTATTAAAACTGATATGACTGTTTTGGATCAGATCGAAAGGATGATAGATTTTGCTGTATCCAAATTTGGAAGATTAGATATTTTGGTAAATAATGCTGGAATCATGGTTCGTTCTCATGCAATCGACCTTTCAGAGAGTGATTAGGATAAGGTGATGAATATAAACTTAAAAGGAATGTTTTTTGCTTCCCAGTTTGCCGCTAAAGTGATGATTAAACAAGGTTCCGGCGGAAAAATGATTAATCTCTCATCATGTCAAGCTATCCGTATGCTCATCCCTCAAAGAGCACCTTATGCCATTTCTAAATTAGCCGTAAGGGGATTAACAACATTATTAGCTTGCGAATGGGGGAAATACGGCATTACGGTCAATGCAATAGCACCGGATTGGGTCCGTACTCAAATTATAGAAGATATGTTTAAACGTGGAGTTGCGGACAAGAAAAAGGCATTAGCGTTAACCCCTATGAGAAAATTGCCTACTCCACGTGACGTTGCAAATGGGGTTATCTATCTTGCTTCTGATGAAGCCAGCTTTGTAAATGGTCATTGTCTAGCTATGGATGGAGGATCTACAGTACTAGCTTCCCCTCAAAGTTTTGATGATTTAACCGAAGAAGAACTAAATGAACTTCTTAAATAGCAGAAGGTAAAAAATAATCTAGATAAAAATACGAATTATGGAGGAATTATAAGTATGTTTGAAAAAATTGCGGTATTAGGCGCTGGGCATGGAGGACATGCAATGTCAGCGGAGTTATCCCAAATGGGATTCCAGGTAAATCTTTATGAGCATCCCAACGTAGCAGATAAACTGAATCCAATTATCGAAAAGGGAGGTATTGATGTTATTGCAAAGGTTCCTGCCGGAGAATATTTAGATAAGTTTGCAGGAGGCAAATCAGGATTTATTAAAATAACAGGAAAAGTTACCTCCGATATAAAAGAAGCTGTCAAAGGTGTTGACTTAATTATGCTTGTCGTCCCCAGCCATGTTCGAGAGGTATTTATAAAAATACTTGCACCCTGTTTAGAAGACGGGCAGACTATTATAGTATGGCCTGGTTATTTCGGTGCTTTACAGGTCGCAGCAATCTTAAGAGACGAGGGAGTTCAGAAAGATATTGTCATTTGTGAAACCGAGAGCCTAATGTATGCTTGTAGAATAACAGGACCGGCCCAAGTCACCGTTATGGCTAAGAAAAGGAAAATGTTAGTCGCAGCCTTTCCGGGAAATAGAACAGAACAAACAGTTAAAGAACTAAAAAAGGTTTTTCCGGGATTTCTTGCCGCTAAAAATATTATGGACACCACTTTGGGAAATGTTAATACAGTTTTACATCCTCAATCCGTCCTTTTAAACCTATACCGAGTCGAAAGAAAATTCTACCCTTATTTTGAGAAAGTAGGAGGACCCTTTATTTCATGTTACGATATTACTCCGGGATCGGCTAGAGTTATGGAAGCAGTCGACAAGGAAAAAATAGC
>Ga0210003_1004450_pt1 | contig 11092 bp, 9 predicted proteins | sample LantaG_FD_182804 | JGI IMG/M metagenome (GOLD analysis project Ga0210003, IMG submission 182804) | Deep subsurface microbial communities from Baltic Sea to uncover new lineages of life (NeLLi) - Landsort_02402 metaG (SPAdes) (version 2) | ecosystem: Environmental > Aquatic > Marine > Oceanic >...
TACCGAGACTGGCAGGCTGGACTTCGACCAGATTGAAGAGCTTGCGAAGAAACACCGTCCGAAAATAATCATCTCCGGTGCCACTGCGTATCCGAGGGAAATCGACTTTGAAATCTTCAGTCAAATTGCCAAAAAAGTCGATGCGTACCTGGTCAGCGATATAGCCCACATCGCGGGTCTTGTTGTTGCCGGCATCCACAAAAGTCCGGTTCCCTACGCCGATGTTGTCTCAACCACAACACATAAAACGCTTCGGGGCCCTCGCGGCGGGATGCTGCTGTGTAAGGAAGAGCACGCAAAAAAGGTGGACAAGGCAGTTTTTCCCGGCCTGCAGGGAGGCCCGCACATGCATACAATGACTGCTATTGCCGTTGCGATGGCCGAAGCCGATACCCCGGAGTTCGTCGCCTACGCAGAGCAGATAGTCAAAAACGCAAAAGCAATGGCGGAAAAGCTGCTGGAATATGATTTCGATCTCGTAACCGGCGGGACGGACAATCATCTTATCTTAATCGATTTGAGAAACAAAAACATACCCGGCAAGAAACTCGCAAAGGCCCTGGACAGGGCCCGAATTGTCTCGAATTACAACACAATACCCGGCGACCCGGCGCCTCCGATGAATCCGAACGGATTGCGTATAGGCACGCCGGCTATTACTACTCGCGGCTTTAAACAGGAGCAAGCGAAGCAAATTGCCGATTTCATAAATACAGTCGCTGAAAACATCGACAATGAATCGGTCATCGAAAAGGTTAGTAAAGAAGTCCTGCTGCTGTGCTCACACTTCCCTGTTCCAGAGCACTTTATCATACCGAACAAGAACAGCAAATAGTCCGGCTGTAAAAAATTCCCCTTCGGCACCATCAGGTTGGATCCTGAACGGAGCCGAAGGGGTTTTTTAATCAAAAAGAGTATTCTCTATTTGGGCATACCGGTAACCTTAATGTTGTCAATCGCCCACCACCAATCGTTTCCGGCGTCAAACATACCGAATTTCAAGACCATGCTTGTGGCCCACGGGGGATTGTCCACGTTGACTGTAACCGTCTCGTTCCTACTGGTGAGACTGTCGTCTTTGTAATTTGGACTGCTCGTATCCGACAACCACAAGAGCAGCTCAAGTTCCTCTTGTCCATTAAAAGATGCGGTCACAATCCCACTCTGATGATAGTCATCATCGAATTCCGGACGCCAGCTCGAATCGAATACGAGCTGAACCGTACCGGCCTGGCAGCCTGAGATATCAATTTCGGGCGTATAAAGGTAGGTCTTATACCAGCCTTCACTTGCCGAATCCGGATGGTCCGCGTCGTCCCACTCATCGGGGTCCACCACAGCGATCGTACCCTCGCTTTTCTGGAAGCTGTCACGACTTTGAGGATCGACTGTAAACCACCAGTCTCTCTGTGCGAAGGCCCATCCTGCCCATTCGTGAATACCATCAGTGGCCAGATCGCCATAGCCGGGAACGCCGCTCCTGTCAACAATCCAGCCGTCCGGCGGAGTGTCCGACCAGACATTTTCAGTACCTGCGGATTCTTCAATGGTAGTGCCTAGTTCAACACTTTCAAAATCCTCTTCGAACAGAATGACCGGTCCGATAGGGACCGCGGCGGTAGCCAGTCTGATATCATCGAAATACATCTTGCCTGAACCGCCTGCCTGGGGATTTGTTTTGTTCCCTAAGCCAATAGCAATCGTATTTACATTGCTGAGGTCCACGCCCTGGTCCGCGAATGCCTGGAGCTCGATATTCCAGCCCGTCCAGATAGATATCTGCGAAGCATCCGGATTGTCATGAGCGACAATTGCATTGCCGTTGAGAGCAACATACATCTGTTCGGCGGCGTTTTGCTTATTGCCCCTGAAATAAAGCGTCAGTGTGTTGACGTCGTGGACGGTCCAGTCACGCGGATAATCCAGGGTCAGCTCGACCTCTGAATAGTTAAAATAGCCTTCCTTATTATTGTCGTACCACAATGGCATCGATTGCTCACCGCCATTAACAATTGTTTCCTCGGTGTAGGAAGCAGTCGTTTCGTCGCCGACAGCCGCCCCTGTCCCGTTACCCGCGTAGGCCGGTTCATTATCATGCGCGGCATAACCAAGGCCGTCTTTCCATGCCCACCATATCTCTTTGTTGCCAATGTCGTAGTCCTCAAAATCGTCCACAACAAGGAAATCGGCCGTCGTGTAGCCCCAGACAAGTCCTTTGACCGTTTTATCCGCATATACTGCATCTACGCGCCAGTAGTAAGCTGTTTCCCACTCGAGTGTGCCGGGATCCAAAGTCTCGTCACCAATTGCTTTATTGCCTTTATACTCGGGAGAAGCAGTTGTGGCGTCTTTGACGGCGTCTTTATCTGCGCCCAGGTATACGTCAGACGAAGTGGCGGTATCCGCCGGAGTCCAGCTCAGAATTTGTGTCTGCTTGACATCTACGGCTGCGTTTGCCGGCTGGGGATTCCCGACTGCGCCCGACGTCGTAAAGCTCCAGACATCACCTTTATACGTGTTGGCGGCATCGAATTCATCAACCCGCCAATAATAAACCGTCTCTAATTCGAGCGGTCCGGGTCCATAGGTTATTATGCCCTGTGCGAGTCCTCCGGTTGCATTTTCGACCTCGTCGAAATCGTTGCTAATGTATATAGTATGCAATTTAGCGCCGAAACCCGGTGTCCAGGTAAAAACTGCATTCGGGTCTACGAATTCGGCACCATCAGCCGGGTCGGGATTAGTGGCGATTTTGGAAGGAATCTTAAAACTCCAGATAGTACCTTGTTGCACTGTGCCATCGGTTTGTACCTCATCGATCCGCCAATAGTAGGTGGTTCCCGGCACAAGACCGTCCGGATAAGGGTATCCGGGAAAGCCGGCAACAAAGAAATTCATGGTCTTATCCTGATTGCCTCGGGACGTATCGCTGGTACCATTTTTCACATCGTCAAGATTGTCGCCAAAGTACACATCGTACGACGCTGCAGCTTGTCCCCCCGTCCAGCCAAGACTCGCCCATGTATCCTCGACCACGCCTCCGTTAGCCGGGATTGGCTTCGATGCGCCTGACCATGCAATGCCAGCCATACTCAGTACCAAAACGCATGATAATGAATAGAACAATTTCTTGGACATAACATTCCTCCTTCATACTAAAGTCGAAGTTGTTTTTAATGGGGATTTCCCATACACGCTTCAAAAATATACTTTGCAAACTTCAAGTCCAATAATACCAAAATTTCATCCCAATATCAACAATCTTCTAAAAAAAAACGGCAATAAAACCAAATTGCTGCTGATTACTTGGGAAATCCCGGATTGAATAGGTTACTGATACTACGATAGGAGGATTTTTACTATTCGCTGTTGTCGAGGATTGTCATGAATGCTTCCTGCGGTATCTGGACATTACCGACGCTTTTCATGCGTTTTTTGCCTTCTTTTTGTTTCTTTAGCAGCTTCATCTTTCGCGTTACATCTCCGCCGTAGAGCTTCTGTGTCACGTCCTTGCGGAAGCCTTTGATGGTTTCTCTTGCGATGATCTTGCCGCCTATGGTAACCTGCAGGGGGATTTCAAACTGGTGCCGGGGAATCGCTCTTCGAAGCCTTATAATCAGCTTGCGGCCTCGATTCTCTGCTTTGCTGCGATGGACGATCAAACTCAAGGCATCGACCGCAACCGAATTTACAAGAATGTCAATTTTGACAAGGTCACTTGTCTCGAAACCTATAAACTCATAATTCATCGTTGCATACCCCCGGCTGATGCCTTTAAGAATATCGTAAAAATCATATACGATCTCGGCAAGCGGGGCTTTGTACTCAAGTATTACCCTGGTGGTGCTCAGGTAATCGGTCTTTATGAGCTTGCATCGCCTGGACTCAGTGAGCTTCATAATCGCCCCGATCGTTTCGGTACCGGTTATTATCTCAAGTCGAACGAATGGTTCACGAAGCTCTTCGATGTGATTTGGAGAAGGCAATTGACCGGGCGATTCTATTCTCTTGACGGCACCATCCTTCGTCAGGACCTCATAGCTTACCGTCGGGGCGGTCTGAACAACCTCGATATCATTCTCGCGTTCCAGCCGTTCCTGGATTATCTCCATGTGCAACAGGCCAAGAAAACCGCACCGGAAACCAAAGCCGAGTGCAGGCGAATTCTGAGGACTGAATGAGAAACTTGCGTCGTTAAGGGTAAGCTTGTCAAAGGCGTCCCTCAGCTTTGAATAGTCCGTATTCGTGCCGGGATAAAAATCTGAAAAAACCATCTGCATCGGTTTTTTATAGCCGGGCAAAGGTTTTAAAGCAGGTTCGGCATAATCTGTGATTGTGTCGCCTATCGTCACATCAGCCAACTCGCGAATATTCGCGATAACATAACCGACCTCTCCAGTGCCGAGCTTGTCAACTTTAGTCATCTCAGGTACGAATTTTCCCAGCTCGGTGATGATATGAGTTCTGCCGCCGCGCATAAAGCTGACCTTTTGCTTCATACTCAGGGAACCGGCGAAAACCCTGACGTAACATATCACGCCCTTGTACTGGTCGCAGTGACTGTCAAAAATTAATGCCGCCGTCGGCTCGTTGCTATTATCCTGGGGTGCCGGAAGGAATGTCACTATCGCTTCGAGAAGCTCGCCGATTCCCGATCCGCTCTTTGCGCTTATCTTGAAAGACTCATTGGCATGGATCCCGAAAACATGTTCGATCTCTTCTGCTACCCGGTCGGGATCTGCCGCGGGCAAGTCGATCTTGTTGATTACACTTAAAAGTTCGACGTTGTTTTCAATCGCCAGGTAGGCGTTAGCCACGGTCTGTGCCTCGACACCCTGGCTGGCATCGACTACGAGCAAAGCGCCCTCGCAAGCGGCCAGTGCCCTTGAAACCTCATAATGAAAATCGACATGTCCCGGAGTGTCGATCAAATTCAGCATATATGTTTTGCCCTGGTGCCGGTAATTCATCGTTACCGCCGAGGCTTTTATGGTTATTCCCCGCTCGCGCTCGAGATCCATATTATCAAGATACTGATCAACCTTTTGACGGTCGGAAATCGTGCCGGTCAGCTCGAGCATTCTATCGGCCAGGGTGCTCTTGCCGTGATCAATATGTGCTATTATTGAAAAATTTCGTATATGTTCCGTACCCATCTCGAAATTTACAAAAGTTGCCTCTTCAATCAATCCGGGTAAACTTGAGACTATTGCCGGTTATACGGGGATTAAATATTAAATTGAAAACGGGCTCCATTTTTTCAAGGAGCCCGTTAGTTTTCCGGTGTTTAGCTTTAAATTAGCCGGGGATGACGTTCGTCGCACAAGGGCCTTTTTTGCCCTGTCCGATCTCGAACTCCACCTTCTGGCCCTCATCAAGAGAGGCGTAGCCGCTCATCTTGACTTCCGAATGATGAACGAACAAATCCTCGCCGGCATCATCGGGGGTGATAAATCCAAAACCTTTGCTTCCGTTGAACCATTTTACTGTACCTGTACTCACTACTATGCTCCTTTGGCCTTCTAAAGGCCATAAATTTTGTCTCTCGGTTTTTTTAGGGAGAATATTCTTGAGAGACGTGAGAATATACTACACTGAATGCTATTATACTTCGAGAACCAGACGGAGTTCAATAAAAATAAAAAAAAATAATTTAGAAGTCGAGCGGTGGAATGGGTATACGGCGGATTAAATGTCAAAGCGAAACGGGCTCCGCTTTGAGCGGAGCCCGTTGGTTTTTCGGCGTGCTGCTTTGGATTAGCCAGGGATGACGTTCGTCGCACAAGGACCTTTTTTACCCTCTCCGATCTCGAATTCCACCTTCTGGCCTTCATCAAGAGTGGCGTAGCCTTCAATCTTGATTTCCGAGTGATGAACGAATAAATCCTCGCCGCCATCGTCTGGAGTGATAAATCCGAAGCCTTTTTTCCCGTTAAACCATTTTACTGTACCTGTACTCACTTCTGTGCTCCTTTAGCCGTTTAAGGCCGTTTATTTTGTCTCTCGGTTTTCTTTATGGAGAATATTCTTGAGAGACGTAAGAATATACTTCATTGGCACTAATACTACTATAATAACAGGCCCGTCACCAATAAAAATAAAAAAAATGCTGATAATCAAAAAAAAAGAGGGCGAGGGGCGGATGTTGGTTTTTTGCTTGCCTGGATGTTCTGACGGGCAGATATCCTGCAATTATCTCATTATTACTGTAGATAACACTATTTCCGACAAATCTGGCTTTAATACATTTCTTGCTCCCAGGCCGTAAATAGTATAAAATATGGACGATCTACTTAATAAACCCGGTCCCCAGTGCCATTATGAGCAAACGAATCGGCTTTACTTTAATAGAGCTTCTGGTGGTAATCGCTATCATCGCGTTCATTAATTCTAAAAAGGTCTCATCGCCGGAACAAGATTATGCTGAAAAGCTCGCCGAGTTGAAAGCCGACCTTATCAATGCAGCCGCAGCAGGCGGCGAACAACAACAAACACAAGGCAGCATTAAGCGAAAATCCACCAGAAAATCTCTCAAAACTCGCTCTACGTGAGGCCGCCATTAAGAATCGGACCATGGTGGCCATGGCCCAGAAAAACCTAAAAAAACGGCACAGCAACCATTGCCAGAAATTTTAACAATTGCATGATTGACAGTATTAGGATAATATATAAGATTATATGAGTTCAGATTGCATCCTATACAATCCTGCGGCGGAGTTGAAAGCGAATGGACTTGCGATTAGTATAATGACAGAAGGTTGAAAAGATGACCTTAGAAGACATCGCAAACAGACTCAACCGGTATTATTTGTGGCTATCCTCAAGGCAATTGGAAAAATGGTGGCCATTGCTGATAGCCGTAGCAGCTCTGTTTATAGTTCTAATAGTACTTCGCCTGAGATCACGACGAAAAGTTTTGCCCACTATTACTCAGTTACGAGATATCATCGATATCGAATTAGCCGACGACAAAACAAACGGCGGCCAAATCGATCGTACTGAAAATAATCGCTCAGCTCATATTCAAAACGAAGTCGAAGTCGCCGATAGCAGACAGGTCGAGCCCCCCATACAAAAAGTCTACGAGATTGTGCCCGACCACGAACCATTTCAACTCGAAAAATCCGAACAGGGGCAATCTGAAAAGGTCCCGGAAGAAAGCTCAGAGCAGGACTTAAAATCAAAAAAGCAGAGTCCCCAGTTTGACATTGCAGAATTTAGCAAGGCGGCAATAAGCAGGCGGCAGAGACTGCGGTCCGGCATTTTTAACGAATACAGTGATCTCGACGAAGACTGAGCCGCTGTCGCTCTGAAACTTCAATTTCTTCATATCTATAGTGCCCGTGAAAAAATCCCGCGAACGTCTTGACAAAGGCTTGCTCATAGAAGTCCCCTGATATCCCTCTAATATCCCTAACAACATAAATCAGCAAATACTAATCGAACATCCACCCTCAAGAGTCAGAAAACACGCTGTAAGTGAGGCTGTTAAGAATTAGACCATGGCGTCCATGGCCAAAAAAAGCTAAAAATCCACGTTTGAAGGGCGTTTTTTTACAACTTGACTGATTTTTTCGTAAGTGTAGTTTTGAGAAGAATATATGAAACTTGTCATTCCTTCGCTCGGCTCACGGACATGTCTGAGCACAGCGAAGAATCTCCAAAGACAACCTGTCGTTAGTCCTGTTCCAATCCCAGATGCCAACAAGCTCAAGGTATTAGGCCGGGAGTGAGCTTTGCAAAAGACTCCGGTTCAAAGACCGATTTGGGTAACGCTTCATGCCGCTAAATTTTCCTGAAAAACCGGCGGAGTAACCATTGCAAAGAGATTTCAAAAAGTGTATAATCGTAAATATTAACAATATTTAATGATAGGTAGAAGTGTACGAGTTCAAATTGCATCGAATACGATCCTACGGCAGAATTGAAAGCGAATGGATTTGCGATTAGCACAAGGATAGGAGGCAGAAATGATGACCGTAGAAGACATCATAAACAGACTCAACCAGTATTTTTCGTGGCTATCCTCAAGACAATGGGAAGAATTGGCGCTGCTGCTGGCAGCTATAGCAGTTCCGATTCTAATTATAATAGTACTGGTCCTGAGATCACGGCGAAAAGTGTTGCCCGGTAATGCTCTGTTACGAGATATCATAGGCATCAAATTAGCAGACCACAATAAAACCAGCCAGGCAACCGATCATACTGAAAAGGGTCGCTCGACTCATGTTCCAAAAAATCCCGGAAGGCGAAAGAGGCGGAAGAATACAAAAAAAGGATTCAAAATAGCAATCAAGGAGCTTAAGCAACGCCATAATGAAATCATCAAAAGCCGGCAAGCTGAGCCGCTCTTTCAGCAGGAGACCATAAGGTTAGCAGCCGTCAACGAACAAATTCAAAACGAAGTCACCGACAGCAGGCAAGTCGAGGAACTCCCCGAACAAAAGGTCGCCGAGATTGCAGCCGTCATCGAACAATTTCAACACAAAGTTATCGACATCAGCAAGGCCGGGCAGCTCCGCGAACAAAAGGTCTACGAGATTGTACCCGACAACGAACCATTTCAACTCAAAGTTGCCGATAGAAGCCGCGCCGGGCAGCACCCCATACAAAAGGCCTCCGAGATCGCGGCCGTTAACGAAAAATTTCAACTCGAAAAACTCGAACAGGGGCAATCTGAAAAGGTTCCGGAAGAAAGCTCAGAGCAAGACTTAAAATCAAAAAAGCAGAGTCCACAGTTTGATATTGCAGAATTCAGCAAGGCGGCAATAAGCAGGCAGCAGAGACTGCGGTCCGGCATTTTTAACGAATACAGTGACCTCGACGAAGACTGAACAGTTGTCACTCTGAAACTTCAATTTCTTCATATCTACAATGTCCCGTGAGAGCCGCCTTGTGAAATTCTCTGGGCAGTATTTATTCGTGCTGTAGAAAGCCGGGCTTTTCGGATTGGCGGGAATTTTGTATAGTTGGCGGATATGATAGAGATTCGACAGATGAGAACCGACGACCTGCGGCTCGGACTGCGATTATCCCGTCAGGCGGGATGGAACCAAATCGAATCGGACTGGCTGCGTTTTATGAACATGGAGCCGGAAGGCTGTTTTGTGGCTGAACTCGAAGGATGTTCCGTCGGGACCACTACAACCTGTATCTTTGAGAATGTAGCCTGGATTGCCATGGTTCTTGTCGAGAAAGATTCGCGAGGCCAGGGTGTCGGCAAAACACTACTGAAGCATTCTCTCGATTATCTTGACGGGCGAAAAGTTAAGACGGTTCGTCTTGATGCGACTGCTGCCGGCCGGCCCATCTACGAGAAACTGGGATTCGTGCCGGAATACGAATTAGTCCGGTTCCAGGGCATATCACGGCCGGGCAAAACGGGACCGGTCTTAACCGAAGCTGTGCCGGAGCTATTCGGGGATATGATTGAGTTTGACAGGCGGATGACGGGGACAAATCGAGCGAAGATGCTCAGCCTGCTATTTGCGGAACTTCCGGAGAACGCCCGCATCCAGACGCTCCACGACAAAATAGATGGCTTTGTCACTATGCGTCCGGGAGCAAATGCGGTGCAAATCGGTCCGTGTATAGCGAGCATGAATACCGGTCCGGCGTTGTTATCCGATGCTTTGAACAGGTGTGCGGGAAAAGCCGTATTTGTCGATATGCCTACCGGCAATGTCGAGGCTGTGAAAATCGCCGAGTCACACGAACTGCAAATTCAGCGGCGTTTCACGAGGATGTGCCGGGGCGAGAAAATCAAGGACAATCCCAAAGCAATCTGGGCCGGTTCGGGTCCGGAGAAAGGCTGACAAATCCCGTCAGCTATCTTACCAGCGAAACAAGATAATAGATAATACTGGCAATAGTCACGCCGATTGAAATAATCATAGCAATGTTCCAAACCAGGGCTTTGGCGCCGGTTGGCTTGGCTTCGCCGAGATACCTTTTGCTGTTGTTGAGAATGAAAAATGCGATGAAAGCGATCGGCAGCATCAGGCCGCAGATTGCCGAAGTTGGTATGGCGATCCAGGGCCCTATATACTTCCAAAGGACCACGCCGACTACAGCCGGAGCGGGAATAAGGCACGCCAGGCGGTAACGCCAACTGCCCGGCTCGATCCCGAAAATTTCGCATACGGCAAAGCCGCTGATAATCATGTGCATAGTAATCGAACTGAGGGCCATTCCCAGTATTCCCAGCCCGAAAACGATTCGCGAAAAGAACATGCTCAAGCCGGCCGATTCGAGCATTGCCGCCGCCGTCATTGGTGAGAGTCTCGTGGACCCCGAAGTAAATTGCGCAGGATCATAGATCGTGCACCCGGTAGCGATTACCATCAGCGAGGTCGCGATGCAGAACGGCAGAAGCATGCCGGTAATCAAATCGAACCTCGACAAGCCCCTATGCTCCTTGCCCCAACCTCTGGCAAGCAGGGTATAGGGAAACAGAAACGTGGCGTTTATTCCGGTCGCCGCACTGAACGCCGCCATTACAATCGAGACACCCCGCCGATCCGTCGGAATATACAGCGGCAGAAAACCTTTGAACAGCTTGCCCCACTGCACGCCTCCGTCGATTGTCCGCCGCACTATCACAATCGTGAAAGCGACAATAATCATCCAGACAAGGGCTTTCAGCGCACGTTCGTAAAACCTGATACCTTTATGCCCGCTGCTGTACGTCCATGCCGCCGCAGTCGATATAGTCAAAACGACCAGGCCGATCACAATCAACACGAATGTCTGCACCGCGGATGATGAGGGCACCCAGCCGGTCGTTGCCTTGATCATGTCGTCCGTCATTCCGGCCGCAAGCGCATACTGGGGCAAATGCCAGATGACTGTCGCCAAAAGAGCCCCGATTGCCCAGCTCCAGCCGACGACCGGGTGTATATAGCGTTTCATAGCATAAAAGGGGCGCATGCCGGTTGACAAAGTTTGATAGGACATGGCCGAGAACATAACGATGCCCAGCACCATTGCCAGCGGCTGAACCCAAAGCAATCTGTACTGCAGATATGCCCCGGCGAAAAGCGAGGCCATCGCACTTCCACTTCCCAGCACTAAAGCGCTCTGCAGCCAGCCC
>Ga0210003_1004453_pt1 | contig 11091 bp, 9 predicted proteins | sample LantaG_FD_182804 | JGI IMG/M metagenome (GOLD analysis project Ga0210003, IMG submission 182804) | Deep subsurface microbial communities from Baltic Sea to uncover new lineages of life (NeLLi) - Landsort_02402 metaG (SPAdes) (version 2) | ecosystem: Environmental > Aquatic > Marine > Oceanic >...
CTCTCACGCCCTCTCTTCCTTCTCTCTCACGCCCTCTCTTCCTTCTCTCGCCCCCCCTCAAAAACAAAACACCGCCAACAGCTTCATGGCCTTTGACCGACACATGAACCTCGTCCTCGGCGACTGCGAGGAGCACCGGCCCCTCCCCCCGCGCAAGGGAGAGAAGGAGCCGCGCTCGCAGCGGAGGGTCTTGGGGCTCGTCCTGCTCCGCGGCGACGAGGTGCTGTCCCTCGCCGTCGAGGGCCCGCCGCCGCGGGCGAGGCAGGCCGGAGAGAAGCAGAAGGGCAGCGCGGCGGCGGGAGGGCTGCCGGGGGCGGGCAGGGCGGCAGGGCGCGGGATGCCGCTCCCGGCGGCGGCGGCGGCGGCGGGACTGGGAGGCGCGGCCCCGGGGGTCGGGGCGCCGTCGGCGTCGAACATGATGCCCCGCGCGCACGCCGCGGCCCCTCCGATGCCTGGAATGGGCGGCATGCGGCCTCCCTACCCCGGGGGGCCCGGGATGGGGATGCCGATGCCCCCCTACCCCGGGGGCCCGCCGCCTCCGGGAGGCTTTTACCCGCCGCCGCACGGAGGCGGCCCGCCGCCCGGATACCGGCCGCAGATGCCGGCGCCTCCCGGGGGGATGCCGCCTCCGCCCGGAGCCTACCCTCCCTATCCTCCCCCGCCGCAGTAGGAGGAAAAAGAGAGGAGAGATTGATGGAGAGAGAGGCGTCGCCTTTTTTTTGGTGTTTTTTCGTTTTAGTGCTAAAAAGAGAAAAAATGTTTTCCTCTTGTTTCTTTGCTTCTCTCTCGCTCGCTCACCTCTACATTCGCATCGCTTTTTTGCTTTCGACGTGGACAAGGAGAGTGCGACAGAGAAAAGAAAAGAAGAAGAAAGAAGAATGAAGAAAGAGAAGCTCGTGACTCCGACAGCAAGCAGCAGAAAAAACCTCAAAAAAGAAAAAAAGAAAGAAAAAAAAGGAAAAAAGAAAGATAAAAAAGAAAGAAAGAAAAGAAAATCTATCTCCCTCGGCTCATTTACGCAGCGGACGCGTCCGTGGACATGCTCGAGGCCGCGACGCGCGCGCGCTTGGACTCGCGGGCCGCGGCGGCGGCCACGGCGACAGAGGAGGAGGCGTTCGCCGGCCCTCCGCCTCCAGGAGCGCCGCCGCCGGCGACGGCAGCGGCCGCCGCGGCGAGCGCCGCGGCCGCCGCCGGGCCTCCCGGTGGCAGCACGGTCGAGGGGGTCGAGGCCGTCTCGTGCAGGGCGTGCCAAAGCCCGAGGGCGGCCTGGGTCCTCCGCATCATCGTCGAGGAGGGGGGAGGGGCGGCAGGAGCGGGAGGCGGCGGCGGGTTGGCCGTCGTCGCCGCCGCCGCCGTCGCTGCTCCTGCAGCCCCGCCCGCAGCGGGAGCTGCTGCTGCTGCTCCTACAGCAGCGTTCGAGGGACCCGCAGCGGCCTTGTCGTCGTCGGCCTTGGCCGCGGCGACGGCGGCCTCGGCCGCCTCCTTGAGCAGGAGCGCGGCCGCGGCTCCCTTGCCCCCGCGGACGCTGCCGCCTTCGTTGCCGTCGCCCCCGGCGGCGTCTTCAGAGTCGGAAGAGGCGCCGCCGCCGTCCCCTCCCTCGACGGAGGCCGAGAGGCGCGCGCGCGTGGCCGCGACGAGGTCTGCGGCGGCGGCAGCGGGGAGCGGCGTCGCCGCTCCCCCTGCCCCGCCTAGGCAGCCGGCGGCGGTCGCGGCAGTCGCTCCTCCCGCAGCCCCCGCCCGCGCCGCCCCCGCCCCTCCGCCGCTCCCCCCTCCTCCCCCTCCCCCACCGAGCCTCGCGGCCAGCGCGTCAATCGACGCCTCCGCCTTCCGCACCAGCTCGCTGATCAGCTCGACCGAGCAGAAGGGCTGCGCGAGCAAGTCGTCGAGCTGCGGCGCGCGCAGCAGGCTCCCCGTGCGCTTGTGGTGTTTTTTTAAGATTTTTACCAAGCCGGTGTAAGCCAGGATCGACCAGTGCACGACGATGAGGAGCTCGCCGTGGAAGTCGACGAAGCGGCGGTAGGCGGCCGCGAGGTTGGAGGCCGCCGCGGTCGCTGCTGCCGCCGCCGCGGAAGCCGAAGCCGCGCTCGCACCGGCGCCGGCCTCCCCGGCAGCTGCAGCGGCAGCATCGGTCGCCTCCTGCCGCTCTCCCGAGAGCGAGACCTTCACCCTCGCCACCTCCGCGTCCGCGGCGTCCGCGGCGGCCAGCGCCGCGGCCGCGTCGTCCTCCAGCGCGCGCAGGCGGATGACGGCGTCCTCTTCTTTTTCTATGAACGTGTCGTTGAACAGCCTCACGTCGGCGGCCAGCTCGGCGACAAACGCGGCCGCGGCCTCCGAGGGCGGGCGGGTGGCGGCGCTCGTGTCCGCTGCTGGCGTCGCCGCCGCCGCCGCCGCTGCTGCTGCCGCTGCCGCTGCTGCGGGAGCCGGAGCAGCAGCATCGGGAGCAGGAGCGGCATCGGCAGGAGCGGCGGCCGTCGAGGGCCCCGCTCCTCCACCCGCCGCCGCCGCCGCCTCGGCCTCGGAGCCCGCCGCCGCCGTCTCTCCCCCTCCCCCGGCCGCGGCGGGCAGAGCCTTGAGCTTTTTCTTCAGCTGCTTGTAGGCGACGAAGAGGCCTGACAGCTCCGGGGTCTCCTCGGCAGAGGTGCGGAGCAGCGCCCCGAATTTCATGGCGGGCGCGCGGTTGAGTTTTTGTTTTCCTCACGGGGAGGGAGAGGAAAGAACAGGAAGAAAAAGAGTTTTGACCTGTGACTCGTTCCGCTTTGCTGGGGAACCTTTGCGTCGCCTTTTTTTCGTTCTTTCTTCGATTCTCTCTTTTTCTCTCCACTTCTACTCCACAAAAAGCGCTCACGCTATCCTCTCTGAAGCGCTCTTGGCCTGCGCAGTTGAGGAGTTGGGATGTGAAAGGAGGGGGTAGGGGCGTGAGAGGGGAGAAGAGAAGATGAAGGGAGAATAACGCTGAGACTGAGTCGGCCAGGGGCGACAGGAGCATTTGGGTTCCCCTCTCTCTCTCTCTCCTCTTTCCGATCTGCTTTCGCGCCCGACGCCACTGCACAGCAGCTTCCGGCGAGATCGGTCGATGGAGCACGCAGACCAGACGCAAGCGCACCTCTCGGGAGGAACGGGAGACGCCGCTCGGTTTGGCGAGTGCGAAGGAAGGCGTGACAAACGGGATCGGAGGACGGAATAGAAGTAGTGGAGGCAGTGTGTGCAGCATCTCGAGGGAAAAAAAATCAGAGCCATCGCAACAAAAAAAAAACGCCCAGGGCGGCCATCAATTCGCTCTCTCGTCTCGTCTCGTCGACGCCCTCTCTCCCTCTCGATTCTCCGTTTCCTTGGGACAGCACCCGCGATGCGATCTTCTCTACCGCATCGCGCACGCAGCACGCGGCGAACTTCCCCGGCGACTGGGCTAAGAGGCCAGGCAACCGTGATGGCATCGGTCGCGTCGTCCTCTTCCTCCTCTCAACCCCCCCTGCTCCCTCGACACGCCAGGGTCCGCTTCTCCCTCAACTTCCGCTGCGACTTCGGCCAGGAGCTCGCCGTCGTCGGCTCGCACTGCGGCTGGGAGCCCTCCGCCGCCACCCCGCTGAGCTGGAACGAGGGGGACTGGTGGAGCGGGGAGGTGGAGCTGCCGCTGCGGCAACGGGGGTCCGGGGTCTCCGGCGGCGGCGAGGGCGCCGCCGCCGGCGAGGCCGAGGCCTCGTCCCCCGCTCCCGCTCCCGCCCGCTCCCTCCCTCCGCCCGTCGACTTCGAGTACAAGTACATCGTCAGGCAGGGGCAGCACGCGGCCGCGTGGCAGCCGGACTCGAACTTCGCGCTGCGGCTCGGCCCGATCGAGAGGAGGGAGGATTGCGGCGACGGAGGGAGCTCCTCCTCTTCTTCGACTTCTTCGGACCGGCAGCAGCAGCAGCAGCAGCAGCAGCAGCAAGAGCGAGAGCAGCAAAAGCGGTCGCTGGAAGGCTGCCTCCTGCTGCTCCCGTCCCGCGTCGAGGTCGGCGACAGCTGGGACGGCGCCGTGCACGAGGTCACGCCCGTCGAGGTCGTCGAGATCGCCCTCGGCCCCGCTCCCGCCGGAGTCTCTCCCGCGGCGGCGGCGGAGGAGCTGCAGGCTGCCCTCTCCGCCGCCGTCTCGGCCCTCGACGAGAGGAGAATCTCCCCGGCCTCCAGGGAGGCGCTTGACGCCGACGCGAGGGTCGCGGAGGCCGCTGCGAGGGCCTCTGCCGCTGCCGCTGCTGCCGCTGCTGTCTCGAAGAGGAGGACGACGCCGAAGCGCGGGCTGTTGAGAGAATAGGCGTTGATGCCAATTTCACTCTTTTGATTCTTATCAAAGAAAACTGTTGCTCGTTGGTGTTTTACGGATCATTGCTGGTTGTTGTTTCACAGAGTGTAAAAAAGCAAGGGAAAAGAAAGAGAGCAAACGAACCCGCGATCCATTATTCCTTTTTCACTTGCTCTCCTCATCTTCGGCTGCGGCGGGAGAGGCGACGGCACCCTCAGGCTTGGCCTTCCGCTGCTGCTGCGGCCTCCGGGGACCCCCGCCGGCGGTGCGCGCGCTGCTGCTGTTCATCGACGAGGTCGTCGTCGGGGTCGCTCCTCCTCTACGGGAGTTGCTGCCACTGCTGCTGCTGTTGGCGGCGTTGGCTGGAGAAGATGCCGAGCTGCCGCTGGCACAGCCGCTCCCGCTGCCGCTCCTCCTCCTGTCGGCGACGTCCGGCAGCGCAGGCAGCCTCGGGGTGTCGAAGGCCCGCATCGCCTCGAGCGACGGCAGTACAGAAGCGCCCCCCTCCCCTCCCTCCTCCTCGTCGTCCGAGGAGGCAAAGATCGAAGACGAGGGCCTTCTCGTGCTGCCGCCGCCGCCGCCGCCGCTCCCTCGCCGCGCCCTGCTCGCCGGCGTCCTCCCCGCTTCGAGCCTCTTCCACCAGTCGGCGACGGCCGCGATCACGGTCGCCGCGGCGCCCGCGGCGCCCGACTGCCCGAGCTCGTCCCTGCCTGTCGCGGCGGCGACGACGGCGGCCGGGTCGAGGCTCGCGCCGAAGGTCGCGGGCAGCACCAGCTCGGTGCGCTCCTGCATGCGGAAGTTGCGCAGCTCGTCCGCGCGCGCGTAGGCGCCCACGCTCTCCTCGAGGCGGGCCCAGGCGAGCCAGCTCGGCTCGGACGCCGGGTCGGCGCGCACGGCCGCCTTGAACAGAGCCCGGGCCGCCGGGGCGTCGCCGGCCTTGGCCTCGAGGACGCCCCAGGCCTGCCAGAGCAGGGCGACGTCGCGCGACTTGGGCGCTGCCATGACGCCGGCCTGAGTTGAGAGTTTTTGTTTCGGTTTTTGTCGAAAAAGAAGGGGAGGGAGAGAGAGGGGTGAGGAAGAAGAATATTAAAAAAAAGTACCCCCCCCCCCAAAAAAAAAAAACTCCTCACCCGAAACAGCTCCCTCGCCCTCGCCGCGTCCCCGCTCCTCGCCTCCAGCAGCCCCCACGCCTGCCACACTGGCAGGTGCCTTGGGTCCGCCCTCGACGCCCGGTCGAACAGGTCCCGCGCCTGGGCGACCGACCCCCGCGAGGCCTCGAACCGCGCCCACGCCTGCAGCAGCGGCGCGTCGCGCGGGTTGAGCTCGTGGCCGCGCTCGAACAGCGACCGCGCGTTGCCGGGCTGCCCCTGAGCGTCCTCCCAGAGCGCCCACGACAGGAAGACGTACCGCGACCGGGGGTTGGCCTCGAGCCCCCTGCCGAAGAGGTAGCGCACCGCGGTCTTCTCGCCCGACCTCGACTCGGCGAGGGCCCAGGCGTGCCACAGCGCGGCGCAGTTGCCCCCCTCCCTGGTCCTCGTGGCCTCGCCGAACCACGCGCGCGCCTCCTCCATGAAGCCGGTCTCGGCGGCGAGCACGGCCAGGGACTGGTACAGGTGGAGGTTGGGCCTGGGCGCGGACCCGAGGTCGTTGAGCGACGAGGTCGAGGTGGCTGCCGGAGCAGCCCGGGGCTGCTGCTGCTGCCGCGGCGGCGCGCGGGCGGGCGACATCGGCGAGGCGTTGCTCGGCGCCCTGGCGGTCGCGCCGCTGGCCGCGGCCCTGGCGACGGCCTTGACGCCGCGCACCCACTTGTCTCTGGCTGCTGCCGGGTCTCCCCTCCTGTTTTCGTTTTCGTTTTTTGTTTTTTTTGATTCGGTTGGGTTGTGTATGGAAAAGCGAGGGAGTTTTTCCCTTCTCTTCCTTCTCGCGCTTGCTCTTCCCTCCCTTCCCTTTTCCCCTCCCCTTCCTCTCTCTCCCCCACTCCCAGGTGCTTCACTCACCGCTTCTCCATCAGCCCCCAGCCGTGCCACGCGGCGGCGTGCGCCGGGTCCGCGACAGTGGCGGCATCGAAAAGCCTCGCGGCCTTGCGCGCCGCGGCGTCGGCGGCCGCGGCCGCCGCGCCGCTGTTCCCCTTGGCGCCGTTCCCGCCGGCGCCCCACCCCGACGCCGCGACGCGCGCCTCGAGCGTCGCCCAAGCCTGCCACACGTGCGCGTTCTCTCCCCGAGTGGCGGTCGCGCCCTCATCGTAGAGAGCGCGGGCCTCGTCGAGGCGACGCTGCGCCGCGAGCAGCTTGCCCAGCGCGACGTAGGCGCGCCCGTCGCTCGGGTCGAGGGCCAGGGCCTTGCGCGCGAGCTCCTCGGCCTCGGCCTCGAGCCTGGCCTTGATCTTGTAGGAGGGGGCGCGCGTGGCTGCCCTCCTGCGCGCGCGGGACTTATGCTGGTGTTGAATGGGAGGGGTTCGGGGCGGAGAGAAAAGGAAGATAGGGGGTGAGGACAAAAAAGATAAGGAAGAACGTGAGCGCCGCCGCTTCGTTTCGCTGTGCGCAGCGGCAAAGAATCCAGTCGCGAAAGGCGCCCTCTATCTAGGACAAAACTCACCAGCAAGAGGTCGATGTTAATCCTGAGAGGCCTCCCGCTCGCCCTGGCGGCCGTGGCCTGCTCGGAGGGCGACAGAGAGGTAGAAGTCGACGCGATGGACGAGGAGACGACCTTCGCTTTTGGTTTGTCGTCGGCTCTCTTTTCCACGTCGTCGGTGCCATCGTCGTTCGGGCTCTCGTCGCCCTCTCCGTCGTCCTCAACGCCCCTCTCTCGCCAGGGGGCGTTGCGAGACGCTGAGCCCCACGATGCTGACGCGCCGGCGCGAGGAGGGGCGGCAGGGGTGGAGGTAGAGTGGCAGCGACGGGCTGCGAAGGCTGGAGCCGGCGGCGACGGCGCCGAGGTCGATGTCAAAGCGCCTCGAGTCGGGACCGGCGCTAGTAGCTGGTGCAGCGACGCGAGCCCGCCGACGCCGCTGCCACAGCGTAGGTTCAGTGATGGATGCCGCATCGGAGAGCGCAGGTGATGCGCGCGCGCGCTGGAGAGAGAGAGAGATAGCGCCGCGAATGGAGCTTCTCTCGCCTCTCGCTCTTTTCAAAAAGCAGAAGAGAGCAGTGAACAAGCGGCAGAGAAAGGCGACGCCTTTTTTTTTCCTTCTCTGAGAGAGTCTCTTCACTTTTTTTCACCTCTCTGGAAAGCTTGGAGTGAGCCAAGCCTTGTTCTCTGGTACTCTCGGCTCTCCCTCCTCTCACCCCATTCCCCAGCGGCCAGTCCCTCGTGCGGACTGGCCCTTGAACTCAAGCTCCCCCCCCCCTCGCTCTGTGCTGAGCGGAGGGAAGAGCGAGGGTTGAGAAGGAAAGAAGAGAGGCGTCGACCTTTGAGAACTCGAAGAACAAGAGCCCTCTTCTCTCTCTTTCCCCCCAACAACCATGCCGAGCCGCGGTCGCCAGAGGCAGCCTCAGCCGCAGCAGATGGCCGGCTGGCCTCTCAACGGTACGGAGAGGAGGACGAGGCGGGTCCACTCGCGCGCGCGAGAGCTCTCGCTCTATTTCTCTTCAATCGTCGATGAAGCATTTTGGCGGCTTTGCTCTTCCTCCTCGCTCTCTCAACCCTCTTTTGACTCAACCTTTCTTCTCCCATTCTAACTACTCAAACAAACAGCCTTTGGCGTGGCCCACGTCGTGGACGCCTCGGGAGCCCTCGTGCCTGCCTACGTCGTGCACGGTGAGGGCAATGCGGGAGCTTTAGGGGGAGGTTGACGACTGCGAATCTCTCCTTTCGTCGACGACGGACGTCCAAGAGAAGAGAGAGAGAGAGAGAGAGAAGAAAAAGAGCGAAACGAGCGAAGAGAAAGCGACTCTCTCGATTAAAACATCCGCCCTCGCCCTGCGACCTCTCTCGCTGTCCTAATCCCTCTCCAACTCCCGCGCTCACGTTTTTGAACCCCTCCCGTCGACCTATAAAACACAGGCGGACCCGGAGGAGCGGCCTACCTGATGCCTGCAGGCAAGTTTTTTTTTTCGTTCCCCCCCTCGACCGAGTGATTGAAAAGAGGAAAGAAATCTCGCGCTCTCGCCGCCTGGTCGTGCCCTTTTTGCTCTTCTCGCGCGTCGCGGCGCGTCGGTCGAATCTTGAAAAGGCTCTCGTGAAAAGAAAGCCCGACCTTGGCGCCGCCGAGGCGGGAAAGATGGGTGGGGAGGAGGAGATTTTAGCGAGAGGGTCCTTTTTCTTCTTTACGTCGAGACTTACAAGTCCCAGTCGTGTTTTGCTTGGTTTCCTCAACCTCAACCGCTTCCAAAACAAAAAAACCCTCAAAACTCAAACTCAACAGCCGACCTCGCCGGCATGGAGCAGCTCCGCCTCAATCCGGACGCGAGGGAGTTCGTGCCCCCCTCGGGAGGAGCAGCAGGCGCGTCGGGCTACCACCACCACCACCATCACCAGCAGCAGTCGTACGCGATGATGCTCGGCGGCGGCGCTCCGTCGTCGAGCGGCGCCAGCGGCACCCACGCTGCTCCTCCCTCGAACGGGAACGGGGGGGGCAGGGGGGCCAACGGCAGCAACGACGCGGGATTCTATCATCAGCAGCAGCACTTTGGCGGGAACGGGAACGGGAGCGGGCGCACCATCAACGGGAGCCACCACACCGGCAGCGGCGGCGCCTCGACCTCGGGCCACTCGCACCACCACCACTACGGCGGCCACCTCACCAGCGGGAACAGTAATGGCTTCGGCGCCCCTCCTCCTCTGCTGCAGCCCGGCGGCGGCGAACTCGGCCTCGGCGGCACCTACCGCCGCGGAAAAGGCGACGCGCGCGCCAAGGCCGTGCAGCGCAGGAAGAACTCGGTGCAGAAGGCGCTCGAGGAGGCCGGGGCGGTGCAGAGGACGGTGCGTTGATTTCTTCCTTCCTTTCTTCCTTCTTCCTTCTAGTGTCTCTCCTCCTTCTTCTCTCTCTCCCTCTTTCTCATCTCTCTCTCGACTGGTCGGTTCGTCCTTCAAAAAAAAAAAACGAAAAACGCAGGTCTACGTCTGCGACATCGACGGCACGGTCACCGAGGCCGAGCTCGCCGCGCTCTTCTCGCGCGCGGGGCAGATCGTCGACTGCCGCGTCTGTGGCGACCCCAACTCGGCGATGAGGTTCGCGTTCGTCGAGTTCAGGGAGGCCGGATCGGTCAGGAACGCCATCGCGCTGACGGGGACGGTCGTCGGGGCGTACCCGCTGAGGGTAAGATAGGTTTTTTTGTCCCCCGGCCTTTTGAAGAGAGTTTTTGAAAAGTTTTGGGGGTCGGGAGGTCGGTGATAGATAACTTGGCTCCGTCGTCGCCGGTGGGCGCTGCGACGAGTTTGAGAGTTTTCCGACGTTGCTTTTCTTTCCCCGCTCTTTTGCTCTCTCGCTGCCGCCAATGTTTGTGTTTTGCTCGTCCCTCTCGCCCCTCCCCCTCCCTCCCTCAGAGATCGAGAGAAAGAAGAAGAGCCCAACAAAAAAACTCGCGCTCCTTTTTTGTCTCTAAAAAAAACCTAAAAAAAAAACAGGTCTCAAAGTCGAAGACCGCGATCGTGCCGGTCAACCGCGCTTACCTCCCGCGCTCCGACGAGGAGCGCGCCCTCTGCGCCCGCACCGTCTACGCCGCCAACATCGACCGCCGCGTCTCGGCGCTCGACGTGCGCGCGTTCTTCGAGCAGCTCTGCGGGCGCGTGTCGCGGCTGCGGCTGCTCGGCGACGGCAGCGGCGCGAGCGGCGGCGGTGGCGGCGGCGGCGGCGCGACGAGGATCGCCTTTGTCGAGTTCGAGGCCGCCGAGTCGGCGCGCTCGGCGCTCAACTGCTCGGGCGCGCTGCTGGGCACGCTGCCGCTGCGCGTCGCGCCCTCAAAGACGCCCGTGAGGGATGACGACGAGGGGCTCGTGGCGCTGGGGCCGAGGGAGAAGGAGAAATCGGCTGCCACGAGCTCTTCGGCGGCGGCGGCAACGGCGGCGAGCCCGAAGAACGGCGGAGGTCCTGCTCCTGCTGTTCCTCCTGCTGCTGCTGCTGCCACTGCCCCCGCTCCGCCCTCTGCGCCCGCTTCTGCCAACGGCGACGACGCCCCCGCTGCTTCTGCTGCTGCTGCTGCTTCTCCCGCCGGATCCCCCTCCAGAGGAGGCTCCGGCGGCAGCGGAGGCGGCATGCGGCGCGGCGCGAGGGGCAGGGGGGGGCGCGGCGTTGCGGCGGCCTCTGCCGCGGCGTCGTCGGCGGAGAACACCGACGCGCCCAACACCCCCGTGGTCGCCGCCGACGTGCTGGACGCCGCCGCCGCCGACAAGGCGGACAAGGCGGAGCAGCCGGAGAAGCAGATGAAGCCCTCGGTCTCGGCGGCGACGACCGCCTCTGGAAACGATGGCCACTCGACGACGGCGTCCGCGGCGTCCTCGGCCGAAAAGTCGTCTTCGAACGCTGCCGCAATTCCTGCTGCTGTTGGTTCTGCTTCTGGCGACGCGAGCGTGACCGCGTCCGCGGCGACGCCGCCCTCGGACGAGGAGACCAAGGAGAAGAAGAAGAAGGCCGCGACGGCGGCGAGCGTCTCTTCTTCTCCAGCAAAGGAGGAGAAGGAGGAGGTCGAGGTGGCGTAAAAAAAAACTCGAAAAGCAAGCACTTGTTCCACAATAGCACTTGCCCCCCCCCCCCGGCCCCCCACCATTCTGCCCCTGTTCCATAAAAATCATCACCACTACCATCAAAACGAAAAAAAAACCAAACGCATTCCTGAACTGAACTGTTTTTTTTTCGGGTCCTTTTTTTGTTTTTCCTT
>Ga0210003_1004455_pt1 | contig 11088 bp, 17 predicted proteins | sample LantaG_FD_182804 | JGI IMG/M metagenome (GOLD analysis project Ga0210003, IMG submission 182804) | Deep subsurface microbial communities from Baltic Sea to uncover new lineages of life (NeLLi) - Landsort_02402 metaG (SPAdes) (version 2) | ecosystem: Environmental > Aquatic > Marine > Oceanic >...
CAAAATCAGAAGTATATCCACCAAAACTTCTCTTTTCATTATCTTTTGTTTTACTACCCCAAAATAATAAACTACCAGAAATACCTTTATATCTATTACATATAATAACATATTCTCTCATAAAAACTCTCCTTTAAAATTTAATAACATAATCTTATCACAAATAAAATATAAAATCAATATTCAATAAAACCAACTTTTTATAAATATAAATTTTATAATATTATACTAAATACTTACAATTTTAATATTTAAATTATCTCTTGCTTTAATAACATCATCATAAGAAATATTTTCCTTAATAAGTTTCCATCCATGATGAGTTACACCATAATGTGCATCTGATACCTCTGCATTCCCAGCAATACATATAATTTTCATCAACTTGATTGCAAGGATACTCCAACTTCTAAAGTCGGAGAGGAATTGCAATCTACAACGCCACTCCTTGCATTCTCCTTTCTAATAAATCAGTTCTTCTTGTTTCTATAAAATTTAGTTTTTTATAACTTATACTTCCTTTATTAACTTTAGTTCCATCAAGTTTTCTAATATCAAAGAATCCTGAATTTCTTCTTCCAAATATAAAGTATTTTTCTTTCAGATATTCTACTTTATCAAATAGTCTAAACCCTTTGACTAGATAAGAAGCTTGATTGCTTTTCTTTTTTCCACCTTTTAATATATTAGCTTTATGTATCTGCCTATTATGACATCTTGTTTTCTTAATATAAAAATATTCTTTACATCTTTCTACAATATTTCTAGTGATACATAATGCGTCAATTCTATGTTCTTTAGATAAATTATTTATAATCCTTGTATTTTTAGTAATATATCCAAAAGTCATATTAACGTTTGAATATAATTCTTTAAGTTTATTATAAAAAGCCCATCTCATAACTCCCATAAATGCTGAATACCTGAAAGATTTACCACGCTTAAATTCTTTATTAAGCTTTCCTTTGTGATAATCTGAATGGCAAGATTCGCATAGTGTAATTAAATTACTAGGACTATCTCCACCTATTTTTCTTGATTCAATATGATGAACATTAAGTATTTTTTCTTTACATCCTTTTTTACCTTGACACTTATGGCTATCTCTAAACAATACATATTCCCTAACATTCCAAAAATCTAGTTGATTTCCTTCCTGATATTCTTTTCCTGAAATATTAGGATTTTTTATCTTCTGTATATCAAATGAAGCTGTTTCAACTATAATTTTTGTTATAGGTAAAAATTGATGTATATTATTAACTATATCTAAATGTGTATTAATTTTATGTTGTATTGATGGAGCTAACCATCCTTTTGGTTTTGATCTATTCAAAAATCTAGATTTCCTATATCTTAGTCTATTCCTTCTAGTTCTTCTGGATTGTCTTCTAGTTGATAATAAATCTACAATATCATTCCTTAATTCAAGTTCAATAGAAATCAATTCTTTCTTATCTGTTGTTGCAGACAATCCTATTACTTTACTTCCGGCATCAACACCAAGAATTATATCTTGTGTTTTATTTTCGCATTTAAAAGTTAATTTAATTGTAAATGGTTCATATTTTACTATTTTAGCCTTTTTACCCTTTAGTAATTTTCTTGCTTTTGCTTTTGCGCAAGGCATTAATGGTTTATTATCAATACTTAATACATATACCACGATTATATATCCTCCTATATGTTAGAGTTATGTATCCATAGACAATGTTATTGCAAGGTTTTTGTTAACAACACTATTCCTACTCTCAGAACTATTTAATCATTAACCTTAGAGCTGCAAACTTGGATAAATATTTACAGGTAACTATATATTCTTGCATAACGTAGTTAAAACTAAGTCTAGTCAATCAAGCTTTTACAAGCTCCCACTTCTAAAGTGGTGAGTTATTGACCAATATAAGCTTCTATATTATTACGTATTTTACAAAATAATTCAATTCCTATTTTATAATCCCATTTTAAAGCCCCATATAATTTCCTATTTTCAATTTTATCTAAATTTTTATCACAAATATTTAAAAACACATCTATATCAAAATTAAATTGTTTTATTTTTTTAAAATAATATCTAATATATCGTGAAAAATCATTATTTTGTTTATCCATATGATTAATAATTTTTTGCAATAATTGTATAAAGTTAATATCATTATTTGTAATATTTGGTATTTTACTTTTTACTCTTTTAATTTGATTTCGAACACTTTGTGGTTTACAATTACAAAAACTAGCTATATCGTTTGTTTTAAATCCTTTCATAATTAATCCAAGAATTGTTTTTTGCTGTTTACTTAATTTTATTTTTTGCCAATCGATTTTACTAAATTTTTTAGATATTTTAGTAATACCACTATTATAATTTGACACAAATAAATCATATGTTTCTTTTTCTAGACAATCAATATTTTTTTCATTTAAATTAACAATTATACATGATAATTGCTTTTTCTTATAACCAATCATTTCAGTTTTGAAAATTGTTAATTTTTTAATTGGTCTAAATTTATACAAGTCTACTATTGGATATTCTTCATTTTCATAACCAGATAAATAAAAAGTATTTAATTCATCTAGTAAATATTCTTGTTGACAATAATCTTTTTGGGTTTTTATTCCCATATCTAACCAATTATCTAAATTAAAAAAAGAGATTTTATTAAGAATTTCATTTATAAATTCTTGTTTATCCTTAGTTGAAAGAATAAATACTTGATCAATAATATAATTTTTTTTATTTATATTATATATTTTTTTAAATTCTTGTTTATTTTCTTTAGTAATTTCTTTATAAAATATTTCACGATAAATATAGTTATCGTTTTTGATTCTTGTAAAATCAAATTTAATTACAATTTTATCTAAATTCACTTTTTCCTCCATAAAAATATAATACAACAGGATATGAATACCCTTAATTATATTATATTATATAAAAATAACATTGTCAATATTTTTTTGATAAATATTTCAAAAAATTATAAAATATGGTTAAGATAACTACCAAGTATGATATAATAATACCTTCCTATAAAAAATCCAGTTATTATTAAAATTATAAAAAAAATTATAATTACTTTTATTTTGTTCATATTTTATCCCTCAAAATGGTAACTTAGTATTTTTTATATCAAAATCTTTATTACTTAATTCTACTCCAGATAATTTAATTATATCATTTAACCTTGTTAATTTATTTATTATTACATCATTACCTTTAATCTCAAATAAACACTTGGTTTGTGGGTCATAATAAGTATCTGCTATTGGAAACTCAGAAAATTGTCTATTTTTATTAATTCTTATATGACCATGTATGTTGTTGTTTACTATTTTCTCTTCTTCTGTTGATTTAGATATTTCAATAATTACATCTCCTGAATTAGGAATATCGCTACTACCCGATATATCGTATTCACTTGAAACTTCACCTTTAGATGGCTTTCTTGGATGTGCAACTAAAACAACACATACACCTAAGTTTTTAGCCAATACTCTACAGTTTTCTACAAAGTCTTTTTGAGCTTCATTTTTATCCTGATTGTCTATAACATTTAAACTCATTATATTATCAAATATTATTAAATTAATACCTTCTAATATTATTAAATTCATTATGATCTCAAATAATTCAGTTCTTGTTTTTTTCTTTTTTTCATAAATACTACTATATAAAAACAAATTATCTTCTTCCCATAATTTTAATATCTTCTCACCTAATTCATTAACCTTCAATATCTCTCTTTTGTTTTCTTTTTCTTTTTTTATACAATTCTCATATCGTCCTAATAATTTCAATCTATAATTGTCTATTTTTTCCCCTCTTTGATGTTCCCCATCTAATACTAAAGTTTTAACCTGATTCTCAATTGCATTTATTTGTATTAAATCTACAAACGCAGATTTACCATGCCCTGTTCTACCTGTAACTAAATAAAAGTTTCCTGTTTGTAAATCATTTAAAGAATAATCAATTGTAGGAAAGCCTGTAGGAATATATATAGGTTTTGGTTTGTATTTTTTGTTGTACTGAGAAATATTTATTAAATTAATATTATCATATAATATTCCCATCACTTGATTGTAATATTTTCTTTTTTCTGACAATTTTAAGAAAATAACTTTTTCTTTTAAAAATTCTTGTAATAATTTATAATGATCTTTATTATTAATTACAACCACTTTTATTCTCTTTTCAATGGCATTTTTATGAGTGCTTTCAAAATTAATATCCTCATAAAAAGCAATATTACTAATATTTTCTTCTTTCAACTGATCATAAATACTTTCGCTATCAGTTAAAATAATATATTTGCTTTTTTTTACAATATCGCTTTTTATAAACATATTACCCTCCTTATAATTCATTTTCAACAAATCTTATTTTATTAACTTGTTGTTTAGAAACAATATTTTCTTCAACTAAATCATTTATAAATTCTTTATATCTGTTATTAAAAAAAGTACTACCTTGCATATATTTTTTATAACCACCATTTACTTCTAAATCTTTATCCTTTTTATATTCATTAATAGCTGATTTTATTTTTTCGAATCCTACTTTCAATAATCTTTTTCTTGCAGCTAATTTTACTGTAGATTTTCCTTTTTGAGCTTCTTTTGGATATTCCTTCCAACATTGTTCAAAAAAATCGTTAATTTCTTTTGTGTTATCTGATTCTTCTTGCAACGCTTGTATAGTATTTTTAACAACATTTAAATAGCAAGAAATGTCATCACCAATATTTGGAATAGTTAAATATACTATTTTATCATTCACTATTATTGCATAATTCGATACAATTCCATTTACTTCAATATATTCAACTAAAAGATAGTCTTTAGTTTTTTCTATTTCTTTTATTATAACAAACTTTTTGTTTTTCACATTTTCTTTCCAAGAAATCATTTTAACACCTTCTTATGATTTAATTCCATCAATGTTTCACTCAACGGAACATCTTCTTGAATTAAATATTTAAATGCGTATTCCCACAACAACCTTGTTGTTTTACTAAATCCTTTTACTTGTTTTATATATTTCAACAACCAAACATGATCTCTCTTATTAAAAACAACAGGTCTTTGTAAAATATTATTCTCCTTTTCTGTTATTTTTAAATTAGTAATAAATATGTCATTACTTTCCATGTCAATCATCACTTCTCCTTCCATAATTTGAATTTGGTCTCACATAATCACTTTCTCTTTGTCCGTAAATCACTTGCCCTTTTTCACCTTGACGTTTAATTAATATTAACTTACCTTCATCACCTTTTCGTCTACCTTTAACAACTTTAGGATATTCAGAGTTATAATCGTCATTATAGTTATATTGTTGATTATAACTACTTCTTTTTTCATCTGCTTTGTTCTCTTGTTTTTCTTTTTCTAAAGTTTCCTCATTATTGGGTTTTTTACGACCCAACCAAGCAAATAAAATAATGACTAAAAAAATAATTACTGCAACCTTCAATATAATCACTCCTTATTTTATCTTTTGTTTATTACTATTATGCTACATTTAATTGTTCTTTTTTAATTCTTTTTCTAATTATATATTCTATCGTAAACAATTTTTTTAAAGTTAATGAATTAATTTGTCTTTTTTGCACTCTTGTGGTGTATAATTCTATTTCTAGTGTATCTAGGCTAAAATATAATGGAATTATGTCGCCAGTTAAAAGTAAATGATCGTTCTTTTGAATAATTCTTTTTACTCCATTTTTTGCTAAATATTTGTTTCTTAACAATAAATCTTTTATTTCTTTACTTATTCTCATTATCTTACTCCATTTCTAAAATTTTTACTCTTTATAATCATTTCATTAGTTGATTTAAGCATTTTTTTTACATCAGTATCACAAACTAATGTTCTTTGATTTAAATTATTTAATGTTTTTTCTCCTTTCTTTTTTTCTTTCATCCTTTCTTTAATTAAAAATATCAAAAAAGGAATTCCTAATATAAATCCCAACAATTCCCAACACTCCAAATTAACCACCTCTCTTTTTTAATTCAATAATATCTTTTGCCATTATAATATAAGTTAATCCCACTATTAAATATGGCGTAAATACTAAGAATAAAACACATAATAATATAGCTGAAAAACAAGTTTTAGTTATACTAAAAAAATCATTCCATGTTTTATACATAGCACCCTTATATTGAATTATAAAAATAATTATATTAATATAACTAATTAAATAAATTCCTAAATAAATTCCCATTAACATAAAATTTACCCTCCTTTTCTTTTTTAACTCTTTTTAATTATACAATAAACTATACGATTTGTCAAATGTTTTTTTAATATTATTTATAGGGGTAAAAATTCATTTTAAGACATTGTAAATTTAAACACGTGAACTACTCACCACCTTTCAATATAATAAGTGTACCACTATTATATCTACTTGTCAACACTATAACTATATGTTATTATTATAGTGAGGTGATAATTATGGCAGTTAAAAAAGATAATACAAGAATTCAAGTTACTATTCCTAAAGATTTAAAAATACAATTGGAGCAAAAAGCAAAAGAAGATAATCGTTCAGTTAGCAATTATATTGTTAAGTTAATCCAAGATAATATTTCGTATTCATCCCCCACTTAAAGAAGATGGGGGTATTCTACGTTTAAAAGATAAATACACCTAAAATAATTTACAATCAATTCTAGGTGTATTTTGTCCTTATTCTACAGAGAGTTTAAAACTAATCTTCTCTAACAAATCCTAATCTTTGTATTGCAGTTCTATATTTCTTTAACCTGTTTTCCATTTTTATTCCTTGTCTTTTTGCACATTTTGCTCTATCATAGATTAGATCAATGTGTTTTAAAATTTCATCTAAAGTAAGATTTGTCATATTTAATTTTAGTTGCTCACATAAACTTATTATATCATTATGATTATAACATATAAACGGATGCACATCATTAATATCTATATTTTTATTCATCTTCTATTGTAAGGATATCCGATTTTTCTTTATTATAAGCTTTAATATCTTCAATCTCTTTTTCTAAATCTATTGTAACATATTTGTCTTTAATAAGTTTTTCCACATGAACAAAACAAATATTAGCTTTAATAAATATTATACTACCTATTGTTAATGTTTGAACTTTGGATTTATAAATTTCACATTTAATATCATTATACAATTCTATTATCTCTTCAAAATTATCAGAATTAAAATATGGCGAATTTTGCATATTATTTGTAACAATTTCTATTTTATATTTATTTACCATTTTATTTCCTCCTTATTCTATGGATTATATTTTTTAAAATAACCAACTTGAATTGTTTTAGTATAAATATGAGTAAAAAGTATTTAAACTCGTTATTTAAAGTTTTTACCCCTTATCTCTGGAACTTTTAAATCTATTTATTACTATTTCCTTTTGTTCTTCAGATAATATTCTTGGTTTACTAAATTTTATTAGTTTTTTACTAAAACAAATATAGTTTTTATAAGTTTCATCACCATTTGTAAATTTATAATGTTCTGGAAATTCTAAACACAGTTTATCCAATTTGTCTTTTATGTGATTTTCAGATGTAGAAATTATTACTTCTTTGCTTTCATTATCCCAATTTATTGCCGTTTCTTTCATTTCTATTTATCCTTTCCTTGTTTTATAGTTCTTCCTATTTGAAACATTCTTATAATTGATTCAACTCCCAAATCTTTTGTTAGTTTAGGTAATTTATCTACATATGTGAACTACTCACCACTTTCATTAACATTTAGAAGTGGGAGCTTCTTGGTCAATATCGGTAACCCGACAAGTTTACCCAAGCTCAAAAGGTTATACCAACCTCGATAATACCAAAATTATATAGCTAATTTCAGTAGGTTTTTACTAGCATTTAGGTCTCTATCGTGCTTAGAATTACATTCAGGACATATCCATTCTCTAAGTGCTAGATTTTTCACTTCTTTGTTTTTATATCCACATTCAGAACATAATTGACTGCTTGCATAGTTAGAAGGTGCTATTATTATTTCTCTACCATACCATTTGGCTTTATATTCTAACATTCTTCTAAACTCTGACCAACTAACTTCTGCTATAGCTTTTGCAAGTTTATGGTTCTTAATCATGTTTGATACTCTCAAATCTTCAATAACTATAACTTGGTTTTCGTTTATAATTATCGTAGATGTTTTTTGAAGAAAATCTTTTCTTTGATTAGCTATTTTTTCATGCAATTTACAAACTTTCAATCTTGCTTTATCCCTGTTATTACTTCCTTTTACCTTTCTTGATAAGTCTTTTTGTAATTTGTGAAGTCTATTTTCAGACTTTCTCAAATGTTTTGGATTATTATATACAACTCCATTACTGCAAATAGCAAAATCCTTAATTCCTAAGTCAATACCTACCTTGCTATCAGTTTCTTTTAACTGCTTTATATCTAATGTATCTACTAATACAGATATATAATATTTCCCACTTGGTACTTGAGAGACAGTACAACTTTTTATAATCCCATCAAATAATCTGTGTTGCTTAATCCTAATCATAGATTTTAATTTAGGTACTTTTACATAATTTTTATAAAAATAAATTGTTCCTTTTTGATTATTAGTTGTATAACTAAAATAATTAGTCTTTTTGCTTTTGAACTTAGGAAATCCAACTGATTTATCCCTGAAAAAATTCTTATAAGCTTTATCAAGATTTATTTGTGCATTAGCTAAAGCTAAACTATCAACTTCCTTTAGCCATTCAAAATCTTTTTTATATTGTGCAGGTGTATTTTTCAAGCTTTCTTTAGTGCTTTTATAGTGTTCAATCTTATCTCCCAACATCCTATTATATATAAACCTTGTGCACCCAAATGTTTTAGCTAAGTATATTTGCTGTTCTTTATTTGGGTATATTCTGTATTTATAAGCTACTAGCATTTATTATCACCTCTTAGCTATATTATATAATAGTTATATAACTATTGTCAATACATAAAATAACTGTTATTATATAAATAGGAGGTGATTTTATGTCAATATCAAAAGATAATTCAATAATACAAGTAATAATTCCAAAACATCTAAAAACGCAATTAGAAGAAAAAGCTAAAAAAGAAAATAGGTCAGTAAGCAATTATGTATTAACAATGATAACTAAAGAATTTAGCAATTCATCCCCCACTTAAGAAGATGGGGGAATTCTTGCATAATACGTTAAATTTATTTTATATACTGGGAAGGAGGGATTTGAACCCTCTTCAAATATATTCTTTGCCTCAATATGTACACTTTTGATTTAACTCATATATTATCTACATCTGGTTTTGTTTCCATTTGCAACTACTTACCATATTCGTATCTTTCCCATAATCATATTAACATTTTATTTTACTCTTGTCAACAGTTTTACAAACATGCTTATATTGCTTTTGAAATAAGTATGTTTGTTAAAAAATATTTCTTGACTTTTTTATTTGGGTGTGTTATAATATATCGAATGTTTTGTTTTTAAAGGTTGATATATTGTGTTATGATTTCCGTGCACACGGAAAATACACTTTTTACCATATGTTATTCTAAATTAGATATAATATACAGTACACAACAATTGACATTTTTTTACTTTCCGCACGCACGGAAACCATAAAACCAGTTTTAATATAGTAAAATACAAAAAAACTTTGATTTTAATACCACCTTCCCCCTCTTTATCTTATTGAATATTATAATTATAAAGGAGTTAAAAAAATGAAAAAAGAAAAAGGTAAAATATTTTCCAATGGGAAATGTATTGATGTTATTTATGAAGGTGACCGTATCATTAGACAAAAATCTTCTGAAATGTTAGAATTTTCAGAAACATGGAAAATAGAAAATTTTTTCAAAGGTTATATTCCAGAATTAAGAGCAATTACACCAGAATTATCTATTAATGAAAAATCTCTTTTATTTTGTCTATCCATATATGTTGGATATACTGATTGTTGTATTAAATTCGATAATGGAGATTGTTTAAATATTGGAGATATGGTAAAAATCTCAGGAATGTGTAAGACTATTGTTTATGATACGTTAATTAAATTAATAAGAAAAGATATTATTTATAAGGGTAAAAATAGTTATGAATCTCAATATTTTATAAATCCTTGGTTGTTTTGTAAAGGAAATAGAATTAATAAAGTATTGAAAACCATGTTTAAAAATTATAAAATAAGAGTATTAAATCAAATTTGGGACAATATATAATATATAAAAATTAATTATAACTTTAACCCCTTATTTAAGATCATGATTTTATTCTTTGTTAAAATAATTATTTAAAATAATAAAACCAATAAATAAACATAAATACTATTATTTGTAAAATATATAATACTTATGTTTATTTAATTTTACTTTTTATATTTAAAAAACTTTTTTTCTCTTAAATTTTTCATTTCTTGCCTCTTTTTTAGCTCTTTTTTTTATCCCTGTTAACTTCTTTACATCTAAAGAATATACTATGCTTCCCAACTGAGGATTAATTTTAATATCTGGAAATCATTGTGTTGTGTTTTTTAGATGAATCTTTTTATGCTTGGAAATTTTAGATTTTTTATGCGTTTAGTAGGTTTATTTTTTGGGAGTTGTATGGGGGTGCTACCTTTCAAATTTTTGGAAATTCTCCTAACTTTTTTGTAAAATACCCCCTACTTTACATTTATTCCAATCATCCCCTCCTATTCCAGATATTAGTATACGAATAATAATATATTATTCGTACTATTTAAAATATCATAATCAATCTATTAGAAGCCTGTAAGATATTTGTTAAAAATATTGGTATTCAGGATCAAAAATAACGTTATAATTTCCAATTTTGATCGAGTATAAACCACTAATAACCATCATATATACCAATAACTGTAATTTATGTATATTTGTTCATATTTTGTGTTATTTGGTATAATTTTACCATATTTTGTATTATTGAATGTAATTGGTAGTTTTTGGAAGGGATAACAAGGATCGAAAAATGATAGACTTCTAACCTCCACAAATAATAATTATAACCAACTATATACTCAAAGGAAAGAAATGATGATAGTTCCAGATG
>Ga0210003_1004456_pt1 | contig 11084 bp, 12 predicted proteins | sample LantaG_FD_182804 | JGI IMG/M metagenome (GOLD analysis project Ga0210003, IMG submission 182804) | Deep subsurface microbial communities from Baltic Sea to uncover new lineages of life (NeLLi) - Landsort_02402 metaG (SPAdes) (version 2) | ecosystem: Environmental > Aquatic > Marine > Oceanic >...
AGCAAGGCGGGCGGATGCCGTTACGAAGTTATTTTTTTTCTGCGGATGTCGCGGGAGATATTCGGCAGAGCGCGTAAAAACTACATTTAGGACAGCAGACGTTTTCCTGGTTATGTTCACCTCTGTGCCATTTGGTTTCGCAAGTCCAGTAATACGCGCATTTTTCACAGCAAATTAATATTTTTGGGGATTTTTTAGGCATATATCGTTTACATCTTTCGGTTAAGGAAACACCACAATTATATAATGAAAGATTTTTTATTTCAAGAAAAAGAAATAAAAATGTGAAAGAATGAATCCCGTAAGAGCGCATCCACGCGTGCTCCTACGATAGTTGAAGGACGGATTGACAAACATTTGGCAATATGTATAATGAGGGGACAGGTATGGTAAATGGGCAAGGTAGAACAAAAATATGAAAAAATTGACGTTTAAGGGGGGTATACACCCCAAATATCACAAAGAGCTAAGTCTGAGAGAACCGTTTCGGGAAGCGCCGCTTCCGAAAATAGCGGTTGTTCCTTTATCTCAACACATAGGCGCTCCAAACAAGCCCATTGTTAACAAAGGGGATTGTGTCGAAGAAGGTCAGATTGTCGGAAAAAGCGATAGTTTTATTTCCGCCCCGGTTCATTCTCCGGTTTCAGGCAAAGTTCTTGATATAAAAACGGCGTTTCATCCGGCGTTAGGCCCGCTTCTTTCGGTTTTTGTTGAGAGAGACGAAAATAAACTTTCCAAAGAATATTCTTTTACCGCCCGGAATATCGAAGAGATATCTTCTCGGGAACTTGTAAGTGAAATTAAAACTGCCGGAATTGTCGGGATGGGCGGAGCGGCATTTCCGACGCATGTGAAGTTAAATGTGCCGGACGGGAAAAAAATAAAAACCTTGATAGTTAACGGAGCCGAATGCGAACCGTATCTGACATGTGACCATACTTTAATGATGAGGAAGGGAAAAGAAATTTTTGAAGGGATTAAGATCGTTGATAGGATTCTGCATCCTAAAAAAATATATATAGCTATCGAAGATAATAAAAAACCCGCGTTTTTTGTTTTTAAAAAAATTCTAACAGAGGAAAAAGGGGATATTTCGGCCAGGATCAAAACAATTTTATTGAAAACAAAATATCCTCAAGGGGGGGAAAAACAGCTTATAAAAGCAATTACCGGAAGAGAGGTTCCTCCGGCGGCTCTTCCTCTTGATATAGGGATTTTGGTTCAGAACGTCGGGACGCTGTCTGCTGTTTATGATGCCGTTTATCGCGGTAAACCGCTTATCGAACGTATAGTAACATTTTCGGGAGATTGTCTGTCCGCGCCGGGTAATTATCTTGTTAGGGTAGGGACAACGGTGAAGGAAATTATTGAAAGCGGAGCTGTTTCTCTTAAGACCCTCCCAAAAAAGATTATTGTCGGCGGCCCCATGATGGGGATTGCCGAGATCGGGATGGATTTCCCAATTTTAAAAAACACATCCGGTATTTTGTTTTTGTCAGAGAAAACGGCGGAAAACTGTGAAGAAGATGTTTGTATAAAATGCGCTAAGTGCGCGGACGCTTGTCCCGTTAATCTTGTTCCGACCGAAATAATGAAAAATGTCAAAAAGGGATATTGGGATAAGGCCGAAGAATTATATGTGACCGATTGCATGGAATGCGGAGCGTGCGCGTATATCTGCCCGGCGAGGATTCCGCTCGTTCAATATATAAAAGAAGGAAAACTCGCGGTTTTAAAGAGGAAAAATCGATGAATCAAACAAAATTAACAATAAATATGTCTCCTCACATTCTTTCGCCCGTTGACACGCGCTATATGATGAAAGCCGTTATAAAAGCGCTGATTCCGGCGCTTTTAGCCGGGATTTATTTTTTTAGAATGCAGGCGCTCAGTGTTATCGCCGGTTCCGTCTGCGGTTGTCTTCTTACGGAATATGTGCTTCAAAAAACGAGACACAAAAAAGTCAGGATAAATGATTATAGCGCTCTTTTAACGGGAATTTTGCTCGCGATGGTTTTACCTCCTTCGCTTCCTCTTTGGATGGCGTTCTTGGGAGGTGTTTTCGCGATAAGTCTCGGCAAAGAAATATTCGGCGGGTTGGGACACAATATTTTCAACCCGGCTTTGCTCGCGCGGGCCTTTTTGATGGCGGCGTTCCCTGTAGCCCTTACAACGTGGATAAAACCGATTTCTCTTGATGCTGTAACAACGGCGACACCTTTAGGACTGGAAAAATTTGACCACATAATAACGCCGCCGGCGGCGCTTTTTTTTGGTCAAGTAGGCGGGTCTTTAGGTGAGACGTCGGCGTTAGCTTTAATTTTAGGCGGCGCGTATCTTTTATGTAAAAGAATAGTCGATTACAGGATCCCGGCGGCATATATCGGAACGGTGGTTCTTTTGTCTATGATCACGCGCGAGGGAGCTCCGGATAAATTCGCGCCGGCGATGTTTCATGTTTTGGCAGGGGGACTTCTTCTCGGCGCGATATTTATGGCGACGGATCCGGTAACGAGTCCGGTCACAGCGAAAGGGAGATGGATTTTCGGCGCGGGATGCGCAGTCATTACTATGATAATCAGATGGTGGGGAGGGCTTCCTGAAGGCGTAATGTATTCGATTCTTTTGATGAACGCGGTTACCCCTCTTATAAATAAAATGGCGCGTCCGAAAAGGTTCGGACAAGATAAAACCAAAAAATGATAAAATCCTTATTAAAAAACAGTACCGTTAAAATGATCGTCTCCCTCTCGGTTGTCGGAATATTGTCCGGCGCGCTTTTGGTTTTAGTTTACGATTATTCAACGCCTAAGATACGCGTTAATGTCGAAAATGAAACGGAACGAGCGATAAAAAATATCTTCCCCGAAGCGGGCAGGATAAATAAAACGAAAGAGCCCGGATTTTTTAGCGTGCAAGACGCGAAAGACCAACTCTCGGGGTACGCTTTTATCGCGGAAGGAAACGGCTATCAAGGCGTAATTAAACTAATAATCGGCGTAGATCCGAAACTCACGGAAATTAAAGGTATGGAAGTTTTGGATTCTCAGGAAACTCCGGGTTTGGGCGCGGAAATCGCCCGAAGCAAATTCAGAAAACAATTCGAAGATTTGTCCGTTACGCGGGAAATAGAATATGTGAAAAATCAAAAACCGAATAAGCCTTCCGAGATAGAAGCTATAACCGGAGCGACCATTTCCTCTCGAGCGGTTGTTGCCATAGTGAACAATGGAATGAGCGAGATCAGGGAAAAGCTAAAAGCGGGAAAATTATGATAAAAGATTTTGTAAAAGGGTTGTGGAAAGAAAATCCGATATTTGTTCAGGTTTTGGGAATGTGTCCGACGCTTGCAGTAACTACTAAAGCGCTTTTCGGACTTTCGATGGGACTGGCGACTACGTTTGTTGTTATTTCGTCGAGTATCGTGGTCTCGGCCGTACGTAAATGGGTGCCTAAACAAGTGAGAATTCCTATTTTTACCGTTATTATCGCGACTTTTGTAACAGCGGCGGATTATTTCCTGAAAGCGAATTTTTTTCAGATCAGTAAAGCCTTGGGACCGTATGTTCCGCTTATAGTTGTCAACTGCGTAATATTAGGACGCGCGGAAGCTTTCGCTTCCAAGAATAATGTGAGAAGATCTCTTTTAGACGCTTTGGGAATGGGAATCGGATTTACGGCGGCGCTTGTTGTTCTCGGTTCGGTACGGGAAATCTTAGGTGCCGGAACTGTTTTTGGTTTTCAAATAATGTGGGAAGGGTTTACAAACTGGATAGTCATGGTGCTTCCCGCGGGAGCGTTCATCACTTTAGGTCTTCTTGTCGGGGTGTTCAATATCTTAGATGACAAAATGAAAACGCGCCGGAAAATTGTTAAAGGGTAAACCATGGAAAAATTAGTCCTTATATTCATAGCGGCCAGTATCACGAATAATTTCGTACTGACATATTTTCTCGGTATATGCCCCTTTATCGGGGTCTCTAATAAAACAGAAAGCGCCGTGGGTTTGGGAATCGCGACAACTTTTGTAATGACGATGTCCGCGGCGGTTACTTGGCTTATATATCATTACGTGCTTGTACCGTATAATTTGATATTTTTGCAGTATGTTACTTTCATAATCGTAATAGCGAGCTTAGTGCAGTTTGTGGAAATGTTTATCAGAAAAATGTCTCCGCCTCTTTATAAAGCGCTGGGGATATTTCTGCCGCTAATAACAACGAATTGCGCGATATTGGGGCTTACGCTGTTTATGGTGTTAAGAAATTATTATTTTTTGGAAGCCATTATTTTTGGGTTAGGCGCGGGAGTCGGCTTTACTTTGGCGCTGGTGATAATGGCGGGAATAAGAGAAGAACTCGAATTTGCCGAAATTCCAAAACCCTTAAAAGGCGCGGGAATTACGCTGATTATAGCCGGAATGCTGGCATTAGCGTTTATGGGGTTCGGGGGAATAATTAGCGGATAGATTTGTGCCGCAATAATGTAAACAAAATTAAGGGCGGCAGTTTTAGATACAGAGGGTTTTTATCCGTTTTTTTTTTTTTTGAACTAATAGGCATTATGAACAGCTTAATGATATTATCAGTTTTGTGTATGGTGGCACTGGCGATTTTTTTCGCGGGGGTTCTTGCTTTCGCGGATAAGAAACTGAAGGTGGCGGAAGACCCGAAAATAGAAGAGATAAACAGTCTCTTGCCGGGAGTAAATTGCGGCGCGTGCGGGTTTTTAAGTTGTCATGATTTTGCCGAGCATATTGTCACCGAAGGCGCGGATTCGGGTAAGTGCCGTATTATTCAGGAAGAGACAAGAAAAAAACTTTTTGAAATAACGGGAGGAGAAAAAACCGAGAAATATCGTCGTCTCGCGCTTATTCATTGCGCCGCGCGAACGGAAAACAAGAAAATACTGGCCGACTATAACGGCGTAAAAACTTGTTCGGGAGCGAATCTTGTGTTTGGGGGCGCCTTGGCGTGTAAATATGGATGTATAGGGTTTGGAGATTGCGAGAGAATTTGTCCTTTTGGCGCTATTCAAATAGAAGAAGGTCTCGCGGTAGTGGATTGCGATAAATGCACGGGGTGCGGAAAGTGTGTCAGCGCGTGTCCTCGAGGGATCATAAAACTCGAAGAAATACGGTTCGATAAACTGTTTTACACGGCATGCAGTTCTCAGGACGATATGGCGCGAACCAGAAGCGTTTGTTCTCAGGGATGTATTGCCTGCGGAATATGTGAGAGACTCGACGCGGAAAAATATTTTCAAGTCGAAAACAATCTGTCAAAAGCGGATTATTCAAAACAAAATAACCCTGAAAAAATAGAAAGAATAAAAGAAAAGTGTCCGACAAAAGTGATTAAGGAGATAAAGATTTCACGCGGCGCGTAATATGTTTCACGTTTTAAAAAAAGCGTGTGGCGTGTAACGTACAGCGGGAGACGCGAATTATGAATATCGCGGTATTAGTTTCGGGAAATGGAAGTAATTTACAGGCGCTTATTGACGCGGAAAAAAGCGGAGCTTTATCCGGCGGCAGGATTGTCTTGGTGGTAAGCGACAACGCGCGCGCTCTCGCGTTAAAACGCGCGTTAGAACGCGGAATTAAAACTTTTGTTTTGGAAAAAGAACGATTTAAAACTCGAGAAGAATATGACGAAGTTTTAATAGAAACGCTGAAGGCGAACAAGATTGAATTGGTTGTTCTTGCCGGTTTTATGCGGATATTAAGCGGAAGGTTTATTAATACGTATGAAAACCGAGTACTGAATATACATCCCGCGCTTTTGCCTTCCTTTAAGGGGAAAGACGCAATAAAGGACGCGTTCAGGAGCGGTGTAAAAGTAACGGGTGTGACGGTTCATTTTGTGGAACATGAACTTGATTCGGGTCCGGTGATCTTACAGAGAAGCGTGCCGATTTCAGAGGAAGATACCATCGCGAGTTTAGAAGAAAAAATTCATACCGCGGAGCATAAACTATATCCGGAAGTTATTCGTCTTTTTGTAGAAGGACGTCTTAAAATAGAAAAGAGAAAAGTGAAAATTAAGGAGGAACGAAGAGATGTCAACAAAAATTGAAAAAATTATCGGGCGTGAAATTTTAGATTCAAGAGGAAATCCTACGGTTGAAGTGGATGTGATTCTTGAAGACGGATCTTTAGGCCGTGCGGCAGTACCGAGCGGGGCTTCCACGGGAAAGCACGAAGCCGTGGAACTTAGAGACGGGGATAAAGCCAGATATATGGGAAAGGGAGTAACAAAGGCTGTAGTTAATGTCAATCAGGAAATAGCTTTAGAGGTGAAGGGGATAAATGCCGCCGAGCAGGCGGCCTTAGATAAAAAACTTATTGACCTTGACGGAACTCCGAATAAAGGACGTTTAGGAGCAAACGCGATTCTCGGAGTGTCAATGGCGGCGGCGAAAGCGGTAAGTATTTCAAGAAAAGAACCTCTATTCAGATATCTTGGGGGGCAAAAGGCTAATCTTCTGCCTATACCTATGATGAATATCCTTAACGGGGGCGAACATGCCGACAATAATGTGGATATTCAGGAATTTATGATTATGCCCGTCGGAGCGGTTTCTTTTAAAGAGGCACTGCGAATGGGTACGGAAGTTTTTCATACTTTGAAAACAATTTTAACGAAACAAAATCTTTCAACCTCGGTTGGTGATGAAGGCGGGTTCGCGCCGAATCTTCGATCGAATGAAGAGGCTGTCGAAATTATTCTCGAAGCCATTGAGCGCGCGGGATACGCTCCCGGCAAAGAGATCGCGATCGCGCTTGATCCGGCATCAAGTGAATTTTACGGAAAAGACGGAAAATACGTTCTCGGAGCCGAAAAAGTGCCTGAAAAATCCGCGCTTGAAATGGTTGATTTTTATGCCGAGTGGACAAGTAAATATCCCATCGTTTCAATCGAGGACGGACTTGCCGAGGATGACTGGAACGGATGGAAAGCGCTTACGGAAAAAATAGGAGCCTCAACGCAGTTAGTCGGAGATGATCTATTTGTAACCAATACCGAAAGATTGAAAGAGGGAATCGCAAAAGGGGTCGCCAATTCCATTCTCATCAAGGTGAATCAGATAGGAACATTAACGGAAACTTTTTCCGCGATTGATATGGCGAAAAAAGCGGGATATACAGCCGTTATTTCTCATCGATCGGGAGAAACGGAAGACACAACGATAGCGCATCTCGCAGTCGCGTGCGGAACAGGACAAATAAAAACGGGGTCAACCTGCAGGACAGACAGGATCTGTAAATATAATGAACTGCTTCGGATAGAAGAAATTTTAGCGGCGAGTGCGGTTTACGGCAGTGAAATATGGAAAGTAAAAAAATAATTTTGCGTGTGATTTTTATTGTAATTGTTTTGTGCGTGATTTTCTTGCCCGGCTATTCGAGACTGCAGAAACTGAAGGAAGAAAATTCCGAACAAAGCAAGCGTATAAAACTATTGGAAGAACACAACGAAAAAATGAAAACGGAACTCGCAAAAATGCGTGAGGATCCCGATTATCTCGAAAAAAAAGCCAGAGACAAACTAGGCATTGTAAAAAAAGGTGAAGTGATATACCGAAGAAAATAGGGACGTCTCCCATTTAATTAAGCGAAAAAATACTTGGAAGAAAATAGGGACGTCTCCTATTTAATTAAGCGAAAAAATACTTGCCAGAACATAAATGGGCGGCGTTCCTATTTCGCAATATCCCACATCTCAAAACGTGCGGATTTCTGCGTGAGACGCGCGGCGCGTACCTGCGCGCGGAGTTTTTTAAGGATTTGTTTTTAGAAATCGCGTGACTTGGGGCAAGTTTTTAAGAGCGCCGGTTCCTCCTTTGCCTTGCGAAACCAAGGATGAGACTGCTGAAGCGAACCGGAGATTTAGCTTCATTTCCCGCCAAAAACATTCTTTCCCGAGGCAAGAATATCTGTACAGTAACCCCGCGGTAAAAGCGTCTCCCGCTCCTATTGTGTCTATTGTCTTAATTTTAAACGAAGGTGAGAACAGCTTTTTTTTGCCGTTCCAGAAAAAAGAGCCTTTCTCTGCGAGAGTGATAATGATGTTCGGCGGAAGGTTCTTAAGCGCGCTTGATAAAACTTTTTTGCCGGTGATCCCTAAAGCGTCAGTTTCACTTAATTTTAATAGGTCGACATACCTCAGGAGCTTTCGAATTCGTCCGCGCGCTTTCTCCTTATTCTTTATCCTATATTCGCGCCAGTTCGGGTCGTAAGAAACAAAAAGGTTTTCCTTCTTTGCCAGAACCATAAAATCCAAAATATTGTCAAAGGCGAAATCGGAATAAGAATACGTCGAAGCCGTATGAAAAACGGAAGCCCTTTTAAATAACTCGATCGGAACCTGGTTTTTCTTGAACGCTATAAGTTTTCCTTCAGGTTTATAAAAAACATAGGATGAATTGCCTTTCTTATCAATTTTAGCTAGAGCCAGTCCTGTCTTTTGGTTTTTGTCCCGCAAAATGTAGGATGTTTTAAGTTTTTCTTTTTTGATAAGATTAAGCAGGTAACTGCTTAAAAAATCTGTGCCGGTTTTAGATAGGATCATAGGAGAAAGACCTATCCGGCGGAGAAGTATAGCGGTATTCAAGACAGAGCCCCCGGCTCGAGCGCGAAATGTCATTTCATCGGATTTTTTTGCTTTATCAAGAATAAAGTCAAAAGCGATATTTCCACAGCATATAATGTCCAAGTTTTCCTTTTTACCCAAAATAACCTCCCTTAAAAAATTAGCATCAACAATATTGTACAATAAGACGCCGTATTTTTCATACTAAAAACTCCCCGCTCTATTTACTACATTTAGATTGCGGTAATATTTTGAGAATGATATAATATTCGTTGTAGCTGTTGAGTTCGTGAGGAAATGTGAAAATTTTGGCCAACATTTTTTTATAGGGAACCTAACTTTGATAATTCCTTTGGGGTTGTCAAGAGGGTACCCACCTGGGATAACCAGGCCTGAAATTTTCCTTTCATTCACGGCTTGATGGGGTAGGGCCGGAGAGCTTTTCGGCCCTATTTTTTTTATACCCCAAAAAATCAACCTCGTAGGTTACTACCAACCTCGTAGGTTGGTAGTAACCTACGAGGTTGGTGTTTTAAAATTATGAATAAAAAGGCGATCGCGTTAATTTCGGGTGGATTAGACAGCTTGTTAGCGGCAAAGGTTATTATGGAACAGGGGATACAAGTGCAAGGTATCGTGTTTATCATGCAATTTGCCGCTCGGAATATCACTGAATTTACAAAAAGAGTGAAAGAAAGCGCGGATGAAGCTGATATTCCCGTTAAGTTCGTTGATATGGCCGAAGAATTTCTGAAAATTTTGAAAGATCCGTATTATGGATACGGCGCGAATCTTAATCCCTGCATCGATTGTAAAATATTAATGCTTAAACTCGCGAAAAAAATGATGAAAACCGAAAACGCCGGATTTATTCTTACGGGTGAAGTTTTGGGAGAGCGTCCCATGTCTCAGAGAAAAGGAGCATTGAATATAATCCAAAAAAAATCTCTACTGGACGGATATTTGCTAAGACCTCTTTCAGCGAAACTTTTAGATGAGACAATCCCCGAAAAAGAAGGTGTTGTGGACAGAGATAAACTGCTTGATCTTTCCGGTAGAGGAAGGGAAAAACAACTTACTCTGGCAAAAAAATACCGGCTTACAAAATTTTTCGCGCCTTCCGGAGGGTGTCTTCTCACGGATTCGCTCTTTTCTCGAAAATTGAAAGACTTGATCGACTCAGGCAACCTGGATTTTAATAATATCGAACTTTTAAAATGCGGCAGACATTTTCGATTGGATAATAAAACCAAAGGTGTAGTCGGCAGGGACGAAAAAGATAATAACAGCATGATTCTTTTAAAACAAAAAAGAGACGCGGTATTGAGGCTGAAAGACGCGGCCGGGCCGTACGTTCTGCTGAGAGGCAATCTTAGCGGCAAAAACATACAAAAAGCGGGTACACTTCTTATTGGTCATTCCAAAAGCAGAGGGCAAAAAGACGCGCTTATCGAATATTGGACAGAAGAGAATAAAAAACAAGTGATACAGATCGGTACTATGGAGCGAAACGAAATAGATAAAATGCGCATCTAATAGAAATACCACCAGCCAAAACACCAACCTCGTAGGTTGGTAGTAACCTACGAGGTTGGCGTTTTGGCTGATATAGGGGTTAACAAATGAAAGAAACCGGAAAAATAGTTCAAATTACGAATAAATCTATTGTTATCGAAACGGACACGCGTGAAGCATGCACTAAATGCTGTAGTTGTCAAAATTCCGAGGCGAAACAGATTACTCTCGCCAATCATTATGATGAGAATTTTTTTGTGGGAGATAAGGTTGAAATAGAGATACGTCCGGCGCGAATGCTGCGGGTATACCTGCTTTTATACGCTTTGCCTCTTATAATTTTTGTCGGAGGCGTTGTTGCCGCCAATTTGTTGACGCCTTCTCCTATCATTAGCTTTGTCGCGGGTATGGCGGCAACGATTCTAAGTTATATTGTGATCTCGGGGCAAATAAAGAAACGAGACGGATTTTCTTCCGAAATCACCGTAAAAAAAACTTCGTAGAGGCGGATTTATATGTCCATTCTTTGTCTTTTTTCGCAAGGCAAGAGCACACGGCATGCCGTGCTCTTAAATTAATTACCAATTTGCTACCAGAATTGTGGTACGCCGCCAACCTGTACGCCGCCAACCTACGAGGTTGATGTTTTAAGCGGATATTTGGGCACATGCAATGTGCCCCTACGATTTGGTTTGAGGAGCGGAGTTACCACCAACCTACGAGGTTGATGTTTTTGGCGGATATTTGGGCACATGCAATGTGCCCCTACGATTTGGTTTGAGGAGCGGAGTTACCACCAACCTACGAGGTTGGTGTTTTTGGCGGATGTTCGGGCACATGCAATGTGGCCCTACGATTTGGTTTGAGGAGCGGAGTTACCACCAACCTACGAGGTTGGTGTTTTTGGCGGATGTTCGGGCACATGCAATGTGGCCCTACGATTTGGTTTGAGGAGCGGAGTTACCACCAACCTAC
>Ga0210003_1004457_pt1 | contig 11084 bp, 9 predicted proteins | sample LantaG_FD_182804 | JGI IMG/M metagenome (GOLD analysis project Ga0210003, IMG submission 182804) | Deep subsurface microbial communities from Baltic Sea to uncover new lineages of life (NeLLi) - Landsort_02402 metaG (SPAdes) (version 2) | ecosystem: Environmental > Aquatic > Marine > Oceanic >...
TGCGCTCACTGCTTCTCGCCTATAACCCTTTTCACAGACGAGTCCGGCAGGTGGCTCTCCAGCTCCGGAAGGAAAACGCCAAGGAAGTCGGCGGTCGTGCGGAGAATCCGCTCGGGGGGCGGATCGCCGGCAAAGGTGAGTTGCATTTGGGCCAGGTAGTTCCGGTTCTCCCGGTCGATGGCCTTGTGGGAGGCTCGCTCGGCCGCGCGGCGATCGGCGGTGAACTGGCCGCCAACGATGTAGAAGCTCATCACTGCCACGCGGCTGGCGCCTTTCTGGAATTTGTAGAAGAGAGCAGGAACAGTGGTTTCGTCGGCGCCTCGACGGACGTCCTCGACGCGGCTCAGGGCCATCTTCCAGCCGCCTGCCGGATAGCAGACGTCAGGATAGTGGCCGATCATCGTGCGAGGGTTGCCATAGTAGGGCACGTAGATTCGCACGGACTCGCCGGTATTTTCATTGTAGTACCATCGGCTAAGATAATCGTCTGCCGCGGCGACTTTCACAACGCTATCCTCGAGCGGCACTTCCTTCCCCTTCCATGCCCCGAGCTTCAGCGGCAGCTCCTTGAACGGCCTCTTGAGCGGGAGCTTGCCGGCCAGGACGGCCCCCACTTCTGCCGCCTCATAGCGGTAGATCCCGTATGAGGCCGCCAGGCATGCCAGGGCGGCAATCGCGGCTTTCCCTACGCTCAGTTTTCCGGATCTTGTCGTTACGATCAGCTTTTCCCCTATCCGAGAGGTCCGCGCTCGACCAATGCCGACCGCAGCGCTCTCTGCCTATCCGAGAGGTCCGCGCTCGACCAATGCCGACCGCAGCGCTCTCTGCACCCACCAGATCAACAGAAGAGCCAACGGCATCATCAGCCATCCAGCGACATCGTGAACCTTGCCGACCGAAACCATGCCGAGGAATATCTGAGAGACGATCCCGGTGACCACAATTCGGATGACGTTGGCGGCCACGCCGATCGGCACGCTCGATGCGGCCACGATGGCTCGTTCCCATTTCGGACGGCGTGCAAGGTACGCCGTCGCGCAGCCCAGTGTCACGATCGCAAAGACCATCCGCAATCCGTTGCAGGCAGCGGCCACTTCCATGTCCTGCCCATAGAGACGGATGATGTTTCCTTGTGTGATCGCTTCCCACCCCATCACCTGCAGCACTGCTGCCGAACCCACGGCCGTGGCACGCTGAAGCGGCATCGAGATCGCCTGTGCCACGGAGTTCGGGGGCGGAATCATCAGGATGAGGAAGGCCAGAGGCCCCCGCATGAGACGGGTGATCCGCCATCCGCACATCAGGAGCACCAAGCCCCAGATAGCGACTACCAAGGAGAGGCGCTCGAGACTGCCGAGATAGTAGCGAACGCTCACGACTCGCAGGACCAGCGCCACCGCCAGTATGGCGATCCCAATCAGCGATGGCGATGGCGTGAGGCCCTTGAGGCTCCTGCGCATTCGCCATGCCAGGTAGACGGCGAACGGAAAGACCAGCATTCCGTGCGAGTAGTCCTGATTGCCGGTCCAGATGTTCCACAGGTCGGCGATCACTTCACGATATGTGACGACGAGCACGATTGCTGCAGCAAGGCAACCCGCAATGAAAAGCGTCCGCCGGGAGCGAACTTCGGGGGAGGCAACGACTGTTTTCTGTCTGGCTTCTGTCATCGTGGGACTCAGCGAAAACAAAAAAGGGATTGGCTGATACCGTGGCGCCGCGCGAACCGAGCCGCACTTCTTTTTGCGTTACCGACACAGCTCACACGGGCGGCGCCCCGCGCAAACCGTTGTTCAGGCTTGACTGCTATTCGGGCACTATTAAGGTTCTTGGCTTGCACACGCTCGCGTTTGTATAGGCTGCAACAGCGTATCAGGAACACGATTTTCCACCGATCCCTTTGCGGTTTCCGCGGTGGCGCTTCACGTAATGACCAATAGTACTGAACAACAAGGAAAGATCAGTCCAAAGCGAGCATTCGCGAACATACCGCGTGTCGTACACAATCCACTCATGGAAATCGCCGGTCGATCGGTCCGGCGTTCTCCGCACCTGCCACATCCCGGTAAGGCCGGGGCGCACGCTCAGGCGGCCTTCCCGCCACGCCGGGCAGAACTGGTTTTCCCTGTCTGGCGAGGGCCTTGGGCCAACCAGGCTCATGTGGCTGAGAAGGACATTCAGGAACTGCGGAACTTCATCGAGGTTCGTCTTCCGCAGGAAACGTCCAACCTTAGTCAGCCGAGGGTCGTCTTCAATATGGAATTGCGGGCCATCGACCTGGTTCGGGAGCTCCTGCTGCATCTGATGGGCGTTGGGAATCATGCTGCGGAACTTGATGCAGCCGAACTCGCGACCGCCCACCGTCTGGCGGCGATGGATGTAAAAGACCGGCCCGGGACTCTCCAGCTTTATGGCCAGCGCGATGAACGGGTACATGGGAAGCGTGATGATAAGCCCAACGATAGCTCCGGCCAGATCCATAATCCGCTTGCCTATTGAATAGGTGCGATGATCCCACGTCGACCACCAAGACGGGACGACGACTGATTCAAACCGCTGCCTGCTGCCGGGGCCGGTTCGATGCCAGCCGGTGACTCCATCCAACCACCCAAACGCCTTCGCCTCGCCTTCCGCAAGCTGGGCACCGGCGCCGACGATCGTGCCCCATACGTGACCGCGGTGGGGAACGTTTGCCCCGGGCATCAGCACGCTCTCGCCAACGAGGCAGTTCCTGCCGATGCGAACGTCGTCGCCGATCACTGCGGGCCCCACGATGCGGGAGTCGCGTTCAATGCGGCAATTCCGTCCCAGGAAGACCGGCCCCTCAACAAGGCAGCTCGGATCGACCTGTGCTCCCGGCATTGCCCAAACTCGGTCTGCAATGTGGTGAGCATCGTGCAAGGCACGGTTGCCCGCAAAGAGCAGCCGATGCGCCGCTGCAAGATAGCCTCGAACCGAATCCGCCCATACCGGTTCGCTGATCACTTGGCACTGCTTGCCGGAGGCGAGGTTCCTCACCGCGCCAGCGTCCCCGGCAATTGCCGCGTTCACCAGGTCGATCCACGTGGAGCCGAGCCTTTCCGGCCGGGCAAGAATCGCCGCGGTGGCGTAATGCTCCTGCCGGGCAAGCAAGTCTCCGTAGCGGCGGATCACGCACATTTCCTTCGGCTCGATCACTTCCTGGTAATCGTCCTTTTCCATAGGAATGAGGAAGCTCATCAGATCGACGACCGAGTGCTTATCCTCTTCCCAGAGCTCGCATGTCGAATCGTCGGGCCACAGACGCGCATCGGCCACAAGCACTAGCTCTTCCATATTCCGCAGCGTATCAGGGCAGGTCAGCGAAACGTATGATGCCGTCCCATCGTCCGCATTCGGCCTCAGCACATCCGGTCCCACCCAAAACACATCATCGGCCCCGACCTCGCGATAACGCTGGGCCAGGCGCTCGATGTAGGGCTTGCCCAACAGGTCGAGCGTGGGCTCCAGCCGGAATCTCCGGGAGGGCGATGCCGCCCGTGGAGCGAGTGAATGGCAGATGATGACGATCATGTCTTGGCTCTCAGGAGAAGAGGCTAGTCAGGAAATTGGGTACGAACCGGCTCATCGGATTCACGTCGTAGCCTCTCTGCATCAGCCCGTGAACTTCGCCGACCTTGAGGCTTCGGTCGATGGCGATTGAGTTCAACAACCGCCCGAAGGCTCGGACGCGGAATCCGTCCGTAACTATCGAACCGTCCACCGTCGCTCGAGCACCGATCTTTGCATCCGTCCATACGATCGTTTGTGCCACGATGGCCTCATCTTCGATGACGGTTCGTTCGCCGATGATGCTCGGACCGCGGACGGCCGCGCGATCACCGACTACGACGTCATCCTCCAGCACGAGCGGCCCGACAAGCTTTGCGGTTGGGGACACATGCACATTCGTGCCCACCCACACGTCTGGGGCGATCTTCCGCAGGCCCGTGAATGACGCCGCCCCGAAGACGCCGCTGAGTATCTCCTGCACAACGCTCGCGTAGGAGGCGGCATCCGCCACGCGGCGGTGTCGCGCATGGAAAGGAATGAAGCTCAGCGGCAATCCGCGCTTCGTAAGCTTGGGGATGAGCTGTTCTTTCATGTCCCAGTAGCCGAACGCCGGCACGGAATCGAGAACGCTCGGTTCGACGACGTACACCCCGAGGGGGGCCAGGGTCGATGCGAGGCACTTCTCGCCATCGCCGCCGTGCCAGTTGTCAATCGGGACGACCCCCACGGTGAGGGCCGCACCACGGCGTCGGTGCTCAGCGATCAACTCGCCGAAATCACCGTGGATGAACAGGTTTCCCTCGATCACGAGGAAGGGGCCGTCGACCAGAAGATCGGCGGCATCGCGAAGGCATCCGGCTGCCCCGCGCGGCAGCCTATCTTCCGAATAGCTCACGCTCAGCCGGGCGACCGGGTGGTCAGCCAGAAAGCTGCTGATAGGGGACGTCTTCCCGTTCGAGCAGACAGCCGCTTCCTTGATGCGCGTGTGCCGGATGGTCCTCAGGGCATGTTCAAGAAGAACTTCATTGACGAGTGGAAACAGCACCCTCGGACGGACCATCGAAAGCGGGCAGTTGCCTATGTCTTGCCCGCCGGCAAGCACAATTGCTTTCATTGCTTCCCCCCAACCAGTTAAATGATCTGCCCGGATGTCTTGCCCAGAGATTGTTCTAACGCGTCCCACGGAATGCTCTCGGCAGCCTTTCGGATACCGTCCGAGGTTCTGGATACTACCAGAGTCATCTATGCTTTCCGTAGGCTCAAGGCCTCTCGATCTCGTCTGCGGAAACCTCGGCGGCTATCGACTTGCCCAGCAGGTCGACGCTCACCACGATGCGCCAGTGGTTCCGCTTCTCGACCAAAATACCTTCTATTCCCTTGAGGGGCCCTTTCTTGACTCGCACAATGTTGCCGACCTTGAGGTAAGGGTGCGGGTCGATCGGCAACTGACTCTCCACCATTGTTCTGATGTATGCAATCTGCACGTCAGGCACGGTAGCGTATATACCTGGCAAGGAGCCAAGAATCTGCACAACGCCCCGGGTGGTCTTGACTTCATATCCGTCATTGAGCTCGATGTGGGCAAACAAGTAACCCGGGAACACCGGCAAGTCGATCGATTTGCGGCGATCCTTCCGCTGGCTGGGAACCGACATCAGCGGAAGAAAGACCTCGACCCCTTTCTCCAAGAGCTGGTCTCGCACAAATTTCTCGTGTCTCGATCTCGTCCATACGGCCACCCAGTGCAGCGGAGAAGCGTTCATCAATGCGCCCTTTCAATCCACGCCGGATTCCCTCTGAAGCATCGTGCCACAGGTGAGAGTGCCCGGAATCCACCGCCACCGCACTTCCTTGTGTCATTTCATCCCGTCATATCTGAAGCTGAACCGAATTTCTCTTTCAAGCCACAACGATTTGCCAAGCACACAAAGGCGCAGGGGCAAGCGCAGCATCAGCCTTTCGGCGCCTGACATCCCGTGCGTGAATGTCAATTGCCCGGTTAGCTGACGATGACGACGGTTTCTCATGTGCAGCGTTTTGCAAGCTCGGCAGCCGGCAGAAGCGGAAGCCAGATTCTGAACGGCATCGGCAAAGCGCGGCCGCCTCGGTTACATGCGGCAACCGGTCTCCAGAGACGCTCTGCCAATTTTGCGGCTGCAAACGTATTATACACCAATAACCATCGTTTGTCAAGTCCGAAATTGGTTTCTCCCGGATACACCTACCCACTCCCAATACACCAGCAATAAATATGGTGCAGATCGTCCCACACTGCTAAAAAAGCACATATTTTCGTTGAAAATACTATCACGTTCTTTTGAAAGTAACTTCTAAGTTTCGGACTTTCTGAACTGTCTGCGCGCTCAGGAGCAAGGAAAAGGGCTTGTGGCGGCAGACACGCAACGCCCTCGCACCGAGGCGAGCCGGCACCACTTCCGTGCCTGCGCGGCCGCATGACAGCCGATGAATACCGGGTCGATGCTCTTCGCCAGGACGTTGTCCGCTTGGTGATAGCTGATTCCGCGCTTCCGCATGTCGTCGAGTGCAGCGCCGTCCTTCAGGGCCTTGATGGCGCCGCCGTGGCCGTTCGGATTGACCGCGATGTCGTCCTTTCCCTCCGGCGTCACGCACGGCAGCATATCCTGCACCACGAACATCACGTCCTTCCTGTCCAGCCCGAAGAACTGATTGATCCGGAAGAACTCCTGCGTGGCGTTGTTGTTCACATCCCTCGTCATCACGGTACCGCCGGCTAGCCGCGAGCAGTTTTTCGGCGAATACGTGAAACAGGCTTTTCCCCGTGATGGGGCAGTTCGGGACGGTGCCCTTGTGTGGATCGTAATTGAGCCGGCTACCCTGCCCGCCGGCCACGATGAAAAGGCATACCCTTCCCTGCCGAATGACGACCTCGCCCAGGTCGGCCATGATCTGCCGCTCCGCCAGATGCCCGGCAGTAGTCGACACAGGAATCACCTCCGCCGGCTTGAGATTGCCCGCAACTTTCCTCTCCGCTTTCCGGAGGCGCGTGGCAACCAGATGCGACAGGACGTCGAAATCGATGCTCCTGACCTGCTTGATGAACCTGCGCCGCCCGGTATCATCGAGTTGATCCCACCAGCGGAAGATGTGTTTCTGCCTCACAGCGGAGGCTTTGCGGCAAAGCTCATCGAAGCCGCCATCGGAATGGCTCTTCCGCTTACTCGTTCGGCTGAACGGGCCGTTCATGCTGTCCCCTTGCTTATCATCATGGCACTGCTGGTGTGGCAAGAACGGGACGGAGTTGCTTTCCGTCTTGGGGATCGTATATGATCGCGCGAGGAATGTCATTCTGAGGTCGAGCCTGATGATGTGTACGATGCGCGATGTAGTCCATTACCGACCGGACGGGCTGTTCCCAACCTTACTACGCAGTCCATAGTATGGGCGACGGACCTATTCGCAGAATAGGTTTCGATATTGTCCGCGTCGCGTTCGCCTGGAGGCCTGTAGCCCAACCGATAGACTCCATCATAGTATAAACGGACATCGGCCGAAAAGTTCATATTTTCTTCGGGACAACAAGAGCGGCGACCGAAAGACGGACGCCGGACTGAGTATGAGCAAGCTAAAGGATTCGAGGGAATACGAGGTCGATTTTACCTAATGCGCGGCTCTCTCGCTTACATGCACGGTGCATGGAAGCTGCCAAACGGTCCGGGACGTCAGTTCGATACGAATCTGCCTGGGAGGAAGCCCGCAAGTTTCGGGTTTGCTGCAAAGATTATAGCACATGAAATGCTGTTTGTCAAACCCTAAATCACGCTTTTCCTCATATACGCGGCATTTGGTATGACAGCACACGATTTGCAATATAGCAAGACGTGCTGTCTACGTCATTGTTTAACAATGGCTTACGAATACTGTTCCTGCCATCTCATCCGCCGTACGACCTCGGAAAATCGGGCAAAAGGAGGATGAAAAAATCACCTTTTTCCCCGTAGCCAGATTCTTTTTTCTGATTGGAGCTACCTTGATTATCGGCAGAATGGTGAACCGTTCCAGTGCCAAAGCTGTAGACTTCATGCCGGAGCTGCTGCAGCATCTCGTGCTCGACATCCGTGTCGAGGAAGGGAAGGATGGTGCAGAGGCGGTGCCATCGGCGGAAGAAGACCCGGTAGACGCGCTGCAGCGGAGTTTTTCCACTTTCATTTTCCCGCCGCCAACGTTATAATGACTTCCTCTGGAGAAATTATGCGGGCCTTCCCATCGCCAATCTTTGCAGCGATCCTCCTGGCATTGCATGCCTGCGCCTGCGGCTTCGTCATCGCCGCGGAACCCGACCAGGTGCTGGTCCTCTACAACTCCGACTACGGCATCGATCAGGATGGCTCGGAACCGGGACAGGACTCCAAGGAAGTGGCGGAGTACTACGTGCGGCGGCACAGCGATCCCGTCACCGGAAAGAAGCCCCGGCTGCTCCGGCTGTCGTGCGTGCACTGCAAGGATCACCTGGACCAGTTCCGCCTGCCGGAAGACAGCCAGGACAACCGCTTCGGTGTGGAATACGTTGGGGCCGGGGAGCCGCCGAGAGAGTGGCCGGCCTGCGATTCGCGGCAGGTGGACGTTTTCCTCTCGAAGGATGAGGCGCAGAAGGTACACCCGCAGGAACCGTGCCGCGCCGACACACGCGAACCGGTGTGGGGCACGACGGCATTCGGCGACCGGAACGGCGAGATCACGATCCACAGCATCCGCATCTTCGGCAACGCCAATCCCGCGTCCGACGAGCACACGCATCCGTACGCGTCGAAATTTCACATGAAACAGGACGGGCCTGCTTCTCACCCGGAGGTTCTGCCATGACAAGATTGACGAGGGCCGCGACGATCATTCTGCTGCTTTCCGCCGCGCCCGCCTACGCCGCCGAGTTCGTCTGGTGGGAGGGCGAATCGCCGTCGGCCACCAACTTCCCGAGGAAGACCTACTGGTCGGCGTCGACGTTCGAGGCCACGCGGCAGGAGATTCTGTCGGGCGGGGAATGGCTCACGAACGAAGGCAAGCGGACCGGCCCCGAGCCGTTCGCGAAGTACGACGTTAACGTGCCGGCCGACGGCGAATGGCACCTGTGGGCGCGGAAATTCTGGAAGCACGGGCCGTTCCGCTGGCGGTTCGATCAGCAGGACTGGCGGACGTGCGGCAACGGCGTTGGCTTGCTAGACTCGCAGGAGATCCGCCAATTCCTGTGCGTCAACTGGGTGTACCTCGGCAAGGTGCGGCTGGCCAAGGGCACTCGTGCATTCGAGCTGCGGCTGCTCGCGAAGGAAGGCGAGGGCGTGACCGCGTGCTTCGACTGCTTCGTGCTCACGCAGGGCGCGTTCTCGCCGCACGGCAGGCTGAAGCCGGGCGAGCGATCGGGAAAGGCCGAGCCGGGCTGGTGGGCGTTCGAGCCGCCGGCCGACCCGTTCGCCGAATCACCCATCGACCTCCGCCAACTGAACGAGACGACGGCCGGGCAATCGGGCTTCGTGCGGCGCGACGGCGGTCGCGGCGACCGGTTCGTGCTCGGCGACGGCAAGCCCGTGCGGTTCTGGGCTGTGAACTGCGGGCCGGACATCGTCCGCATGGGGCAGGAATCGGTCGACTACCTCGTGCGCAGGCTGGCGAAGGTCGGCGTGAACATGGTTCGCATCCACGGGGCGGTGTTCGATGGCTCGTCGCCCGATCCCGGGAAGGTCGACACCGAGTATCTCGCTAAGCTTCACTACTTCGTGGCCTCGCTCAAGAAGCAGGGCATCTACGTCAAGCTGTCGTTCTACTTCCCACTGTGGTTCGAGCCGAAACCCGGCTACGGCATTCCCGGCTACGACACGATCGAGAACAAGAAGCCGTTCGCCCTGCTGACGTTCGATCCCCGGATGCAGGAGATATACAGGAGCTGGGCGCGGACGCTGCTCACTACGCCGAATCTGCACACCGGGCTGCCGCTCGCGAAGGACCCCGCCGTCGCCATCATCGAGATCGTCAACGAAGACAGCTACTTCTTCTGGACGTTCGCGGCGAAGAACATCCCGCGAGTGCAGATGCAGAAGCTCGAGAAGGCGTTTGGCGGGTGGCTTGCGAAACGCTACGGCTCGCTCGACAAGGCCGCCGCGGCGTGGGGCGGCGCTCGCGAAAAGAAAGACGATCCCGCCGCCGGCAGCATGGCGATCCTCGACATCTGGAACCTCACCGAGAAGGGCCACGGCAGGGGCGCCCGGCAGAAGCGGATGAGCGATCAGCTCCGTTTCCTCGCTGCAGACCAGAAGACGTTCTATGACGGGATGGTGAAGCTTTTCCGCACGGAGATCGGCACGCCCAGCCTGATCTCGTGCAGCAACTGGACCACCGCCGATCCGCGGCTGCTCGACTCCATCGAGCGATGGACCTACACGGCGGGCGACGTGCTGGACCAGCACGGCTATTTCGGCGGCGAGCACAAAGGCCCGCGCGCCGGCTATTCGGTGAGTGCGGGCGACACCTTCGTCGACCGCGCCGGCGTGCTGGAACCGCAGAGCCTGCCCATCAGGTTCAACCAGGTGGAGGGCTACCCGCACATCATCTCGGAGATCGGCTGGACCAGCCCGAATCGCTTCAAGGGAGAGTGCCCGCTGCTGTGCGCGGCCTACGGCGGACTGCAGGGAGCCGACGGCTTTTTCTTCTTCTGCATCCGCGCGATGGATTGGGAAGCGTCGCCGGGCAAGTTTGCGTTGTCGCTGCCCACGATCCTGGGCCAATTCCCGGCGGCCGCCCTGATGTATCGCCGCGGCGACGTGCAGGAGGCCAAGCCCGTCTTCAGCGAAGTAAGCCGGCTCGACGACCTCTACGACTTCAAAGGCTCGGCAGCCATCACGCCGCAGAACCTCGACGACCTTCGCAAACTCGACGCACCGGCGGCCAAGGCGGCAGGTGAACCGGCCGCTGGAATCGATCCGCTCGCTTTTTACGCCGGCCGCGTGCTGCGCAGCTTCGGCGCGAAGGGATCGATCACCGTCGATCCGAAGCTTGCCGGCTGCATCGACCGCGAGAAGAAGACCGTGACAAGTCCAACAGGCGAGCTTGCGTGGGATTACGGGACGGGCGTCGTAACCGTGAACACCCCACGCACGCAGGCCGCCGTCGGCTTCCTCGCGAAGGCGGGCCGCATCGACCTCCGCGACGTCGTCATCGACTGCCGAAACGAGTTTGCCTGCATCATCGTCACCGCGCTCGACGACCAGCCCCTCGCGTCATCTCGCCAGCTCCTGATCCAGGCGATGACCGAGGACACGTTCTTCGGCTGGAAGGTAGACGCGGGCAAGATCATCAGCCTCGGCGGCTGGCCGATCAACGTCCGCGACATCGACGCGTCGGTCGTTCTGAAAGGCAACCGCCCGGCTCCCACGGTTCGCACGCTGGACGAGATCGGGTATCCGCGTGGGACGATCGAGGCGCGAAAGGATGGCGACAGGACGGCGATCAAGCTTGATCCGAGGACGGTGTACACGATCGTGGAGATCAAGTGATCAGCATGATCCGGCTGAGCGGCGGGTGACCGC
>Ga0210003_1004458_pt1 | contig 11083 bp, 9 predicted proteins | sample LantaG_FD_182804 | JGI IMG/M metagenome (GOLD analysis project Ga0210003, IMG submission 182804) | Deep subsurface microbial communities from Baltic Sea to uncover new lineages of life (NeLLi) - Landsort_02402 metaG (SPAdes) (version 2) | ecosystem: Environmental > Aquatic > Marine > Oceanic >...
CGCGCCCTCCCTCTCCGCCCTGCAGCCGCCGCCGCTTCTTCCCCTGTCGCTGCCCGACCTCTCCCTGCCTCGCAAAGGAAACTCTGGCGCGAAGAAGAGGAAGAAGCGAGGGGAGGAGGAGGAGGAGGAGGAGGAGGGAGCCGCTGGCAAACAGAGGACGAAGGAGCGGGGCCGGGGGAGCACGAGGCCGGGGACGGCGGCGGCGGCGGCGGCGGCGGCGGAGGCTTCTCCCCTCCCCCTCCCCGCCCCTCGGCCGAGCTCCTCCGCTCTCTCAGGGCCCGGGACGGCCTCCTGCGGGCCATGCGCAGGGCGATCGAGCGCGGGGCGCTGCTGGAAGCGGCGAGCGCGGGTTTGGGTCTTCCTCCTGCCTCCTCCTCTTGGTCCGAGGCGGAGGACGACGAGGGGAGCGCGAGCGGCAGCGGCGGCTGCGGCGGCGGCGGCGGCGGCGGCGGAAACGGCAGCCGGCGCCGCCACCCCTTCGCCTCCCCGCCCCCGCTCTCCGCGCCCTCCTCGCCCGAGGAGCTCTCCTCCTCCCCAGTGGTGTCGCCCTCTCTTTCTTCTTCTTCCTCTTCTTCTTCTTCCTCCTCTCTCTCTGTCTCGGGGACCGAAGGGACGGCGACTCCGGCATCTTCTTCGCCCTCTCCCTCTCCCTCTCCCTCCCCCTCTCCCTCGCCCTCGCCCTCGCCCTCTAGCTCCCCGTCGCTCGCGTCGCCGCTGCTCTCGCCAGCGTCGCTCTCCTCTCCTTCTCTCTCTTGCTCTTCTTCTCCTCCTCCTTCCCCTCTCTCTGTCTCTCCCTCTTGCTACTCCGCCTCGTCCTCCGAAGCATCAGAAGCAGAGGCGATGGCGCCCGAAGACGAGACAGAAACAGGAGGGGACCAGCAGCAGCAGCAGCAGCGGCAGCGCCAGCTCCGCTCTTCTTTCTCTCGCTCGTCCTCCTTCTCTTCTTCTTCCTCGGCGAGGAAGCAGCTCGCCGCCGTCGCCGGCGCCGCCGCCGCTTGGCGCCGCTCGCGCCTCTCCGACCTCGGGGAAGGAGCGCGGAGGAGGCTCCGCGGCGGCGGAGGAGAAGAGGAAAACGAGGAAGAGTGAGACAGCTTTTTTGGAAAAAAAACAAAGAATCCAATCAGAAATGTTACACTTCTCCTCCCACTCATTTCGAGCCCGCCCCGCCTCCCTTCCTCCTGCTCCGAACCCTCTCCCCCCACTCCCCCGCGTCCTCCAGCGCCACCGCGCCCAGGGCCCCGCTCCTGTAGTCCTTGAGCACCCTCGCCCCCGCCTGCTCGACGTCGCCCCGGTAGAGCAGCGACGCCGCCACGGACAGAAAGTCCTCGGCCGTCTCCCACTGCGCCTCGGGCACGCGCAGCCTCGCGCCCAAGACGGCAACGGCGGCGACGCCGCGCCCGCTGGGCAGCGCGAGCAGCGTCTCGACGAGCTCGGCCGCGACGGCCGACTCGAGGTAGGCCGCCTGGCCGATGTCGTTGCAGGCGGCGAGCCTCGCCGCGGCCCTCTGGTCTCCCAGCGAGGGGGGCACGACGCCCGGCGCGTCGAGGAGGTCGAGCGAGGGGGCCGCCGTCGGGGCGCCCGCGGCGTTGGCGGCGTTGCTGGCCGCGAGCGCCGCCGCGCCGGCCGCGCCGCGCAGGCGGCACCACCTGAGGTCGCGGGTCACGCCGGGGCGCGGCGCCGACGGCGCGACTCGCCGGCCGAGCAGCCTGTTGATGAGCGCCGACTTGCCGACGTTGGGCAGGCCCACGACGACGGCCCGCGCGGGGCGCGGGGCCAGGCCCCGCCGCGCGCGGCCCGCGTTGGCCCGCGCCGCCGCCGCGAGCGCGGCCCTCTTGAGCAGCGCGACGCCCGTCCCCTTCTCGCCGTCTGTCCAGATGGGCGCCACGCCGCCCGTGACGTTCTCGCGGAAGAAGCGGTCCCACTCCTTGCGGTCGGCGGCGGAGACCTGGTCGCAGCGGTTGAGTACGAGGATGCGGGGCTTGCCCGTCTGCTGGGGCTGGGAGGAGGAGGAGGAGGCAGAGGGAGAGGACGAGGCGCCGTCGCTGCCGATGAAGAAGCCGGCGTTTGACGCCGCATTCGGCGAGTTTGAGCACCAGGCGCCGAGCATCGGGTGCGTGCTCGCTATCGGCGCCCGCGCGTCCAGGACCTCCAGCACCACGTCCACTTTGCCCAGGGCCTCCTTGAGGCGCCGCTCGGCCTTGGCGATGTGGCCCGGGTACCACTGGACGAGGCGGCCGCCCAGCTCGGGCGCGTCCTGCCTGCCCCGGAACTCGTTTCTCCGGGCGGCGGCGGCGGCGGCGTCGACGGCGGCATCGACCGCGCCCGCTCTTTCGCCTGCTGCTGCTGCCGCCGGGGATGTCATTATCCTCGAGCAGCGGTGTAGAGAGCTTGAGAGCGACGCTTCCGAGCTCGAGAGAGACGGGGAGGAGAGGGCGGAGGTCAGGGGAGCGAGGCGCGGCATGCGCCGGCGGCTAGTCCTTGAAGTTGATGCCCGAGGCGACGACGACGAGTGATGCATCGACGCTGCGACAACGGCAAGGCCGCGCCCGCTGGGCCCGGCGACTGCTATCGACGGCGCTGACGCGCAAGGTCGCATCGCGATATTACTCTCGAATTGGAAAGAGAGGAAGGAATTCTTCTTTGGCAGAAGAAGAAGAGGCAGAAGAAAAAATGAATTTGTTGGTTTTTTTTTTTTTTTCAAGAAAGAAAAAATCTTCCTCATTCTCTCCCTCAACCTCCACCTTTTCTTCCCTTTCTTCCCTCACTTGAGCAAGCTCCTCGCCAGCTGCTCCTTGGCCGACGCCATCACCTTGGAAAGCGTCTGCTCCGACAGCGGGCCCCCGGCGGCCGCCAGCCCTCCCAGCCCGCCCATCGAGGCCCCCGCCTCCCCCTCGGCGCCGGCCATCGACGCGCGCTGCGCGACCGTCGCCGGGTCGGTCTCGAGGATCAGCCCGCGGTCGACGACCTCGTCGATGGCCAGGAGGGCCAGGTCGAGGTTCTCGAGGACGGTTTTCTTGTCGACGGAGCCGCTGATTTTGGTTTGCGTGCGCGTGTGTGCGCGTGTGTGTCGAGGGGGGGCGGCGGGGGGTGAGCTCGTTCTCGTTGGTGCTCTTTCGGTCTGCTCTCTCGCCCGCTCGCGCAACGACGGACGCGAGAAGAGGAGGAAAAGCAACAAAAAGACTCTCTTTCTTCTTCTCCTTCTCTTCCTCTCCTCCTTACCGCAGGAGCAGCGAGACCGACTCGTAGAACGCGGACAGCACGGTCGAGAGCAGGACCTCGTTCTCGTCGAGCCCCCCGACGACGTAGAAGGTGAGGTCGCCGAGAGTCTGTATTTTCAAAGTTTTTTCATTCGGGTTTTTTTGTTTTCGTCGTCAGGGTTTGGAAGAGATCTTTGGATTTCCTCTCTCTTTCAACTCTTTCTCTCTCTCTCTCATCTCGCGAGATTCCTTCTCACCTTGAAAAGCACGACCGCGTCGTCGAGGAGCGTGATCTCGGCTGCAAAGAGGGAAAAGGGTTTTTTTTCGAGTTTCGAGTGTTTTTTTTTAAGAAAGAGGGGCCGTCATCTGGTCAGCCGGAGAGGTCGAGGTCGAAGAAAGAGGGGGGGAAACCATCATTCCGCTCTCGTCCTTTTCCCTTCGCCTCTTCTTTTTTCTCTTACCGTCCCCTCGCGCGTTGACCCGCGCCGTCTTGGCGAAGACGGCCTTTTCGAACTCCGCCTGCTTGGAGACGACCGTCCTATTGTTTTGTTTATTTTTGAAGAAGATAAGAGGGAGAGAGAAAGAGAGAGGGGGCAAGTTGAAGATGAGCATCGAAAGCGACCATCGATCGATTGAACGCCGACGACGGGGGAAAAGAAACCTTCCTCTTCGACTCACATGTCAGGCGTGTAGTACTTGACGGCGATGCGCTTCCCTTCGCTGTCCAGCAGGAGCATCGACCGCACGCGCGGGGCCGCCGCGGCGGTCGAGGACGAGCCGAAGACCGGCGGCTGGACCATTCCTTTTCTTCGTCTTTTTCTCCTCTCTTTTTTGGATGCTCAAAATTGCAAGGGAAAAAAAAGTAAAAAAAAACGTCGCCCCTTTCTCCCAGTCTCTCTCCTTTCGTCTTACACCATCACCACCTGCACCTTGAGCGCCCCGGGCTCGGCGGCCTTCTTCAGCGCCTCGACCCCTCGATCGAGGGGAAGCTCGTGTCTGACCATCGATTCTACGAGCCGCACGAGCTCGGGGTGCCTTTCGAGAGCTGCTAGGGCGTCCTCTATCGGCCCGCAGCGGCTGCCGACCAGCCTCTTCTCGTTGACGACGGCGTCGTTGGCGACGCTCGCCCAGAACACCGCTTCGCCGCCGCCCTCCGCCGCCCCCTCTGCTGCTGCTGCTGCGGCGGCGGCGGCGGCGGGCGGGGGCGCGCAGGTGGTCTTGAGCACGACGGTGCCGAGGGGCCTGCAGAGGGAGAGCGCGAGCTCGATGCCCGAGCTCGACCCAGAGGCCTCGACGACGACGTCAAAGGCCCCCAAGTGCCTCTCCATCATCCCTCTCCCTGCCGCTTCTCCGTCGCGGCCTGCCTCTCCTGCTGTTCCTCCTTCTCCCGGGCGGCGGCGCGGCACGACCACGGTCTCGTGCTCGCCGCCTCGCTCCATCCTGGGGACGAGGCGCAGGTTCTCCGGCCTCCTGCCAAAGTGCACCAGCCGCGAGAGCCTCGGCGCCGGGGCGGCGGCGGCGGTCGAGGTCCCGCGGCCCGCCCCGGCGCCGACCGCGAGCACCGCGGCGACCAACAAGCCGAGCCGGCCGTCGCCCACGACGGCGACCGAGCACCTCCCGTCGCCCTTAATCGGGCCCTGCTCGACGACGCGCAGGGCAGCCGCGAGCGGCTCGGCGAACGCCGCCGCCCTGTCGGACAGTGAGGCAGGCACGCGGTGCAGGTTGGCGACGGGGAGCGAGACGAGCTCGGCGAGCGCGCCGTCCCTGCCGACGATGCCGAGGACGGTCCTCCCCGGCTCGTGGTTCCTCGCGAAGACGCGCTGCTCCTCCTCGCTGTCCGAGAAGGAGGAGAGCGGGACCGAGCCGTGGGGCCTGCAGTTGATGTCGGCGACGACGCGGGCGCCGAGCCACGAGGCCGAAGCGGAGGGACCCGAGGTCGAAGCGCCGCCGCCGCTGCCTTCGCCGCCGCCGCCGCCGCACTCGTCGCCCTCGCCGCTCACCTCGACCACTTGTCCAACGAACTCGTGCCCGAGCACTCCCTCGAATCCCGGGACGTACCCCCGGACGATCTCGAGGTCCGTGGCGCAGACGCCGGCGCGGAGGACGCGGACGGTGGCCTCCCCCGGCGCGGGGGGCGAGGGCGGCGCGGGGTGGTCAACGAGGATCGCGCCCTGGGTGGTGCCCTTCGCATTCTCCGAGCTGGAGAAGACGAGCGCCTTCATTTCGCCTGATTGATGTTGATGCAAGTCCCGCGTGTGTCCCTTGCGCAGCTCTGCACAGTAGTTGGGAGAAAGCCAGCTGGGAGGCGGACGGAAGGCTTTGATGCGGCCCGCGCAGGGGGAAACGATCTCAATCAAAAAAACTGAAAAAAAAAAGAAAAAAAGATTTCATACTCTAAAAACCATGAGCGATAACGGGCAGCCCTCCTCGTCCTCGGCGTCCTCGCCGCGGACGCCCGGCCGCTCCAGACTCCCGGCTCTGGGCACGGGAGGCTTTGACGGCGCCCAGACGGCGCCGCCGGCGACTCCGCGAGCGCCGACAAGGTAAGGAGCAATAGAGAGACGACGACGACGATGCCATCGATCCGGCTCTTCTCACCTTTCTTCTCACCTTTTCTTCTTCCCCCCCAAAAAAAACACTCTTCAACGCGCTCCTCCTCCAAAGCAGCACCGCCCGCCGCCTCGTCCGCGCCGGCACCGACGCCTCCAAGAAGCGGCTCCAGCGGGTCCTCTCCCTGCCAGCCAGCAGGCGAGCCGCCGCCGCCGCGAATGCTTCCGCGGCGAAGTCGCACGAGCAGCAGCAGCAGCAGCACCCTCTCCCGCCCCCGTCGCCGCCCTCCTCTTCGCCGAGGGTCGCTGCCGCCGCCCTCCCCAAAAAGCCCCGGCGGCCCGGGGACGCGGCCGCGGCCGCGGCGGCGCAGCTCCGAGAGGCCGCCGCGGCAGCGGAAGCCGCCGAAGCGGCCACAGCAGCAGCAGGAACGGCAGGAACCGGAACGGGAACGGGGGGAGCGACAGCGGCCGGCCCGACGCCTCCTCCCTCCTCCCCGGCCCCGGCCCCTCCCGCCCCGCCGCCCCTCTCCGCCGCGGCGCAGCGGGACCTCGCAGTCAGGCTCTCCCGCTTCGCGGCGCGCCTCGCCGCCGCCTCCCCCGGCCCCGTCCCCCCGCCGGCGGAGGCGGCGGGGGACGCGGATGGCCCCCCCGGCCCCTCCTCCTCGCTGGGGGTTTTGAAAGGCCTGACGGAGAAGGGCGTCGACGCCCAGAGGGCAGAGCTCGAGGCCCTCGACGCCGCCCTCGCCGCGGCGCTGACCTCGGCCGCGGCGGCCGGGAGGGGCGAGCTCGCGCGGGCGGTGGCGCTGGCTGCCGGAGGAGGAGCGGGAGGGGGAGGAGGGGCAGGAGGGGAGGATTTCGATGAGGAGGAGGGGCTGGACGGAGAAGGGAGCTCTCGCCGCAGCCACCACCACCACCACCGGCGACGGCGACAACAGAGGCACCAGAGAGCGGCGGCGAGGCACCATGGGGGCGCCCTCTCCCCTCGGGCGCTCTCGCGGCTGCGTTCCCTGCTGGAGGAGTCGGCGGCGCTCGAGGATGAGGCGCTGGCCCTCGGCAGCAGCAGCAGAGGGCTCGCGGTCCCGAGGAGGAGCGGGGGAAGGGGGCGACGCACGGGGAGGAGGAAGAAGGTGTGGTCGGCGGCTGGGTGCCGAGACGAAAGCGACAGCGACGAGTCCGACGGCGACGACGGCGAAGAGAGCGCCGCGACGAGCAGCAGCAGCGGCGGCGAAGACGACGACGGCGGCGGCGGCGGCAACGGAGGGCGGCGCGGCCTTTCCGGCTCTTCTTTTTCTTCTTCGATCGCCTGGCGAGACCTGCTGGACGAAGTCGACGACGCCTTGGCCGCGAGGCGGCTCGCGAGCGCGCTCTCCAAGCTGCGGGCCGCGGAGAGGGCGGCCGTCGGGGGAGCGGGCGGGGGTGGGGGCGGCGCGGGGGCGGCGGCGGCGGGGGGGGCCGCGGCAGGCCGGTCCGACGCCGCCGCGGCGGCGCGGGCGCTCGACCTCGCGCCGCGCAGGGCCGCGCTGGCGCGCGCCGCCGAGGCGGCAGTCCGCGCCGCGGTAGCCGCCGCGCCTAGGCCGCCGGGGGCGGCGGCGGCGGCGCTCCGATGGGCCTGCTGCTGCTGCCTCCGCGACGGGGGGCGGAGCGGCCCCGGGGGAGACTCCCCTGCCGCCGACGCCGCCGCCGCCACGTCCTCCTCCCTCGTCGTCCTGCAGCGGCTCCAGCCCGACCTCCGCCGCAGGCTCATGGACCTCAGGGCCGCGTGCGCGGTGCTCTCGGCGCTCTCTGGGCCGGCCTACGCGACGGAGGCGCTGCTGAGGGCGCACGGGGAGAGGGCGAGGCTGGCGAGGGCCGACGCGCTGCGGCTGCTGCTCTCGCCGCAGGCGGCACTGGCCGCCTCGATGCTCTCGCCGGCGCCGCTGCCTTTTCTTCCTTCTCCCTCTTCCTCTTCCTCCTCCTGCTCCTTCGCTTCGCTGCCTCCAGACCCGCAGGGCGTCGACCTCGCGGCGACCCTGGCACAGACGGCGGCAATCGCCGTCTGCTCGGCGGCAGCCGACGTCGACGGGGCCATCCTCAACAAAAACGGCTTTCCTTCTTCTTCGACTTTGTCTGGCGCGGCGACGCCTCCTCGCTCGCCGACCGCTGCTCCTGCTGCTTCCCCTCCGAGCGCCGCTTCTTTCTCGCCTTCGCCCCTTCTCGAGGCCGTCGTGAACCCCCTGCTGGTGGCCTGGGCGGACTCCCTGGCGGGGGAGACGGCACGCGACGTCAGGAGGTTTGCGATCGGCCCCTCGGCGGCCCCCGCCGGGATCGCCGCAGTCGCCGCCGCAGTCGCCGCCGCGGCGGCCGAGGCGGCGGAAGCCGGAGCGGCGACAGGGGAAGGAGGACAGCCCTCCGGCGTCGGCATCGACCTCTCTGCCCGCATCATCAGGGACCTCTGGCCGTGTCTCGCGGAGGTGCTGGAGCACTCGCTGGGCAAGAAGGCAGCTGCCGCGAGGCGCGGCGCGGCGCGGGACGTCGAGAAGATCCTCCTGACGACGGCTTCGACGGCGCCGGCGGTGCCTCCTCCTCGGCCGCCGTCTCCCCCTTTCCCTTCCGCCTCCTCGCTCGCCGAGGCCGACGTGCCCGGGATCTGCTCGGCGCTCTCTCCGCTGAGGGCAGCGAACGCCGTAGGGGCCGTGGAAGCGGCTGCCGTGGAGGCGGCGGCGAGGCTCTTCGCGAGCTGGTGCGACGGCGCCGAGGAGGCGGTGCTGTCTTCGTCGGCTTCGTCGGGAACTTCAGAGGCGGCGGCGGCTGCGTCGGTCCTCTCCGCGGCGGAGCTCCTCGCCGCCACGAGCCTCCCGCAGGCGTTGCTGTCGAGGCAGTCAAAGCCGTCAGCGTCAGGCGCTCCTCCTCCGTGCTTCGCCGAGAGGCTCGGGAAGCTAAAAGAGGCGCTGCGATCTCTCTTGACGGCGGAGAAGAAGAGCCACTCTTTGTAAAGGGGGAAAAAAGAACTCTCTTTCGTTTCTCTCTCAATTTCCTTTTTTTCTCTCTCCTTACAAGCACACGCGCGCGCGCCAAAGGACTCGTGTCGAGTAAGGAAAGAGAATCCGGGTATAATCTCGAGGGGAAGCGAGGAGGTTACGTATGGGGTTTGGGGGAAGAATCACGTTTTTTCCTTTTCTCCTTTGCTTTGTTTCAAAAAAAAAAAACAGCACGCGCGGCGAAACAAGAAGCGTTCTCCATCCAACACCCATTCTTCCCCATTCTCCCCAAAAAAACACGAAAAGGGCAGTAGCGGCACACACAAAAAAAAAGAGGGAACTCTCTCTATTTTTATTTGACCATCCCTCTCTCTCGTTTTTCTCATTGTCTCTCTCCCTCTCTCTCTTTTGGGTCACGAAAAAGGTTCAACAGCCTTTTTTTCTTTCCTCCGATCTACTTCATCGTCGTCTTGATCAGCAGGCGCGCGACGGTGTAGGGGTCGACGTTGGCGGCCGGGCGCCTGTCCTCGAGGTAGCCCTTGTTGGCGAGCTGGACGGGGAGCGGGATGCGGATCGACGCGCCGCGGTCGGCGACGCCCGACCTAGGTTTTGGGGATTTTTATTGAGATATTATTTTTGCGGTGAGAAAGAAGGAAGAGGCGGAGAAGAAGAATGCAAAAAGAGAAGAGAAAGAAGCGCCGAAAGGCGTTGTGCACTCCAAAGCTGAAAAAAAAATTCAAAAACTCAAAAACTCAAAAACTCAAAACTCCCACCTGAACGTGTTCATGTCGCACGTCTCGTGCTTGCCCGTCAGCCGCTCCTCGTTGCCCGACCCGTACTGCGAGATGTGCTCCGCGTGCGTCTTCGACAGCTTCTCGATCGCGGCCTCGATCGCCTTCATGCCGCCGTCGCGGCGCATCGACTCGGTCGAGAAGTTGGTGTGCGCGCCGGTCCCGTTCCAGTCGCCCTTGACGGGCTTCGGCGTGAAGGTGCAGACGATGCCCATGTCCTCGCCGAGGCGGTGGAGCAGCCAGCGGGCGATCATGACCTTTTTTCCGTTTTTTCGTTTTTTTGTTTTTTGGGGGGTGGCGGGGGAGGGAGAGGTTATGGGGTGGAGAGAGAGGGGGGGAGGAGAGGTTTTGGGGTGGAGAGAAAAAGGGAGAGAAAGTGATATTTTTTTCTATCTTCCGAAAGGTTAGAAAAAGACGGGGAAAAAAAGGAAAAGCGGGGGAAAAAATCACCTGGTCGCCGACCTCGAGCGGGCCGACGGGCCCGATCTGGAACTCCCACTGGCCGGGCATGACCTCGGCGTTGATGCCGGAGATGATGAGGCCGGCCTTGATGCACGCATCCTGTTGATTATTTCGGTTTTTTCCCGGTTTTTTGGGGTTTCGGGGTCCGCACGAGGCATCGTCGATCAGCGAGTGAAAAAGAAACGAGAGAGGAAACGAAAGCAACTGCACGCCTTGGGCCCCCTCCCTCTCGGCCTCTCCCTCTCCCACGTCCTCCTCCACTCACCATGTGCGCCTCGGCGAGCGGCCTGCCGTACACGGACGTCGAGCCCACGCCGCAGTAGAACGGGCCCTGGGGAGCGGGGTAACCCCCCTGCGGCCAGCCGTAGACGTTGCCCGAGTTGGTGAGCATGGTGTACTCCTGCTCGAAGCCGTAGAGCGGGGCCTCGGCGACGACCTGACGGGGAGAGAGAGGGGGGGTGGAAAAGAGAAAGAGAAAAGGAGGCAAGGGAGGGGAGGGGCAGAAGGTGAGAGAAGAAAGAGGAGAGAACCCTCCGAAAAAACCCCGATCGAGCAAAAAGGTTTCGGGGGAAAGAAAAAAACGCACCGCGGCGTCGATGAGCGCCGCCAGCGCCGCCCTCGTGTTCGTCGAGTGCGGCGTCGAGTCCGGGTTGAGCACCTCGCACATCACCAGCACGTCCTGCCCGCCGCGCACGGGGTCCGGGTAGACCGCGACCGGGTTGAGGATGCAGTCCGAGTTGTTGCCCTCAGCCTGCCCCGTCGACGAGCCGTCGAAGGACCAGTCGGGGAAGTCCTTGGGGTTGCCGCTGGTCACGGGCTTCTGGATGACCTTGGTCTTGGAGCGCATCTCGTTGAAGACGGTGCCCTGCGGTTTTGGTTTGGGGGGGTGCGGCGGGGTTTTTTTTTCCTTTTCCTTTTTGAGCGGGCGAGGGTGGGGATTTTCGGGCCTCTCTTTTTTTTTTTCCCCGTCTTTTTTCCTCTCTCTCTCTCAAAAGGGAAGAGGGGGGAAAAAAACGAAAAAACAAAACAGCGGACCTTCTCCGGGGCGCCCTCGAGTCCGTCGAACCAGATGTACTCGGCGCGCTGGGCCAGGGCGCTGATGCGGACGACCGCGGCGCGGCGGGCCT
>Ga0210003_1004459_pt1 | contig 11083 bp, 12 predicted proteins | sample LantaG_FD_182804 | JGI IMG/M metagenome (GOLD analysis project Ga0210003, IMG submission 182804) | Deep subsurface microbial communities from Baltic Sea to uncover new lineages of life (NeLLi) - Landsort_02402 metaG (SPAdes) (version 2) | ecosystem: Environmental > Aquatic > Marine > Oceanic >...
ACACCCGATCAGCTTCAACACCGGCCGCGGTGAGCAGATTCGTTCCGTACCTAGCGGAAACCCCGTTTCTACCGCAGGTCCGGGCCACCGCCGACGCTGACGAAACGGATACTCGGCACCACCGGGGGCCGGCGGCACCGTGCTCGCGCAAGGACGCTTGGCCGCGAGTTGAGTTCAGCGTTGCCAGGCTGCTCGCATAGCGAGTTCATGCCGCCCGAGGGCCGTCAATCGAGTGTTCATCTCAGAATCCTTCCAGTGTGACTACGGGGTACTTCCGGTGTGACTACGGGCTTTCGCCGTGTCGACCGTTGCTAGTGGTTTCGTCGGTTTCGCGAATTGTGAAGTGTTAGGTCAGAAACGACCGGCCGAGTTGGCGTGGCCCGTTTTGCACTCCGGACCGGTCCTCGTGTGCTGCGCGTTGAAGTGCCCGCCCCACGGGTTCGAGCTCGTCGTACCACTAGCCTGCCAACCGTGCGATCCAACCCAACTGGGCCCAGACTCGTGGGATGTTTGCATCGGCACGCCGACGTCGCTGGAGCGCGTCGATGAGGTGCCGAGCGTGCCGGGATCGGTAGCGCACTGTTTTGCACCGGAGGTGGCTGTGGCCTGCCGCGAGTGCACGCCCCCGTCGGGGCGCACATCCGTCATGCCGGGATCGTTGGGGTCCGCGCTTGCGATTCCTGCACCGAATGTGATGGCAGCCATGCTGATAGCGAGCGCACCAACGGTGAGGACGCTTAGCTTGTTGGATTCGAGGATGTAGGCGGCCATTGGCCTACCTCTTTTCGTTACGGAGATTGCGCCGGGTTGGACGAGCAAAACGCTGACGCTGACGTGGCAATCATCGGCCGAAATCGACCGTGTGTGCCGTCGCCGAGCGAATCGAATTGCTAAGAGGCATAGTAGGTCCGGCGAACTCGGCCGCGCACGTTCCGCTGCTGCCAATCTACTGTGAATCGACTGGGAAGTGCTGTGAGACAGCTGCGCACTCTTCATCTAGTTCGAGCTACGCAGTTGCGTTGCCACGTCCGGGCGGTGCGGAGGCAGCGGCAACAAGCAGTCGGCCCGCCACCGTAGTGACGGGCCGAAGGTCGAACTGGTGCCAATGTGGCACCAGTTTGGGTTAGCAGCCCTGCGTGTGGCCTCCGATCCCGCCGCAAAGGCGGCAGGTAGTGCTGTCGACGCGTGCGGCCCGTCGAGCTGGTCGAGTTCGTCGGCGGCCTCGATGAGTTTGGCGCCTAGCCGCCGCGCCTCGACGGCGGTAATCGCCTTGCCCTCAGATACGCCGTAGAACGAGATGCACCGGCTGATCTCGCCCGTCGCCCTCTGTGATCCGTCGATGGAGATGCCGACATTCTCGGTGCCGTGGGGTGGCATCTGTGCTGGTCAATAAGTCGGGCTGACGGGAGAGGTGTCGATGAGCGCTTTCCCGGCGAGTTGGACACGCTCCGTGCCGATGACATGCGCCCGCGTTGGCTGCTCAAGCTCAGCGAGGAGCAGGCCCGCGCCGCGGTTCCCGATCAGCCAGCCCTAACAGGTGCGCCGCCCGCGCCAGTGGATATACGGTCGGCGCCGGAGGCGAAAGTCTGGTTCTACGCAAGCCTGTTTCGGTGCCGCACCGATGTACACGCGCTCCGCTGGGAGAACAGACGCGACGGGCGATCGGGGTGGATGCCTGCCATCAACGGCTATCGGCGCAAGGGAATGAGCCGGGCTGGCACGCCCTATCTGACGCTGCCTCGAGAATCCGATTGGTTAACGACGACCTCCCGCAGGCTCGCCGCACAGCAGTTCACCCACCGTTTGCTATGTTCACCTCGCATACATGGCCGATTCACCGCGCGGTCGGCGTTCACGGGAGAAGTCACTTGCATGTCGGGCTGGTCATCGCCATCGGCTTAGCGGTGGCCTTCGCCCTGACCAACGGCTTCCACGATGCCTCCAACGCCATCGCCACCCTGGTGGCGACGCGGGCAGCGACCCCGGGCCAGGCCGTCGCCCTCTCTGCGGTGTTCAACATGGGCGGTGCGGTTCTACTCGGCACGGCCGTGGCCGACACCATCGGCAAGATCGTCACCGTGCCGCAGGCCCAGATGATTCCCGTAGTCGGGGCGGGCTTGGCTGGAGCGACAGCCTGGAACGCCATCACATGGTGGCGGGGCCTGCCGTCGTCGTCGGGGCACGCACTGGTCGGGGGTCTGGTCGGCGCGGCTGTCGCCGACGGCATTCTCTGGGGCCAAGGCGGACTCGGCTCCGTCCAGTGGGGCGGCTTCGACGGCTGGCACCCCACCGGCGTCATCGGTGTCATGGTCGCCCTGCTGATCTCCCCGCCCCTTGGCTTCGCCGTCGCGTTCCTGCTCCTGCGCCTACTGCGTCTGATGTCGCGGCGCTGGACGACGCGGTGGATCGGTCCGGTCCGCGGTAGCGGATGGGTTGCGGCAGCAGGACTTTCGTTGAGCCACGGCGCCAACGACGCCCAGAAATCGATGGGCGTCATCGCGGCCCTGCTGCTGGCCTCCGGGCAGACCACAACGATGTCGGTGCCGCTGTGGGTGAAAGTCCTTACGGGCTTGGCCCTGACCACGGGCACAGCGTTGGGCGGATGGCGCATCGTCAAGACGATCGGCCAGCGCATCTTCAGCCTGACACCCATCGACTCCATCGCCAGTCAGACCTCGTCTACGGCCATCATCCTCAGCGCCTCCCTCATCGGAGCTCCGGTGAGCACCACCCAGGTGGTGGCCTCCTCGGTCGTCGGTGTCGGCGGCGGGCGGCGGCGTTGGAAGCACGTGAGCTGGCAGATCGTGCGCGAGATGGGCATCGCGTGGCTGACCACGATTCCGGCGGCCGCGCTGATGGCGGTCGCCGTACTGATCCTTTGGAGAGCGTTATGAACCGCAAAGGCAGTCGCTGGTTTCTCCCCGAAACCCCCGATGTCATCGGAATGCTGCAGGAGCAGGCCGCGATCACCGTAAACGGAATGGAGGCCTTCACCGCGTGGGCAGGCGGGGACTACGCCCGCGCCGACGACGTCCGCGCCGCCGAGCACCACTGCGACGAAGTGCGGCGCAAACTCGCTTACGCCGTCAACGAGGCCTTCACCACGCCACTGCAGCCCGAGGACCTGTTCCAGTTGTCGCGCGATCTCGACAAAGTGATCAACGGCGCCAAGAACATTGTGCGCGAATCCGAAGCCATGGCCTTCCCGCCCGATCAGGCGACCGCTGACATGGCCGTCCGGCTCGCCGAAGGCGCCCAGCACCTCCGGACGGCATTCACGTCCCTGGAGGCGCGGCGCAGCAAGCTCGCCCCGCCCGCGACTGAGGCCGCAGACGCCGCGGTCAATTCGCAGCGCAATCTGGAGCGAATCTATCGCCAAGTCGCCGGTGACCTTCTCAAAGTCACCGATATCAGGGTCGTCACCGCCCGACGCGAGTTATACGGGCGGATCTCGGCGATCTCTGACGACATCGTTGCGGTCGCAGACCGGATCTGGTACTCGCAGGTGAAAGAGTCCTGAGACCTACAACCGCTACTCACCAAAGAGCATGTGGCTGCCCCAATCAAGGTGCTGTGTGCCGCATGGCAAGGCGTTGCGGCTGCCCTGCCCAGCTGCTCGCTGAGCTGCTGGGGCTCCTGTGTTCGGCCGGCACGTTTGACGTCCTCCCCACGGCTAGAGCCGGGGGATTCCAACCCTGTTAGGTGACGGGTTGGAGCAGTGATCCCTCACGGTTTCCTGCTGGTTCCTGCTTCACCGACCGCACACGCCCCGAGGGGCGTGTGTGATCTTCACAGGCGGTGACCGCAAGCCCTGCGGCCAATATATTTTTGGCAGCGTTCACGTCCGCATGCTCGTTGTGTGAGCAGTGGGTGCACCGAAAAACCGCTTGGCTCTCGCGGGATTTCGGATCCACATGCCCACACGCCGAACAGCGTTGCGAGGTGAATGCAGCCCGAACTTTCACCACGGTGGTCCCGTTATAACGGGACACAGAATTCAAGGCCAACTCGAACTGATGCCACCCTTTGGCCAGGATGGCCTTGTTCAGACCCGACTTAGCCGCCCCACCATTAGGCAGGAAACATCCCGGTTTATCTGGATCCGCTACCGGCTTCGCCCGCCGAGTCATGTTCTTAGCCTGCAGTTTCTCCAACACCACCAGAGCGTTCGCCTGCGCCAACCGGCGTGCTGTTTTCCGGCAGAAATCCTCGCGGCGGCGGCGCTCGCGCGCATGCACCTCGGCCAAGGCGGCACGGGCCTTGTTCCTATTGGCCGAGCCCTTGGCGGTACGAGACAACCGGCGCTGCAACGCCGTTGCGCGGGCACGCTCACCGACAGTGGTAAACGACCTGTCGATCAGTTCCCCGGTGTTAGTGGCCACTGCTACCGCCACACCTCGATCCACCCCCACCGCCGCCTCCGGCCTCGCGTGTTCACCGGCCACCACACCGTCTTCAACCAACAACGACAGATACCAGTTCCGGCCCTCACGGGTCAGGGTGGCCGAGCGGATCAGTTCACCGTCCAGGCGGCCAGAGGAGCGGAACTTCACCCATCCCAGCTTCGGTAACCTCACCCGAGCATGGCGGCGATTCACCGCACCGACCCGCTCAGCGAAACCAACCTGATCCTCGGTGATGGCCTTCACCAGCTTGTGTATCCCCAACTGAGGGTCCACCTCGACCAGCAGGTGCACATGATCAGGCATGGTCGCCAACTCGATCAACCATGCCCCCTTCTCCTCGACCACCTCGACGATGACCTCTTTCAGCCGGGTCTCCATCCGGCCCCCGATCACCTTCCGGCGGTACTTCGAGCACCACACCACGTGATACGCGCACTGAAACGCGATATTCGCATTCGTCCGCAACGTAACACCCATGACTGACAACAATAGATAGCCAGTGTCTATCTACCCACTTGTTGAGCGTCTCTCTGGATGGCGATGAACCCAGGGGTGTTCGTCATCAGGGTTGCCGATGAGTTTTCTGATTGGTTCGGTTCGTCTGCACCATCACCGCGCAGAGGAAGGCGTACCCCGAGATGTCGGGGCCAGGGCGACGCTCGGTGCTCGTCGCGGTGACGGTGTGCCCGGTCGTCGGCATCGACGGTGACGGCGACGGGCAACACCCGCCACCGAAGTGACGGGCCAAGTTTCGGATTGTGTTTGGAAGTTATCCGCCGAACTGCGATGGACTCCAGTCGGTGGATGTTGCTTGCGACGGACCCCAGTTGCGCGATGCCTTGGTATTCGGCTCGAATTTCGTGGCTTCGCGCTGAGCGGATTGCGACCCATAGGAGCCGCTCTGTATCGCGGCACGCCCGTTGTCGCCGACAGCTTCCTGCGACGCTGACGCGGTTCCAGCGCCGATGAAGCTGAGGCCGCTCAGGGCCGCTCCCACAGTGGCAATTTTCCATATGGCTGCCCGGTGCATTGTGTTGCTCCCTTTCGTTCTACGCCGCCTATTTCGCGGTTGATGTCCAGGTTGCTGGGCTGAAATGAGAACACGCGGTGATGAGGATGAGCGGGTTCTCATGTAGTACCGACGTACCAAAATGTAGGATGATTTCTTACGTTGGAGACACAGGAAATAGACGACCTGGCGGCAGCCGCCATTTGCTCAGTCAACGATCGGTATTCCCACAACGGATAAGTCATCAGGAACTCGGACAGGCGCGAAAGACGCCTAGTGGCAACGTGTTAGCCTTTGCATTTCTTCGTAGCTGACATGCGGTTACTTTATTGCGGTTGGGTGACAAAAGGTTTCGAGCTGACATAGGTGTAGCGGTGGTTCGGACGCATCCGGCCAGCTCTTCCGTCGGCGGCGGCATCACCCAGCTTGGGTGACTCACGGGATCAATCAGCTGCATTCCAGGTCTATCCCCAATTGGTCAAAGCCCTGGCGATCTGCGACTGTTGAGCGTCTCTCTGGATGGCGATGAACCCAGGGGTGTTCGTCATCAGGGTTGCCGATGAGTTTTCTGATTGGTTCGGTTCGTCTGCACCATCACCGCGCAGAGGAAGGCGTACCCCGAGATGTCGGGGCCAGGGCGACGCTCGGTGCTCGTCGCGGTGACGGTGTGCCCGGTCGTCGGCATCGACGGTGACGGCGACGGCCAAAGGCGTTCCTCCCAACACCAATTGACCCCTGGCATGGCAGCGTGGTGCCCGGTAAGACTGAACAACCATGAGTGGAGTCCGTTGCTGTGATCGTGGTCTTGTCCGCCACAGACGCCCAGAGGCGTCTGACTTCGGGCACGATGGCGTGCCCGGAGTGCGGCGGGGTCCTGGCCAATTGGGGACACGGTCGCATCCGTACCGTGCGCGGGCCCGCGACCAGCACCGTGACGGTGCCACGCCGACACCACCGAGGTGATCGGAAACGCGTTGATACACAAGGTGAACGGTCTGGGTTTCCGGCGTATCGCCACCCGGATCGGCCGGCCTGAATCGACCGTGCGCCGGTGGTTGCGCCGGGTCCCACCCGATCACCTGCACTGGCTGACCACCCAAGCCAACAGTCGACTCATCGCGATCGCGACCGAGGTGTTCAGCAGCATCAAGTATTGCGGTGATCCGCTGCGACACGCACTGACCGTGCTGGCCGCGACAGCGTTTCACGACAAGCAACGATTCGGGTTCCCCGACCCGCTATGGGCACTGATCGGGATGTACACCCGCGGCCGACTCCTCTGCCCGCCCCGCAGCCCCTGACGTCAGCGGCCCACCAGGGCTCCGCCTGCCCCCAGCGCGCCGTCACCGTACCGATCACACCGTCAATGTGACGAGCACGCCGTCACCATCCCGACGACAGACCCAAATCCGCCCGGAAATCCATCCGCATTCACAGTGACGCCGTCGTCTGCATTTTCAGCGACGGCGGGCAACATATCCGGCCAGTCACCGAGGTTGCACGCAGCGTTGCGATCACGATCGACTACCTCACCGGTGCGCGGACAGGTGAGGTGTTTGTCGATCCGGCCTTTACCGACCAGGCGGCACTGGGCCTTTTCAACGTCTCAGTTGTGTCGCCTTGTCCGGCTCGATTGAACCCGCCTCTTGGGACACTGTTGGGACACTGGGCCCTTTGGGACTCGCTGCGGTCAACTACCGGTTGATCGGATACACCGTGAACCCGGCCTCGACCAGAGCTTGCGGCGGGGGCGTGTGAAACAGCGGCGATCACGTTCTCACAGAAAGCAATTGGCAGCGGTAATCAGGGTCTTTCGGCCCCAGACGGCGCGCCCCAGGAGGAGCAATATTGTTCATGTCCTGGGCGCCTCATGCCGACGTTCATAGCAAAGCGGTTGTCGGTGTCCGACCCCCTCAGGAGGAGATCATGTTGCTTGCAGGTGTTCGGCCCTACGTGACGACCGGTGTCGCGCTGGTCGGGGCCAGTGTCATAGCCGTCACCCCAGTCGAAGCTGCACCCGCCGATGTTCGGGCGGCCAGCTCAGCGGTGCAGATCGCCGCCGTACCAAGCCCCTTCGAGTTGTATCCGCAAGTTATCGCGAGAACAGCCGAGAACGTCGCAGCCCTGGCCGAAACCTATTTCGCTGATCCGTTCCCGATCATCAGCGCAACGATCGAGAACCAGCTCGCCGACCTGGCCGACGCCGCTACCGCGCTCGAAGACGGCGACGACAGCGCGGCCTTCGCTTCGCTCGTTGACGCGATCTTGGAGCCACTGAAAATACCGGGCGCATTCAACGCTGCCATCGACGACAAAATCAATATGGAGTACGGAGGGTGGGCCCTGCTGACGTTTTTTGGCTCCACGATTGCCGGCTTCATGGCCGCCGGTGGCGCCCTCGCGGACGTCTGGTCGGCCGCTGTAACTTTCGACCTGATCGGCGTCATCAACGCTGTCGTCAACATTCCGGCGCGGATCATCGACGGTGTAGTCAACGGAGTAGTTGGTGTCGGCACGGGATTCATCCCCGGTGGCCTTCTTAGTCACGGTAATGTTGCCGGTCCTGTCGACGTCCTGATAGGACTAGACCAGAGCGCCGGCGACAAGCTCCGGTCTTCGTCGCCGGATAGCTCGGCCGATGTCGAGGAGCCGTCCAGTGACCTGTCGCCAGCCGATCAGGAATTCCCCGCGCTGGCTGTAGCGGACACAACCGTCCGGGCCCAGCAGGAAATCGCGGAAACCACCACCGCAGATGGACCCGCCGAGGTACCCGACCAAGCAGATCTGGGACTTGATGCGGTAGCTGAGGAAGCCGCCGACGCCGGCCTCGCCGCGATGGTCGATCAGGCCGACAACAAGATCGATACCGGCGATGACGCACTCACTGCGGTGGCCGATCAGGTTGACGAGGAACTCAGTGATGCGCTGGACGCTGCTATGGCTGAAACCCCTACCGGGGCAACGGATGTGTCTCATGGCAACAAGGTGACGCCGGGCGATCCACTAAGCGACACGGAACCGGCAACCGGAGCCCCTCAGGGCACGCTAAAACCAGCGGCAGGTGCTGCCGATGACGACCAGACCGGTGCCATTGCGAACTCGACCAGCCCTAGTCCCGACGCCGGGGCAACCGCTGGCGGAGTGGATTCAGCAGCAGCTTAGCGGCCCCGCCGATGCGCTCGAAAAGAACGGATTCCGGCCTCGCTGCGGCACTCCAGACGTTCAAAGCCTGCCAACAGGCTGAAGCCGAGGCATTCGGTTCGCCCTGGCCCGATGACCGGATGATCGCGGTACGAGAGGACGGCTCCCCCATCCGCCACGAGTGGTACTCAGACGAGTTCCAGCGATTGCGCAAGCGTGCCGGGCTGCGACGCGTCCACCTTCAAGACCTTCGCAACACCAGCGTGAGCCTGATGCTGGCCGGCGGTATGCCCGTCCACGTGGTCGCGGCCTGGCACGGCCACGATCCGGCAGTCTCCCTGTCGACCTACTCCGATGCCCAGCTCGGCGACCTACGCCCCGCCGGCGCCGCATTGTTCGGGTGACCACTGGGCCACCCCGGCCCACTCACCACCGCTTGGGACACTGCTGGCCCACTGGCACTGACCATCGACCACACTGAGACAAACAAAACCCGCTCCGACTCTGGTCAGGGCGTTTTCAACGTCTCGGCTGGCTGCTCAGTTTGCTGACGGACGGGGCATCGGCCCTTCAGGGCTGTCTGCCGTCAATGCGCTGCGCCTGTCGACTCAGATTCCCCGCCGCGCTGAGTACGCCGTGGTGGATCGCCCGCCGGCGAACAGTGACGTGGTGCGCTTCGTGGCTCGGTCCTCGCGCCGAGGCCGCGCTGCACACGATCTCGGACCGCTCGATGTCGCGGCCCTCGAGGTGCTTGATGGATGGGCACGGTTGATCGAAGCGGGTCCCAATGAGGCTATGAGCCACCTGACACGCCTCATCCGGTCAGGCACTCTCGACCCAAAACGTCTCGCCCAGGCTGGCCAGACGGAACCAGGATCTTCTCGTGCGCGTCTTCGCTACCTGCTGCTGCGGAGCGCAGGGCGACAAGATCTCGCCGACAAGGTGCCTCCGCCGGACCCGCATACCGAGTCCAAGGCACTCGCTGGCCTGACGGTCGCTTGAAGTGCTTGGTCGCCACGAGCGCATGCTCGATGTCGGAGCGATGCGGTAAGAGTCGGCGTGGTGGTGTTAGCGCAGTTAGTGCGTTACATCCGTTGTTCGACGCCTTCGCGGCGTCGATAGCCAGTGACTTTCGATGAGTTGAATGCACGTGGCCCCGCCAGACATCCGAAGTAGCCAGTTCAGTTCGGCGTGGTTCGCTTTCTGCCAAGCGACAGTGGCCGAAGTGGGCCGTTAGGGCTCAACGCAGTGCCGCCAGGTGTGCGCGCACTCGCTCGGCGAACTGCGGCGCACCTGCGTTGACCAGCTGGGTGCACAAGTTGAACCGGCCTTGGCGCTTCGACCAATAGTCGATCTGCTCCTTTATCACCAGGCGGATGGACCGTGGCGACGAATCATCGAGCAGGCAGAAGAAGCTATCCGGGGAATGCACCTCGTAGGGCAGGGAGTCAAGGATTTCGGCTAGCTTTTCAAAGTCCCGATCGGCGGTCAGGACGAAGTCGACTCCGCCGTGCACCGCTGCGGCGTGAACGTGTGCGTCAAAGATGTCGGGGTACGCGATAGTTGGGTCGATCGGGTAGCCGGCGATGCGGCCGCCGCTGAACGCTGCGACGATCTTGTCCCGAATACCGCCGATCTGAGCATCGGAAGCAGCCGGGTTCTTCCTGCGGAGATGATAGAGCGTCTCGGCCAGGATGTCTTCGGTCCACCGGACCTCATACCACCCATCTGGTCCGTGCAATGCGCACAAGCCCAGCCAATCGCGCAGCGTTCTGGAGAAGAGAACGTTGGCGTCGGGGAGGACGGTTGTCGTCAGCGTCCCCAATGCCATGGGCACGGAGTCTACTTCGCGCCCATCGCATCGATGGGGAATGCTTCGGGGTCAGGGCCCCAGTTCCAGCTCACTGTCGAGTTCCCGCAACTCATCGAAGGCGCGGCGCTGCGCTTCACGTTGCACTTCACGGAACTCCGAGACATCGGTCGTCAACACCCGGGTGTGCGTGCCGACCTTATGGGCCGCCAGCTTTCCTTCGGCGACCAGTTTCATCAACGTCGGCCGCGATATTCCGAGCATCGTGGCTGCGGTAGTCGTGGTGACTTCCCTGGGTACCGCTTGAATGGTGATCTGCGCCCCACGGGCAACACCGTCGATGACTGCCTGCATCAGACCTGCCAGCGCCGCGGGTAGCGGCAACTTCTGTCCGCTGGGGTCCACAATGGCGACCGTCGCGTTGCCCGTTGCCCGCGAGAGCGAATCAGACAGTGTCTTTGCTTCATCGATCTCGGCGGCGTCGACCGCCAAAAGGATCCTGTCGTCACGGCTCTGGATGAGAGTCATCGTCACCCTCCTTGTGATGCGCCTCCACCACAGTAACTCGATTGCACTTATAAGTGCAACTAGCCCGCAGGCGGATGTAGTTGAAGCGACTACACTCGCCACGTGGGTGACCCACTGCTGGACCCAGAATAACTTGATGACTACGACCCGTTTGAGATAGACGCCCAGGCTGCACATTTGTTCAAAGAC
>Ga0210003_1004461_pt1 | contig 11076 bp, 12 predicted proteins | sample LantaG_FD_182804 | JGI IMG/M metagenome (GOLD analysis project Ga0210003, IMG submission 182804) | Deep subsurface microbial communities from Baltic Sea to uncover new lineages of life (NeLLi) - Landsort_02402 metaG (SPAdes) (version 2) | ecosystem: Environmental > Aquatic > Marine > Oceanic >...
AACGCGGATATGGTTTGGACTACTCACACACACTTAGCCGACCAAGTACCGAATAAGAACGTGCATGTAATACCTAACGCCATCGACCCAACGGAGGAACAATGGCAACCGTCTAAGGTAGAAGATTACCGTATTGGATGGTTTGGTAGTGCGGCTCACGAGAAGGACGTTGAAACAATCGCTAAACAGTTCACGAATTGGAAGCGTTCAAACCCAAGCGTTAAAGTGTTGTCCCCTTACAACGAGCATCAGTCTTACGTATGGTTAGGTATTGCCAAGTCACTAGGCGAATGCGGAATGATGAATACAATGGACGTTTGGAACTATGGCAAGATGTACGACCAAGTGAGCGTTAGCATTGCACCGTTAGCCGACAACGTGTTCAACTCGTTCAAGAGCGAACTAAAAGCAATTGAAGCAGGGTTCAAGGGTAAGGCGTTCATGTGTACTAAGATGCACCCATACACGCTATGCTGCACTAAAGGTAACTCTGAATTGTTCCGTCCGTCTAATCTAATCAAGTCGCTTAACAGGATGAAGGACAAAGCGTATAGAGAAGATAAAGCCATTACATTGAGCGAACACGTGCGTAGGTTGTATGATTTACGGGTAGTTAACAAACTTCGGGAACAGCTTTTGGAATAATCACTACATTAGCGAAAACAAAACAACAACGATGAACGAAGAACAAAAATTAGCGATGAAATCAATGATACTTGCACAAGCATTCGTTGACACATTAGACCAATTCAAAGGTACTAACTCTTACAGGCAACAGATAAAGCTAAGGGGTAACGGATTCATAAAGGAAGTAGACAAGTTTCTCGACACGGCTTATTGCGGTGGTGAAACAGATTCTAATGTACTTGCATTAATAGAGGAGTGTCAGGTAGCGATTGACAAGGTATTTGATGAACAAGTTAAGATTACGGAATAATGATATACAACGACAACCCCGAAGCGAGGCAACAGATAGACGAACTACTAAAACAGAACGCTAGTATTCAAGCTAACTTAGGATTAGAACACGGTAAGCATAGCCAAGAACGTAAGGAAGCTAAAGTATAATGGCGTGAGTTATTGAAACAGATTAAAGCCATCGACCCCGAATTTGGTAAGATGGTATCTTTGCAAGACAACTAAAAACAAATACAATGAGCGGAGGACATTTTGATTACAATCAATTTAAAATTGAAGACATTGCAGAAGAAATTCAACAAGAATTAGACTTGCAAGGAAAGGAAAAGTCAGACCATGAACAAAGAATGATGGGCGACTTTTACGAAAAGTACCCCGAAGAAAAGTTCAACCCAACACATCCCGAAAAAATACAAGCCGAATTTAAGAACGCTGTTAAAGCACTTAAGATAGCCAAGGTGTATGCTCATAGGATAGACTGGTATTTGAGTGGTGACGATGGAGAAGATTCGTTTCTGAGACGTTTAAAAGAAGAACTTGAAGAATTAGACAACTAAAACGTAACTATGGCAAGCAACTTTAGACCAAGGATTACAAAAGACGAGTTCGCAATAATTGAGGCATGGAGGGAAAAGGGACACTTACCCGAACTACTTGAACAATGCAAGGCGGCAGGAATAGAACTAAAAGACGTAAAGCACTATTGGCATAAGTCTGAGAAGTTCTCAATCTTCGCAAAGAACGGAGGTCAAAGTTTAGAAGATACATTCGCGCCAATACTCGAAGAGCTTCAATCCTATTCGCCTAAGTTTAAGAAGATAAAACGGGAAAAGGTTACAGACCCTCATTTGCTTATTATAGACCCAGCAGATGTACACGTAGGAAAGTATTCGGCTAAGTCTGAAACGGGGCAACACTACGACATTCAGAAAGCGGTTGACCAAGTAGACGAAGGCGTGGACGGTATATTGTCTAAGGCGTACGGGTTCAACATTGATAAAGTCATATTCGTTATCGGTAACGATTGCTTACACATTGACAACCCAAGACGAACGACCACAAGCGGAACACCACAAGACACTAGCGGAATGTGGCACGAGGCTTTTATAGCTGCAAAGGAAATGTACGTAAGGGCTATTGAGCGAATACTACCTTATTCAAACGTTGAGATAATATTCAATCCAAGTAACCATGATTACATGAGTGGGTTCATGTTGGCTCAAACAATCGAGGCTTACTTTAGATGGTCAGATAACGTTACGTTCGATGTTAGTATTGCTCACCGTAAGTACACCAAGTATGGCAATAACATGATTGCAACAAGTCACGGTGACGGGGCTAAATTGGAGCAAACGCCTTTATTAATGGCAACCGAGAATCCTCAAATGTGGAATGATTGCCACTTTAGATACATCTATCTGCACCACTTACACCACAAGCAAACGCATAAGTTTATGAGTGGCAAAGACTTTATAGGCGTTACGGCTGAATACCTTAGAACACCTTCGCCTTCGGATTCATGGCATGATAGAAATGGATATACGGGCGCAAAGAAAGCGATTGAGGGTTTTATCCATTCGTTTGATAGTGGTCAAGTCGCCCGCTTAACTCACCACATCTGACACATTAACCCGTCAAACACCGTTTATTGAATCTTTATTGATTAATTAGCCGTTGCTTAATCGCGCGGCTTTTTTGTTTGGTATATTAAAACTTGTTTATATATTTGTGCCAACAAAAACAAACAGCCATGACAACTACAAACGAATTACTAATGAGAATTGGAACGCGACTTCATAATGACAGAATTGAAAATACTGACATGGTTCAGTACCCACTCGAAGGAAAAGCAATGGTTGTTGAAGCTATTTACGATTCAATGGAAGACATTGATAAACTACTAGGATGGTCTTAGTAGTAAACAGAATATCAAAAGAGCCAATTAGAATGGAGTTTTATCTTGCCTTTGATACGGCTTGGTTCTCTGCTTTCTATAATGATAATGGAATTTGGACGTATAACGGAAGGGAAATATTCCCAACTCACTGGGCGCATTTACCAGATAATCCAACTATTTGCGAGGACTGTAACGGTACTGGAATTGTAATTTTTGCAGGTGAAAATGTTTGCCCAACATGTGATGGTAAATAAGTAACTGAATAATAACTACATTTGCACCAGCCCGTTTCGGGTTAGTGCCTTGCCGCATAAACTAGCCTTGCAGAAATGTGAGGCTTTTTTATTGACAATTCTATCAACTTCTTATCAACCGTCTATTGATTATTACTACATTTGCATAAATACAATTCGGAGTTACTAGAGATTGACCGAATATGCTAGGCAAGGCATGAAAAAACCAATCACATTTTGAAGTATTGTAAAGCCCTAATCCGTGCAATGTCGTCCTACTGACAACACGGTCATAAATGCATCCATCTACGGGTGATGATTAAGTAAGGGGTGAGTTAGCTGTAACAGGGGTTGGAAGACCTGCTGACAAAAGAATAGATACCGTAGTTAATCTATTTGGGGATAGCTAACTCTTAAGTGCTTGCTAAAATGCCTCCTGAAATAGGATGCATGTATAGAGTAGGTATGTTCAATTATAACTATCTTTGAAAAACATTATCTTTACCGAATGAAAAAGCCGATAGTGATTAAGATTAGACCGCAAGACGATGTTAAGGGTCGTTGTGGTGGTAAGAAAGGCGGATGCACACTTACTGACTTTTATATTGATTGCAAGAAAGCAGCATAATGGATATTAACCAAGCGCAACAGGTAGTATTCCAACTGCTTGAATTAGAGAAGAAAAAGAAGGGTTATGGTGAAATTTACGACACCATTAACAAACAAGTAGAGCATATTCTGCCCCACTCCGATACCGACTATCTACCAAAGCGTTTAATTGATAACCGCGCACCTAATGCAACAAATGAGCAAGTTAAGTACATTAAAGAGAACTGGAAAGCAACAACGGTTCAAGTATTCCAAGAACTCCTAACGGTTGTTAATAGAGGTTTTATTGATGACAACTGGAATATCATTTGGGGCGAAGGCTCTGATGACTTCAAAAAGTATTGCGATGTTGATTTTCCCGAATATGGTTCAACTGAAAAGTTAATCAAGGAAATTGTACCGCCTATAAAGTACACGGATTCAAATGCTTTGGTTGCTATACGTCCTAAAGGATTTACGTTCTTAAAGGATGAAAAAGGCGAATACATTGTAAACGAAGAAGGTGGTTTAATATTAGATGATACTAAGCGCGTAGAACCAGCCGTTTACTTTCATTCGTCAGACAAAGTTCTAATCCGTAACGAAGAGTATTATTTAGTTCTATCTAATGAACTTTCAGTAGTCGAGTTTAATGGAAAGCTAGTTAAAGAAGGGCGCGTATTATACATATACACCGAACAAGACATATACAAAGTTGAGCAGGTTGGTAAAAAGATAGATAACCTTTACAGAACGATGCTATACTTTAACCATGGTGAAGGTGTTATACCGGCCATTGAAATAGGCGGTGTTCCAAAGAAAATGCGCAACGGTGAACTATTGCAAGTCTCGCCATTTAGATACGCTACTGATTTGCTTGATTTGGCATTGACCAATAAGAATTGGCTACAACTTTCAGTTAGTACGGTTGTATTTCCATTCCGTATTATGATGGCAGACCCTTGCACGTATGCCAATGAGAAAGGGCAATGTCGAAGCGGTATGTTTTCATCTAAAACAGATGGTACCTCATTAGGTAGTTGCCCGAACTGTAAAGGAAGCGGTAATAACGTGCCTTATTCACCTCTTGGCGTTTACCTATGGGATAAAGAAGACGCGGAAAAGCGTAGTTCATCTTTAAAGCCCGTTGAATTTGTTGAAGCACCTGTTACATCTATAAAGTTCGTTGATGAATTGGTTGATAAAGATACTTCGGACGCTCGGTCAATCCTTCACTTAGGCAAGACAGAAGCGCAAAAGTCATCTACACAAGTAACTGCAACGGAAACGGTATACGATGACCAAGGCCAAATATCATTCGTTAGATACAATGTTCATCAAGTATTTAACCTGTGGGATTGGATTCTAAAGCGCGTTTCTTTTCAGCGTTACGAAGATTATAAACAAGTACCTACTTTAGTTTATCCTCAAACGTTCGACTTTAGGAGTGAAGTTGATATTTGGGGTCAGATAAAACTAGCGCGTGAGAGTGAAGCACCAGTAAGCATTATTCAAGATTTGTTCAAGTCATTAATGAACAACATACATTCAAGCTCACCAAAGGCGCAAAAGATTTACGACACTATTGTAAATGCAGATAAACTATTTGCCTTGTCGGATATTGCAATGGCTAGCCGTAAAGCATCGGGAACTATTGCGAATTGGGAGGTAACTTTGCATGATTCTGCTAGTCAATTAGTTAATCAATTGATACGCGAAGACGAAAGGTACTTAGATAAAGACTTGCAAGAACGTATAGATAAATTGGTTGAATTGTCAAAAAGTAGTACATTTGAACAAACAAACACTAATCCAGTAGATTTAATTGTAAATGGACAACAGTAAGAAACTAGTAGCGGTAATACAAAACGGTAAGCACGTAAGAGAATATCGTTACGCGGCTTTAATGGGGGTTTTCTTTGACAGAATTGAAAAGGCACATGGAACGGTTGAACTACGCGACCCCAACTTAGAAGAAAAGGGATTTACAAAGGATGAAATCGAGGCGTTATATTTACGCTTTGGAATGTTGCCACCGTCTGAATTACCACCTGAGCCAAAGCCAATTGAGGTTGAGTTTAGAGGTGAACCAAGCAAAGAAACGGTTGATTCTGACGAACCTAAAAGCGAACTCGATTCAATGGATAAAAAGCAACTCAAAGAATACTTAAAGAATAAAGGCGTTGAATTTGACGGACGCTCGAACCAAGAAACATTACTAGAACTAGCAAAACAATAATATGGCAATCGAATTAAAAGACTTCTCGAAATTCCTTGATATTGAAATCACGGACGAAACAACTAACGAACAGCTAACCGAAGCGTTTAACGCTAAGTATGTTCCAACTGAAACACATTCTAAGGCACTCGGAGAACTAAACGGGCAAGTACAACACGCTATCAAGAAATCATTCAAAGAGATTGGTTTGGAAGTTGATTCTGCCGAACTAAAGGACAAAACAACTAAAGACCTACCTTCTATTTTTGCAGCGGCTACAAAGGCTAAGTTTGAGCAATTAGAATCTCAAAAGGGCGCAACAGCCGAAGAGATTGAAAAGAAGTACACTTCGGACTTTGAGAAACTAAAGACATCGCTAAAGGATAAAGAGACACTTTTAGCAGACGTTCAAACCCAATTCGAGGGATTTAAAACAACGGTTGAAAAAGAAAAGCGTACCAATGTGATTCAATCGGAGTTTGGCAAATCATTCGGTTCTTTGAAGTTCAGCGATTCAATTCACGAACTTGCAAAGGAAGGATTCAAAGCCAAACTATCAACGCAATATCAATTCGATATTAACGAGGAAGGTCAACACATTGTAAAAGATGTAAACGGAAACCTAGTACCATCTAAAGCTAAGGCAGGTTCTCCAGCGTCTTACGAAGAGGTAATTACAACCGCATTCAAAGAAAGTGGGCTAGAACAAGTTGTAAATCCAAATAAAGTTAGTAACTTTGCCCCGACACCACCCGTAACAGTATCTTCTAACGGTAAAGAAGTTGCCCCACGGGATAGTTAGTGTCTTTCGAGTTTGACCACTCTTAACGGTCTTTTGGCTTTGTTCGCAGCCTATAAGCGATGAAAACAAACCTTTAAGACTTTAAGAAAATGTCAAACGTACTATGTGACTTAGTTGTCATCAATGCAATCCAAGATAGATTAGACCAAGTATACACTGGTAAATCAAATCTAGTATCTCAAAAGACACCACTACTTAACTATGTGATGTCCCAAGAAAACAAATCTGCTTTCGACCTTGAAAAGCGAATTACCTCTGATGGTAAGCTGAAAGATGTTGAAATCAGATTCAAACAAGCTAAACTAGCTAGCGAAGTTCAACAAGATTTAACGGGTTGTGATGCAACTGGCGAAGTATGCCAAGTATCTAAAACGTATTCTTTTGACCCTGACTCAAACGAAGGGCTGACTTTGAAGTTAGGCATTAGCGAGTTGAATACTAACCCTGACACCAACACAGCTACTATTGCTGAAGAGGTTCGGTTAATGATGAACGCCATCAAAGAGAAAGTACACGAAAACCTTTGCGATTCGGCTATTACCAATATCGGTACTTGGTCAAGTGATGCAACGGACATCGAAGGAACTTCTATTGCGGCTAACATCTTGAACGTTAACACCACTCTTCCAAGTGATTCAAACGCTTTGAGAATTGCTAACCCTGTTCTTTTTGAGCAATTGCAAACGGCTTTTGAAATGGCTGATTATGGTTCAACTGGAATCTTCGGAGGAACTGAACTTGCATCTTACGTTAAGCGCGCAATGGCTGGCTCTGATTCTGCGATTGGGTATAACTTACTTGCAATGTTGCAGCAATACGGAGTAGGTGCTACTTATGACCGTGTATTAGCTTCTAAACTTGCGGCTGCTGGTTCTATTACTAACCTTGCGGTTGGTGTTGGTTCAATCGCTCCTGTTGGTTGGTCAATCTACAATCAAGACGGTGCTAAGATTCAAAGTGCTGATTCTGTTGCAGATACAATCTACGACCCTGAAACTGGAATGATGTTTGAATTTAGAATGACACGCCCATGTGATGATTGGTTGATTCAAGTTCGTACACGATATGCTTTCTACGCATTGCCAGCAGACAGATACAAAACTGGGCATCCTTTGGATGGAGTTAACGGTATCGGTGGTATCAATGTAAACTGTGATAACCTTCAATCTTGTATCGCTTGATACTTGACTGAATAGAATTAAGAGGGGTGGGCGATTGTTCACCCCTTTTTTTATACCCTATTGTTTGTTTAAAAAAAAGTTGTATATTTGACGCATGAGAAATCTACTACTTCAACATCTACCGCAACACCTTATAGGCGAACGGAAAAGTTGTATGTAGTAACTAAATACATATTTTAAGACTTAGCCCGTTCATTTATTTGAATGGGCTTTTTTATTATCTAGGTGTTATGCAGAGGCAACACAACGGTGACTTGGAATCATCGGTTCGTAGGTTCGAATCCTACCACCTAGACCAACGAGTGGATAACATAATTGGATAATGGATAACCTAGTGGTTAGGTGAAGTGTTGGTTCGAATCCAACTCACTCGACAATATTGCCCTGTGGTCTAACGGCAGGATACTCGCCTTTGAAGTGAGTGGTCAAGGTTCGATGCCTTGCGGGGCAACTTATGGTGTATTTAGCTTAACTGGTAAAGTGACCGACTGTGAATCGGTAGAACAGGGTTCGAGACCCGAATACACCCAACGGCTCATTATGTTAATGGATAGACGGACGGTCTTCGAAACCGTAGGTAAACGTTCGAATCGTTTATGAGCCACATAAATACTGGATTGGCGGAATGGTAGACGCGATAGGCTTAGACCCTAGAGAGTAATTCTGTAAGAGTTCGAGTCTCTTATCCAGTACTTTAAGTAACGATTGCATTTCGTATCTTTGACACATGGAATGCTTAAAGACCCTTATTGGCTTACGTGGTGGATGCGCTGAGATAGCCGCAGACGCTTCTTTGTACTTAGATTCTAAAGTAAAGTACAACGAACTAACCCAATTCATTGACCAAAACGATTATGATAGCGTTGATGATATGTTCACTTCGTTGCGTTCGGATGCCGTTGATATGGTGCTTGCAGAGTTTCAAACACAAATGCAAGGAAAGTACATTGCTCAAACGGTTATCAATCAACAGACAATAGGTAACTATTCAAACGGTCTAACCGCTTCGGCTGCAACTGCTGAATTGAAAGGGCTTACATTAGAGCGTTGTACGACATTTCCCAACCTTGGATATAGACTAACCAACGTTGGATTCATTGGAAGCTATACAAGCGATGTAACAGTGCTTTATTACGATGGTTTAACGGGCGTTCAATTAGGCAGTGATGTGATTACTGCGGTTGCTGGTCAATTGGTTAAGCTAGACGTTAATAGGCTATTCAACGTTCAGAAATTACTTGTAGTTTATGACGCTACTTCAATCGGTGGTTATCAAACAAAGATTGCTAATTACATTGGTAGTTGCGCTAGTTGCGTAAAGCATAGAGTCAATAAGCACGTAACGGCTCGACCAATTACGGCAACCATTGGAACGCCACTTGATAAAACGTACACTTCTGAAATGGGAGGTTTGATTGTTGATGCCTCAATGGAATGTGATAACACATCTTGGCTATGCGGAATAAAGCAACAACTAGCGATGCCAATGTTGTTTAAAGTGGCTGAATTAGTAATGGAATACGCCATCAGTTCATCAAGCCGAGGCAATACTAAAACAATGCGTGACAAGGAATCTTTAGTTGCTAGGCATGGTCTTTACAAGAACGAGTACGATACTTTCTTAAAGGTTGCTTTAAGTCGTGTTGTGATACCTAACGACCCTATTTGCTTCAGTTGCAAAAAGACTAACGGGATATTCGTATCAATTCCATGATAGCAGAAAAGAAACTAGCGGTTGAGGTTCTAATTAAAGAGGGTAAGCTCTTTATAATAAGCATGAATTGACAGTAGCCGAACAAATATTATCATTGAAACAAGCCGCTACTTTATTACAAGGTGGTAAGGCTTTGCAACGTGCCGCGCAAGACGTACACGCTGACCGTGTTGAACGCATATTCGATAGGGGTAGCGTAGCGCGTGGTTACTCGACTAAGCCAATCTACATATCAAACAAAGATATGCGAGGCGGTCAAAATAGAGGCAAGTCAGGAAACGCAACAAAAACGAGTTACTTCTCAGGTGGTTACAAGCAATATAAGGGGGTTATTGGTTTTGATAACTCAAAGGTTAACTTTAGAAACACTAACGACTTACAAAGTGATTTTGCTAACTCTCGCGTTAATAGTGGTACTGGTAAAGCGGATTCGGGGCAAGTCATAAAACGCTCAAATCTTCTTTATGTGGAGGAATTACGTAGTTCTGAGAACATTGATAAACTACGCGGCAACGAGAAACGATTCGGGAACTTCACAAACTTCACAAATGCAGAACGTGAAAAGTTCAACACGATATTGAGACTTGAATTGATTGCAACATTAAACGGACAAAGGAAATGACAGAGCAAATAGTTGAATTTCTTAGCGCGTTAGTTTCTACCGTTGGTGATATTGAAACAGTTCATTGTTTAGCTGAAAGGCGAACGATTAACGATGCTGATAATCAAACAACAGAGATACCATACACTTATTCTACTGGCGGCAACTACACGCCCGTTGAGGTAGATAGTGGTTCGGTTTCCTATTGGCGTTTAGAATCATCAGTTTCGTTTACGGAAGGTGAAGGGTACACCAACCCTAAACCACTTAGCGCAACATATCCTTTGAGGTTCTTTGCCATTATCAAGCGTGATGAAATTAACCCGTTGACGTATTCGCAAGATGTGGCTAATATCTTAGAAGGTCAAAACAAGGATTTAAAAACTCTTTTAGGTGCTAATCGGGTTTTGATTACTGTTAATTCAATTGACACCGATACACCTAAGCTATGGCGCGAAGAGTTCAAAGTACCTGTTGAGGATTTGCATTACACGCGGTCAATGATTGCGATTGATGTAACTGTTACTGTTTTGGCAAATCGTGCATGCTGGGTTAATTGCGTAAACTATCCTGACATCTTACAGGGGTTTCCGTGGTGTAGCGAAACAGGCGGAACACTTGGAAGGCTAACGGAGGCTCAACAAACATGCGTTGAGGATTATTATTCTAATTGCGCTGACGCAACGGTTGAGAATAGCGATGCAAGTTATTCAGATACGGTTGCGAGTGGTGGAACTTTAGTTGTTCCAAACACGCCAATAAGCGCGAACGGTGACTTAGTAATTAATCAACCTTCGACCATTGCAAAAGATTTAGTTGTACGTTACAACACGCTCGGAACGGTTGCGACTACAATAACAGGGGGTGAAATTGTAGTACCTGATTCAGCACCAATCACACCACCAACTATAACAAATGCGTTGA
>Ga0210003_1004463_pt1 | contig 11075 bp, 10 predicted proteins | sample LantaG_FD_182804 | JGI IMG/M metagenome (GOLD analysis project Ga0210003, IMG submission 182804) | Deep subsurface microbial communities from Baltic Sea to uncover new lineages of life (NeLLi) - Landsort_02402 metaG (SPAdes) (version 2) | ecosystem: Environmental > Aquatic > Marine > Oceanic >...
CATTACTATCAATCCTGCATCAACAAAAAGTTTAGCTACTTCACCGATTCTTCTAATATTTTCTTCCCTATCTTCTGCAGAAAAACCAAGGTCTTTATTTAATCCAGTTCTTACATTATCTCCATCGAGCACATAAGCTCTCAATCCTCGTTTGAAGAGTTCCTCTTCAACTTTATAGGCAAGGGTGGATTTACCGGAACAGGATAAACCTGTAAACCATAAGATTGCGGATTTGTGGCCATTTAATGTTTTTCTATCTTGCTTCTTAATGATTCCTTTATGTGGGACAATAAATTTTTGTGACATTTTTTCCTCCCTGTTAAATAAGTATTTTTTATTTAAAAACTAAAATTTATATTAATATACATCTTATTCTTTATCTAATACAACGTTTTAATTTAACAGGGCAGGCCCTTTTAAATAAGTATTAGTTTGCTTACTATAAAGAGTAGTCCCTGTTAAATAAGTATTTTTTATTTAAAAACTAAAATTTATTTTAATGTACCTGTTATTCTTTTTCTAATATAACGTTTTAATTTAACAGGGCAGGCCCTTTTAAATAAGTATTAGTTTGCTTACTATAAAGAGTAGTCCCTGTTAAATAAGTATTTTTTAGTTAAAAACTAAAATTTATTTTAATGTACCTGTTATTCTTTTTCTAATATAACGTTTTAATTTAACAGGGCAGGCCCTTTTAAATATTTAATACATTATATGGGGCAAGCACGGTTAAATAATTTTTTAATCTGTTTCGGATATATTTTTTACCAAAGGTTGTTTTTAAATATTTTTCTCTATGTATCGCATCTTTTTGGTTTAAACAAGCTTCATAATAAATTAATTTTAATGGTCTTCTGTGCTTAGTTGATTCGACATCACCATTATTATGTTGTTTAATTCTTCTTTTTAAATTATCTGTATAACCAGCATAAAATTTATCATCTTTTTCACTTATAAGAACATATGTATAAAACATCATTTCAAATTAAGCATACGGGCGTCTTGCCAGACAGGTAAGTCTTCGAATGATTTAATTGTTGACAAGAAATCAATCCTCCCTGTTAAATAGGTATTTTTTTAATTATTAGATATATTTTATTTATATTGTTTTTTTATTATATTTTCAATATTTTATTTCAATTTAACAGGGCAGGCCCTTTTAAATTGGATTATCTATGTTCAGGATGTGAACTTAAGAAAATTATACTTTAAATGATTTGGGATGTCAAATTGTTTAGATGAAACATCAGTAACAAGTTGCAAGTTTTAAAACTGGTTTTACGTTATTCGTTATTCATTTAAATTTTAAAGAATTAATTAATCCAATTAGTATATAATTTACTTAATTAACCCGCGTGTAATATCGATCCATAATTATGGGTATTATAATAACCAAACAAGTGGCGATAAATAAGCATAATGAAATAGGACTTTGAAGGAAGATTAAAGGATTTCCTTCAGAAAGACTTAGCGATTCTCGCATTCGGTCTTCTATAATAGGTCCCAAAACCATACCCAGCACCCAGGTTACGAAGGGCCATTCCAAACGAAGCATAATATAACCTATAATTCCCATAAATAAAGCTACACCCATATCGAATATTCTCAGGTTCAAGGAATAAAGTCCGAGCAAACAAAGAACCATAATACCTAAAGAAAGATAAGTGTTGGGTATTTTAACCACCATTGCGAATGGCTTAAGGAAAATAATTAATAAAGTAAAGGCTACAATATTAATTAAAAATAAACTAAAATAAATGGTATTGATTAAAGCAGGTTCTTTTATTAAGAGAAGAGGCCCGGGGTAAACGCCATTAATTATAAAAATACTTATCATCACCGCGGCAATAGGGTCTCCGGGAATTCCGAGAGTAAGAAGCGGAAGCATTGCTCCTGCCGGTACTGCATTATTTCCTGCTTCAGAAGCTATGCATCCCTCTATATTCCCTTTGCCAAACATTTCGGGATGTTGGGAAGACCTCTTAGCTTCTTGATAAGATAAAAAAGAAGCCAATATAGACCCTGCCCCAGGGAGTATACCCACAGCAGTACCTATAATACCAGACTTAAGAAGGGTAATTTTATATTGGAAGGCAACACATATTTTATGAAAATCCAAATTACTTTTGGACAAAGATAATGACATATTATCAGTTTCGATAATTTTCCGCTCTAAAAGCAGTAAGCTCTGTCCTATACCAAAAAAACCAAGACACATTGGCGCAATATCTAAACCATTTTGTAATATCACAGTTCCAAAATTAAAACGAAGAGCTAATGTTTGGTTGTCCACACCTACTGTGCTGAACCAGAGACCTAAACAAGTTAAAACAATTGCCTGGGCTAATCGTTCTTTATTTGCCATTATCATTACTACTAACCCAAAGATAGCTACCATAAAGTAATCTGGTGAACTAAAGCTGGCAGCTACTTTAGCCATTATGGGAGCTAAAGTTATTAAAATAATTGTACTGATTATACCTCCTGAAAATGAACCTACAATTGCTCCGGACAAAGCTAACTGACCTTCGCCTTTTTGAGTAAGGGGGTAACCATCAAGGGCGGTCATCATCGAAGAAGGAACTCCGGGAGTTCGAACTAATACAGCCGGGATTGCCCCACCAAAATATCCACCACAGTAAATACCCAACAAAAGAGATAAGGCAGCACTGGGGGCAAGATAATACGAGAAAGGCAATAAAATTACCATACCTACCATAGGACCCATGCCGGGTAGTATACCTACAATTATTCCAACAGTTGTTCCAAAAATCAAAGCTAAGATATTATCTAAGGTGAGTGTAGCTTGTAATCCCTGGATAATATAAATGTATTGAAACATATAAATATTCTCCTAAAAATTGAACATTAGGGGAGTGGGAAAATAAATATTTAGAACATACTTAAAAAGATAGACAATAATAATAGTATAAATGGCTGGAATTACCAATAATTTAAATAAAGAACGATGTTTAAGCATGTAAAGGGATATAAAAAGAAAGAGGAATACAGATAACTCTAAACCGATATAAATAAAGCCTACCAGAAAAAATCCTGCTAATAAAGGAAAAATCATCATAGGCTTATAAGGGGTACCTTTTCCATCAAGGTACCAACTGTTATCGGGAGGGGGAAATAATAGACGGCGCATTGCCGGTAAGGAAAAAATAAACATAATTGATAAAACTAAAATAGGAAATATGGTAGGTCCTTTATAGAAGGGATAAGCAGCTCCTTTTGTATCAATAGCACTGTTTAAATTAAATAATAATGCTAGCGCAAAAATACCAATAATGCTCATAAATAGGTCATGGACTCGGCTTTTAGGGTTAGCGTGTTTTATTTCATGCTCGATAGGCATAAGTATTGTTTACCTTTTTAGTTTTTATATTAACAATTAATAATATTTATTTTACTTTAAAATTAAAATTGCTTTTAATTTAGTTATAAACCAAATACACTATTCTTTTTAATTAAACATAAAAATAATTAAAGAATAGTGTATTTGGTTATTTCGTTTTCTCTTTTTGTTATTTAATCAAACCAATTTCTTCCATAATCACTTTAAAATCATTTAATTCTATTTCAATCTGTTTTTTAGCTTCAATAGAAGACATTTTGCAGGGCACTACACCTACATTTTTTATAACATCTTTAATCTCCGGGGTTTCCATAACTTTAAACCAAGCTTCTTCTAATCGAGCAGCTATTTCAATTGGTGTATCTTTTGGTACAAACATACCAAACCAAATCATATAATCAAAACCAAATTCTTGCTCGGAAACTGTTTCTACTTCCGGACAACATTCATAATGAGCTGGATTTAAAACGGCTAAAATCTTTACTTGCTTGGTTTCAATATAATCCATAAGAGATGGAGTAGAACAGGTAATTACATCTACGTCTCCCCGGGTAAGAAGTAAGGCATCAATATTATCAAAAGCAGTCTCTTTCCATTCAAATCCGCCAATTTTACCTACATTCATAGCAATTAAAGTAGGAACTGCTCCCAAACCATAATGTCCAAGTTTTAAATCATGGGTTTTACCATATTCGGCTAATTCTTTTAAATTATCATAAGGTGCATCGTATCTTGCGGCGAGAGTGAAAGGAGAAGACCAAACCAGCCCCAAAGGTTTTAAATCTTCTGATTTATAAGGAGTCACACCTCGAAGAGGTTGGGTTATCATCGGACCAATAGAAACTAAACCAACAGTATAACCATCCGGATTACTATTTGCTACTTCGTTAGTAGCGATTGTCCCGCCGCCTCCTCCTTTATTAATAATTTTTACCGGGACACCTAATTCTTCTGAAAGTAAGGGGGACATAGCGGTAGCAATAATAGTTGATGGATCGCCTGCTGGTGGCCAGGGAATGATAATTATTATAGGTTTGGTTGGCCATTGAGCAGCAGCTAAACTCGAGATTGAGATTAACGTAAAGGCAAAGACAATTAATAATATTAGTAATATATTTTTGCTTATTTTCATTTTTTATTTTCCTCCTTTTTTATTTATAATAATATAGGGTATCTTTTATATACTTAAACTTTCTTGAGAGACAAATTAAGTATTATTTGTTTATCTATCACCTCTCTTTCTATGAAAGCCAGATACAAGTTTATTTTTTTTGGTAGATTATATTAGCTTTCACTTTTCTTTTAATGTTTTTTTGATGCTTCTCGGTTTTTCTCTATATCTAAATTTATGTATTTTATCTAAGCTTCCATACTTTTTGAGCTATAAATTTTATTCCATGAATCTAATCCATCTATCGAAAATTTATTCCCTTTTATACCGGGATATTCTGGTCCATAGCGATAAGCTTTAAATACCCAATTAACTATCCCCACATCTATTTTCCCATAAAAAGGATTAATATATTCCCAAACTATTTCACCCTTATCAGTAATTTCAAATATACGTGCCTGAGTAGTAGAACAAATCAAGGTATTGCCATTAGGTAATCGTTGGGCACCTGAACAAGTTGAACTATAAAAATCACCTAATCTTTCGCCACGATATTCCCATTCAATTTTTTTGGTCTTGGGATTAAGTTCTATTACTATTGAACAATTTACTTCTGCTGCTGCTCGATGAACACCATTATCAAATATTAAAATATTTCCATTTTCTAAAAAATGAGGGTCGTGTTGATGGGCTAATTCAGCTAAACCACGGCCCCATTCCCATTTAATTTTGCCGGTTTGTTTATCAATAATACAAATAGTATTAATATTACGAAAACTGGTAAGAATATCTCCACTTGGAAGAACTACACAGGTATTGGCATGAGTCCATTCACGTCTATCACATAAGGGACAAATACTGTGTTCTATAGGGTCAAAATGTTCATAGGAAGTCCACTGCCAGATTACTTTACCTTCTGGAGTAATCTCATTAAACTGGTCAGCCCACATTTTACCTTTGTCTTCGGTCCCTGGAACACCACCTTTAACTTTATGCATAATTTCTTTTGGTATTTCCACCCATTTTAATATCATCGTATTTCCATTTTCCATACGATAAAAATCGTGGTGCAAGAAAGGATCTTCATACTCCCATAATAAATTATTGTCCCAATCTACTTCCCGAATCAATCCACCATAACCGGATAACTTAAGAGAACGAGCCCCTTTTCTTTTTTCAGGCTCTAATTTACAGCCATAGATTAGATGACCATTAGATAATAATCTTCCATCTGATCCTGGTCTTTCTGGCATAGTCCAACGATGTACAAATCGCCCTTGCATATCAATTAACCACATATCCCTGCATCCCATTGAGGCGAATAAAGTATAGCCATTATAAGCTTTTGAGGGGTCATAGTAAGTAACTCCATATTGAATATTTTTCATTATTAATATTAATCCTTCCTCTCATTTCATTATAGTATTATAAAAAACACAAATAGATGGGTAATTAAATGAATAATTCAGTATCTAGATACATTTATAATATAAACCTATAAAAGTAAATTATCAATAGGTTATAAAATCAAATTTATTATCCACCTAAACTCGATATCTAATTCCGGCTGAATTAAAGATAACCTATGCTAAAAAGGAACTTAAACAAAACAATTCCTGTTGCGATAAAAATCACTAAAGAAAAGTAATATCTTATATCTGCTCCTCTTAACTTATTGTGTATTTTTACACCCAATTGAGAGCCAATTAAAGAACCTATTAAAATACAAGCTACTAACGCAAAATCTACATTTCCCTTAAAAAAGTGAGTTAAAGCTCCATATCCCGAGACAAATATAGTTTGAAAAAGGCTCGTTCCTATAGCTACACTTGTTGGTACTCCTATTAAGTAAATTAAAGCAGGATTCATAATGAAAGCTCCTCCTATTCCTAAAAGTCCGGAGAACATCCCTACTACGAACCCTAATCCAATTAAATTCCAGATAGAAATAGATTTTATTTTTGATATAGGCAAGAAAGTAAGTGGTGGAATTTTTATATTTTTAATCTTTTGAGAAAATACAGTTTCTACTACTCCCCCGCGAGGTGTTCTTTTCTTTGCTTTTTTACTTTCAAGAAACATAGAAATTCCTATTAGAGAAAGAAGGACTATGTAGATTATATTTATCCAAAGGTCCATTTTGCTAATGGTAGAGCCATGAATCATAATAGTTCCTACACTTTTTAGCCACATCAGGACTCGTGCTCCAAATTCTGCTCCCACTATTGAACCCATCAAAATAAATCCAGCCAGCTTATAATCTATATTCCCATAATCTTTATGTCTTAAGCTAGCAGCAGAAGAAGTTCCTACCATTTGACAGAGACTACTCCCTATAGCAATATTATAGGGAATGTTAAAAACCGCATTTAGCAAAGGCACCAAAAGAAATCCTCCGCCTACTCCAAATACACCAGAAAGAATACCGATAATAAAGCCTATTCCAATAAAGCTTACATAATTAATCATTGAAGATTTCCTTTGCTCTTCGATAAATCTAATTAAAGAAAATGAATCTAAAAGCTATATAAAGTAGCAATTTTATAAATTTATTTTATACTTTTTAAAAATTCTTTTATAATATCTAAGCTCTTTTGTTCTATGATTAAATTGAACAAATCTTCTTTCACTTCAGCTGGAAGTAGCTCAATGCTTTTGGTAGTAGAACTATCGAACTTAGCCATCGGATAAAGCTTTAAAATTTTATCCTTTTGTTGCTCTGAACATTGCAATTGAAGGACCTTCATTCCTGCTAATACATCTTTAGCTAAACTGTCCATATCAACTTTGCATAGTTTTTCATTCCTTTCCTCATTAATCCATATATTAATAGGATAATTTTCTGCCATTTTTTATCTCCCTGATTAATATTATTATTTTTTCACTCCTGGATTCCCACTTTCGTGGGAATGACCCCAGTGAAATAGAATTTCACGGGGCAGGCATATAGATAAGTGGAAATAACAGTATAGTATCAGGATTATGCATTTATCTTTTTATTTATAATTTAAAAATTTCAAATACTGCTTGTCTTTTAGCTAAATATTCTTCGGTGCAAAATGGAGAACCAAAACCATATTTATCAGCACTATCCATTACCACATCGAACACTTCTGGTCTCATGATAAGTTTGGTTGGTTTTACCTTATCCTGAATTATACTCCTAATCATAGTGCCGCTAAATCCCTGTCTTTTTTTATCATGTCCGCATAAACCGGAATAAGTTACCTCCCCACATATGGGACAATACCACCATTCTAAAATACGAACTGGTTTAATATTTAGGCTATCTTTTGGGATTTGATCAAATATTCGATGGGCGTCATAGGGGTCATAATAACTACCTACCCCGGCATGGTCTCTGCCAAACATATGATGGGTACACCCCAGATTACTTCTGATAATAGCATGAAGGATAGCTTCTTTGGGACCAGCATAGCGCATATCCCAGAGGACAAAGGAAACCATATGGATATCATCTCTAAAATATTTAGCATCATGTAATTTTTGATGACCTAAAACAATGGCTTCATCGATATAATCACCTATCCTTTTTGGTCCAATTATACAGCTTACCAATATTCCGGTTTTTAGCTTTTCTACAGGGAGATCTCCATTAGCTGAAAACCATGCTCCTTTCATTAGCCATTCATGACCGGTATGAGGTACATTTCTGGTTTGATGGGCGACTATCCTTTCCCAACCTTTTTTGGCAAATATTTTTCTTAATTGGAGTGGAGTGTACCAAAATTTATCAAAGGGAGGATTAAACTTTGGAATATTTACCAGAGTGATTTTTCCGCCAATAAAAGTATCTTTTAATGTATTGTACATTTTTACCCCCGGATGTTCTAAATCAGTTGTGCCAAATACAGCTTGTTCGAGATTTAATTTATTGTAATTAAAAATTTCTTCTATCTCTAATATCGCTAAAGCATGGTTATGATAAGTAAGAAGAATTGTATCTTTTTCTTTTATTCCTTTTTCCTTAATTTCATCATTGGCAATGTCAAATACAATAGGAATGGGCCAAAGTGTACCATTTAGTAAGGTCATTTCCTTGCAGACCGATTCTACATCTACTTTCACCATAAAACCTTGCAAGGGAGTAAAAAAGCCATAAGCAAGATCAATGCATTCCCTAACAACTCGGTCAGTGACTGCTATTCGTTTTAACTCTTTAATTCGTTTCTTTGATTCTATAGGTGGCAATATCCTCTCTACGATCTCTTTACCACCATGTCCCATATATTGCATTCTTTCCCTCCTATATATAACCTATGGTATCATCATTCCATAACACTAACCCTTTAAAGGTTGGCATAACAGTAGATGGTCAGGGCGAACTTCATCTAAACTAATAATAACGATATTACATATTTATCTCTTTTTTTAATATATAATTAAAATCTCATATGTTAAATAAATTCATTCTTTCTACTTCTAAATCAAGGACTTCAAAAGGATCAACATTTGCAATATTAACATCAGGTCCTAAATTCTCTATTAGCCAAACTTGCAAAGAATAAATATCAGAAACTGTAATCTTTGAAACCCAGGAACCAGGCAATTCAAAAATAATATTTTTAATATCCACCTCTTGAGAAATTGCTTTAATTATATTAGCTCTAAATTTACCATTCTCAAATAATTCAGCAGCTTCAAACATAACTTTCCAGGCACCACATTTTAAACAATCTTTAATATCATTAATCAATAGTTTTATATTCGATGATACTTTCTTGCTCCCAGTTTCACTTAGAACTTTTAAGCCATATTCGTGTAAAGCCATTTTGATAAGATCACACTTTTTCTCAGGAGAAATATCTATCAAGTTATCTGATACTTCCACTAATTCAAATCCTGCTTTTATTACATCTAAAAAATATTCTCGCTCCTTGTTTTTGGCTATTACGTATTCTAAAAATTGTCCGCCAGGAAATGCTAAAATATTATTTTTGTGATATAAATCAATTTTCTTCTTTAAAGTTTGGTCTTCAATTAAAGCCGCTACACCAGTAGCAACTTTTGCCAAATCTATATAATCTGCCATTAAATTTAAAGAGTCTTTTTGAAGTTTTAAACCTAATTTCGTTTCAATGATCACAGTAAGACCAGATTCTCTAGGTTTTTCTTTACGTTTTTTTATTGGGATATTAGAAAATAAATTGTTGTACATATTTCCCTCCTTTATAAATATTGTACATTCTTTCTATACCTTATATAATCTTACATATAACTCAATTTTTTTTAGTCTCTCCATTGCTTTTTCCTTATCTTGTCTTCCATCAACTCTTTCTGGGATATTTTCTAAACCCTGTTCACAAGAAGAGAAATTAGTTACCTTAACAAACCTGCTGTATTTAATTATTAAAATTAGTAAAAATTCTCCTTTATATAAAAGACAAATATAAGTTTTATTTTCTATGGGCCTTCATTGGCTTTTCGTCTTCATTTTCTTCATCTTCAGATTTTCGATCATCCTTCTATTCGTGCCAATTTATCAACCCATATCATTTATATATATTTAAAGATAAAACTATTCTCTAACTAACTCAAAAGAAAGACAATGAGGACCTGAACCACCCATTAGAAATTGACTCAAGGGAGGATCAAAAACTTCTAAACCCACAGCTTTAAGTTTTTCATTACCAAGTTTATTTTCTTTAAAGGAAAGCACTTTTTCATCACCTAAAGCCAAAAGATTTATTGTTCCTGCGAAGAATACAGCATCACCAGGAATATTTATAATTTCATATCTCTCCTGTCTTAAATATTTTAAGAAATCATCTGGTAATGCCTCAGGGCATAGCATAACTGTTTTAGGGGCAACTACAGAAAAAATTATATCCAGATGATTCCATTTTGATTCAAACTGGATGGGGATAACCTTAATATTAAAAGGTTCAAGTATTTTTTCTGCTTCCTTTATTCCCTCTATGGTACTACGATTTCCTGTCCCTATTACCATAGTATGTTCATCTAAGTACCAGCAATCACCACCTTCTAACGAACCATGCATCACTCTCCCTATCATAGGCACTTTTAACTGTTCAAGGGTTTCAATAGCTAATTCGGTATCTCCTTCATTATCTGCATAACGAAAATTACCAATTAATACGCCTTTTGATGTATTGACCCCAAAATCTCTGGTAGCCACCTGGTCAGGATGCCCGGGTTGGGCAATTTGCCATTTTATATCTATTCCTAATTGCTGAAATACTTCTGCAAATTCCTGGTGTTGTTCGGTAGCAGCTTCACGTGAAACCTTAAACCCTTCTTTAATATGTTGAGAGGCGACTTCGCTAAAGTCACAAATTTCATAATAGGTTGGTTTACAGAGCAGCACTGAGCGCAACCGCCCATGAGAATTAAAAACCATAATTTTTCTCCTTTTAAATTATAAATATTATATTTTTTACACCTTTTCAATAAATAAAATTTTCAGCTGTTTTCTTTATTCTATAAATAGGCATAATAATTTTTTAATTGTAATAATCTTAAAATTTTACTCTATAAAAATTCTAGGTATTCTTGGGTTAATTTGGCAGATCAACTCTTCCACGCATGTTCCTATCTAATTGGCAGTTATTCCCGGATCAA
>Ga0210003_1004464_pt1 | contig 11074 bp, 11 predicted proteins | sample LantaG_FD_182804 | JGI IMG/M metagenome (GOLD analysis project Ga0210003, IMG submission 182804) | Deep subsurface microbial communities from Baltic Sea to uncover new lineages of life (NeLLi) - Landsort_02402 metaG (SPAdes) (version 2) | ecosystem: Environmental > Aquatic > Marine > Oceanic >...
CGGGAGAGGCTCATGACGGGCTTTAGTCTCGGGAACTGGCAGCGTCTCGGGAATTGGCAGCCTCCGAGACCCGTGAATTGTCCCGGAGAGTCGGACGGCTCGACCTACGGACGAGCCCGCGGCCCCGAAGGCACTGCTTCCTCTGCCGCCGGCTTGGCCTGCTCGACCTTGGGAAGGTGGAAGGGCTTCCGCTTCACGAGCTTGGTCACATTGCCGCTCTTGATGCACTGCGTGCAGACCAGGAGCGTTGAGCTGGTTCCCTTGCCGATCGTCACCCGCAGCCGCTGGAGATTGGGCTTGAACTTGCGGCGGGTGATGCCGGTGACCTTGGTGCCGACGCCGCCCAAATACTTGGCTTTGCCGCGGATCGTCACCTGATTGCCGACCGAAAAGCCCTTGCCGCAGACCTGACAGGAACGTGCCACGGGAAAACCTCGGAAATGTGCGGGAAAACGAAGTTCGGAGTCTACCCGAACGGCCGATTCCCGCAACCCGGCCCCTTTTGGCGGCGCTGGGCTACGATGCCCCCATGCCGGTTTTCGATTACACGTTCATTGTTGCTGCCCCGCTCGCCGCGGTGCGGGATTTTCATCGAGACACCTCCGCGCTCAAACGGCTCACGCCCCCCCCCACAATTGTGCAACTGCGGTCGATCGAGCCGCTGGCGGAGGGGAGCGTTTCGGAGTTCACGCTCTGGGTGGGCCCCCTGCCCCTCCGCTGGAAGGCAGTGCACCGCGACGTGTCAGACCGGGGCTTCACCGACGTGCAGGCCTCCGGGCCCGCGGCGAAATGGGAACACACCCACTCGTTTGTGCCCCTAGCCGACGGCCGCACGGAAATTCGCGAGCACATCGAATACGAGCACAAGCGCGGGTTCTGGGGAATCGTCACGCGGGTGCTGTTTTCCTGGCCGAGCCTGTATTCCATGTTCGGCTACCGCCGCTGGGTCACGCAGCGGGCCCTGGAGCGGCGGTGAATGAGCCCCGCTCAGGGGAGCCTGAGCGACGCGAGCACCTCGGCGTGGACAAGGCCGTTGGTGGCCAGGCCGTCGCCAGAGTCGATCCGCGGCCGGCCGTGCCAGTCGCTGAACCGCCCGCCGGCCTCGGCCACCACCACCTCAACGGCAGCGGCATCCCAGGAATTGAGCCGGGGGTCGATCATCACCTCGGCCCGGCCGGTCGCCACGAGCAGATAGCCGTAGCCGTCGCCCCAGGTGCGGACCAAGCCGGCGGCGACGTCGAGCCGCTCGCGGGCCGCCCGGCCGTTTGTTTCGCCCCCGGACCAGCGGCCAAAATCGACGAAGTCGCTCGAGCACACAAGGGCCTCGGAGAGCGCAGACCGGGTCGAGACGCGAGCCGACACGGCCGCTGCCATGCCGCGACGGTGCCACGCCCCGCCGCCGAGCGTGGCGTAGGCAACCTCGTCGAGCGCGGGAATCGCAATCACGCCGAGCACGCCGCGGCCGTCGTGCCGGCAGCCGACGAGCGTGGCGTAGAGGGGCACGCCGCGAACGAACGACTTCGTGCCGTCGATCGGGTCAACGATCCACTCATACCCGGACGAACCGGCCGCCGCCCCCGACTCCTCGCCGAGGAAGGCGTCGGCCGGGAAGGCTGCGAGGAGTTCACGCCGCAGGATGGCCTCGGCGGCCCGGTCGGCCTGGGTAACGGGCGAGGCGTCGGCCTTGCGTTCCACTTCGAGCCGGCTGCTGCCGAACCAGCGGAGCGTCTCGGCCGCGGCAAGCTGGGTGGCCGCGAGAGCGGCCGCGAGGCGGCCGGCAAGGCCGGCGGCGGGCTCGGCGGGTCGTGTCATGATGTCATGATGTTACGGTGACATGGCTACGGGGCGGGAGAGGCGGCTTCGGGGGCCTTGAGGCTCTCCGGTGGCGGATTTCGCAGCGACGCCAGCAGAATCATACCGGCTCCGATCACGAGCCAGGAGTCGGCGAGGTTGAAGATCGGCCAGTCGATCACGCCCGGGACGGTCACGTGGATCCAGTCGCGGACGGCATAGACATGGTCTCCGACCCGCGCGGCGGGCGCATGCCAGGCGAGACCGGGAATGCCAAGCCGATCGTAGAGGTTGCCGAGGATCCCACCGCAGATGAGCGCGAGGGCCACGACGAGCCAACTGCTGGCGCGGGTTGCCGGCCGGGCCACCATCGCCAGGATGCCGGCCAGCGCCGCCAGGGAGATGCCCGCAAACAGCATCCCCATCCCCTGCCCCATACCAAACAGGGCTCCCTCGTTGAGGTTGGTCTCGAAGGCGAGGAACCTGGGCACAAGCTCGATCCGGCCCCCCATGCCGGGCATGCCCAGGGCCGCGAAGATCGCCGACTTCGTGGTTAAGTCGGCGGCCAGCGACACAACTCCGATGGCGATGAAGGTCCGCCAGCCGTGGGCCGAAGGACTCATGAAGACGCCCCCTCCTGGGGCTCGAACTCTTGGCCGGACGGTCGCGTGGGCTGCGACGCCGGGCGGGTCAGCGGGGCTGGCGGGGGCGGCCGCCGTTCTCAAGTTTTTCGGCGCAGCGAATGCAGAGCGGCGCGAACGGGATCGCCTCGAGCCGCTTCTTGGCGATCACCCCGCCACACTCCTCGCAGGTGCCGTAGGTGCGAGCCCGGATGCGGCCGAGGGCCTGTTGCACGAGGTCGAGCGTCCCTTCCTCGGTGGCCATCAGGCTGAGCGTGAATTCCTGCTCATAGGCGTCGGAGCCGATGTCAGCCATGTGGATCGGCATGCTGGAAAGGTCGCCGCTAGACTCACTGCGGGTTTTCCTCAGGGCGGCATCGGCCATCGTCGCCACGTCGCCGCGGAGTCGGGCCCGCATGGCCTCGAGCGCCACTTTGAACACCTTCAGATCGGCTGCCTTCATCGGTTTCACCCGCCGTTCGGGGCCTGTTTCGGACGGGCCGCCCCGCCTCTCTAAGCCGAAGAGGATATCGTCACCCAGCCCGCCTGTCAAACTGGCAGTCGATGTGGCATGGTTATGAGTGACGAGGGCATTATGGCTCCGCTTGCTGGCCCGGGGAAGCCGACCTACCTTTACATGCTCCAGCGGGGCCCCGTACCGGGACCAGCGTCCCGTTCCGCTGGCGTCATCGATGGCTTCGGGGCGTACGGAGTCCGCCTGTGGCCGTCGCCTCGCGCACCGATCTCGCCTTTCAGAAATGCATCGCGCCGGCGTGCGCTGCCACCTACTCCGTCGACGAGGTCCTCACCGCCTGCCCGGCCTGCGGCAACCTGCTCGACGTCGAGTATGACTGGGACCGGTTGCGGCCCCCCAACTCGTTTGAGTTCTTCGAACGAAAATGGATGCGCCGCAGCGACCCGCTGGCCTTCAGCGGCGTGTGGCGATTCCACGAACTGCTTCCCTTCGCTCCCCGGGAGAGCGTGGTGACGATCGGCGAGGGGCAGACGATGTGTCCGCCATCCGACGGCGTCGGGGGCTTTGTGGGAATGAACGCCGGACGGCTGTTTCTCCAGTACGAGGGGCTCAACCCGTCGGGATCATTTAAAGACAACGGGATGTCGGCCGCCTTCTCCCACGCCCGGATGATCGGGGCGAAGCGAGCAGCCTGTGCTTCGACGGGCAACACGAGCGCGTCGCTGGCCGTGTACTGCGCGGTCACCCGGCTGATGCGGGGCATCATCTTCATCGGCTCCGGCAAGATCTCCTATGGCAAGCTCTCGCAGGCCCTCGACTACGGAGCGCTCACGATCCAGATCGCCGGCGACTTCGACGACGCGATGGCCCGCGTGAAAGAGGTGGCGGGGAAGCTCGGCATCTACCTTGTCAACAGCGTCAATCCCTTCCGCCTCGAGGGGCAGAAGACGATCATGTTCCGGGTGCTCGAATCGTTCGGCTGGGACCCTCCCGACTGGATCGTGGTGCCCGGTGGCAACCTCGGCAACTCCAGCGCCTTCGGCAAGGCCTTTGCCGAACTCCGCAAGCTCGGCCTCATCGACCGGATTCCTCGGCTCGCGGTGATCAACGCGGCCGGTGCCAACACGCTCCACGAGCTCTACACCCGCCGCGGCCTGCGTTGGGATGGCGGGCGGGCCGACCTCGCCCCGGCCTGTCACTACTACGACGAACTCGACCGCGACAACCAGCGGGCCGACACGATCGCGAGTGCGATCGAGATCAACCGGCCGGTGAATCTGAACAAGTGCCTGCGAGCCCTCGAGGTCTGCGACGGCGTGGTCCGCGAGGTTTCGGAGCAGGAGATCCTCGATGCCAAGGCCCAGGTGGGGGCCGGCGGCCTGGGCTGCGAGCCGGCCAGCGCCGCAAGCGTGGCCGGGGCGAAGCAGCTCGTGGCAGAAGGGGTGATCGGCCGCGACGAACGGGTGGTCTGCATCCTCACCGGCCACCAGCTCAAAGACCCGACCGCCACGGTTGCCTACCACACGACCGACCAGAAGCTTTTCAACGAGGTCCTCGGCAGCCGGGGTGTGAGCCGGGCGAGCTACGCCAACCGGGCCGTAAGCGTGAGTAACCGCCTCGACGAGATCGTGCAGGCGATCGACCTCTACGGGTGAGGCGCGGGTTTCGTCGCTCACTCGGTCCTGTCTGTCACCCCGGAACTTCCCCATGCCTGCCGCTCCGCTTCGTCTTGTCGTCCATGGAGCCGCCGGCCGGATGGGCCAGCGGGTGATCGCCGGCGCCCTGGCCGAGCCAACCCGCTGGCAGCTTGTGGCTGCGGTCGAGCGGACGGGTCACCCGCGGTGCGGCGTCGATGCCGGCGGCCTGGCCGGCTGCCCGGCCGTTGGCGTTGCCGTCTCAGACGCCTGGACCTGCCCGACCGACGTCGTGATCGACTTTTCTCTGCCCGAGGCGGTGGCGGGAATCATCGCTACGTGTGTCGAGAAGAGGATCCCCCTTGTCGTGGCCACCACCGGCCTCACCGCGGCCGACCACGAGCGGATCGCCGAAGCGGCCTGCGGGATTCCCGTGCTTCAGGCGCCGAGCATGAGCCTGGCGGTCAACATCTCCATGGATCTGGTTGGCCGGGCGGCCACGCTCCTGGCCCGTCTTGGCGGTCGGGCCGACGTCGAGATCATCGAGTGCCACCACCACCATAAGGAAGACGCTCCGAGCGGCACGGCGCTCAAGTTTGGCGGGATCGTGCGGGATGCGATGGGGCAGGTTCGCGAGGCACATGGTCGCGATGGACGGCCCGGAGCCCGCCCCGCCGACGAGATCGGCTATCACGCCGTGCGGGCCGGCGACAACCCGGGCGAACACACGATCCTGTTTGGCCTCGAGGGGGAGTCGTTCTCTGTCAACGTGCGGGCCACGAACCGCGATTGCTATGCCCAAGGGGCGCTTGCCGCTGCGGCGTTCCTGGCCGGCAAGCCAGCCGGCCTGTACTCGATGCGAGACGTGCTCGGCATATAGCGAGGCACCACCCGCAGGCCGGTCACCGCCCGCTCGGACCACGAGCAAGCGCCCACCAGCCGAGAAGAATCTGCACGAGCAGCGCTGCGAGGCCGGCCCGCGGGTAGCCGGTGGCGAGGTAGAGCCCGCCAAAGGCGAGGCCCGCCGCGGCTCCGGCAAGCTTCGAGCCCACTTGAAGCAGGCCGAACGTGACCCCCGCCCTGCCCTCGGGCGCCGCCTCCGCCACCGCCGCCCGGATCACGCTCTGCACGCCGCCGAGCACAAGCGCGAGGAGCACGGCCAGAGCATGGAGCTGCGGCACGGTCCGCACGAACCAGGCGAGCGTGAGCACGGCGATCCAACCGGCGAGGCAGGCGACGAGCGCCGCCCGCCGCCCCACCCGCTCCGAGAGCAGCCCCACCGCCAGCGCCCCGGGCAGCGCCACCGCCTGCACCAGCAGCACGAGCCAGACAAGGGCCGTCGGCTCGAGTTTGAACTCCTCGAGGGCCACGCTCGAAAACTGGGCAATCGCCGTCTGCACCGCGCCGAGCACAAGCATGCTGCCGAGCAGGATCGCCGCGAGGTGCCGGCCGTTGTGGTTGGCGGGACGGGCGAGCGAGCGGGCGAAGGCGAAGAGTTCGCCAGCCGACGTGGCGGCGTGGCCGTTGTCGCGATCGGTGCCGAACCGGGCCAGGGCCGCCGGCAGGGAGAATAGCAGCCACCAGATCGCGGTGAAGGCGAAGGCCGCCCGCAGACCGTCGGCTAGCGAGAGGCCGAGGGTGTCGCGGGCGGCTACGATGCCTGTCGCGATCAAGAGCGCGATTCCGCCGCCGGCGTAGCCCGCCGCGAAGCCAAAGGCACTGAGCCGGTCGGCTATCGGTCCGGCCGCGATTCCCGCGAGCAGGCTGCCGGTAAAGATCGCCGCCATGTCGAATCCAACGTTGGCGAGCGCCACGGCGGCAAGGATGGCGACGAGGGCCGTTGGTGGGGCCGCCGCCAGGAGCAAGACCGCCCCGGCGCCTGCCACGACGCTCGCCAAGAGGGCCGTCTTGTGCCGCCGCCGGCGGTCAGCCCAGGCCGAGAACCATGGGGCCACCAGGGCCGAGGCGAGCATCGCGGCGGCGAGCGTCCAGGCCCAGACGATTCCGGGATCAAGACCCCAGGGCCTCTCAGCGCAGGCCACTTTCTCGACGTAGGCCACAACCAGCGTGATGAGCACGGTCGAGAAGGCACTCGCTGCCCAGTCGAGCATCACCCAGGCCACGGCCGTGAACCGGGGCGGACGGACGGCGGCACCTGCTCGAGCGGCTGACATGTCGGGCATCGTACCCACGCAGCCCCGATGCGATGGAAGGATCTTTGGGGGAGCGACTTACTCGCAGATCCATCGCATCAGCGACTCGGCCGTGGGAAGCGAGGCTGTATCCGCCCAGCGGCAGAACATTGCCACTGCCGCCAGGAAGAGCACAGCGAGGCTGAGCGAAGCCCAAGGGGGCATCGCCACCTGCCAGAGGGCCGAGGGGTCGCCCGTCGTCGCCAGGCCCCAGGCCCAGAGCGGCCAGACGTGGACGGCATGGTGCAGGATATAGATAGACAGCGCGTGGCGACTCAGGGGCGTAGCCCAGGCCACAAGTTCCCGGCACCGGGGCACGTCGCCGTCGAGAGCCCGGTGGAGCGCGGCGAGCACAAGCGAGATCCCGCCGATCGTGCCGAGCACGTAGGCGGTCGTGGCCGGGAACATCGCCCAAGCCTCGGCGGTGTGGCCGGTCACCCAGGTCGGCAGCCGCGGCCAGATAAGGATAAGGATGGCGGCTGCGAGGATTGCGGCTGCGGCGAGATAGCCGACCCCGAGGGTCGGGGCTGGCGGGCTGCCGGCCTGCTCCACGGGTGGCGGCTGATTGGTCTGCCGCAGCAGCGCAGGCGCGGCGGCATACCCCACCAGCGGAAATGCCAGCCAGGGAAACACCGGAAAATAGCCCGTGACGAGCCAGCCGAGAGCGACGTCGGACACCGTGAAGTCGTAGTCGTAGTAGCCCTCTGTCCAATACTCGGAATAGCCCGCCACCTCCCGCAAGGTCGGGGCGACGGCCACGACGAGCACAGCCGCAAACAGCACGACCCCGTCGGGCATCCGGCGGGCAAACTCCAACACCAATAAGCCGAAGCCGATGAGCGTAAGAATGTCCCAGTTGAAGACGTCTTCCGGCAGCCAGATGAGCACGTTGAAGGCGAAGCCCAGCCCCACGAGAAACAGGCCGCGGCGGACCGTGCCCTTTGCGATTGCCTCCTGTCCCAAGCCCCGCCGCTCGAGCACGCCGACCCAGAGCCGGTAGCTCACTCCGGTGAGGAACGTGAAGGTAGGGGCCGCGAAGCCCGTCGGCAGCCACCAGACCTGATGCACTCCAGCGAAGACGATGGTTGCGTCGGCATACCAGCCGGAGAGGTTCTCCACAAAGTGGACGACCACCATGAGGGCGATCGCCACGGCCCGCAGGACGTCGATCGAGGCCTGCCGGGCGGAAGCACGCGGCGTCACGACGACCCCCGCCGGGCGAGCAGATCGACCAGGATGAGCGCCGTCTGCACGACGAGCAGCACGACGATCGCCCACTCGAGCCCCGTCTGGCGTCGGGCGAAACTCGAGTCGGCGGCCCGCTGACCGCAGGCCTCGGCCACCCGCTCGGCGAGGTCGGCGCGGCCCACGGCGAGTTCGTGTCGCTCGACGAGCCGCGCCCGCTCACGGAGCCGCTCGCCCAACTGGCTGGCGAGCGTGGGGGGATGGACGGGGGCCGCGTGTACCGCGGGGGCGACAATCGCGAGCCGCCGGCCCACGGCCACCGCCTCGCGGTACCGGGCGGAGAGCTCAATCCGGCGATCGCCGGAGGCATGATCGATCTCAAAGGCGGCCCCCGCGTCGGCCTCGATCGTGTCGAGGAGGGCCGTGGCCCGCTGTTCGGCATCGCGAAGCGTCGCCTCGTGGGTGGCGAAGTCGGCCACGGCCTCTTCCAGCTGGCCAAGCCGCTCGCCCGGGCCCACGACCGCGGCTCGGCCTGCCGACCAGGCCACAAGACAGCCGTAGAGTGGGACCACGATCGGGGCCGGCGACACGCCAACTGCCGGATCGAGCGACTGCGTCGTCGTCCACTCGCGAATGATGTTGGCCACGCTCTCCGGCGGGCCGCCAGTGTCGGCGGCGGCCTCGACAGCGACTGCGAGCAGATCGATCGCCGCCGTGGCTGAGAGCGGCAGCCTGCGGAGCGACGCGGTTCCGGGCAGGCCAGCCGGGATCCCGCCGGCTGCTGCCGGCCCCGGTTTGAGGTCGCTCTGGTCGCGATCGTTGGCGTTCATAAGCTGCCACTCGATGGGCTCTGGGCTGCGATGAGTTCTGCCGCCACCCAGCCGGCTACATACTCGGCCGAATCGAAGACGCCGTTGAGCGTGGAGTCGTAAAGATAGTCTCCGACCACGAGCACGTTTGAGTGGGCGGCGGACGGCCGGTGGCGGCGGTCAGCCGGGAGCGGGTGCCAGCCGCCAGGAACACCGCTCACGCCGCCGGTCCAGCGGTGAACGCGGGCCTCGAGCACCTGCCCGCGGCAGGGAGCGAGAGGCTCGGGCAACGAGTCGAGCGCCGCGGCCACGAGCTCCTCTTCGGGAGCGTTTGCCCACTCCGCCGCCGCGTTGCCCCCGAGCAGCCAGCCGAGCACGCCGTGCCGGCCGAGCGGATCGCGGCTGCTCTCGACGTAGAGACAGGCCCCGCCGAAGGCGTCGAGCATGAGGTAGTCGTCTTCCCCCGGCACGCCCGCAACAGGCCGGTCGAGGAGGAGCGTGATCCGCAGGTAGTGGGCCGGGTGGTTGTGGTGGGCGATGTGCCGCCCGATGGCCTCGGCGAGCGTGGCATCGGCGAAGGCGATGGCTGCGAGCCGCGGGATCGGAAGGGCCAGGATCACGATCTCAAACTCCTCGCACAGGGGCCGGCCGCCCGTGTGCCAGGCCACAGCCAGCCGGCCGTCGGCTGCGGGGGTGATTTCGGTGACGGTGGCATCGAGCCGCACTACCGCCGCGAGCCGCTCCGCGATCGCGGAAACGAGCTGCTCGTTTCCGCCGGCGATCCGATAGAGCCTCATGTAGGCCGGGTCGTTCATGAGATAGTTTTGCAGGCCGTAGCCCGTGGTCGTGGCGGCCGGCTCGGTTGCGAGGTCGCTGTGGATCATCGTCTCGAGATACCGCCGCACGGCCGGCTCCTGCAGGCCGGCGAGCGTGGCGGCCAACGGGGTTGCGTCGCTTGCAACCGCAAGATCAGATCCCGAGGCGTAAAACTCCCCCGGCGACATCGCGCCGCGGGCCCAGGCGTCGAACTCAACGAGCGCCCGACGGCAATCGCTGCCCAGTTCGGCCTGGGCGTCGTCGAGGTTGGCGATCCGGCGGCCGGCAAGGCAGACACTCGCTCCGGTCAGCGGCACCGTGGGCAGGCCAAGCGATTGAACCAGTTGCCGGAGCGGGTCGTCGCCGACCGGCGAGTAGTCGTAGAGTTCGGCGGCTCCCGCCTCGTACCGGACCGGAGCGGCTGCGAACCTAGGCGACACGACCTTGCCGCCGAGCCGGCTCGACGCCTCGAGGATCGTGATCGCAACCGGGGCGGCGGCGAGCCGTTCAATGTGCCAGGCCGTAAACAGCCCGCCGGGGCCGCCGCCCACGATGGCAATCCGGGGCGGCCGACGTGCGTTTTCTCCGCGATCATTCACCATAGCCATTGAACGCCTGGCAGGATGCAAAGTCGCGTGCGAGCTCTTCGCCTCGTTGTTTCAGAACGGGGACAGTCCCCGTTACCTGGGCGGCATTGTGACCCGCCGTCCCCGGGCTCGCGCCCGGGGCTTGTATGGGATTATCCCGCTCGAGCTATTTTAGCCTCCGGCCATAGAAGCCCTCGGCGCGAGCCGGGGGACTGCGACGTGGCCAACCGACTGACTCGGCCAAACTGAACGACGACGTGCATTGGCGGTGGCATGGTGAACGGGCCGGCCCAACCACCCGCCGTCCCCGGGCTCGCGCCCGGGGCTTTTCTATTTTCCGATCGCCATGATGCCGCGGAACCCTGGCCCACTCAACGGGACCCACGGAAAATCCAGATGAGCCCCGTAACCGCTTCGAAACCGTAGGCGTCGTAGCCGGTCTTGAGAATCAGGAGCGTCACGGCCACCGCGAACACCACGCGGATAAACTGCGAGCCGTGCCGCAGCGCCAGGTGGGTGCCCACGACGCTGCCCGCCACGTTGGCGACGGCCATCGGCAGGGCGACATGCCACCAGATATTGCCCGTCGCGGCGAAGACGGCGATCGCGGCCAGGTTTGTCGCTGCATTAAGCAGCTTGGACGCGGCCGCCGCATGGAGGAAGTCGAATCCCAGCACTCGCACGAGGAGAAAGATCAGGAAGCTGCCGGTGCCCGGACCGAAAAAGCCGTCGTAGAGACCGAGGATGAAGGCGATGGCCGCCGCCAGGAATGTCTCGGTGCGGGGGGCGTGATGGGGACTGTGAACCGCTCCGAGGTTTCGCTGGAGGAGGGTCTGCACGAGCACGGCCATGAGCAGAAGCGGCAGTACCTTCCGCAGCCAGTCACTCGGCACCCGCGTGACGATGATCGCCCCGATCCCGCCGCCGGCGATCGCGGCGAGGATCGCCGGCAGGATTGTTGCCCA
>Ga0210003_1004468_pt1 | contig 11065 bp, 14 predicted proteins | sample LantaG_FD_182804 | JGI IMG/M metagenome (GOLD analysis project Ga0210003, IMG submission 182804) | Deep subsurface microbial communities from Baltic Sea to uncover new lineages of life (NeLLi) - Landsort_02402 metaG (SPAdes) (version 2) | ecosystem: Environmental > Aquatic > Marine > Oceanic >...
CCCCTTCCCCCCCCAGGCCCACGGCATCGTTCTCCTCGCGGCCTGGTGCCTCCTGGCCCCCGTCGCGATTTCCCTTATGGCCCTGAGCAGAAACAACGCCAGGCTCAGGTCCCGCGCCTTCCTGCCGCACGCGGCGATCCAGGCCTCCGTCCTCCTGCTCACCTGCGTCGGCCTCGCCCTGGGCCTGCTGCTCCCTGTCACGGGGAGGACGCCGCACAAGTGCGTGGGCTACCTGACGCTCGCCCTGGCGGCCTTCCCGCTGACGGCGGCGCTGTGGAGGCCTGGGCCCGGGGGCGCCGCGAGGAGGCTCTGGGCGGGCTGCCACAGGGCGTGCGGCCTCGCCGCGGTCGCCGCGGCGTTCGTCGATGGGTATCTCGGCGTGCGGCGGACGGGGATGCAGCCTCGGTGCGTTCCGGCGGCGATAATGGTGCGTTGCGATTATGTTTCTTCTTCTTTTGCTTTTGCGATGATGTGCCCTCTTCTTTTGCTTTTGCTTCTTTTTCTTTTTCTTTCGCTCCTTTTCCTTCTTTTCTTTTCTTTTTCTTTCGCTTCTTTTTAATTTTTCTTCTGTTCTCACATTATCGCCTTGGGGCAGTTTTGCTTCTTGTCTTCGACGGCGGGGCGGGGGCGGGAATGAGACAGACTTTCAAAAACGAAAACTCACCCCTCTTCGTAACAAAAATGCAGGGGGCCGGGCTCGCGGTGCTGACGTGCACTTACGGCTTCAAGCTGTTCGAGGCGGCGGCGGTGGTCCTCCGGAAGAGAGGAGTGAAAGGAGAAGGAGGAGAGGGACACCACGGCGGCGACGTCGAGAAGACTCCGGCTGCTCTCCCTTCGAAAGGGAGGGCCTCCTTGGAAGAGGATGACAAGTACGGCATTTGCGCAGTTGCCTCGGCTTCTGAATTGAGCCCGAAGAAGCTTTGCGGAGATCCTGGATTCGGCAGTCGCCGAGGAGGAGGGCGAGGAAGAGACAACAAGGGCCGCGGCGGCGGCAAGGAGGAGGCGGAGGAGGAGGAGGAGAAGAAGAGGAAGGACAAGAGCGACTCCTTCGACTCCGCCGCAGGGTGCTGTGGCCGCGACAATGAGCCTCAACTTCCCCGTTCCTAGCCGAAATGATTCGTTGCAGCCATCCAGATTTCCCCGCCCCTTGCGGTTCAGGCTCAAGCGCCCAGATCTTGTCCCGCTCTCTGTTCCGCGTTAGTCTGACGATTTTTCTGTGCAGTTTTTTGTTTTCGAAGTCCATGAAAAAAAGAAGAACAAGTTTTCAGTTTTTTTCTTTCTCTCTCGCTCTCTCTCTTGCTCTCTCTCTCTTTCTTTATGTGCCCTCCTTCGATGTCTTCTCCTCTGCTTCGAAGCAGGATGGCTTCATCGGGAGGAAAGGCGCCAGCTTCTTCGTCGGGAGCAGCGGCGGCACCTGCTGCGCAGGCTAGTAGGAATCTCCGATCCGTCTCGGCCGCAGCATCACCGACTTCGGGATCGCAGCAGCCTCCTCCTCATCCTCCTCCTCAGAAGCGCAAACGCTCGCTCGTCGCCCGCCTGGGACAGAGCTTCAACCCTTCGGGCATCGCGCTCTTCGGCAAGATCCTTCTGGTGAGGAGGAGCATATAGTGTGCTCGAATCGAGAGAAGAAAATCCGTCTCGAAATCAAAGAGAACAACCTAAACTCTCAACTCCAATTTCCTCAACCTCCACAAAAAAAAGACCTCCTCCTCCGCCCCGCTTCTGCTCCCGCACCTCACCGTCCGCGACGTCTCCCGCCTCGACTGGAGGGCCCTGGCCGCCGCGGGATTCAGGGCCGCGGTATTCGACAAGGACAACACGCTGACGGCCCCCTACTCGCTCGAGCTGACGGCGGAGGCGACGGCGGCCCTCGCGGACGCCGCCGAGGCCTTTGGAGAGGCCACGGCCGGCGAGCGCGGCGGCGGCGGCGGCGGTGGAAACAGGTCCAGCCTCGCCCTTCTCTCGAACTCGGCGGGGCTCAGGCAGTTCGACCCGGAGGGGCGCGAGGCGGACGCGCTGGAGGCGGCGCTGGGCGTGGCAGTCATCCGGCACTCGAGCAAGAAGCCGGCGGGGGACGCCGCGGCGATCGTGCGGCACTTCTCCGTCGGCGCGGGCCCGGCCTCGCCTCCCTCTCCCTCTTCCTCCTCCTCCCCTTCTCTCGCAGTCTCCCCCTCGGAGATTGTGATGGTCGGCGACCGCTACCTCACCGACGTCGCGTTCGGCAACCGGCTCGGCATGCTGACCGTGCGTGTCGACCCCGTCGAGAAGACGGGGAGGGGCGAGCCGCGGGCCGTGCGCGCGAGCAGGGCCGTCGAGGAGGCGCTGGTGCGCAGGAGGGAGCGGCGGGGGATGCGGGCGCCGGAGCAGCAGCTGGTCGAGCGGGCGAGGAGGAGGGGGGCAGGGGACGGGGGCCCCGCTCGCTCGAGGGAGGAGGTGCTGGAAGGGTTTGTGCGGAGGTGAGACGAAGGCGAGAGGGGAAGGGAGGGCGAGGAGAGGGAGAAGAGGGAGGAGAGGGGTGCGTGTAAGACTATCTTTTTTTTTTTACGCTTTCAATTTTCCTCCGATGCAGAAATCGTGGCGACGCGACCGAGGGGCTCCCTCCCTGGCGGAGGCATGGAGGCTCCGTCAGGGAGGGAGGCCCAAAGCTTTTCTTCGACAGGTGGCTGCTCGGAGGAGACGTTTGCTCTCGTCGTGGAGTTTTTTTATCTCAACTCACAACTCTCCTTCCCTCCCTCCCCTTCTCCCAGCCCTGCTCCCTCTCCCCCTCCCGCTTCGCTCCAATCACTATGCGCTCCATCAGCTCTCTGGTCCTCTTGGCGCTCTGCCTCGCCGTGGCGGTCTCCGCGGCCGCGGCTGCTGAAGGTGAGAGCTTTGTAGATTCTCAGAGGGAATGGTTTCGCAATGAAATGAGACGCAGAGGCCCCCAGCCCCCGCCGCTTCTCCTGCAATTAAGACCAATCCCCCGCGTGACACGACTCTCTCTGATATATTGAGGATATTTTGAGGTGATGGAGCTGAACAGAGAGTGTGTTTTCCTCCACGGGCAAGTTTGCGAATGAGGCTTCGATCAAGCAAAAGAAGAGTCGGGCCTCTTTTTTTTGTTTTTTTTTCTCTTCTTTCTCTTCGTCCTCCTTCGACCTTGGCCCTCCTAGCTCTTTCTCGTTCCCTTCTTACCGTCCCTCTCTCCTCTCTTCTTCTCTCTCTTGTCTCTCAACATCGGCGCGGGAAAAAAAACTCCCCACCAGGCTCCCCGCGCGGGGCCGCGCGCAAGCTCCTCTGGTGGAACAACGGCTGCTGGGGCGGATGCGGAGGAGGGTGGGGATACAACAACTGGAACCGCTGGTGAGGTCTTGAGTTATCCTTCCCTTCGCTTCCTCCTCTCTCTGAAAAAAAGGTCGGTTTTTTTTTCCTTTTTTCTTTCGCTCACATTTTTTTCCTTTTTCCTTTTTTCTTACACTTCCGGCACAGGGGAGGAGGCTACAACAACTACAACAACGGATGGGGAGGCGGCGGCGGCTCCGCTGCCGCTTCCTCTTCCGCTGCCGCGAGCGGCGGCGGCGCGGCTGCTGCGAGCTCGGCGGCGAGCGCTTCCGGCTGAAGAGGGAGAGAGAGAGGAGGGACGCGAAAAAGAGAAGGGAGCACCGCGCCCTTTTGCCTCTTGCCTTGATAGTTACTCAATCCCCAAAAAAGACCTAAAGCCGCGTTCTTCCTCCTCGATGCTCCTTTTTTATATAATGCCCTTGAATGCGTGAAACTTGCCTGTTTGATTCGATTTCGTGTTTCTCCTCCCATGCAAAAATATAGAAAGAGGGAGCGGCCAAAAAAAAGAAGAGGTCGAAGAAGAAAAGAGTGCTGTCCACTTTTTGTTTCGGTTCGACATCTCCCTCTCTCTCATTCTCTTGCGTCTCGCGTCTCGCGCAGCGCCTTCCTGCCATCTTTTCTGCCCTGTGACAAGCGCGTCGCTCTTCGTCCGAGTCGACTTGCAGGCTCAGCCGCCGTTCGCCCCACAGGCAGAGCGACGGGTGAGCTGGGCAAAGCCTTCCGAAAAACAATTCGCTTCAATAATCGAGACAACCTCTCGCTCCTTCCGACCTCCGTCTGACTCCCCTTCTCTCCTCTTCTCCTTCCGAACCCCGCCTCCAGCTTCCACGCTCCTGCGACCGAACCCTGCCACGCGCGCACGCCTCCTCCTCCTCCTCCTCCTCTTCGAGACTCCCTCATAATCATAAACTCCAGAAAAGTACAGCAAAAAACGGGGAAAAGATGGTCCTCCGCCTCCTCAAGAGAGCCTGGGAGAAAATCGTCGACTTTTTCTCAAGCCTCGACCTCTGCAACCTCGCGTTCGTCGCGCCCCGGGCCCACACAGTGCGAAGGACCCGGTCAGGGAGGCACTGGAAGCGGATCGACTGATGAAATCCTTCAGGGAGAAGGAGGAGCGCGCGAGAGGGAAAGAGAGACGAGTTCGAGACGCGGCGCTCTCTCTCACGCTCTCTCTCCTCCTTCTTCTGTGCCTCCTTCTCTTTCCTCCTCCTCGCCTCGCGCCCAACGTAACGCGAACATTTGTCTCACTGTAAAAAAAGGGGAAAAGTCATTGGCTTTTCAAGTTTTTGAACAACAAAGAAACGGGAGGGGAAAAAAACTCCTCTCTCTCGACACCAAAAACGAAAAAACACAAGAACTACTCTTCTTCAGCATGCCGCCGCGACCTCGGCGCCCCTCCCGGTGCGCCTCGAGACGCGAGTGGCGCGAGGGGAGACAGAGATGACTGCCTTCCTGCTGGCTGCCGGCCTCTCACCCTTCTTCGGCACCGCGGAAGCTCCCCTCTTCCTTGCCTTTGCCGTCGCTCCTCCGCCGCCGCCCCTCCTCTTCAGCGCTTCGGGGTTGAGCCGCAGCTGGCTCATGAAGCTCCCCGTCCGCCTCTTCCCGTTGGGCAGGAGGCTTTGGGAGAGCGAGGCGACGACGGGGGCCGGCTCGAGCGTCGGAGAGGTGAGCTGCCGGGCCTCGGCGTCGTCCGGCGAAGACCCCAGCGACCGCCGCCGCGACGGCTTGGCCCGCTGCGCCGACGGCAGCGGCGACCCCGGTGCCTGCGGGGGGCTCTTCAGCTGCTGCTTCTGCTTCTGCTGCTGCTGCTGCTGCTTCGACCTCGACTTGCCCCCGCGGGCCACCGTCGTCGTCACGGGAGGATCGGGGACGATGCCGAGGGCGGCTGCGGAGGCCGGCCTCGAAAGGATAGGAGCAGCGGCGTGAGCGGCAGAGGCGCCCTCTCCCTCCCTCCTCGCCTGTCGCAGCCCTGGCGGCACGACGACGCCGGCCCCTCCCTCGCCCAGGTTCGTGAGGACCAAAAAGTGCGCCACCGACGCGTACCCCTCCGCCAAAGCGTAACGGTACAGAGAGCCCGTGGGTGCCCAGCCCCTTCGGGCGCGGTGAAACGAGCAGTTGCAGAGGCCGCGGCACGGGGGACAGACCCAGCCGTAGTCGTCTCGGTCTTCGACGCTCCCGTCCTCCCCAGATGCCGCCGCGCTGCTCCCGCTCCCGCTCGCCGCCGCGCCCCTCGCCCTCGCCTCCCTCCTCGCCATCGCGGCCTCCCTCGCGGCGTTCGCCTCCCGCACGTTCTCCCCGTACCGCATGAAGAGGCAGTCCCCGCAGAAGATCCCCGAGAGCCGCCCGCAGCAGTCGCACGAGGTGTGCATGCCGAGCGTCTTCTGGCGGCACTGGTGGCAGGTCGCGCCCCGTACCGCGTCGTAGAGGCGCCTGCCGCTCTGGAGGTCGTAGCCGTCGACGAAGAGCTCCCAGGGGGTCGAGTGGGTTCCCAGGGAGTCGACGTGGGCCTGGGTGTAGACCTCGTCGGCTGAGGTGACTAGGTTTTTGAGGGGGGTTTTTTCGGGGATTTTTTTCGTTGTTCGGTCAGCCCCATCTCTCTCTCTCTTTCGTGTTCTTCCGCTTTCTCTTCCTCTCCTTCCTCTCTCCCCCGAAACCATCCCCGTACCTCTCTCCCTGATGCTCCTGCTGCCGCCGCCGCTCTTCAGCTTCCGCACCTCCCTGCTCGCAGCCGCGTTCGTCGCCGCCGGGTCCTCCGAGTAGCACCTCGGAGGCTTGCCGTCGAGCCTGCCCGACCTCCGCACGGGCCCGTCTGCGGCGCTCACCTTCCGCGGCCTCGGGGAGCGGGGGGCGCCGCTCGCGTTGAGCCTGCGGCGGGGAGCTGGGGGAGGGGCGAGCTGGGAGGCGGTCTGCGTTTTTTGGTTGGAAAGGGAGGAGAAAGAGAGGGAACGGAAAGGGGAGGTTGAGTTTTGTTCTCTCTCCAAACGGTCAAATTTCGGTTCGACGCCGATGAAAAAGCCGACGCGCTTTTGAAGAAAACTAAGAAAGAAGATGCCGCCCTGCTCGAAGCACTTGCGATTCACGGATCGCGCGGTCTCGTCACCGATGCGATCGAGAATCGCGATTCACGACTGCGCACGTCGACACGCTCAGACTCGAAGGTCGAATCGGCGGTCGAAACTCGAAAGGGATTTGACGGCGGTTTTTTTCGACGTCGTTTTTGCTCCAAACATCCCTTCGATGCAGCTGAGCTCTCAAAATCAAGCCTCACTTCCACGACGCCCAGCTCGGCGAGCCGCTTCATGTTCTCGGCAATGCGCCTGGAGCGCTCTTCCTCGTAGTCGCAGGGGGATTCCATGATTTTGGAGAGCATGAGCGAGAGAGAGACGAGAGAGAGAAACCTTTTTCTCTCTCGATTTGTTTTTTTTCAGGGGAAGAAATGAAAATCAAACAGCTCTTTTCATCTTTTCTTTCTCTCCTTTCTCTCTCCCCCCCACCCCCCCAAAAAAAAAATCCTAGTCGACCCGCGACACCGCCTCGAGCCACGACCGCGCCGCCTCGGCCCGCGCCTCCAGCGCCGCTACGAACGCGTCCGAGCCGGAAGCGAAGTCTCTGCCGCCGCTGCCGTTGGAGGAGCACGACGAGGCCGTGTTGCCCGGAAGCAGCGCAGGAGGAGGAGGAGGAGGAGGCAGGCAGAGCCGCGGGACGCCCGCCCCGCCGCCGCGCCTGCTCCTGCTCCCGCTGCTGCTCTCCTCGAGCGGGGGCGAGGAGCGCAGCAGGCGGCTGCTGCTGTTGCTCCCGACGCCGCCTCCACCGTGCCTCCTCCTCGTCGGGGAGCGAGGCGCTTCGAGCTCGTCGCTGTCGTCGTCGGAGAAGCCTCGCCCTGGTTGTTCCCTCGCGCCTGGCTCTGTCCGCGGCGGCGGCGGCGGCGCCGGAGACGGGGCCGGCGCGGACCGAAGCGTCAGCACCGCGCCCTCGAGCGCCGCCACTCTCTCCCCCAGGTAGCCCAGCGCCGAGACCGCGCGAGAGGCTGCGGCCTCGGCTCTCCGCACGGGGCAGGAGGAGCCATCTCTGTCGGTGGAAGAGGTGTTGTTTTTGTTCTGCTTCGAGAGAGGCGCGTCGTCGTCGCCGCCGCCGCCGTCGCCGTCGTTTTCTCCGCCGTCGTCGTCATCGTCGTCGCTCTCGGAGGACGTTCCCTCTTCTCTTGCATCTTCCGCGCGAGATCGAAAAGCATCGAAAGCAGCGGGAGGCAGCGACAGGGGCCTCGGCGGGGGGGCCCTCCTCGGGAGGGGGTCTCCCCCTCCTTCTTCTCCCCCTTCCTCCTCGGAGCCGGAAGAGAGCCGCGACGGGGGCCGGAGCGGCCGCCTCCTCCGCGGCGGGGCGGGAGCGGGATCGGGGACCCGCCGCCCCTCGGAGCGCAGCGAGCGCTCAAAGTGCTCCTCGACGGGCTCGGAAGGTCCCCCGGAAGCAGCGCCGAAGGGAGCAGCCGCTCTGCCCCCCCTCGCACTCGCCGCCCCAGGGCCCCGGGCGCCGGCGGCGACGGGCCAGCCGCCGACGGCGACGCCGCGCTGCTTCTCCTGGTAAGCTCCTCCCCCGTCGCTGCAGCCCCTCCTCGCCGCCGCGGCGCCCTGCGCCTCGAGCCTCCTGGCGGCCGTCGCGGCCTCCGAGATGAGGATCAGCTTGCGCTCGGCGTATCCCTTTGGTTTCGGGTGAGTTTTGTTGGAGTTTCTTGAGTTTCTTCGAGTCGGGAGAAGACCGTCGAACTTTCGCGCGTCCGTCTCTCTCCCTCCTCGTTCGTCAAAGGGAAAAAAAAACTGCCCGAATTTCCTCGCTCTCTCTTTCTTCTCCTCTCACCCTCTCCAGCAGCTGCGCCGGAGTCAGCCCCACGCGCGTGATCCCGAGGCCGTGCCTCAGGGCCCGCACTGCCGCCGTCGCGAAGCGCGCGGGAGGGCACGCCGCTGAGAGCAGGGCGCGTCCCGCGAGGGAGACGGACGAAGAGCAAGAGGAGGAGGAAGAAGCGCAGCAAGGAGCGGCGTCGCCGTTGCCGGCGGCGGCGACGGAGACGGCGGAAGCGGCGGAAGCGGCGGCGGCGGCGGCGTCCTGCTCCGACGCGCAGCAGGCGCCGCCGCCAACGGCCGCGGCGGTCGCGCAGCGCTCGAGCGATCGAGGGTAGCGGCTGAAGACGAAGCGGAGGGCCTGGAGGACAGCGGAGGGCTCGCCGTGGAGCAGACTTGAGCAGGATTATTTTTCTCCAGAGGCAAAAGAGGTGAGTCTCCCAGGAGAGCGAAAGGAAGGAGGAGAACGAGAGCGACTCTCTTTTCGCAAACTCACCCGCCCGCCTCCACGACCTCCGCGGGGGCCCGCAGGCGCCTGAGCGCCGAACGGGCCGCCCAGAGGCTGTTACGCACATCTCCCGTCGTGAAGGGAGAAGCCGCCATTTTTTTATTTCTCGTTCTCGGGCTTTTTTCTTTCGAGAGAGGGAAGAAAAATAAAGTGGGAAATGAACAGTTTTTTTTTGTTTCTTGTTCAGTCGTTTTATTTCACATGTTTTTCCGAACTCCTCGTTTTTTCTTCATCCGCGTTCAGGGCGGCGGCCCCGCCATCTCGCACGCCGGCCTCGCCTCAGGCAGGCCCTCCCTCGGCGTCTCCGACGGAGGGAACCTGAACCGGGGCCCGAAGTTGAACGAGGCGACCGCGTCAAAGGCCCCGAGAGCCATCCTCCTCCTCCCCGGTCCCGTCGTTCCCTTCTCCCGCTCTCTCTCCGCCTCGCTCGCTGCCGCCGCCGCCGCCGCCTCGGCGGGGGGTCCCCGTCCGCCCCTCGGTGGAGGCGGGGTGAACAGAGACCCCGCGGGATAGTATTTCCCCTCGAGGACGTCGGCGAACGCCACCCCGAGCCTCCTCCCGTTGAGGTAGAACGCGACGGCTGAGCCGGGCACCGCGGCCGCGGGCGCCTCGGGCCTGTCGACGAAGTAGAGCCCGCCCTTCCAGGAGACGATGTCCTCCTTCGTCCTCTCCAGCGCGCGGCCCCCCGGGGGGAGGTGGAGGTAGCAGCCGACAACGTCGCCCTGCTTGACGACGGGGAGAACAGACCTCTGCTTTTCTCCTTCCTCCTCTGTCGCCGCAGTCGCCGCTTCCGGCGCCGGCGTCCCCCCGGCCTTCTCCAAGAGAAGGTACGGCTCCCGGAGCGCGTCGTGGACCTTGCAGCCCTCCCGGTCCCGGAACGCGTACCCGTGCTTGTCGTAGCCCACGGGGGCCTGCAGCTCTGCCGCGCGCGTGGCCCAGCCGACCCGGGCGGCGCCGAGGTAGAAGGCTTCCGACGACGAAGAAGACGGAGGAGGGGCCGACGGCGACGAAGAGGTTGAAGGCCCGGTGGCGCTGACGCCGCCGAGGGCAGTCAGCTCGACCTCGAAGTACCACGTCCCCTCGCTGGCGCCGTGCGTGCCCCTGGCTGTGCAGTAGCCCTTGGTCGAGGCGAGAGTTCCCGATTCTGGGTCGACGCGGGCCTGCGGGGCGTGATCGGTGGCGGAGAGGCGGACGGGGCGCCAGCCGTCCTTTGGTGTGTTGTTGAGAGGGTTGGAAAAAAAGAAAAAAAGGGGAAAAAAGAGGGGGGGAGTGAGTTTGGTTTTTTTCTTCTTCCGGGCGTTCGATCGAGAAGGTCGGCGATCTCCTCTCTCTCTCTTTTCCTCCCTGTTTTTCGTCTCTTACCTCTTGCAGCAGCACCGAGTCCGGGGGCACGGGCACGACACGCACGAGGTCGTCGTTTGCGGCTGCTGCTCCAGCAGCGCCTGCGGCGTTCGCCGCTGCTGCGGCGTTTGCAGCTGCTCCCGCTCTTCCGTTTGGCCTGGATTGTTGGCTGGTCCTCCGCCCGCGGCCGTTCTTCTTCGTCCTTCGCGACGCCTGGGTGAGATGCGGAGGGGGATGCTGCGCCGGGCGCTTGTTGGAGGCGCCGCTGGGCCCGGGCTGAGCTGCAGCAGCAGCAGCAGGGTCTGCTGCCGTATCCATCTTGCTCCGCCCTTTTTCGTCGAGAGTGAGAAATTTCTCTGTGAGACTCAGAAATTTCTCTCTGAGAGACTCTGTTCGCCCCGGGCGCCCTCTCCTTCTTTCACTCTTTTTCCCCCCTCTCGAAAAAAAACCTAACTTGACCTCTCTCTCTCGATTCGACGCGCAAATCTATGGTCGCGATCGACGCCGGCATCGCGTCCTCCTCGAGGGCGCAGCAGCAGCGGGCCTCATCGCTGGCTTCGGCAGCGGCGGCGCCGTTGAGCCGACGGAGAACTGCTGCTGCTGCGAGAGCAACAGGGCGAACTAGCGGCGCTGCTTCTTTGTCGCCGCCAATCGCAGCGCTGGTGTCACCCCTTCTTTCGCCTCTCTCCTCTTCTTCGTCTTCCTCTATTACGCCGATCGCGCGGCGTCGCAAGTCGCTGACGCGTGTCGATGCAGTGCCTGCAACCGCGGTCACGGAAGCGGAGACAGAGGTAAGCGATATCGAGAGAAACTAGGAGAAGAAATCGACAAACGGCGGCGACGACGACGGCGACGGCTGTCGTGGCAAGCAGCGACGAAAACGACCGACCACCTCTCGCTCTCTCACCTCACCCCCTCCTCGCCTTTTCCCCATCACCCCCCCCCCAAAAAAAAACTCTAAAGGCCTCGACCGCGTCCTCCAAGGCTGCGATCCTCCACCGCCTCCGCGAAGCTTTGAAGAGCAGCAAGGCAGCAGCAGCAGCAGCAGCGTCCGAAGACCCCA
>Ga0210003_1004469_pt1 | contig 11063 bp, 5 predicted proteins | sample LantaG_FD_182804 | JGI IMG/M metagenome (GOLD analysis project Ga0210003, IMG submission 182804) | Deep subsurface microbial communities from Baltic Sea to uncover new lineages of life (NeLLi) - Landsort_02402 metaG (SPAdes) (version 2) | ecosystem: Environmental > Aquatic > Marine > Oceanic >...
GGGCCGGCGCAAGGTAATCGTGAAGGAAAGTTCGAGGCCCCTGACATGACCGCCGAGCGCCGGCCCTGCTGAATCTCGCCCCCGCTGCAACACGCCCGCATTCACATCCATTCCAGGCCCGCCGCTGCTTCATTCGAATTCGCATCTTGCCCGTCTCACAACACATTCCGCAATCCTGCCGAATTTTTTTCAGAAAACCCAAATTTTGAGCTTGACAAACGCAAATTATGTGGTATCATGGAAATAGAGGGAGAAAAAATCGCAACGCAACCGCCCGCCGGCTGAAATGCCAGCCGCACCAAACGGGCGGATTCGCCGAAAAGATGGGCGGGCACGGAGACCCGCCCCTACAACGGCCTCGCAAAGGAGCGCAATTCCGGGTTGGCAGTCGCCGGGGCCATGCCATTCCGGGGCAAAAGGAGACCGATAATGGACAACGGTCGAAATGATGCAATGTGTTGCAATGTTGTGAATCCGGGGGGGGGGCAGTGAGCGAATCCTCCTGCAAATGTAGTTTCTCCCGAAGGTCAGCCGCACCGCCCGCAGGTTTGCTACCCACGGACAAACACGGACTGACACGGACTGACACGGCGGCTCCGCACCACGCAGGCCTGTCCGAATCGCCCCGCGCCATCCCCAATCCTGCAAATCTTGTAAATCCTGCCTATTCTTCTCTTCCGAATCCTGTCCATTCCCCTCTTCTCCGCGTCTTCTTGTGCGCCCTGCTGTTCGCGCTGCTCGCATTGCCCGCCCTCGGCGGCGAGGTATACCTGCGTGGCCCCGACGAACGCGGCGAGGGCCTCCTGCCTGCCGCACCCGGCGTGCCGCCCGGCCTCGAGAACCTCGAGACGTTCACCGTAGACGTCTACGCCGAAGACTTCCCCGGCTTCGCCGGCTTCCAGATCGAGCTTGACCTTCCCTCCGGCTTCTATGTAATCCCGAGCATCACTGCGCCTGTACGCAATACTACTTTCTTCCCGCAGGCGGGCGACGCCAACAAGGGCAAGACAGTCGGCTTCTATTCGACCGAGTACATCGATCCGTTCGAGCCGGAGCTTGGGTACGCCGACAAGACCATACCCGCAGAGGAAGAAGAGGAGGCCGTCAACCCGCAGAACATGGTCTGGACCGGCCACGAGGGTCTGACGTGGCTTATGACAATCACTGTCTATTACGACGCAACCGTCGGCGGCAACTACACCATCTATGCCTATACGGAGAACACAGCGTTTTCTGATGCTGATGAGGAGGCGCTGTCTTACACCATTGTTACAGGGAGCGTGACGATTGAGAGCGGCGGAGGCGACGGCCTAGGCGGCGGCGGGGAATGGGACATCGCCGAGGGAGATGGTTTGTTAGACGGCGGATCCGGAGCCTTAGACACAGGCTTTACGCAGCTTGATGCCAATTGCGATGACAAAGTCAACATCGTGGATCTAATCGCGATACGCAACAGGCTGAATCTTCAGGAAGGGGATCCCACCTGGGATCGGGCAGCATTATCTTGTGATCTCACCGGAGACAACAAGGTCAATATACTTGATCTGATCAAGTGCCGCAATAACCTCAACAAGGTAGATACGGTGACAGTCGATAGGATTCTGTTCACTGATGTTACTGACCCGCTTGAACCTGTCGTGTTGCTTGACATGTATCTTGGCGAGGGTTGGGACGATTTCACGACTTCGATGAGCAACCTCGAGCACAAGTTCCTGCTGAACGGCTGTGTGCTGCAGATAGAGACCTTCATCCAAGGTTTACGCTCGCCTTTCGACACCAATGTCACCAGAGACATCGAGTTGCGTTGGGAATCTCTGTCCATCAACGGCGAGCCATACGATCCGCAGCCCGCTTTTGCCGGGCCTCAGAAGGAACGCCTGGAAACGGGCGATTTTGTGTACCAGGATGGTTACTGGGCATTTGTGCATACTGTCAGTTCTCCAACAGAAGATGCCCCGTTAACGCTTAAGGTCTTCCGATATGGTTCGCAGGACCCGGCTGTTTACGGTCCGACCGTTGGAATTCTTTGCCCTCTGAAGCTGCACGGGCTGCAAGCTTTCGACCCGAAGCTCCAGGGGACTCCTGAAGCTTACATAGAGTACGATGTTGCCGACCAGTTGACAAGCGCCCGGCTCGAAATAGCCGTGATGGACGGGGAGACGGTTGTGGACTGCATCCATCACAAGTCGGATCAGTTGAACGACTGGCATGATGTCTTGTTTTGGGACGGCAAATGGGGCGACGACCTGAGCGGTCAGCAGACACCCCATGCGGGAGAGTACGCCGATCCGGGAACCTATACCGTCGTTGCTCGCGTTTTCGAGAATGCACAGGCATCCGAGCCATTGTCAACACGGGAATACACGCTATATGTCGTGCGGGTGGGCATCACCGAAATCTCCTTTGCAGAGACTGCCACAGACAGATATTTTCCTCTTCAATACCATCTGACTACAGAGTCGGAGAAATTCAACGGCTACGCCAACTGCTGGCGCATCCCCGCCCCGTGCGGCGAGCAGGGCTACGAGCACCTGGGCGCCGGAGTCGTCTGGCGGCTTGGCGATAGTGCAGCGCCCGCCGACGATCTTCTCGACGATCCGGCCACGGGCGCCGCGCGAGAGGAAATTGAGACTTGGACGGAGATCTTCTTCCCGCAGCCTGATGACGATGGTTCTCCCGCGGGCGCGCCCGAGAATGACAGCTTCAACTATCCTGTCTGTTACAAAGCAGGATCGCGAGTTCGGATACTGGTCAAGACGGGAGAGAAAGCGTGGTCTCAAGTGGAGGATGATGAGCTGACAGGTGCAGCCGGTCAACTCGGCTACGGCGGCGCGAACCAGCCGCAGATCAATCTGTATGTGGAGTGCAGCGGTTCTGATATGGACCCGCAGACGCCAGGTGCCAATCTCGACATTCTGCCTGACGAGACTATTACCTTTGACAGCACCAATTTCCTTCCGTCAACCGTGGGAAAGGGAACCATCACGCTGGAGTTCTCGTGGAAGGCCGTGATTGATGACACGCTTGTGACCATCCCAGGCAGTTTCACCACAACCCACACGGTCTACCGGGTGCTCGGCAAGCCGCAGTCGCCCTGGATTGAGCCTGAGAGTCCCTGCTATGTTGACAATGCCGCGCCCTGGGTGGCCGCGATTGACTATGCCGTCTACTGGGCCGAGGGCGAGACCACTCTTACAGGCGTTGCTGATAAGATTACACAGACGGTGAATGAAGATTTGGGGTTGGAGTATGATGCGAATGGCGCCTGTAACTATAGTTACTACAGCGCGCAACAGCCGTTTCGCCTTGCGAACTTCCTGATGTACCTTACGGCAGCTCCCGTAACCAATAGGTTAGTCACTGGTCTGCCCGCAAGTGATGTCAATTGTTCCGATTGTGCAAGCGTTACTGCCGCATTCAGCAATGTCCTCGGATGTTCAGCAGCGCTAACGCAGATCACACAGACGCATCGCCTTAACAAGATAAAGCGTATTGGCGCGGCTGCATTCGCCGACGGTTTATTCAGTTACCACGCATTCGCAACTCAGGGTGAGCAAGGCGACGAGACGGTGTACGATGCCGCTCTTAGAGTGGGGCGGCCCGATCCGACGGTTTCAGACCCTCCCGGCGAGCTTCTCCCATCGGGTATGCCCTTCGACATCATCGACGCCGCAAGCTTCGCGACTGTCTCCTTCACACCTGCGCAAGGATCATCGGCCAACGGCACATGCACCATTGTTGCCGTCTATGAAGACAACACGCTCATAGACGATTTCACCGTCACGTGCACGGCTGTCGATCCGAACGGGCAAGCGACATTCGTATTGACCAGCGGCCGCAGCGGCGGCAATGAAGGCATCCTGTGTGCGGCTCAAGGAAGCACGCTCACCCTACATGCCCAGGTACAGCAACAGGCATTGGAAACAACCGCAACCGTACGTCTGGAGCAAGGTTCCAATCCCTTCGTTGTTGGCGATGCTTTCAGCTTCTCGACCAGCTTCGATTATTCCGAATACCGCGGTTCCCTGGCATCGCCGGATTGCCTGCATTGGGCGCCCGGGCGCTCTCGGGCGACCATCGGCGGCAAGTACGAATTCGATCTTGAGTAAACTAAGGAGGTGACCAATGAGTTTCTTTCGCTGCCTAATCGCACTGGCTGTGCTGGCGTCCACGGCATTTCCTGCGGCGTTGGTATTGGGCGAGCAGCCTTTCCTGCCTTCCAGAACCTCGCTCCAGAGCGATGCGTCTTGGAAGCGCCTTCTGGACATGTGGGAGGAATATCCTTGTCCGGTCAACATACCTGCGACAAACTCGTTGATGGCAAGGATGGCCGCTTCTCCGCTAACCCTTCTGCTCCCCTCTGGTTGGAACGGCGGCGAGGTCGATTCTATCGAATTGTATACGCTGGCGGAGCATCTAAGGGTGTTCAAGCTGACTTCCCTCGATGGTAAACAGGTGATCGTCGGCCTTGGCCTTTGGCCGGATTCCATAGCCGCAATTTCACGAGTTATCGATTTCTCATTCTATAAACTGGGAAATAGCACGCGGCCTAACACCTGGTGGGGCCATGACCGATGCTTTACGGTGAACAAAGCCTCTTTTGTTGCCAACTATTGTTCCTACGAAGGAGAGACGCTGCCGAATGTGCTGTTTTCATCAGTATGCAACAGCGAAGCAGTCTTACGTTCAGGGTATGATGCCAGTGGCAAGAATGTCGGTTTCCCTCCCGACTCCTTCCTCGTCGATCTCGCGAATAAGTTCAGTTCGCTTTTCCGCGACACGACAGAAGTGACGCTGCTTCGGCCGCCGGAGGGCGAGCTTACGCTGACCGTGGTCGAGAAGACCTCTGAGTCGATGACAGTCCAATGGCAGGCGGAAGGATCTTTGTCAGATCATTGGGTGCGGGTCGATTGCGTGAAGGGCGAGCTTGCAATAGACACGCCCGACGACCAGCCCGGCGACAGCAGACGCGTCATCCTTACGAACGCGCCCCATACAGGCACAACGATTACGCTGTATGCGATCAGCCCCGATGGTTCGCAATGGTATGCGAAATCCCTCCCGCCCGGCGACCCCAACGGCGATGGCAAGATCGACATTCTCGATATGATCTACATGCGAAACCGGATGGGACTTGACCCGTCGAATCCCGACAATGCCAATGCGGACGTCAACGCCGACGGCAAGATCAACGTGCTCGATTTCATGATGGTGCGCGACTGGATTGCGGAGAAGGACGTGAGGCTATATCCCTGAGGGAAGGGGTAGCCTTGGAATTGAGGGCGTGAGGCATGCAGGCGGCGCGGCCGCTTTCTGCCGCCTTCCTGCGGAGGCTCATGATGAGGGCGCAACGGGTTCCACGGGCTTACGCCACGTGGCTAAAGTCTATCGCCCTTCGGGCTTGACAGGAGTGTACTCTTGGAGGATGCGGGCGAGACGACCGCATATGCAGAGAAGAAGGGCGGGCACGGAGACCCGCCCCTACACGAACCGACCTCATTTTTTGTTGGAACTGCGGCTCGCTCGCCGGCAAAAGGTAGGAAAGATTCATGCGAAACCGCCCGGTCTGTCTCTATTCGGGCGGGCCGCAGGCCCGCATCGTCTTTGTAGGGGCGGGTCTCCGTGCCCGCCCATCTTTTCTCTGCATTCTCCCTCGATGCCGCAAGGTGCGCAATGTGGGGCTTAAGTCAATGCCATTGGCCCCTACCTCGCCCTTCGGACGTGATTGGAGGAGAATATTGATGGTGCGGGCGAGACGCCCGCGTTCCCAGGGCAGGCCGCCGCTACCGCTCTTGAGGTGCCAGGGAAGGTGCCAAGGCATCAGACTTCGAGCGAGCCACACAAAATAGGACCTATACGACTCATATGTCCCATGAAATTTCATGCCTCATGCCTCGGGCCTTATGTTCCTGATGCGGGCGGGACGCCCGCGACCCCAGGGCAGGCCCGCCGCTACCGGTATTAGCGCAGTCCATTCCCGTCCGTGCCTGTCCGTGTTCGTCCGTGTTTGTCCGTGCCTGTTCTGCTGATGCGGGCTGCGCCGCCCGCCTCATGCCAGCCGCAATTTTCGCTTGAAACGCATGCACCGCCCGATTACCATGATGCTATCTCAGGGTACCGCCATTTGGGCGGTCCTGCGGCTTGGTTTCTTGTAAAGGATGGCACCTATGGCTCAGGCGTTTCCAACAACCACAATCGGCGGCCTCGAAATCTCGAGGCTCATCATCGGCAGCAACACGTTCTTAGGATACTCGCATTTCAGCAAGGCACGCGACAAGTGGCTGCGCGAATATTTCACCGACGACCGAATCGTCGAGGTGATGTCATATTGCGCCGAGCAGGGGCTGAACGCTTTCCTTTCCGGCTACTTCGACCGCGTCAGGACGATCCTCGACCGCGTCGAGAAGGCGACCGGCGTGCACATCAACTGGTTCGCAACGCCGGGCGGCCTGCCGACGCGCTGGGACACGTGGAAGGAAGACATCAAGAAGTGCGCCGACGCCGGCGCCGAGTTCGTGCTCCCGCACCAATGCTACAGCGACAACGCCTGCCACCGCGACGAGGGCACCATCGTGGGCTTCGACGAGATGTTTCCCTACATTCGCGAGCTTGGCATGCGGCCCGGAGTATCGTCGCACACGCCCGAGACCCTCATCACGTGCGACAAGGCGGGCTATGGGGCGGAGGCATACATCCAGCCGCTTAATCCCATCGGGTTCCTGTGCCCGGTGGAAACCGACTGGATGGAGAACATGTTCCAACAGATAAGCACGCCGTTCATCTGCATCAAGCCGCTGGGGGCCGGCCGCGTGCTGCCGGTTACCGGCCTGCGCTACGTTTACAGCGCCATCAAACCTGTCGATACCGTCTGCATCGGCATGATGAGCGTGCTGGAGGCCCAGGAAGATATCAAGCTGGCGCGGGCTATCCTCGAGGGCCAGCGGGCAGTGCCCGAACTGCAGGTCACCCGCAGCAAGGCTTATCTCAAGAAGCAGACTTGACAGCGCCGGCTTTGCCGGCAGGGCAGGTGAACAGGTGACAGGGGGGAGCGGCCTCGCCCGTGCCGAATCGCGGATGTCACAGAGACGGGCGGGCGGGATGCCCGCGATCCCAAGGCAATTGCGCGCGGCAACACACACGATGGTAGGGGTGGGTTTCAAACCCGCCCTCCGCATTCAGTTGTTGTATTGAACAGAGGGCGAATGGCGTGAAGTTAAGCGCGTTGTATGCGGAAAAAAGGTCGCCAGAAGAAGGGCGGGCACGGAGACCCGCCCCTACAAAAACAGGTGAAGTTTCTGGTAACGTGACAGTTCAATAGTTGACGCTCCCGGTAGTAAAGATGCTGGCGGGATGCCCGCGATCCCAAGGCAATTGCGCGCGGCAACACACACGATGGTAGGGGTGGGTTTCAAACCCGCCCTCCGCATTCAGTTGTTGTATTGAACAGAGGGCGAATGGCGTGAAGTTAAGCGCGTTGTATGCGGAAAAAAGGTCGCCAGAAGAAGGGCGGGCACGGAGACCCGCCCCTACAAAAACAGGTGAAGTTTCTGGTAACGTGACAGTTCAATAGTTGACGCTCCCGGTAGTAAAGATGCTGGCGGGATGCCCGCGATCCCAGGCCGTTGCGGCGCGGACAACACAAATGACGGTAGGGGCGGGTTTCAAACCCGCCCGCCGCATACAGTTGGTGTATTGAACAGAGGGCGGGTTTGAAACCCGCCCCTACCTTATGCAAAATGTGATCGGAATCGACGAAGCGGGCTACTCGCCGCTGCTGGGACCGCTGGTGGTGAGCGCCGCTCATTTCGAGGCAGCAGCGCTTCCGGCAGATTGGTGGGAGTTGCTCGGAATCCCCCGGGCCGGCGCCCATAACGCTACCGGTCGGGTAGGGGCGGGACCCTGTTGCCCGCCCGTGCCGGCATCCTCGATTTTCCCTTCCTATCTGCCCGCCGTGGATGATTCCAAGCAGCTATACTCGCAGGCAACCGGCCCGGCCCGCCTCGAGCTGGCCGTGCTCGCCTTCCTCAGCACCGCAGGCTGCCGGCCGGCGGACCTCCGCGAACTGCTTGCCGCCGTGGGGGCGGCTGCAGATCTCTCCGCCTACCCCTGGTATCGCGGGGCGAATCCACGCCTGCCTGTTGCCGCCGATCCGGCCGACATCGCCCGCTCGGCCGATGCCCTCCACGCCGCCTTTGAAAGCGCCAGGATTCGCTTCGCCGGTTTCCGCTCCGCTCCACTGCTGGCGGGCGAGTATAACGAAGCCGTCGACCGAACCGGCAACAAGAGCACCGTGCTGTTCCAGGCAAACGCCCGCCTGATCGACGCTGTCCTCGGTTCGAGTGGAGATGCCGCGGGTTCAGCCGCCGATGCCATTGTGCTGGCCGACAAGCACGGCGGTCGGAAATTCTACGGCGACCTTCTGGCCCAGCATTACTTCGGCGCGCGAATCGTAACCGGCAGCGAAAAGCAGGAGCATTCCGCATACGCTCTGACGCACGGCGGCCGGCGGATTCAGATCAGCTTCCACCTCGGGGGCGACGCCATCCACCTGCCGATCGCGCTCGCGTCGATGTGCAGCAAGTACATCCGCGAGCTGTTCATGGGCGCGTTCAACGAGTATTGGGGAGCCGTCGCGACCGGCATCCCACGCACCTCCGGCTATCGCCTCGACGGCCGCCGCTTTATCGAAAGCATTCAGCACCTGCCTCAGTTTGAGCGCAACCAGCGGAAACTCGTGCGGACGCGCTGACGCGGGATAGAATGATGGTTCACGCGAAGACGCGGAGGCGCGGAGAAGAAAAGACACGCACGGCCACGGACAAACACAGACGCGCAGGCCCGCGCGCGTATAATGTCGGTCTTGGAATTGCGACCGCAGTCCATAGACCAAGGAGATAATACAGATGCAGTGTGCGTGGAAGCCGAACTGGAGCGAAACAAGGCAACATCTGCTCGATTGGTGGCACCGCCGCGGGCTTGTGATCGGGGCGTGGGGCGGAGTTCGATCCGATTCGCGCCAGGAGGACGCCGAAGACCCCGGCCCGGCGGCGACTATCGAGGAGGCCTATACCGATGCTGCCGCGCGCGCCCGCCGCAACCATTACCACCTGTCGCGGATGGTGTTTCCGGCCGACACGCTGCCCGTCTCCGGCACGGATATCGGCCCGGGTTCGCTGGCGCTGTTTGTCGGCTCCGAGCCTGGTTTCTCGCCCGATACTGTATGGTTTAAGCCCACGATGAAAGACGCAGCCGACCCCGAGAAGCTTCCGCCCCTGCGATTCGACACTGAAAACCGCTGGTGGAAGATCACCGAGGCAACGCTGCGGGCGTGCGCCGAGCTTGGCCGCGGCAAGTATCTCGTCGGCTGCCCCGACCTCGTCGAGAATGTCGACATTATCGCAGCACTTCGCGACCCGCAGGCACTCCTGATGGACATGATCGAGCGACCCGACTGGGTGAGCGGGAAGGTGCTCGAGATCAACCAGGTTTTCTTCGAGGCCTACGACCGCATCTACGACATTATCAAGCTCGACGACGGCAGCAGCACGTTCGGCGCGTTCACGCTGTGGGGGCCGGGCAAAACGGCGAAGGTGCAGTGCGATGCGTCGGCGATGTTCTCACCCGCGATGTTCGAGCGATTCGTGCTGCCGGCGCTCACCGAGCAGTGCGACTGGCTGGACAACTCGATGTTCCACCTCGACGGCCACCAGTGCATTGAGCACCTCGACCTGCTGCTGAGCATCGATTCGCTCGATGCGATAGAATGGACGCCCGACCCGCAGGTCCCGGGCGGCGGCAGCCCGCAGTGGTATCCGATGTATCGCAAGATTCTCGACGCCGGAAAATCGGTGCAGGCCATCGGTGTGAACCGCGACCAGGCGATCCCGCTGCTCGATGCCGTGGGCGGCAAGGGGATGTATCTGCAGATGAACCCGATGAGCGCGGCGGAATTCGAGGAACTCGCGAAGCAGGCCGAGCCGTACCGGTAAACCATCGAGGGACGCGGCGAGGGTTTAGCCGGCAACGCCCGCGATCCCGGCAGACCGTGTCCATTCCTGTCCGTATTCGTCCGTGTCCGTGGGCGTCCGTGTCAGTCCGTGTCTTTTCTTTCCTTCTCCGCGTGGGCATGCCTGCCTTGCAGCGGCAGCCGCGAATGGAGCCGTCGGCCGGCCGCTCACATGATTTCAAACATCGCTATCACAGCCAGCGTGTTGTGTAACACGTGGAATATAGTACAGGCGACGAGCGAGCGGGTTCTTTCGAAAAGCAGAGACAGCGCCGCGCCCAGCACTATGTAGGGCAGCAGGCCGGTTATGCTGAAATGGATGAGGGAAAACAGGAGGCCATTGAGGAAAACGGCCGTTGCGACGGGCATCCGCCGGCGCATGGCCGGATACAGGAACCCCCTGAACAACACCTCCTCGGTCAGCGGCCCGACCAGCGTGACCAGCAGCACTATGGCGACTACGAACCATTTGTCGGAGGCTTCCTGCAATATCGAAACGATCGGATGCTGGGGCGACAGGTTCAGCCTTGAAGCCACAATGGCTGAAACAGCAGCCGTCGTGAAGAAGACCGGCAGCGTGGCGAGGTAAACTCCCACTCCGTGAGCTATGTTCAGGACGAGCCTGCGCGCCGTGAAACCCATCTGCCTCAGCGATCCGCCCCGCCGCCGGACGAACATCACCGGCAGAATCAGCATGCCGGCGTGGACCAGGAAGCCGTTGATGATCACAAGCTCCGGGCTGGTCTCGTCCAGCGACAGCACCAGCATCATGACCACCAGGACCACCTGGCTGCCCAGGAATGCGGCGGCCGAAGCCTTGGCAACGTCCCACAGCGACCAGGGCGACTGCGGGCGGCCGTCGGGCGTCATACCGGCCGAGCCGGGGCGCGAGTCGGGTAATAGATCAATGCCTGCGGCTGGCGCGAACAGGTAGACCAAGAGAGCCGAGCAGCCGACGAAAAATAACATCAGCTCGACCGCGATCAGCCGCCCCAGCAGCAGTATTTCCGGCAGGTTGAATGGCGTCTGCTGCCCGGGCTGCAGCTCGCTCGCAATC
>Ga0210003_1004471_pt1 | contig 11060 bp, 10 predicted proteins | sample LantaG_FD_182804 | JGI IMG/M metagenome (GOLD analysis project Ga0210003, IMG submission 182804) | Deep subsurface microbial communities from Baltic Sea to uncover new lineages of life (NeLLi) - Landsort_02402 metaG (SPAdes) (version 2) | ecosystem: Environmental > Aquatic > Marine > Oceanic >...
TTAATTAACTATTCTATTTCTAATGTATTGTTATTAAGATTTACTCTCTTTAAAATTGCCGCATAGATTCTGCCAGCTCCTGCTTCCAGAGTAGAATCAACATTTTGGTTCTCTTCACTTCCGGCATCTTCAATACCACTACTTTCAGGTTCATCTTCTTTTCCTATCTCCTCTTCAGTTTCTTCTGGTTCCTGGGATTCCTTGCCTTCAGTCTCCTGCAAAGTTGTCTCTTCCTCTTTTAATCCCTCTTCTGAAATTTCTTCTGGCTTTACAATTTCGATACAACTACTAAGAAGAAAGACAGTACAAAAAAGAATCGTAGTTATAACTGATATTAGAACTTGAAAGCGAATATTACTCTTTCTACTCTTTCCCACTTTATTTTCTTCTTTCTATTGTCATTTTCCAAAACTAACTAATTAGTTTCTGCTGAATAATCCAGTTAGCCATAATTATGCAGTATATTTATTAAATTGTAAACTGCGAATTGCTTTACTTAAAAAGTATCTGAAACGGTATCGTTGCCTAAAAAAGTATCTGAGAATTATTTAAAAAAATAAGATAGTTTCCCTATATTTAAAGAGAGAATCTTCATTTTTTAAATATAAGGGGTGGAAAGGATGCTGGCAATGAAGCACAGAAGAGCAGTAACTTTCGAAGTTCAAGATAGATATATAAAAGCTACTAAAAAAGCCATTTTAACCCTACTATGGGCTCCCTACCCTCCTTTTTCCAAAACTAATTACTTGCAAAAGTTATTGAAGTTATTTGAAACTCAGCAGCCTATAATTTATAATAATATTTTACATCATATAAAAGAAGGTCTTATTTTTAGCTTATTAGTAAAAGTTTACAAAAGGAGCAAGATGAAAAATAAAAATATATTATTTTGGATTTTCGCATCTCTTAAAAACATTTCGCTTGGAGTTATAATATTTCTATTATTTAGCGCATTTGGAAAAATCAGCAATACCCGAATCATTGGACTCGATACCCTGATATTACTGAGCGTTTTATTTCCTCTTATGACATTGATCGTTGAATATATTTTCTTTGCCAAGATAAAGAATAGGGGCTAAAATAAAAACAATTAATGTTGTTTATAGGCTTTTTTAGACAAGGAAATTTATAAATAAACTTAAAACCCAGCTTTAACACTTTAATTCTAAAATTCATATATCTTAAGATAATCAAGTATCTTTTTTCCTTCTATGAAAAATTGGTGGCTCATCGGGAAAATTAATCCTTAAAAAATATTGAAAAGTTTATTTATTCATATAATAATACTGAAGTCAAATAATTAGTAATGTAAAATAGTAGAAATGGTAAAAGGAAATGAATGATTTTAATTTGAAAATTGGGATGGCGAAAAAAACTCAGACAAGGGTTACAACAAAAAATACTGCTAAGGAATATGGCAGTAGCAGTGTAGAGGTATTTGGGACCCCGGCTATGGTTGCTCTTATGGAAGAAGCAGCTATTAAAGCAGTTGATAAATATTTACCAGAAGGCTTTGCAACTGTAGGAGTCCATCTGGACATAAAGCACATTGCTGCTACTCCAATTGGTATGAATGTAACGGCGAGCGCTAAGCTTGCCGGCATTGATGGAAAGAGACTCTTTTTTGATGTGGAGGCCTCTGATGAAAAGGAAAAAATAGGGTCAGGTACACATCAGAGGTATATAATTGAACTTGATAAATTTTTAGAAAAAGCTGAAGAAAAAAAATAAACACTATTTAAATTTTTACTTGTATTTTTATCCATAATCCCATATAGTATCATTTGGATGCAGAGCAGAATTGAATATTTGTTACCTTTAAAATAGTCCAGAGAGGCTAAAAAGGCAAATGAAAAAAGTGATTTTTAAATATTTATATAATAAGAATTTAAAACCTTCTTACTTTTATTGTAAGAAGGTTTTTTTATATGGTGAGAAGTTATGATGGAAAAAGCATTTATCTTAAACGAAGACGACATTGACAGAGTTCTCAGAAGGATCTCTCATGAAATACTTGAGAAAAACAAAGGTTCAGAGAACCTTGTTTTTGTAGGCCTCCACAAGAGGGGAGTGTATCTGGCAAATAGGATTGTTAAAAATATAGAATCATTTGAGGGTGTGAAAATAAAAGCAGGAAAACTTGATATTTCATTTTACAGAGATGATATTGGACACAATATTAAGCCTGATATTCAGATTACTGATATACCATTTGATATAAAGGATAAGAATGTAATACTTGTGGACGATGTTTTATTTACAGGGAGGACCGTAAGGGCGGCCCTGGATGCAATTATAGATTTTGGCAGGCCAAGGAGCATTCAGCTTGTTGTTTTGGTTGACAGAGGACACAGAGAGCTTCCAATAAGGGCAGATTATGTAGGAAAAAATTTACCGACAGCGCTTGATGAGTTTGTAGGTGTCAAGTTAAAAGAGGTGGACGGGATAGATAGTGTTGTGGTGTTAGAAAAGAAAAGGAAAAGAAATGCTGAGTAAAAAAAGTATTATTGACATAGACAGCCTTACCGTGGAAGAAGTAAATCAGATTTTAGAGAGGACGGACTCTTTTTTGGAAGTATCAAAAAGAGATGTAAAAAAAGTACCGGCTCTTCGCGGCAAAACTATAGTAAATTTATTTTTTGAGCCAAGCACAAGGACAAAAGCATCATTTGAAATTGCTGCCAAAAGGCTAAGCGCAGATATAATTAATTTTTCAGCTTCCACAAGCAGCCTTAAAAAAGGCGAATCTATATTTGACACTTTAAAGACAATACTTGCGATGAGTGTAGATTTAATTATTGTAAGGCACAACTGCAGCGGGACAGTAAAGTTAATTTCAGAAATTGCAGATATTCCTGTAATAAACGCAGGTGACGGCAAGTACCAGCACCCAACTCAGGCACTGCTTGATTTATATACAATAAAGAAGAGATTTAATAATTTTAAGGGCTTAAAGGCAGCAGTTGTTGGAGACATTATTAACAGCAGGGTTGCAAGATCAGATATAGAGTTGTTTAAAAAGATGGGAATAGACATAACCGTAGTGGCTCCTTCAATGCTGCTTCCTGATAATATGGATTATTACGCTGCAGAAGTTAAAAATTGCATAGATGATGTGATTGAGGATGCAGACATCATATATATGCTAAGGATGCAGTTTGAAAGGCAGGATAGAAAAATTTACCCATCTGTAAAGGAATATAATAAATTTTTGAGCCTGAATGCAGGCAGGCTTAAAAAAATGAAACAGGGCTCTATAGTAATGCACCCCGGTCCTGTGAACAGGGGAATCGAGATAAGTGAAGAAGTTATGAACGCAAGCGGGGAACTAGCGGGAAAACTGGAAATAGAAAATCAGGTCACTAATGGGGTTGCTGTAAGAATGGCTTTACTTTATTTAATATTAAGTTAAAAAATAAGTTATGGATAAAAATTTAATTGGAAGTAAAAATATCTTAATAAAATCAGGCAAGATAATAGATCCTTTTAAATGTGAAGAATATTTTTCTGACATTTACATAAAGGATGGACTGGTTGCTGACATAGGGAAAGAAGTTAAAACTGAAAAAAAAGATCTGGCTGTAATTGATGCTTCAGGATGTTTGGTGTGCCCCGGCTTTGTAGATATGCATGTGCACTTGAGAGATCCCGGAGACGAAGACGAAGAAACTATTGAGAGCGGAGCAGCTGCTGCGCTAAAAGGCGGTATAACTTCAGTTGCATGCATGCCAAACACAAAACCTGTTATTGATAGCGAGCATCTGATCAAATATATATTAGAAAAATCAAAAGAAATTGATTTTAAAATTTTTCCTGTTGCATCAATGACCAAAGGGATAGAAGGAAAAAAAATATGTGAGTTTGGAATACTTGCCGGGACAGGCGCTGCAGCTTTTTCAGATGATGGCAGATGTGTTGCAGATTCAAAGCTTATGTATGAAATAATGAAGTATTCAAATCAATTTGGACTGCCCCTGATTCTTCATGAAGAAGACTATAATTTTTCTAACTACGGACTTATAAACGAAGGTTATTATTCCACAATGCTTGGACTTGACGGCATCTCTTCCTTAAGCGAGGAGGCAATTGTTGCAAGAGATATAATGCTTGCAAAAAGGACAAAAGCTAAAATACATATTACGCATGTTAGCACAAGGGGTTCAGTAGAAATGATAAGAAAGGCAAAAGAAGATGGCGTAAATATTACATGCGACGTAACCCCGCACCATTTGTTTTTTAACGACAGTTGCCTTAAAACCTTTAATACTAACTTTAAGGTCAAGCCTCCCATAAGAAGCGAGGAGGACAGGAAGGCTATAATAGAGGGAATAAGAGAAGGTGTAATTGATGCTGTTGCAAGCGACCATGCCCCGCACCTTGATATTGAAAAAAATACTACATTTAAAGAAGCTTCATTTGGAACCATTGGACTGGAGACGTTGTTTAGCGCCGGCTTTACCAGGTTGTGCAGGGAAGAAAAAATAAGTCTTCCTAAATTTATTAGTCTCATTACCAGCTCACCTGCAAAGATATTGGGTATTGATGCTGGGAAAATAGAGGCAGGGAAAACTGCAGATATTGCAGTTATTGATGCTGAGGCTGCAGGAGAAGTTAAGATAGACGGCTTTGCCTCAAAAAGTAAAAATAGCGCCTTTACAGGACAGAAGCTGTGGGGGAAAGTGGCTTACACTATAAGTAATGGCAAGTTGGTTTATATAAATAATACATACAAGAAAGGTTGTAATTTTGAAAGCAATTTTAATGTTAGAAGATAGAAAGTTATTTAGAGGTATAAGTATAGGGTGTAGCGGTGAAACAATTGGTGAAGTGGTATTTAATACTTCTATGATTGGTTATCAGGAAATATTAACCGATCCTTCCTATTGTGAGCAAATAGTTACAATGACCTATCCCCAGATTGGAAACTATGGTGTAAACAGCGTAGATGTAGAATCTGACAAAATTCAAGTCAAAGGCCTAATTGTAAAAGAATGCTTTGACTACTACAGTAACTGGAGGGCAGAAGGCAGCCTTGAGGATTATCTTAAGAATTATAGTATTGTAGGCTTGGCTGGGATAGACACAAGACAATTAACCAGGCATATCAGGCTAGAGGGTGCAATGAAAGGGATTATTTCAACTGAAACTGATAATGAAAATGAGTTGAAAAAAAAGATAAACAGCTATCCATCGATTGTTAAAAGGGACCTGGTAAAACATGTTACTTGCAGCAAGCCGTATGTTTATAATCCTGAAAAGAATGATTACAAATATATTGTTGTAGCACTGGATTTTGGGATAAAAATGGGTATCCTGAAATGTCTGGATTGGGAGGGTTTTAGAATAATTGTTGTGCCGGCATTTACAAAACCTGAAGAAATTTTAAAATATAATCCTGATGGTATTTTCCTTTCCAATGGGCCCGGTGATCCTACAGCTGTAAGCTACGGGGTTACAACTATTAAGGAACTAATTGGTAAAAAACCTGTATTTGGAATTTGCCTTGGCCATCAGTTGTTAGCTCTTGCTCTGGGAGCAAAGACTTATAAACTAAAATTTGGCCATCATGGAGGCAATCATCCAGTTAAAAATTTAGAAACAGGAAAGGTTGAAATAGTATCACAAAATCATGGATTTGCGATTGACAAAGAATCGTTAAAAGATAGCAAGGGTACCAGTTGTAAGATAACACATTTGAATTTAAATGATAATACGATTGAAGGATTAGAATATAAGGATATAAATGCATATACCGTACAATATCATCCAGAAGGGAAACCTGGTCCGCACGATTCAAGATATATTTTTAGCAAATTTACTGAGTTGATTAAGAATTTTAATAATTAAAAATTAGAAAGAGTTATTTATGCCTAAAAGAAAAGATTTAAAGAAAATTTTGCTTATAGGTTCAGGACCAATAGTTATTGGGCAGGCCTGTGAGTTTGATTATTCAGGAACCCAGGCTTGCAAGGTTTTAAAACAGGAAGGTTACAAGGTGGTGCTTGTAAACAGCAATCCTGCTACGATTATGACAGATCCTGAATTTGCAGATAGAACTTATATTGAACCACTGACAACTGAGTTTGTAGAAAAAATAATTAAAAAGGAGATGCCCGATGCGCTACTCCCGATGCTGGGAGGACAAACAGGATTGAATATGGCAGCAGCTCTGTCAAATGAAAAAGTACTGGACAAATATGGGGTGGAATTAATAGGGGTTAATATTGATGTTATTAACAAGGCTGAGGACAGGGAACAATTTAAGAAGGCAATGAACAACATCGGCCTTTATGTTCCTCCGAGCGGGTATGCACACAGCTTAAAGGAAGCAATATCAATTAGTGAAGAATTAAAATTTCCACTTGTGGTTAGGCCAAGCTTTACTTTAGGCGGCCTTGGTGGAGGGGTTGCTTTTAACAGAGAAGAATTTATAGAGATAGTTACAAGCGGCCTTGATTTTTCACCAAAATCTGAAGTTTTGGTAGAGAAGTCAGTTGCGGGTTGGAAAGAGATTGAGTTGGAAATGATGAGAGACAAAAATGATAATGTGGTCATAGTATGCTCCATTGAGAATTTTGATCCAATGGGGGTACATACCGGAGATAGTATTTGTGTGGCCCCGGCTCAAACTCTCACATATAAAGAATATCAGAATATAAGGGATGCAGGTATTAAAATAATAAGGGAAATAGGAGTTGAAACCGGTGGCTCCAACATACAATTTGCAGTTAACCCGGAAAATGGAAATGTAGCTGTAATTGAAATGAATCCAAGGGTTTCAAGAAGCAGCGCGCTGGCATCAAAAGCAACAGGTTTTCCTATTGCTAAAATTGCGACAAAATTAGCTGTAGGATATACGCTGGATGAGATTCCAAATGATATCACAAAGAAGACGCCTGCATGTTTTGAGCCGTCTATTGATTACGTGGTTGTAAAGTTTCCGAGATGGGCATTTGAGAAGTTTCCCGGTACTGACAGGAGTCTTACCACAAGGATGAAATCTGTAGGTGAGACTATGGCAATTGGCAGAACTTTTAAGGAAGCTCTGCAAAAATCAATCAGATCCCTGGAAATAAACAGGTACGGACTTGGTTCAGATGGCAAGGATGACGTAAGAGAGGATCTTCTTAATGATAAGCTGTCTATTCCAAACCAGGACAGGGTTTTTTATATAAAGTTTGCTTTTGAGCTTGGGAAAAGTGTTGAAGATATTTATAGTTATACAAAAATAGATCCATGGTTTTTAAATAACATAAAACAGCTGGTGGAATTTGAAAAAGAATTTAAAAAATATACTTTAAAAAATATTACCATGGAAAAGTTATACGAAGCAAAAAAGTTAGGATATTCTGATGTCCAGATCTCCTATCTGTGCGGATGCAGTGAAGAAAGTATTAAAAATCTCAGGAAAAAGTTTAATATTGGTGTAACTTTTAAAACAGTGGATACATGCGCCGCAGAATTTGAAGCATATACCCCTTATTATTATTCTACTTATGAATCCGAAGATGAAGTAAAGCAATCGGATAAGAAAAGGATAATCATACTTGGAAGCGGGCCAAACAGAATTGGTCAGGGAATAGAATTTGACTACTGCTGCGTTCATGCTTCTTTTGCACTTCATGACGATGGTTTTGAGACTATTATGGTAAACTGCAATCCTGAAACAGTGAGCACAGATTACGATACTTCTGACAGGCTTTATTTTGAGCCGCTGACTTTTGAAGATGTCATGAACATAGTAGAAGCTGAAAAACCTCATGGTGTAATAGTTCAATTTGGCGGTCAGACTCCATTAAAGCTTGCGATCAAACTGCAAAATGAAGGTGTAAAAATTTTAGGGACCTCGCCTGACAATATTGATCTGGCAGAGGACAGGAAAAGGTTTGGAGCAATGCTTGCAAAACTTGGGATTCCGCAGCCAGAAAATGGAACTGCAATGAATGCGGAGGAAGCAAAAAAAATAGCAGCGAGAATAGGATACCCTGTGCTTGTGAGGCCTTCTTATGTGCTTGGCGGGAGAGCCATGAATATTGTTTATACAGAAGAAAACCTTATAAATTATGTTAAAGATGCAGCCATTGTATCCCACGATCGCCCGATTTTAATTGATAAATTTTTGGAGAGTGCCATAGAAGTGGATGTGGATGCGATATATGACGGAGACGAGCTTTTTATTGGCGGGATAATGGAGCATATTGAAGAAGCAGGGATCCATTCCGGAGACAGCGCCTGCGTAATCCCTCCGTTTACACTTGGCAAGGAAGAGATAAATACTATTAAGGAGCATACCTATAAAATAGCAAGAGGACTTAATGTAATAGGGCTCATGAATATACAATATGCAGTAAAAAATTCTACAGTTTATGTTTTGGAAGCAAATCCAAGAGCTTCCAGAACAGTACCTTTTATCAGCAAGTCAATTAACCTGCCGCTTGCAAAAATAGCAGCAAGGGTTATGGCAGGGAAGAGGCTAAAGGATATGGATTTTAAAAGAATAGATTCTACAGCTCTTGGCCATTTTAGTATCAAGGAGGCAGTTATGCCGTTTAACAGATTCCCGGGCGTTGACACAATACTGGGACCGGAAATGAAGTCAACAGGCGAAGTGATGGGAATAGACAGCAGCTTTGGGATTGCTTTTGCAAAAACTCAAATTGCAACAAATCAATTTTTCCCGACTTCCGGGACTGTCTTTATCAGTGTAAACGACAAGGACAAAAAAACAATAGTGGACACAGCAAAAAAACTTGCAGGTATGCATTTTAAAATAATTTCCACCAAAGGCACTTATGAAGTACTGGAAAAAAATGGGATAAAATGTGATTTAGTTTTAAAGATAAGAGAAGGCAGGCCCAATGTATTGGACATGATAAAGAATGGCGAGATTGATCTTATTATAAATACGCCGGAAGGAAGAAGTGCCAGAAGTGATGGCTACTATCTCAGGACAGCTGCGGTACTCCATAACGTTCCATCCATCACTACAATAACAGGGGCTGCAGCTGCTGTTCAGGGAATTGCTGAGCTGAGGTCTAACCCTGAAGTTAATGTTAAACCTATCCAGGAGTACAGATGAAGCTGCTGAATGGTGAAATAATATCAAATGAAAAATGTGGAAAAGGCCTGTATAAGATAGAAGTTTTTTCGCCGTACATCTGCAGAAATGCAAATGCCGGGCAATTTGTCCATGTAAAATGTTCCCCGGACGGCATACTTGACCCTTTGCTCAGGAGACCTTTCAGTATTTATAATGTAGAAAAGGAATATAACGTGTTTTCTATATTATATTTGGAAAAAGGCAAGGGGACTAAATTCTTATCAGGACTAAAAAAAGGCAGTAATTTAAATTTTGCCGGCCCGCTGGGAAATGCTGCAGCCACTGACGACAAAAGTAAAAAATTTTTACTTGTAGGCGGAGGGGTTGGAATTGCTCCACTTTACTTTTTAGCAAGAACTCTGGCGCAAAAAGGGAAAAATATTTTTTTTGCAGCAGGGTTTAAGGATAATAATTTTATCGGGTGGAGCAGTGATTTAATCAGGTTAAGGATAAACTACAGGGTATTTACGGAAGATGGATCATGGGGTGACAGGGGCCTGGCTACAGATTTTGTAAAAGAAAATATTAAAAAATATAAAGGCTATAAAATTTATTGCTGCGGGTCAAAAGATATGCTGATATCCATGCAGGACATATTAGCCGGAAAGAAAATATCCGTGACAGCGCTGCTGGAAGAAAGGATGGCCTGTGGAGTTGGAGTTTGCAAGGGGTGTGCGGTAAAAATCAAAGACGGAAATGGAAGTTTTGTATATAAAACTGTATGTAAGGACGGACCTGCATTTGATTTAATGGAGGTAATATTTGACTGAAGGAAGCGGTATCAATTTATCTGTGAACCTTGGCAGGATAAAACTTAAAAACCCTGTTGTGACATGCTCTGGAACCTTTTCCAGCGGTTTGGAGTATTCCGAGTTTTACGATGTAGGCATTTTAGGGGCTGTCACAACAAAAAGCTTTTCCCTTGGAAGCAGAGCCGGCAACCCTCCTCCAAGGATATGGGAAACTGCATGTGGAATGTTAAATTCCATTGGGCTGCAAAATGAAGGTATAGATTTCTTTATAAAAAATCATCTTCCTGAAATAAAATCTCTCGGGGCTGGAATTATTTTAAGCATATTTGGAGATAATCTTGGAGAATTTAAAAAAATAGCACGAAAAGTAAAAAAAATTGAATCCAGCCTGCTTGCAGTTGAACTTAATCTTTCATGCCCTAATGTGAAGGAAGGGGGAATTGCTTTTTCTTCAATGCCTGCGGAAGTGGAAAAGATTACTGAGGCAGTATGTAAAATTTTAGAAATTCCTCTGATAGTAAAATTAAGTCCAAATTCCGACTCTATCATAGAATCTGCAGCCAGAGCCAAATGCGGTGGGGCAGAGGCAGTATCTATTATAAATTCTATAGTTGGAACAGCTATAGATATAGACACATTTAAGCCAAGGCTTGGAAATATTACAGGAGGGATGTCAGGGCCCGCAATAAAGCCAATAGCACTGGCAAAAGTGTATTTTTTGGCAAAGGCTAATATTCTTCCCATAATTGGAATGGGAGGTATTTGTGATTGGAGTGATGCTGTGGAATTCCTTGTTGCCGGAGCTAGCGCCATAGGGGTAGGAACTGCAAACTTTGTTGATTATGAAGCTGGCAAAAAGATAATTGATGGAATAAGAAATTACTTAAACAAAAAAGGTATTAATGATATTAACAAAATTATAGGAAAGGCAATTTGTTGAACTCATCTAAGTTTTGCATGGGAAAAATAGAATTAAAAAGGAAGAAACTTGATGCCTCGGACAGGTTGATTATAAGCATTGATGTTAGCAGCAAAAGTGAAGTTATAAGGATGTGCAGGGAAATTGACAACAAGGTAAAGACTTTAAAATTAGGATTGGAATTAATTTACAGCACAGGGCTTGATATTATAAGCACTGTCAGAAGCTTTGGGTACAAAGTACTGCTGGATGCAAAGCTGCATGATATACCAAATACAGTTTGCAAGGC
>Ga0210003_1004472_pt1 | contig 11059 bp, 29 predicted proteins | sample LantaG_FD_182804 | JGI IMG/M metagenome (GOLD analysis project Ga0210003, IMG submission 182804) | Deep subsurface microbial communities from Baltic Sea to uncover new lineages of life (NeLLi) - Landsort_02402 metaG (SPAdes) (version 2) | ecosystem: Environmental > Aquatic > Marine > Oceanic >...
ATCATCACTCTTTATAATAGATTCAATTTCTTTTTTAAAATATTCCTTAATTTCTTTGACTTCCATCTCTCCCTCCTATTGAGATTTATTTTTATCCATTTTACGCCATTGTATTCTTTGTTTTTTTCTTGCTTTTTTTAATGCAGCTTCTTCAACTTTGTCTATTTCATTTTCTATATCAAAGAGTGACACTTTTTTCTTAAGTTGAATATCAATAAAATTTTCAATAGCTTTTTGCAAAGCTCTCACCTCCCCTCTAATTGATACTTTTTATAATTGCAGGTCTTGACCATTTTCTTATAAATGATTTATCTTCTTTGGATATCTGATTATCTTTTTCATCTCTATATTTTTGGACAAATGGTAAAGCACCACAATTATAAACAAACCTTAATCTTTCTTCCCCTGCTTGTATTGGTTCATTAAACCCCGCCAAGACATAACATCTTATTTTATTTCTATTGAAGCCAGCCATTTTAAGTTTTTCCATTACCCTGATAAACTCTTTTTTATTATCCCAGCTATCAAAAGCCAACCATAATTCTTTGATAGAAAGCGATCTTAATTCATCAATATGCCAATCCTTAATGAGTCTTTTATCTAACCCACCTACAAACCTTATACCTTTTTGAGTTTTTAACATATCAAATACCTTTCTTAAATGCTCTTTGCTTGCTAATAGAATATTGTTATCTTGAATAATATTGCCTGGCTCTATATTAATTTCCTGAAACTTGCCTTCTTTTTTGTCTACTAAGCAAAAGGGACATTTAAAATTGCAGCCTCTTGTGGTTATAGTAATTCCCTTCTTAACATACATACCAGGAGTAAATTGAGGATCATATTCCCCATTAGCAAAAGCAGGACCGCCAACTAATACTTTGGGATAATACAATTCGTAGTTCCTTTTTAGCCTCAATGCCTTTTCTATATCCCAACTGAATATGGTTGAGATATGAACTTCATCAATATTTTTAGGTAAAAATAAAGAAGGGAATCCGATCGTGGCATATTCGTCAATCGGTGTTTGGCTTGTTTTATTAACAAAGACTCTTAATATTTTCATTTATCGTCCCTCTATCTTATCTATCGCTTCGCTCAAATCTTCTAAACACTTCACCAATATATAATGTCCACCCTTCGCCCATATATCACCCTGAAATGCTAATTGGTGGTCACTCTGTTTCCCGCCGGGTCGCTTACATTCGATATATAGGGTCCTGCCATTTTTTATGGCTATACGGTCCGGTACGCCCTTATAACTACCCATCCCTGCCGTTAGAGGAAAGTGGAAATAGCCCTTGATAGACAGGTAGTCCTTCACCTGACGCTTGACATCATTCTCGGTTATCTTTAGCTTTGCCTGTTTCAGTTGGGTTCGCCTCCTTCGGGAAATATTTTTGCTCAAGTTTATCTAATAACTCATCCATATTCCCATAAGTATAATAATGGAACTCTTTACCTCTACAATTTGTATATATGTAATAAGGTTTTTTAATCGTCATTTTTATTTCTTCCACTATCTGCCGATACTTCTCGCCTTGCTGGAGCAGTTTAATAAATGCTTCTTTGTATTCTCTAAATTCTGGGTAATCATCATGAATGTATATTTCTAAATCATTAATAAACCCAATTCCCTCTTTAGTTTCCATCGCTTTTCACCTCCTCTAAAAATATAAACTTAACTGCATACCACAATGCTTTTAATTGCCCAAAAAAATTTATTCCTATCTGGCATTGGTAGAAATTTGTAAGATTTAATTTATCACCATCATTTAACATGCCCTCTGATAATTTAAAACCAATAGCCGTAATGAACCCATCTTCTGTAAAAGGTGATTTCTTAATTATAAAATCTTTTTCCCCATCAATAACAAGTTCACCATTCTCTTTGTAAATTTTCACTTCTTCACCTCCTCTCTCGCCAACTCCTTATAATCATCCTCTAAAATATCAATCTTCAAATTGCAGAACTTGCATTGCCCGATAAGTGAATATTGGAATGGGCAGGACTTCGGGTCCACCTTCAGCTCTACCGGGTTTTTGCAGACATTGCATTCGTAAATATAGTTAGCCATTTAGATTTCTTACCTCCTTTATACTGCTTATCTCTTCTTGTGTTGGATAGTAGCTGTCCTGCTGTTCTAATTTCTTGACCTTCGCCTTTAGCCCGTCTAATATTTTATATATAGCCTTTATGTGTGCTTGTTGGTTCGCTAATCGTTCACTTATACTCATATTAATTTTCCTCCTCGTATATTAATATTTTGCCCTTTAGGATGTGGATATTGTAAACTTCAATTAAATGTCGAAGTGAACTCATTTCATCTACATCACTATGTATATCTTGCCCTTCTATACGATATAAACCGTAGTAACGAGAATGATGTATTTCCCCATAATATTTTGTAGACCCATTAACATAGCTACAGAAGCATGGAAACTTTATCTTATCGAGGTTCTCGCCATTGACCCAGTTGCCTTTGGGTTTTATAGTAGAATATGTGGCATTACTACACCAATGCAACTCTCCACATTTAGGACATTCTACCCATTTACATTTTGTATTAGTCTCCTTCTTCACCTTCACTACCTTTAATTCAAAGAATTTTAGTTTATTCAAATCTATTTCTTTATTCACCTTTTTCACCTCCTTTTTTGGTTTAATAATCTTAATGACTTTATTAGGTATATAAGACCCCTTTATAAACGTCCAATAGATATCCCCTATTTTAAACCCACACTCTTTATCTACTTTTTCTTTAAAATGTTTACCTGTCTCAAATTCCTCTAATATTAATAATCTCATATTACCCTCCCTTTGCCGTCTCCGGCATATTAAATCCGCCTTTTAACTTGTCCATGATTGCCTTATTCTTCGCTAAATTCCGTGCTACCTGCTCCGGTGTCAACTTCGGCTCATGCTTGAATATATACCTTTCAGGAGTTTCGCTTAACTGCTCAAACACGTCAGCAGGCCGGGGGAAGTATTTACACTTCTGCAGGCAGCTACGAGTTATAGCCGCCACCTGGCTGTCCGGTATCTCCTGGAATAGTTCAAAGTAGGTTTCTATCACATAAGGGTTAAGCGATTTCTCATACACTTCGCTAAATGTTTTTATCATAAGCGTGAAGTTTGATCTATTCATCTTTGCCTCCTATTATTTTTAATATCTCTTCTTCGGTCATAACTTTCTTGGCCGGGGCAGTGGATTGCTTTTTTAGCGGGAATACACCCTGCCAATTATTCATAATACTTTCGTTTAAAATAGCTATCTGTTCTTCTTCATTATTTGTTAGCTTATTTAGTTTTATCATTATTAATTCTTCTGCATATTTTGTCATTGGCTTTTTTATTTTATTTCTCATAGTTTTAAATTTATTCCATACTTTAATAAAAATATCGCTTTTCTTTAATGTTTCTTTATAGTTTCTTTTAGTTTCTTTAGGGTTCAGCAAAGGCTTATCAAATATAGGCTTAAGTGGTGTTGAACTTGACTTTTCGTCAAGTTTTACTTGACTATTAGTCAAGTTTTGTTTGACTAATCGGCAAGTTTTGTTTGACTTTTCGGCAAGTTTTGTTTGCTTTTTAGTTTGACTATTAGTCAAGTTTTTCCACTCTTGGTAATGCTCATTAAATTGGTAACATCCTTCCTGGTCAGTTATCTTTTTTTCTGCAACCATCTTTTTTAAGTTTCTATTTAAGTGTCCCTCATCCATATTTATATCCCCTGCTATCTGCCTTTTAGTTAATTCTTTAGTGAAATCCTGTCGCCTATGTTTACCATTAAAGCCCCAACTCCACCGGATAATATAAGATATGATCCGCATTTCATCTTTGCTTAATAGACCTTTAGCAAATATATCTATTAGTATTTCGTTTTTTATGGGGGTAGATTTTTTTGGTATCATTTATTTGAATCTATTTCCTTTTCCATTTCTTTTGTTTCTTTATTTATAAAGTATTCAATAACTTCCCCTACACATTTTTCTATATTTCTGTGAATTTCCCTACCACTAAATCTTGTTATTATCCAACCCTCTTTTTGTAATTCCCTTTCTCTCTTTTTTTCTTTAGCAAATTGTTCTGGATTAGAACCGTGCCAAATATAACTATCTAATTCTACGATTAGACATTGATCTTTATGATTATCTGGGTAAGAAAACTTTCCACCATTACACCATCCATCTATGGTAGCTCTATAAATTACAAAATCTACCCTATAATTACCTATATAATATTGTTGTGAAATATAAAAGTCTTTTAAATCTTCATATAAAGATGTTTGGTATCTCCATTCTACTAAGAAAAGCTTCTCAATAGGTGATTCAATTTCCTTCCGGATTATGTCTGTTTTTGTTGTATCCATCCATTCATCTTTTATATCTTGACCCCTTTTTTCTAACCATTCTTCTACTTTATTTTCCATTTTTAACTCCTTTTTATTTTTCTAACTAACTCTTACTAATCTCTTCCCGAAACTAAATACCTGCTGTATCACGTTCTTGTGAAAATACCTGTATACGCCAAACCCAACCGGCTTTAGCTTGGCTATCTGCTTTTTAGCCTTTGCCATTTCACGGTCTTTCCAGTCGAAATATTCGCTTCGTGTAGCCGGATAATGATACCCGCCGGGATCTTCAGTGCTGGATAATATCGGGTAGCCTTCAAAGCGAAGTTCTTCAATCGCTTTTCTAATAGTCCTTGCTGTGATATGCTCGCCTGTCCGCCTTATATACTCATCGGCTATAGCATATTGATTTATGGCTTCAGGCTTGCCTATGTGAGCCTTGATGATGTCAATAACAACCTGGCTATCAATTGTCTTATTCATTGGTTTCCTCCTTTCTTATTTTTAATAATTTCAATTGAAAATAATATTCATCATAAGTTCTTGGCTTTGGGCATTGCTCTAATGGGGTCATTACTGATATCCAAGCATTAAATGGTATTAAAAATTTACTTACGAGATGAGTTTTGAACCCTAATGAACAAAAATCTCCATTTATAGCTCTACAGCCATAACAAGTTTTTTTCATAAGTACCTCCTTTTTATAGTATTTTTATAGTTAACAAAACCCTTTATATAACAACCCTTACACGCCACGAAAATTTAGGCGAACTATAAATTATTCCTTACAAGTTCCTCAAAATCATATAAGCAGATACAAATATCACAACATCAAGTATAATTAGATATACTGAAAAACGGTCAAGGTTAAGCAGGTGCTTCATTCTATATGCCCCTCCCTCTCTATCATTTCATGGTATTCCCAATCGCCCTTATTTATTCGCTTCTCATCTTCGGTTGGCTCAACCTCGTCAGGGTCAGTCCAGCCGTCACAGGTGTCCAGCTCGTCACAAAACTCACCAGTTATTCCACAATAGTTATCGGCATCATCATAACAATAACAATAGTGTTTACAAGTTCCGCAGGTGTAAACATTCTCTTTAAGTTTCATATTAGACCTCCTTATGTTTTTTATCTGTTTCCATCACAATATTTTTTAATATACCTGTTTCATCTTTCATTTCTAATAATGCAATAGATGGGAAAGCCTGTATCAATTCAGGTATTGCATTTGTTACATCCCATCTGGCAAATACTATACTTTGAGCTATATAATCTTCTCGGTTTTGTTCATATATAAACTCTTTATATAAAGAAAATACTTTCTTTAGTGCTTCCTTTTGGTCTTTAGTCATCTTTATTTCTCCTTTCTTAATTCAGTTCTAACATACCAATCGCCTATATTATTACGGCAATTCTCACAGGCTACTACAAACCCAGTTATATATTTTTTGTCGTTTCTATGTGCTACTAAAGTTAGGTTTTTATCTATCCCACAAAAAACACATTGCAAGTTATAATTTGTATCCTCATTTTTATTACCAAGTATATTTAACTTTGTTTTAGCCATTTTACTTTTCACCTCCCTTTATTTTTTTAACTAAATAAAATATAAATTGATAATAGCGGGGCAGGGATTTCAACCTGCCCGTTGGAGATACTAAAATGAAAAAATTACTTCTTTGCCTTGCCTCTGAATGGGATGGCGTTGTTAATCGAGCTTCCCGGGATATCCTCTTTCTCGTTGACGGCTCTCTCTACCTCGTCTAACTCCTCTTTGGTTGGCTCTCCGGGAAATGGCTTATCTTTGTCAATCACTTCAAGTGGCTCTCGCTTATCGTGTAATAGGCCGACTTTCTTCTTGCCGTCACCATCACCATTGCCGTTATTAACCTTGCCATTGTAGATATACTTGACGATAGTGTTGGCAAAAACGAAGAAATCTTTGCTCTCCATAATTTTATTAGCGACTAATTCGGTGACTGCCTTAATGGCACATTCACGGGCGATACGAAGATCCTTTGCTTCCCAAACATTATCTTTTTCTTTAACTTTAATTTGTAACGGAAGCTGGGGATATAGATATGGTTTTACTGATTCTTCTTTATCTTTTTCTTCTGCTTGATATTCTCCATAACCTCTTTCGGGTGGCTTTTCTTCTTTTGCCTTCTTCTCGAAATACTCTTCCGCCACTTCCTGCTGTACATCTGTCACCCTGTCGCCCTTCGATATGGCAACCAACTTACCTTCAATTTTTCTTTTTCCTTTCCATTCTTTTAATTTACCCTTTACTCTTGCAACCACCCCCTTATCTAATTTATATTCCTCTTTGTCAATACTGACACTACAACCTATCTTGCCAGTATCATCTTGTATAACAACCCACTGACTCCAAAAATCATAAGGTTTGTTGGTTTTTTTGCTTATCCCTTTTTTGTTTTCGGGTTGGTCTGTATATACAACCTCGCCCTCGATTTCGATATTACTCATGCCGACATCTAAATTATCAATTCCGCTAATCTTCATTAAAATTCCCCTCCTAACCTTCCATTATTTTTTTGATATTCTGATTTCTCAAACGTCATCACACTATCCCGCTTAAAGGCATATAAATATCCTTTAATGCCAGGATATAAGTTGATATCCCTTTGCCTTCGCTGTAGGATCTCTTCTTCTTCCTCTACGGTGTGGCCGTTGCCTCGTGCCAGTAAACGAGCTGTTCTTGTAGGCATTATAGGCCTCCATTCAGCTTGTAGTTAAATTTTGGCTCTTGCGGTGTAACTGTCAGGCCTTTTACATCGTCAACCTTAAATGTGCCACATTGAATTGCCTTTTTAAGATTCAATTTTTCTAATACTTCAATATCATGAGAATAAGATAAGCTGTTAATTCTATTCCATTCTAAAATCTCTGGCTCATCATATTCCCACTTATCCGGCATAGCCCGGTAAGCACACCAGCCCGCCGAAGTATCGATCTTCTTCTCGCCTGATTTGGATAAGTTATCCTCAAGTGAAAGTTCTCTATTCTCAATTTCCTCTGTTAGTCTTTTAATCTCTTTATTGTTCTCGCTACATAAATTGTCATTACTTCTTTGGAATATTAACAAATCGATTTTACATTCTTGAATTTTTTTCAAGTCCTCTTCTACTGTCGTTTTAAATACATCAGTGTTAACCATTAAATTTTCCCCCTTTTTTCTTCCTTTTTATATAAACTCCCTACCCAATCAAACAATAAATCATATTCTTCAAAGCTATTAATTATGTCCGCTACATACATTGCAGTAATGTAACCAATATAAAAACTTAAACTACAGTTTAAATCTGATTTTATTCTTTGTTTTATATCTTTTTTAATTTTTGCTATACTATCTACTGCCATTTTTCTTTTCCCCCTTATTTAAATTTGATTCTCTACCAATCCCATTTGCCGTTAAAGTGCTTCCCCATAGGCTTACCCCCTTTTTCCTTTCGTAGTAGCCAGGCTGTCCTTGCGATCATCAGTAGAAACAGTGCGAAAATTAGATTAAGTGCAACTATCATTTCGCGTGGCATTAATTTTCCTCCTTATACTCACCTTTTAACTCTAATTGTCTACATATCTCAATGTGGTTTTGAAAAGCCCATTCTTTATCATCAGTACCACCAAATTCAACAACCCAATCTGTTCTATGTCTATCCTTATCTAATTTCCAAGCAAATGTTTCATAGTACCAAGGTGCAGGGTCCATCATTACACTACTCATTCTGTGACAGGTAGACACAAAGAAATTTCCAAACTCTTTAGTGTATAAGTAACTTTGTATTAACTTTGTAGATGCGTTATGCTCTTCTCTCATTCTTCTTTTCCTCCCCTTCATATTTTTTATCCCAGCAACCCACATGAAGCCATCATAGCCATTACTTTGATTATGCAAAATATCGTCAGCACCAGCACGAGCAAGCCTGCTAAAAAGCCCTTGCTAATTCTCATGGGACACCTCCTTATTATTTGCCTGCCCTGACAGGATTCCCCACCCTGCTACCTTGACCAATCCACCTTGACTTTGTTCATTGTATCTCTGGATATAATGACTCTACTGACGCCAGAACGCCACAGGGCAGGCATGATTTTAAAATAAAAAAAAGCCCTGAAAATCTTTCGATTCAAGACTCGCCTAATTGTTCTTTCAACCATTTTTCTTTTTCAGGATTTTTTAACCAATGATAGATAGTTCCAACACAAACCCCGAATCTCTTTGATATATCTTTTACAGATAAATCACATATTAAACTATACTTTAATGGTCTACCCTTTATTGACTTACCATTATCGTCACAATGTAATGGTTCGTGGCATTTTAAACAAACAGCCATTAAGTTATTAATATCATGATTACTTTTATCTCCATCTATATGATGGACTAATTTTGCGGGTTCTCCACATATTTCACATTTACCTTTAGAATTTTTTAATACTACAATCCTTGCTCTTTTAAATTCTGCGTGGTTAGGGTATTCAGAATTACCACCATTCCAACGTGGGTTATTCTCACCCTGCATATTTTCAATTATGCTTTTTCTGCCCTTTTCGGTTAACATTTTTTTCTCCTCCTTTTCTTTAATTATATAATATACCTTTATTTTAACTTTGTCAAATTTATTTTAACTTATTTCAAGAAATAAATCAAAATAGTTTTAGTAGGGCAAAACTACACGCTGTAAGTGTTGCTATATAAGGTTTACAGAGGGCTAAAAAGCGTTATCCTCTAAATCGCACCAGAATGGCCGTAGTGAGCAATATTTGTTTTACATACAAAGATAAGCGGATATACCTATATTTGGCACTAATTATAGCCTAAAACGAAAGAAAGCCCGGATTTTACACCGAGCTTTCAATCGGGAGGAAAAAATGAGCCGTACATAATCCGGCTACGGCCACCGGTTGGGGGGATTAAGTGTTATCTTCTATAATCCATTTTGGTTCAGGAAACTTTTCCTTGAATAAATCTTCAATCTTATCTTTTAGTTTTGCATCAAACAATTTTGCATACATATCTAATTTTACATTTTCAATATATTCTTTGTATCTTTTCTGGCGTATACAATCTCTATATTTTTCATGGTAGTCCTCATCGAATATCCCCAGCTTTTTAAAGATCATACTCCAAAAAGGCATAGTCATCTTTTTTTCCACCCAAGTTTCCTCTATGTAGGGTTTACTGTACCCTTCTTAAATATATTGACTGCATTTAAGAAAGCTACAACTGCATCTATTGCCTTACCAACAAAATCTAATACTTTCTCTTTTTCTATCGGTAAAGTTATTATAGTGCTTAAAGTGTCAACTATTAATCCAATTACAATCATAACTGCCGATTTCTTTTCTTCACCATTGCCCGGCACTTCAAAAGACTTTACCAACGCCATAACTGCCGCAATCAATCCTGGCAGAAATTTAAGCAATTCAAGTATTTTCGCCATTACCTTATCACCTCACTTTCCTAAAATATTTTTATTTACCTATCTATCCTTGAAATACAATAATACTTCTACGACTGCAAAAATTACCGCAGCCCACCAATACCAGGCCACACTTGATAGCCATTCCATTGTTTTATCCTCCTTTCTTACTTAGTTCCATAAACCTGCTTAATCGTGTCCTTAATCGTGCAGTCTAAATAGACCACGCTTGTAGTCAATATGGGGTGGCACCCCATATACTTTACATGGTTAGTCGCCCTCGTAATATAGCACCCGGCCCAGCAATTCCAGTTCGGCATCGTTTTGCTCTTGTGGCGTGCCGTTATCTAACTTATCGAGCAAATCAAAATAATCCATTAATATACTCCTGATTATATTAGCCAAGTCAACTTTACCTGACTATGTGCATTTTTTACACCAACTGGGTGGTAACTTGGAGTAGTTCCAATCATATTAATAAAATTTATATGGGAATAATTCTACTATCTTTAACATTTCATCTTTTGTAAAGAAGTCATTTTTTATCCTATTACATCTCATGCAGGCAAGAACCATATTGCCCTTTTCGTATCCTTTTTTATTATCGATCCTATCAATTGAAAGCCTTGGGGAATTGGGTTTTCCGCTTTGGTAATCCTTCGCCGATTCTTTACTCGTTCTCTTACAATAAGAACATATCTTTTCTACAGAATTATACCAATCAATAAAATCATCACGAGATATCTTTAATTTATTTAATTCACTTCTTTTTTTAAGTGCACCTTTAAGTCCACTATAAACTCCGCTTGCCGTTTGAAGGTATCGTCTGCTTTTTCCAAGCAACATTTCTTTATTTCTTTTATAATATTTTTTACTATATTCTGTTCTATTTTTCATGAAATTTTTATAACTCCAACTTTCTCCCTCGTTTACTCCCTCGTATCGCTTCCCTTATCTTTTCAGGCACATCATCTATGGACCAGCCATACTTTAATTTCGATAGCCAGATATCAATAATATATATTTCCATTAACTAACCGTCCTTGTCGCTATGTTCGCTAAATCGCTTTGAAACGGAATTAGTGAACATTCCTACAACTGCATGGCACTTGTGCATATTGCCGTAGGTTTGCACACTATCATTTATTCCACTAAATGATAATAACGATTCTTCTATATCCTTCTCTAATATCCGCTTTTGCCGTTTCCGCCTTAGTCGCCTGTAACATTTCTTTATTCCAGGACTATATTGCCAAGGGGTAT
>Ga0210003_1004474_pt1 | contig 11057 bp, 12 predicted proteins | sample LantaG_FD_182804 | JGI IMG/M metagenome (GOLD analysis project Ga0210003, IMG submission 182804) | Deep subsurface microbial communities from Baltic Sea to uncover new lineages of life (NeLLi) - Landsort_02402 metaG (SPAdes) (version 2) | ecosystem: Environmental > Aquatic > Marine > Oceanic >...
TGGGAACGCCAGGGAGGGACGCCGCCAAGCTTTTTTGTTCCGAGCTTGCCGCTCACCCATTTCTTCTTTTTCAAACACACAACGACACCGACAACAGGCGTCTCCCTCCGCGTGGCCTCTCCCGTGAGGTCCGGGATGCCAGGAAGCGGCGGCTACCAGCAGGCGGGCTCGGCGCCGGCGACGGTGAGGAGAAGAGAGCAAGGGAGAGAACGAATGCGAGAACGTGAGAGAGAGACGCCAATTTCTTCCAACAGCTCTCCCGCCTGATTTTTTTCCGCCGACTCAAAATGGTTTCACCCGCGACTCACGCCCCTTTCTCGATTCCACCTCTTCCACCCCGCAGCCCTCCAAGTGCTCCACGACTTCAGACTACGGCGCGCTGGCCGCGGCCGTGGCCGGGGCAGCAGCAGCATCAGCATCAGCGGGGAGCTTCCACCAGCAGCAGCACCAACAGCCGATGACGGTGGCTTCTTCGACGGCACCGGCAGCGGCGGCGATGATGTCGCTCCCCCTCTCTGACGACGGGAGAGGAGGAGGCCGAAATATCAGCAGCTCCTCTCTCCCTCTCGTCACCCCGCTGGCCCGCCCCGGCCTCCTCGCCGCGCCCGCCCCCCCGAGAAAGAACGCCCTGTTCGAGACGACGCGGGCGGATCTCGGGGCAGCGATGGCGACGGCGGCGGCGGCGGACAGCAGCAGCGCTTTCACCTCGGCGACGGCGACGACTTTGACGGCAGTCGTCTCAGCGAACGAGGTTTCGACCTCGGCGGCGGCGGCGGCGGCGGCGGCGGCAGCTCTCCCCTCCTCCCTCCTCCTTCGCCCTTTCCCGAGGCCGCACCCCGCCTCTGCTCCCGAGCGAAGGGGCCGGCCCCCGCGCCCTCCGGCAGCGTCCAGATCGTTCGCGCGCGTCCGGGTGCGCAGGACGCTGGACATGCGGGCCGGAGAGGGAGGGGGCGGGAGGGGAGGAAACCCCTCCGCTGCGGCGCCCCCCCGCGCCTCGTCCTCCTCGCGCAACCCGCTCGCGCCGCTCCCGGCCGCGGCGACCAAGGTCAGGTTCCTCGCCGCCGGGCGCCGCTCCCTGCCGTCTCTTCCCCTTCCTCTCCCGCCTCCGCCTTCGAGGAGTTTCGACGAAGGCTGCGGGAGCGGGAGTGGGAGCGGAAGGAGGAGGGCGGACACCCCGGGCTGCTGCGGAGGGAGGCTCGCGGGGAGGAGGACGAGGAGGCTGAGCGGCGGTGGCGTCGGCGGCAGCGGCGGAGGAGGCGCGGAGAACGAAAACGCGACTGCGGCGAGCGACGCCGCGGCGGGGCTCGTCGCCAGGCTCTCCCTGGACGCGTTTGAGTGAAAGGAGGGGGAGGAACCTCCCCTCCGATGAAGACCAGGAAAAAATAAAAATAAAAAAAGGGCAGCTTCAAGGCATGTAAAACATTTCTCTCGAATTGCAAAGAGTTCGTGCGCAAAAAAAAAAGTCACTCCATCTCTCCCGCCGCCGCCGCCGCCTGCTCCTCTTCTCCCTCGACCCCCCCCCTCCCCCTCCTCCTCGCGCTCGGCTTCCTCGCCTCCTCGATTAAATTGGAGAGCTTCCCGCGCTCTGCCAGCGACCGCAGCAGCTCGAACATGAACGGGAGCAGGCTGCTCTTGCGGCGCTCGTTCTCGGCGGCCCAGCGCGCGCGCCGCGCCCTCTCGGCGGCGAGGCTCTCGCGCGCCGCGGCGAGCTCGTCGCTTGCGGCGGCGGCGGCGGCGGGGTCGGAAGGAGACGAAGAGGCGACGGCGGCGACGGTCTCCTCGGCCGTGCGGGCCCGCTCCTCGGCGGCAAGCAGCCTGCTTTGAACCACAGCCATAAGATTGAATCGACATTCTCCCTCGGCGTGCCTCGAGATGCGCTCCTGGATGAAGGGGCCGACCCTGTCGAGCCAGTCGCCGTCTTCGCCGTTTTCGGGTGCGGCGGTCGCTTCGCCCGCCGTCGCCGTCGCTGCTGCTGCTGCTGCTCCGCCTTCGCCTCCTCCCTCCGCTTCCATCTTTTGGGGAACGGAGAGATCGCAAAGCTTGATGGGCCCCTTGCGCAGCCCGTCGAGCTCCCAGAGAGAGCCCGCTGCGGAGTTGTTTGTTTGTTTCCGGAGGGGAAAAAGAGAGAGAGAAAGGTCAGCGCGAGAGAGAGGAGAAAGAGACACGAAAAAAAACTTCTCTTTCTCTCTCTCTCCTCGGACAAGAAAAGCACGCTCTCTCTCCCTTTCTCTCTCTCTCTCACCAAACGGAAGGTACGCCACGAAGTGGAACGCGTCCTCGTCACTCGCCGCTTTCTTATCTTCCCGGTCGAGCGACGAGGGAGGGGCGAACGAGTTGTGCGCTTCTCGGACCGGGTCGCTGTTTTTTTTAAATTTTTAAATTTTTTCGAGTTTTCCAAGTCCTTTTCTTGGTGAGCGTCTTTCCTCGTTCGTTCTCTCGCTGCGTCTTCCCCTCTTTCCTCTCACCTCTCGTGCGCTCAAGAGAGGACAGGAAAAAGGAAAAAGAGAGGGAAAAAACTCACCAGCTCGCCAGCGCCAGGCCTGCGACCTCCGGCGACAGCCCCGCGCAAAACTCCCTCAGCGTCGCCGCCGCGCCGCCGAGCTCCACCTTCCCGGGCCTGTTGAGCAGGATCGACAGGATGGCCTGCGTCGCGCATGCGTTGGTCGCGACCTGCCTCGCAAAGAACAGCCCCGGCGGCGTCTCCGCCTCCGAGGCGACCTCGGGTCTGGCGTCGGCGCCGGCTTCGGGGGTCCAGCGAAAGAGAAAGATGAGCCCGTGGACGGGCGCCATCGCCTTCAATGCCTCGGCGTCCAGGGAGTAGAGCTCCTCCATCTGGACGCCCGGGACGCCCATTGCCTCCATGAGCTCGGTGAAGACGCCCGGGTCGGATTCTGGGCGAGTTTTTTGGTTTTTGGCGGGAGGGAGGAGACGAGGTCGAGGTCGAGAGGAGGGGGGTGAGAGAGGCTCGAGGTCGGCGATCGAAGGAAAAGGAAAGAATTCTCTTCGGAGTTCTCTCGTCGCGCACGTGCGTCCCGTCTCTCTCGCGGTACTCGCCACCCCGTGGCTTGAGAAAGATGCGTTCTATCCCTCTCTGCTTCGGCTTATTGGATAGAAATGGCGCGGAGAGGTCGCAAGCGAGAGCAGAAAGAGGAGACAGCAAAATGCATGCTGCTCGATCGATGGGCAGTCTTCTTCTCTCTCTTTTACCTATCGTCGTCCACGGGGCTCCCGTGTCCGCCATCGTTGCTGCTGTTGCGCGGTGCTTCTTTTTACTGTACTCTCGACCTCTCGGAAGGGAGGATGAAGGATCTTCAAGAAGAAAGAGAGAAAGAGAGAGAGAGAGATGGAGCGTCTCTTGTCTTACTTGCTTTTTCGATTTCGAGGTTTTGTTTGAAGAGTGCGAGCCTGATGAGCAAGTTTTTCCCCCTCACAGCTCTCTTTGTTTCTCTCGTCTTTCCCTTCCTTCTACGTTTTGCATCTCTCTTTGGGAGCCAGGACCTTCAAAAACCCCTGTCGAGGACCAAAAAACTCATCAACAACAATGTCTGACGCGTAAGTGCTTGATCAAGCAGAGGGCTTGAAGTAGAGCATAGGGGGACGGGTGAAGCGACTCAGCGGCGGCGGCGATGCGATCAGAGCCGCCGCCGCCGTCGAGCGATCGCTGATTTTGCTTCCGCGACCTTCTCGGCCGTCACGAAGCCCTCGATCGTCCGTGCCAGCTCTTCGAACTCATCGCTCGATGCCTAGCGCATCGCAATTCGAGCAAGAATGGCGATGGGACGCCCCGGGCGAGCGAGGAAGCGACGAGAGGGAGTTTCGGTCTCTTGATTGTCGACGCTCGCCCAATCGAAGGTGGATCAAGGCGTCTCCACGCTACGCCGCCGTTGCCGTCTCCCTTCTGCTGCTCGTGTGCATCATTTCTATGCTTCGATCGCTCTCGCGATCGAGCGTTGCCTCTGGTGGAAGCATCGCCGTGGAAGAATCCTGCGAATGAGGGAGGGCTGCTGCTCTTCGTTCACCGCGCGCAGCCGCCGCCGACGCTCTACGCGCTCTCGACGTCCGCTCACTCTTTTCCCCTCTCCCCCCTCCCCCCCCCCAAAAAAAAAACTCGAAACAGTGACGAGACCAAGTCCAACGCCGGCTCCGAGGCCGGCTCCGAGGTCGCCCCGGGCTCCGACGCTGGCTCCGCCGGCGCCGCCGCCGCGGGCGCGACCCCGGCCGAGGGCATGGACGTCAACCAGGCCATCGCGGCCGTGCTGGCCAAGGCGCTCGCGCACGACGGCCTCTCGCGTGGCCTCAACGAGGCCGCGCGCGCGCTCGAGCGCGGCTCGGCGCAGCTCGCCGTCCTCGCCGACGACTGCGACCAGCCCGACATCAAGAAGCTCGTCGAGGCGCTGTGCGCCGAGCACAACGTGAGCCTGCTGTCGGTGCCCGAGTCGAAGCAGCTCGGGCAGTGGGCGGGCCTCTGCAAGCTCGACGCCGAGGGTGAGCCGCGCAAGGTCGTCGGCTGCTCGTGCGCCGTCGTCACCGACTACGGGGACGAGAGCGAGGGGCTCACCGTGCTGCAGGAGTACCTCAAGAACCGCTGAGGCTGATGATGATGATGATGGCGATGATTATGATGATGGCGATGATGATGATGATGATGATGGCGATGACGATGAAGGAGGAAGAGGACACGGGAAACCAGAGAGGATTGAGAGGAAAAAATAGTGGGAGAGGGAGTTTTTGGTCTCATGTGTAAACGCGTCCGTCTTTCTTCTCCCCCAATTTCTTCTTTCTCTCTTTCTTTTCGTTTCATCTATAACAGTATGTGCTGCAAAAAGGTTTCTTGTTACATGCGCGCAGCTGCGCCTGAGGGTGTGAGGGGGAATCGGAATCGAAAAAGGAAAAATAAAATCAAAAACAAGAAAATGAAACTGAGGGAGGTTGAAATAAAATCTGTTTTTTTTTTTTCTTCTTCTCCTCTTTTCTCCTCTTTTTCATTTCATAGCGGCAACGTTCTCGGAGCTCGCGCAGTGCTGCTGGAGCGAGGGTGGCGAAGGGGAGGCCGAGCGGGACCTCTTGGGCGAGTGAGAGGCGTTTCTGCCTCCTCCTCCTCCTCCGTTGCCGTTGGCGTTTTCGCCGCCGGCCGCGGTGGCAGCAGAGGCAGCGTTCCCGCTCCCGCCGCTCCCTCCTCCGTAGCCCGGCGGCGGCGGGCCCTGCAGCCACGGGTGCCTCAGGGCCTCGGCGGCCGTAGCGCGCCGGTCCGGGTCGTACTCGAGCATCGGCATCAGGAAGTCGGAGAGGGCCGCGGCCTGTTGAAAGTAAGTTTTTTTTTGAGTTTTTTTGAAAGTTTATCGATCGAGGTGAGTTTTTTTTTGTTTTCCGAAAACGAAAAAAAGGCGAAGACGCTCTCTGCTGCTCGGTCTATATTTTTCTGGCTCATCCCCCCCCCAATCCTCAAAAGAGAGGAAAAGAGGGAGTCGACAGTATAACATGCAAATGATTTGATTTGGTCGTCATAGCAGTAGCTTTGTTTTTTTCTTGCGTCGTTTTCGCTTTCGTTTCCCTTCGCGCTCCAGAGGTGAAAAACAAAATGAAGAAAAAAAAAGAGAAAAGAGAGAAGAAAAAAAGAAGAAACTTGCCTCTTCCTTGGAGAACCCGTACTTCTCTCTCAGCACCGCGTCCAGCGGCCAGAACCTCAGCTTCCTGATTCTCCTTAGCTCGCCCGCCCGGTTGAAAAACTCCTTGCCCCTCTTCCCCGCGGACCAGACCCTCCGGGGAACGCGGCCGCAGAGCTCGCTGACGAGCGCCAGGTGGTCGTCGTCGCGCTCGTAGTCTTTCCCCGCTCGAGGGTCGAACAGGAGGTCGCCCGTCGCGAGCTCGAAGACGAGGCAGGCGAGGGACCACATGTCGGCCGGCGTGGAGTACTTGGCGCCGAGGAGGACCTAGGGTTTTTTTCGATTTTTGTTTTTTTCAATTCGAGAAAACGTTTTTTTTGGGTTTTTTTCGAGGGTTGGTTTTTTCTGTTTTTGCTTCCTTTTTAGAAAGGGAGAAAAAAACGATTTGTGCGATCCCGGCTAGTAGCGCGAAACCGCGTCATTGTAAAAATATAGACGGGCGCGCGTCGCAAGTAAAGCGCGGGCGCTGGGTGTCTCTTCTCGGCACGCGTTTCATAGTTGAAAAAACGAAGGCGGTCCCTCTTCGCTAAAGGTTTTTTCCCTTCGAGAAAGAAAAGAACCTCGCTCCGGCGCCCAGATACCTTGCGGCCTTGATATTGAGATTTTCGAACAGGAAAAATCTTCCGATGCGATGGGAAAGGGCGCAAGAGAAAAAAAGAGGAAAAAGGGAGCGAAAAGGAAAGGAAAAACAAAGAGGAAAAAAACGAAAAAAGTTCAAAAAAATCTCACCTCGGGACTGCGGTACTGCCGCGTCTGGATGTCCGACGTGAACTGCTTGTGCGTCCAGCACGCGTTGCCGAAGTCGACGATCCTGGCCTCGCAGCGGAGGAGCCTCTGTCCCAATTCGATAGGGTCGACGCGAGGCGTCCGCGGGCGATGGGAGGAAGAGGCCGGGCGGGGAAAAGACGAAGGGGGCTGAGCGGAAGAGGGAGGAGGGGCGCCTTTGGCACCGGCGCCGGCGGGGATCGTTGCCTCCGCTTCCGCCTCGGCCTCCGCGGCGGCCTTCGCGGCCTTCTTCTTGTTCTTCAGCTTCTTCTTCTGGCCCTTGGTCAGCGGAGACTGGCTGTCTTTTTCGTCTTGCTCTTGCTGTTGCTGCGGCTTTGACGACGAGGGGGGAGGGGGAGCGGGAGGCGCCGGAGGAGGGGGAGCTTCCGCCGTCGCCGCTGCCGCCGCCGCCGCTGCCGCCACCTCCCCCTCCTCCTCCTGCGCCACCGCAGCAGCAGCGGCGGCAGCGGCAGCAGCGGCGCTGCCTCTGCCGCCGCCGCCGCCGCCGGCACTGCTGCTCCTGGGCGGCCGCACGCTTTCCCGCAGCATGACGTTCTCTGGCTTGAGGTCGGTGTGGATGATGCGCAGCCTCGAGTGCAGGTAGTCGAGCCCGACGAGCACCTGCCTCGTCAGCGCCCGCACCGCGGGGAGGGGCACCCCGCGGTAGCGGAACGCCTTGATCAGGCTCAGAAGATTGTCCCCAAGCACCTCGAAGACCATGCAGACGTGCGTGCCGTGGGGCCCCGCGTGCTCGAACCAGTCGAGCAGGCGGACGCAGTGACGCTCGCCGCCGGGGTCGCCCTCCGCGACCTGCGACAGGAGCTCGACCTCGTCCCTCGCGGCCTCCGCGTAGTGGGGCGCCGACTTTTGGACTTTGAGGGCCGCTGAGAATCGAGCGATTGGGATTGGTTCGGAGGGGCGGGGGGGAAGAGAGAGAGGGAGAGAGAGAAACGGGTGAGTTTCGAGGAGATGAAGGAGACAGCAGAAGGAGGCAGCAGCAGGAGGCAGAAGAGGGAGAGCAGGAAAAAAAAGGGGCGGGGGGGGGCGCCTATCCTTCCGTCGTACCTTGGCGCCCCGTCTCCCTGTCCGCCACGAGCCACACCGTCGAGAAGTGGCCCCACCCGAGCTTGCGCAACACCGAGTAGCGCCCTCCCTTGAAGAGGTCTCCGGGATTCACCGGGTGGTACCCTCCTTTCCGGTAGCCCTCGGTGCCCTCGTCCTCGGAGGCGTCTCCGCCGCCGTCGTCGTCGGAACCTGCCCCGGACGACGACGACGGCGACGTCGCTGACGAGCCGCCCGAAGAGGGGCCCGAAGAGCGGCTGCTGCCGCGGCTCTTCTTCCCCGCCGGGGAGGAAGAGTTGCTTCTGGAGGTCGAGGCGGAGCCGCCGCTGCGGGCTCTGCTCCTGGAGCGGGAAGGGCCCCTCGAGGAGGGCGCCTTGCTGCCGGAGGCGCCGCTCGCGGCGGCGCCCTTTCGAGAAAGAAGGCCGCCGCCGCCGGCAGCGGCAGCGGCGGCCGCCGCCGCTTTCGCTCGCTTGGCCGCGGCGATCTTTTTCGCCGCGGCGGTCGCCATCTTTTGGCTTTTGAGCGAGAATTTCTTGCGCGCAGCTGCTTGGAATCGGCGCTTCTCTTCACACGTAGATGGAGAGGGGCAACCGAGAGAGAGCTAGCTAGCGGAGGCGAGGAGCTGATGGGTGTCTCTCTGCCCAGCCAAAAAAAACAAAAAACGTCAAGCCAAACGTCGATGCGTCGAGAGGAAAAGCGACGACAGAAACTGATGCCTTGGGTCGCTGTACTCGCCGCTGCCTCTTGGTTCCCCGGCGAGCGTAGCTAACGCCGTGCGCGTGCCCTCCGAGACGGCGCGGGCGGGCGCGGGGGGCAAGACGAGAGGAAGCGAGGAAGAGATCCCTCTCGTTCGACGTGGAAACGGAAAAGACGATGACGCCAAGAGTTGACGAAACGCCGAAAAGAACAAAAAACGAAAAATGGAGAGTCTGCATTGCCTGGCTTCTTTTTCTCTCTTCACACGCCCCCCCTCCTCGTTTCCCTCTTTCACCTTCCCTTGTCCACCAGCTCGTAGACGTCCCCGCGCCTCTGCCCGGCCAGCGGCATGTTCCTCCGCCTCTCGGCCACCTCGTCGAGGTCGAGCTCCGCCACAGAGACGCCGACGCTCTCGGCGCCGGCGTCGACGAGTACGACCCCCCACGGTGACACCGCGAGCGAGTGCCCGTGCGCGACGTACGGCTTCTTCTCTCCGACTGCGGTCCTCTTCTCGACCTCTCCTTCGGGGGCCCGCGCGGGGGAGCACAGGGCGACGAAGGCCTGCTGGTCGACGGCGCGGGCCCTCGCGAGCAGCTCCCAGTGCGCCGGCCCCGTCGTCGTGTTGAACGCCCCGGGGTAGACCAGCACCTGCGCGCCCCGCCGGGCCATCACGGCGGCGTACTCCGGGAACCGCAGGTCGTAGCAGATGCCGATGCCCAGCCTGACGACCGGCGGCGGCGGGGGCGGCGGGGCGCTGGGGTCGGGGTCGCGGCTGGCGCTCTCCCGCCTCGGGCACGGGACGTCGACGGTCGTCGCTCCAGCGCCGGGGCTCAGCGTCTCGCTCTCCAGAAAGGTGATCTTGCCGGGGATGTCGATGTCGAAGAGGTGGGCCTTCCGGTGCCTGGCGAGCAGCGCTCCGTCGGGACCGAAGACGAGGCACGTGTTGAAGAGCCTCAGAGGGGACGCGGCGGAGTCGGAGGCGGAGGCGGGGTCGGAGGCGGAGGCCTCCCTCTCTGCGATCGAGCCCCCGACGACGGCGACGCCCGCGGCCGCAGCGGCCTCCGAGAGCGCCCTCGCGCTCTCCGACCCGGCGAAGGAAGTGGGATCCGAGTCCGAGGAGATTTCCTCGGCGTAGAGAGGGAACGAGTCGTTGCCATAGGGGCAGTGCCACATCTCCGGGAGGACGACGATGTCGGCTCCCAGGAGGGCTGCTTCCTGGAAAAGGAAGGGAAAAGGAAGGGGGAAAGAGAGAGAGCGAGAGCGAGAGGGCGAGAGAGAGAGCGAGAGGTTGAGCACGAAAAGGAGACTGCTCGAAAAAGAGGAAGGAAAAACTCGTCCTCTCTCTCCTTTACGGCTCTCCCTTACTTTAATCGCCGCAGTCGCCGCGGCAATGTTGGCTGCCTTGTCTTCCGAGGACGTGGTCTGGCAGAGAGCGATCTTTATCTGGTTTGGGTTGAAAGGAAGAGGAAGAAGGAGGGGTAAAGGCGGGAAGTGAGCGGTGTTCGAGGTCGAGGGTCGAGGTCGGACTCTTCTCAAGTTTTCTTTGCTCTTCTCGACTCTTCTTACTTTCGACGGCGTGTTCGCCGGCGGGGGCACGTCCTTCTGCGCTGCAGAGGACATGGCGAGAGTGATCGTCGTCGCAGCTGGCCGCGCGGGAGCGCGAGGGAGGGAGCGGGAGGCGGCGAGGAGGCAAGTTCGAAGCGCCATTCGATCGATCTCAGCGAAAAAAGTGATTTCTGAAATTCAGAGCTCACCGCCCGCTTTCACTTCCCTCGCCTCACCACTTCCTTAACTTGCTCGACCGATCCTGCTCTCGAGTGCCCCCGCCGCTTCGCCGAACAGAGCGCTTTCGATCCTCGAACCTGCTTCCAGAAGAGGCGCGAGACGCGCACGAATCCTCCCGATGCTCCGCGGCCTCGTTTCGGGGGCCCTGCGGCGCGGCCAGCGAGGGGCTCCGGCACCGTCGCGAGCGCATGCCAACACAGCGAAATCGACGAAATCGACCTCGGCGGCGAAGCCGGCCTCGGAAGGGTCGGCCCCCCCCTCGGACACCCCTTCCTCCTGGAAAAAGGCCGCCGCGGCCTCCCGCGTCCCGCCGCCGCCGCCGCACCCGATCGAGCCCCCTCCGTCTCTGGCCTCCGAGGCCGTGAAGGTCGCCACGCAGGGATCGGGAGGGCCGACGTTTGCTTCGAGCAAGGTCTCCCCGTCTCCATCTCCCTCGTTTAGCTCCTCTTCCTCCATGGGCGGCGGCGGAGGCAAGATAAAGCGCGGGGGCGGCGAGAGAGAGGAACCCGCTTCCTCCTCTCCTTCTCCTCCTCCGATCTTCGTAGAGGTCCCTCCCGCCGTCGAGGAGCGCCCCCCGCCGAAGACTCTGGCGGAAGCGCTCGCGAACGCGCGGCGAGGAAGAGGAGCGGGGACGGCGAAGAGGCATGCGGGAGGAGCGCCGTCGTCCTCGGGCCCCGCGGGCGCGGCGGCGACAGCGCTCGCGGCCTCGGCCCTCCGCAAGCTCCTCCTGCGCGACGGCGGGGCCGCCCTGCGCTTGGCGACGAACGACGAGCTTGTCGAGGCCGCAGAGGTGCTGGCGGAGGCCCACCGGCGCCGCCGCGGGAAGGCGATCTCCCGGGCTCCGCTGCCGCCCCTCGCGGCCGGCGCGGACGCCGCGGACGCGGCGTCGCGCCCGCCCCGCGACGGGGACGAGGGGACTGCCTCCGTCGAGGCCCTCGCCGCGGAGGTCGCCTCCCGCGCCGCGAGGGGGAGGTTCTCGGCCACAGACCTGGCCGCGGTGGCGAGCGAGCTGGGGGAGGCCGGCCTGTGGTGAGGGATATCTTTCGCCCCCCTCTTTTTTTTTCCCGTTCTCGGGGGGTGGGGGGG
>Ga0210003_1004475_pt1 | contig 11056 bp, 16 predicted proteins | sample LantaG_FD_182804 | JGI IMG/M metagenome (GOLD analysis project Ga0210003, IMG submission 182804) | Deep subsurface microbial communities from Baltic Sea to uncover new lineages of life (NeLLi) - Landsort_02402 metaG (SPAdes) (version 2) | ecosystem: Environmental > Aquatic > Marine > Oceanic >...
ATAATTTGTTGTTTCAATAGCAATGCGTTGTGGCGGAAGTTTTGATTTAACAGTAAGTGGAAGTATGCCTTTCATATTCTTTTTCCTTTCATATGCTCTGAGTTTACGCATAGGATAAAGTTGTGAGAATCTAACAAGATTACTTTTATCTTCATCAAGCACAACCCAATTTTTTAATCTTCTTATGCTATTCATTTGTCCACCAAGGTACTTCCACTATTTCTTTATCATATTCACCAGTGTGATGATGACCATAATTCCCATTCTCTCCTAATCTTTCACCGTGGTCAGCAGTGATTGCAAACTTCTTTTTTGGATATCTTTCAAACAGGACTTTTATATGTTGCAGTGCGAGTTTAAGGTCTTCAGTATAACCTTTAATGATGCCTTCTCTACCGACTTGTTTCCAAAGATATCCCATTCCTTCGTTTGGCAAATTTGGTGCATATGCCCAAATAGTTTCTTGTTTAAAAACTTTTGATATAAAATCGGATGTAAATGATGATTTTGCTTTATTTCTAATGTGAGCAGTCGTGTGATATCCTTTACTGTTATAGTAGATGTAAGGTGCATGTGGTTGCATATAATGGATGATATGTTTGCTCTTTGGATTCAGGTCTATTGATGCTATTGCGTGTTTATTGACTTCGAGAGGATGCACTGTATTTAATTCAGAGTCCCAACCAGTATCCCAAACATCAATAACTCTTTTGAAATGCTTTTTTGCATTATATGAATTGTTACCTATGTTATAGACTATGCCTTTGGAGTTTAACAGAGCATTAGAGGAGACATAAATGATATCGTATTTGTCTGGATATGCTATCTGGAAATATTCGAGAGTGTGCCGAGCAGGACTGATGCGTTTTTCTAGAGTACCACCTATGATATCCTTATAAACTTTTTCAAATAAGTCGTAACGACAAGCATCTAGGATTATTTTTATATCAATTTCTTTCATTTTATCCTTCCAATATTGATATTAATTTTTCAGCAAACGCAACAGAAGAGAATGCATAAACTGCATCTGACTTTAAAAACCTTTTGATATTCTGTTTATAATAATTGTAATCATCTTCTGTAAAATGATTCAATAATTGACACAAATGTTCTGGTTCTTCAAATCTAGTACCATCAATAAAAGTGCCTTTTGGCAAATAATTATCAACATCAGTTGCTCCAATGTAAATTGGAATACTTCCACAACACATTGCTACTATTGGTTTCTCAGTTATATAACCTCTGAATCTTGAGTTTTCTGGGCAAAAGTTAAGTTTATATTGTGCAATAAGAGCATACTTGTCAGTATAAGTTGATACTTCTCCTTTGAAACATTTAGAATTCCAACCTCTACCATATGAATGATATCCTTCTACTTCTTTACAGAATACGTCATCTGCTTGAATTCTATAATTCATAAGACTAAATTTGTTAAACTTACGCAATCTTGGAATAAAATTATTCAGAAAGACAGCATTGCTTTTGTTTTTAAGGATTGTGCATAGTAGTTCAGGTTTTGGTTTATTGAAAAATAAGTCGATATATTCAAATACTGGACGTGGAGTTATAAAGTGGACTTGGTCGAGTCCAGAATATTCGTAGCAACTCATTGTTGCCATAAACTGTTTTAGATATGCAGGTTCACATAACTTTCTGCCCCAAAAGACATTATAGATTGGTGGTTCATTTTTCCAGAGAATACATTTTTCTCTAGGTACTCCTTGCACTTTGTCTCCATATTTTGATATTCCAATATCTGCTTTCTCCTTACCGTAAACAAATTTGATGTCGTGTTGTGTAAGAAGGTCAATTCCACGTTTACCAAATATGCGTAATCTTAACATATTCTCGATTGCATGATTTGAAGCATGACTGCGACCTCTGTTGTTATGTGTGCTTTCTTTAATTTTTAGCAATTTGTTGCCACTCCTTCCAACCGTGCAACATAGCAATCGGTTTTATCATCATTAACACTAACACAAACGGGTGCGTGATATTTAATCTTTTTGTTAGATTTGTAAACTTGCTAAGATTCTTTTTATGTTTAAAATATGCCATTGATGTGCGAACATATTGTCCATAGAAATATTTAAGTAGTTTTTTAAATGTATCAATATGTGCTTGGTCGTGATAAACGTAAGCATCTCTTACAAAGAGTCCTTTAAATCCTGCATCTGTTGCACGAATATTGATATCGTAATCGTCTGAAACGTGATATGAACCTGCAATAGAGTCTTTATCTGTACTGGTTGTATTTGAGGAATTGTCAAAGTTACCAATCTTTTTAAATATCTTTGTGTGCCACGCACTGTTACCCATACCGAGATATGTTATGTCTTCACTAAATTGCCTTTCTGCTTGCTTAATAATATCTGTTAATATCTGTTCAGGTTTGGATTGAGGATAGTTTTTCCAATATGTTGGACCACCAGTAAAGTCTGCTTCATATAGTGTTATTGGTTCAATGAGTTTTTCTAACCAATGGAAAGATGCTTCCTCGTCCGAATCTATAAATGCGATAATGTCTGTTTCATCGAGTAAAAGATTGATAACTTGACGTCTGGTATCAATACAACGTCCAGGAAGCAAAACAAATTCAGCAGTTGGCATATTTTTGATAACTCTGTCAATGACTTCTTTTATTTCTGGAGGAGAACCACCGTCAGCAATTAGAATCTTATCAGGTTTATGATTTTGGTTTCGTAACGAATTGATTGTGTTCAAGACTCTAACATCATTGAACAGTGTTATCACGACTGTTGTGTGCATCTTCTTCCTTATCCTTTGATTTATATTCTTCATGTAACAATAAAATTGCCATAATAACATCAATAATTCCTACAACAAGAGTCAGTAATCGAATATCAACAATATCTGGATACCAATCAGGAAGAGTAGTTTCGACAACATTAAAAAAAGTATAATAAACACCAAAAGAAATCAAAACGATTCCGAATATTAATATTATCCACATTTCTGTTTTATATTTCATTCTTCATCCACTCATAAGTTTTTTCTAATCCAGTTTTTAAGGATGTTGTTGGTTCCCAACCTAACTTGCTTCTAGCAAGAGAGAGATTTGGTATCCTGTTTTTGGGACCTCCTGGTTTTGATTTGTAATACTTTATTGTTTTATCTGTTCCAGATATCTTTTTTATTTCATTGGCAAGTCTTTTCATAGAAATTGATTCGTTGCCACCGATGTTGACAGTTAAAGATTCGTAGGAGATTGCCTTAGAAAGCAGAATGAGAGCATCTACGAGGTCATCAATATAGACCAAACACCTTTCCACTGTGCCGTCGCCCCAAACGTTAAACGGTTCTCTGGAAAGAACTTTACGCATAAGAGAGCAAACAACTTGCCCTGATTCTTTAGAGTAATCATCACATGGACCATACGATTTAAATATGCGAGCAACTCCAACATTGATATCGATGTTTGATAATAATTCGAGATGCTTTTCAGAGATGTATTTCGCCCAACCGTATCCACCTTCTGGGTCTACTTTGTCAATGTCCAGGTCTTTTTCACTGAAGAGAGTGCGAGTTGAGTTCTGGAGACTGGTGTTGTAAACTGATATGCTGGATGTAAAGATTATCTTTTTAACTTTATTTTGGACACATGCTCTGAAGACGTTGTTGTCGATTGTGAGGTTTTCTTGGAATGCTGTCAACTCTTTTCTTGGAGTGCCATGAAGAAACTGCATTCCTCCAATACGTGATGCTATATGATAAACTGTGTCTGCTCCTTCTATAAAAGCAAGAGCATTATCATAATCTTTTAAATCAACATCAAAACATGTATTTGATATACCAAGATATTTGTAGTACTTTTCTTTTCCTCTTGAAAAATTATCTAAGAGTACTAAATCAGATTCAGTTTGAGATAAACGTTTTGTGAGGTGGGAACCAATAAATCCTGATGCGCCTGTTATTACTGTTGTCATTTTTTATCCTCATATTGCTTTAACAAATTATATATTCTTTTTGCTTCAGACTTTGGATAATGATTTCCAAACCAACGCATAACAGTTACTTTATCTTTATTGATATCCACTCCCAACTTTTTGTAGTCGATTGCGATTTTATGTTGCAGTTTTTTATCAAACAAGACTTTGTCAAGAATATTCTCTATTCGCACTCTAGACTTTTCAATCTTTGATTCATCGAACTCTTCTTGGAGTAAACCAACTACATCATCGTATACTGGATTATCAAAGTTCTCAAAGGCATTAATAACTGTTGTGTAAATTGATTCGTATGCTATTGCATCTCCAGACCAGTGATATTTAAGAACACATGGTGGTTTTAATTTTATTTGTTTTGCATGTCCATCTTTCATGAAATACCAAACACGCCCTTCACTGCCTTTCATTATTTTATTCTCTTCATCAATAAGCATTGATATCTCTAGTGTTTGTTGTATTCCAATATATATCTCTTTTTTACCATCAACATTATATTTATGCCAATCAGTTATCATTCCTTTGGTTTCTAATACAGAAACACTTTCAATATCATGTTGTGCTGATTCAGTTGGTGAATATATCTGTCCATTTGAAGTATTTATTGTGAATATAAGTTTAGTATCAAGAGGAACATCATAATCGATTAGAATCTTGTTTCTTTTCCCATAGAGTTCAAAGACACAATTATGAGTTTCGTCAAAAACATAATTAATCATTTTTGGATACATTTCTAACATTTCATTCCAAAGTTGAAAAAAGTTACCAAATTTACTTGAACCAAGAAAAGGTCGAAGTCTTGTTTTATAAGTAAGAAATACGTCACCATTACTGTCTTTGTACACATATGATATGATACAAGTTCCATCAAGTTTTTCATATAACTCAACATAATCACAACCAGGAAACTCCCATTTGTCTTCTTTATCAAACGGATAGTGTTGCTTTGGTGCCGAGTAGATTAATTGCTTACAAGATTTATTATTGACATGTGTAATACATAGTGCACCATAGAGTTGCCCTTGTCTTCTGTTAACGTATCCTTTAAGTTTGTTTTGTGGATTGTATGGGTCGGTTTCTTCAAACTCTATAACCTGTTTTTTGGTTGTTAAATCGAAAGGACATTTCATTTTTTCACTTCTTTATTTTTATGTTTTTTAGAGACATAAACTTCTGCATTATAAAACTCTTTCCACTTTTCCATAACTTCTTTTTTACTAGTAACTGCATCATAACCAAAGTTAATAAAGTACTTATTAAACCAAACTATTCCAAAGTGCAGTGTCCAATATTCTTTTCCTGATTCGTTGTCTATTTTTTTATAAATCCATGTTTTTTTCATTTCTCAATCCTAGTATTTCTTACCATGTTTTTTGGGACGTGTTTTATTAAACTCCATTTTCTTAATGATTTCATCCTCAATATTGATGCCAAAATACGCACACATATCACCAAGACGAATGTAGGTATCTGCTATCTCTTCTTTAAAGTTTTCCCAGTTATCTTTGCGGTCTGCCTCAATTGCCTCTGCTAACTCAGTAATTGCAAGAGCAACCAACTCGATTACTGGTCTCTTGCGGTCATAGAAACCTTTTTCAACTGCTGTTTTGTGTGCTAATTTTGATAATTCATTCAACTCCATATCTTTGCCCACCTTTTGATTCTTAACTGCCCGATAAGTTTATGTTCACCAGTAACAAATATCGGTGCTGTTTCTTTTAAATCTTCAATTACATTGTGCTTTTTTGCCAACTGCTTTTGTTCGAATGTCCATTCTTGCCAATTATGTGGAAATTCAACAACATCATAGTTAATGCCTTTTAAATATTTTTTTGTTGATTCGCACTTTGAACAATTTTCAAGAGTAAACAATATTGGTTTCATTATTCATCTCCATTTTCACATGGGTCTATTTTTTTGTATGATACTTTTGCACCACAAACAGGACAAATCATTGTCCATGGTGGTACTGACTTCTTAAAGGTTATCTTAAAATGTAACCTACAATCATTGCAATAACATTCTGCTATTTTCATTTTATGCTCTCCTTATGCTAATTCGGTGAATGCGTCTATTAACATATGTATAGTAACAGATAAACAAACACCAAACAAAAATGAGATATGGTAAATGTAATGGTCTGGATACTTTAATCGACTCCGAGATAAGATGGTCCGCATCAATAAGAACGCCACAAATCCCGAATATGCTGAAAGTAAGAAATGGGTGCACTCGCATCTTATCCAAAACTCTACTGAAAAATCTGTGTAATAATGCTCTGGTTCCGATAAAAATTGCCTTAAAAATTCTTGCCACATCCTTAAACAACATATCCCAGTCTTCTTAATACCTTCTTATAACCTTGCATATCAACAGGTAACCCTTCGAATTCACAACCTTCCTCTTGTTTATAAACAAGAAATGCTAATTCTTCTATCTTTTCTTCATCTTCTTTTCTTTTTTTTAATAACGTATCAAGTTCTTTTCTTAACTCCTCAGTCATCTTTTTCACCTGTTTTGTCATCTTCTTTCCAAATATTTTCACCCTTACTCTTTAAGTATCTACCCAAAGTATATCCAAAGAAACCAACACCAAGTCGCACCATACTTTTTGCACTTACACCGTGTTGATGACTATGTTTAAATTCAGGGTGAATATTATCCAATTCATATCTTGCTTCTCCATTCCAGAATGCTTGTTTTAAGAAACCCTTTTTTGTAGAACGTTGATGATGATATAATTTCATTTTTGGATTGTAATGTAAAACGTATCCCTTCTTGACACAACGATAATTAAACTCAATGTCTTCAGGCAAGTTTTGCGTGACATCATATAAACCAACATCATTAAAAACTTTTCGTTTGTGTGCAATATTGCAACAAGGATACGTGATATCTTGGCCATCTACAAAGATTGGCACTCTTGGGAGTTGTCTATCTTTTGGGTCTGGAGCATAACCTGCAACAATATCACAGTATTCCATAGATTGGAGAAGTGCTTCATACCAACCTTCTAGTATCTTAACATCAGAATCAGTGTTGACTATGATGTCTGCTTTTGCTTTCTGAATACCTATGTTTCTTGCCTCACCTTTTGATGTGTTGCCTGTTTGAACGAATGTCGGAAAACCAAAACTTTTGATTGTCTGTATAGTTGATGCTGAACTGTTTGAATCGATTATTAAGACTTCGACTTTATCTTGTAGATTAAGTCTGCGTATAGAATTAAGCATTCTTTTTATATCTTCAATGCCTTCTCTTGTCGGCACTATTATTGATACTTTTGGTTTCATTTTTTCCTCGTTTTTTATTCAAAATATTTTTCCAATCGGGTGTTCTTCTACAAGTTCACCAATGATTTTATAGTAACACTTTCTACAATAATGTTTATTATCATACTTTTTTCTACCATTAAAAAACCCTAAATTGCAATCACATTTATAACAAAAATTTCCAAGTAAATCTAATCTTGGTATCTCACCAAGTTTTATACTATGCCCAATTATATTTCCCTTTTTATCTTTTATATCTTTCATTCATAATTCCTCAATTATCAGGCACTTTTATAACTTTATCGAGACACCAATACTCAGCACCAGTATATCTAGACAACTTCAAAATTAATCTTGAATTGACTGTAAAATCGTAAAAGTCATCAGTAACCATAATTTTATAAGTTGAACCATCTTCCATAGTAATTTCCAATATGTCTTTAGTTAACCCAAAAGTTGTTTCTGAACTAAACTCAGTATCAATTATTTTGCCTTCAACTGTTTCTTGTTCTCTTGTTGCTTCAGAATATGCAATCAACGAAATACACAGAATACCGAGGACAAGGATGCTTATAGAAAATATTATGAAACCTATTGGTATATCGTTTTCTTTTTCTTCACTCATTTTATTACCATGTTTTCTTTATACCAAAGTTTGCATCTTGTGCAATAAAATCTTTCGTGTGGATGAAACCCGTGCTCGAATGCATTATTTCCACACTTTGGACATATACCTTTATCTCTTTGAAAGGTATGCTTTATCGCATACCACATTTCACTGATTATCAAGTAACCACCGTACTGTTCTTTTAACAGATTCTTCGCAATTATATTTAGGTTTCCAACCTGTTTTTAGTGCCTTCTTTATGGATAGAATTGTTGATGGTGTGTCGCCTTTCCAACCTCTATCTCCTCCAGTAAAGTTATAGTTTGGTTTGACACCGAGTTCATCACATACAATATCAGCAATTTCTTTTACTGTTATTAAATCAGTGTTGCCAAGATTATAAACAGTCATTGATTTGTTGCCATCTTTTTTTGGAATATCTATCAGTCCAGCAACACAATCTGATACATCAAAGAATGATTTTGTCTGTTTACCGTCACCAAGGATTTCAAGTTCGTGTTGATTTTGTTTCAGTTTTTGGATAAAATCAAATATGACACCACGGTGCATATTCTTGCCAACAACATTTGCGAATCGGAATGCCCAAACTTTTAGTCCATACAAGTCACAATAGGCAGAGATAAACGCCTCGTTAGCAAGTTTACTTGCTCCATACATTGATATTGGTCTGATGTTTGGGACGTTTTCTGGTGTAGGTTGTATCTCTGGAATACCATATACTGATGATGTTGAAGAGAAGACAAGGTTTTTGATGTCATTTTTTCGCATTAGTTCAAGAACTGCGTTTGTTCCAAGTACATTGTTTTTTAAATCCATTTGCGGAAACTCATAACTCTTTCGTATATCTGCTGAAGCTGCAAGATGATATATCATATCAATATCTTCTAAACCTTTTTTTATGTAGTTGTCAATATAATTAACGTCAGACCACAATATACTAAAATTTCCGTTAATAAAACTTTTCACTAAATGCTTCCTTGTTATATCAATATCTATGCCTACAACTTTTTTATCTTTTGCTATTAAAGTTTCAATAAGGTTTGAACCGATGAAACCAGTAGCACCTGTTACTATATTCATTTATTTTTTTCCTCCTTTTTAAACATTTTATTTACAAATTCATCTTTACATACATACTCATCTCCTCCGTAAATATCCATTTTATTTAACATACCTTCAATCCTTTCTATCTTTTGCCAAATCAAGTATCCGTTTGGACTTAACTTTTGTCCTATCTCAGCACCACGTCTTGTTGTTCCAAGATTTCTAACAGCAATAATTCCAAATATGAAGATAAAAACAACAAACATTATTGCAACATATGACGCAATGTTTACTGGAAATTGATATGGATTAGTTATTCCAATAAATTGACCTAAGTCTAAAAAACCTGCATTGATATTCTCTACAACACGGTCTATTAGACCAAAGAATATCATAGCAGTTTGAACTACAGCAAAATATGATAGTGATTCAGACCATGCATATTTCGCAAAGACTAATCTATCAATAAACTTTGCTTTTCCTTTTCTTTTTGTCCCAACAGCAACTTTAAGATTTATTCCATTTGTTGCCTTTTCCATTTGATTTGAAAATTCTTTGAAACTTGTATCTGTCATTATATCACTGTCACATTAAATGATACTATCCTTGTTGATTCAACTTGCCTTGTTGCTTCTGCTTCAGTTATCGGTGTATCAAGTTGTATCGTTTCTAAATTAATATCACCGTCGTATATAACAAGACTTATATTTCCAGCAGGTGCAATAACAGCAAATTGACCTTCCGAGTTAACTGGAACTATATCGTGTGCTATACCATATTCATCAAGAACAATAACTACAATTGAACCAATTTTTGATGTATTCTGTACTGACACATTTCCTATAATTTGTGCACCTTCATAATATCTTGTTATAGTAACGTATGGTGTTATGTATGCAATTTTCCAATGTCGCAGACCATATGTTGGTAATCTATTTTCTTCTGGAATGGTATTATCGTTAGTGATGCCATAATATGTTCTAAAATACATATTGTTAAAGAATGCGTCCTTTTGTCTTGTTCTTTGAGATAAATCCATTTTGGCATATTGTTCTTGTGTTACATTATTTAATTGCTCTACAGTATATTCTCTTCCTGTAGTTTTATCATAATAATATGTCTGGAAGTAATCATCTTCGGTTGTTACATATCCGTGAGTTGATTTGTCTGAAAGGAATGGAAATACTGCAAAGATTTGAATGTCTCGTTGGTCAATGCCATAATAGATGATGCTGTTGCCTGTTAATTGTCTTATGCCCATATAGAGTTCAGTTATCTGTTCATCATTAAGAGTTTCCACAATAATTTTGGATGCATCGTGATACATTGCATTATCAGCAGTTTTTCTAAGAATAGTGTTTCCATATTCAGGAGCAATTAGTGTATCATATGTAGGAGCATATTCTTTTGGATTATTTAGGATGTTTATCAAGTCGATTGACTCGATGCCAAGATAATCATTAAACAAATTTTTAATGGATTCTGGTAATTGTGCTGTACCAGTGCTTTCCCATTCCCTTTCTTTTTCACCTTCAGCAAGTCTGATTATCAAGACAGCAATTGCTTCTTCCTCACTAGATGCAGTGTGAAAATTACCAGCAGGAGGAATGCCTGATTGATAATTATCTGCTACTGTAGGATGCTCTGCCATTGATGCTATATAAAACCCGTAATCCCACCAAGTGATTATTGCTGGTCTATCTTCTGGATTAGGAATTTCATTATCTTGTTCGGATAACCAAAGAAGAGCATCTGCCCAATACAATTGTTGTCCAAGACTATTTCCATATGCTCCTTGAAAGTCAGCACCAAATATATCTGCCTTCTTTTCAGGAGGCACAGCTGCATCTAGTGCCATAAAAGCATTTGGCATTATAAGTAAAAGTAAAAAACATAAACCAATAACATATTTTGGTTTGAAAATTATCTTTAGTTTTCGCAGACCAACAACATTTTTGATGTTTTTGAGCATGAATTGATACTCAAATTTACCGACAACAATCCAAGTTATATATGCACCAAATATTGCTATACAAGGAATAAGGTCATTAGCAAATCGACCTGCTGTTGTTGTAAACCAAAAGTTGATGATGAAAACGACTATGAAGAAAATGCTTGCAGGTTGAAATTTATTCTTATATGTTTTT
>Ga0210003_1004477_pt1 | contig 11053 bp, 9 predicted proteins | sample LantaG_FD_182804 | JGI IMG/M metagenome (GOLD analysis project Ga0210003, IMG submission 182804) | Deep subsurface microbial communities from Baltic Sea to uncover new lineages of life (NeLLi) - Landsort_02402 metaG (SPAdes) (version 2) | ecosystem: Environmental > Aquatic > Marine > Oceanic >...
TTTTACCCCGGGCCGCCGCCCCATTTCAAACACAAATCATACCAGTTTCCTTCCTCCATTATACTACGCAACCCGGATGGAGTTTGGGGAAAAACGGCGTAAACACAGGCACGGGGGGCGCCAGCGGAATCCGCGAGGCATGCTGGGATCGCGGGCGTCCCGCCCGCATCCGGTCGTCGTTTGGGCCGGTGTGACGATTAGACGTGTGAGGCGTGAATCGACGGCGATGGCAGTGTAGTATCATTCGGATGATACATCATCGGATGGCCGAGCCATCTCCGCCGGACGCCGTCTGTGCCCGGAGGCACCGCCAGCCTACTCGCACGGGCTTGGATCAAACGCACCAACGGTGCGTCATACGATAGCCTATGGCAAACGAACGCCTGAAGGGCGGAGCGCAGCCATAGGGAAGCGTGAAAAAAACAGGAAGCCCTGAAGGGGCTTCGTAAGGGACGATTTCCATATGCCGCAGTCGCTCTCGAACATCCTCATACACACGGCCTTGAGTCTGGGGATGGATTTCTTACGACGCTCCTACAGAGCGTGATGTTATGTTTTGCCAGTACCTATGGCATCGCTCGGCGAAGCGCCTCGCTTAGCCATAGGCTATCATACGACGCACCTTTGGTGCGTAGACGACCGGAATGAAGAAACCGGTTCTGGCGCTCCTCGGGCCGGAGAACACGATGTGAATCAGTCGCCTTCATCAGCGGGTGAAGGCTGGAATGAAGGCGTGGCTTGAAAGCATTTGACTTCCGCACCGCGTGATGTATAATTATCCATCCGTTGCGAAGAAGCGTTGGACAGAATCTGCAGGATCCCGGAAAGGCCATCTTCCCTCCTGTAAATCCTGTTAGTCCTATCCACATCATTCTCCGCAAGGAAAGGAGCAGCCGATGCACGATGTCCTCAACAACAATCTGTTTCTCGTCAAGGAACACATAGGGCTGTTCAAGGCTGCCAACAACTACGATATCTATGACCCGGAAACACGTGAGGTCGTGATGCAATGCAGGGAGGAGAAGCTCAACCCCCTGACGAAGGTGCTGCGCTTCACCAAGTACAAGAAGATGACGCCGTTCGACATCGAGATCAGAACGCCGGACGGCCATCCTGTCGTACGCGTGAAGCGGGGCGTGGCATTCATTCGATCGCGCGTGCAGGTCCTCGACGAGCAGGATTGCTATATCGGCGGGTTCCGCCAGCAGTTGTTCAAGATCGGAGGCGCGTTTACCGTGCTCGACAGCCACGAGAGGCCGGTCTGCGAGTTGAAGGGCAACTGGACGGGCTGGGAATTCAAGTTCACCTCGCAGGGCGAGGAGCTTGCCTTCGTAACAAAGCAATGGGCAGGAATCGGCAGGGAGATGCTGACGACCGCCGATAGCTACGTCTTGCAGATATCCAGCATCGTGCCGCGCGACAGCGAAGTGCGGCAGCTCATCCTGGCGGCGGTGATGTGCATCGATATGGTCCTGAAGGAATAGAAGAACATCGGGCAGAAGCTGAGAACTGGACAGGATTTGCAGGATTAACAGGATAAGGCACAGGAAACAGCCTTTTCTTTCATCCTGTTAATCCTGTCTATCCGTCTTCTTTCCTCTCCTGTCGCACAGTAACACCAAACACAGCCATCCTCTTCTGTCTTATCCTGTTAATCCTGTAAATCCTGTCTATTCTCTTCTTCTCTTATCCGATTAATCCTGTCAATCCTGTCCAACATATTCCTCCACAGCCTGCATCGTCTCCTCCAGCACCTTTTCGCGGGCGGTGGGGAAGGGGTATGACACTCCCTGCGGGATGAAATAATTGCATTTGTTGCCGGCGGCTCGCACAGCCTGCACGAACGCGCGGGTGTCGTGCAGCATCTCGGGGCTTGCGGCGGCGCTGTGGATCACGAGCATCGGCGGCAGGCCGGCCGTGATGTGGTGATACGGCGAGATGCGCCGGGCACGCTCGTCGGGCCTGGCGCCATACTGCGCGACGTCCGCCACCGGCTGCGGCTGCTCGCCCGGGCGCGGACGCGGCGCCTGCAATTCCTTCACGCCCGGCAGCTTTGCGGACGACACGAAACTGGTGGTGTCGATCTTCGGATTCAGCAGCACGGCCGAGGCGGGGCGCGGTCATCGGCCGCGCGCCTCGTTCTGGGCGGGTCGCTCGGGTGCGGCCGGCGCGTTGCCATCGACCGGATCGTATCCGCCCGGGTTGAACGGATGGCATTTCAGCAGGCGGCGCACGCCGAGGTATGAACCTTTCAGGGCGCCCTTCTTCTGCACCGCCTCGATGAAATAGCTCGAGCAAGACGGATGGAACCGGCATCGATTCCCCAGCAGCGGGGAGATGGTGTATTGGTAGATTCGTATGGGCAGTATTATGAGCGTGTTGATGATTTTCATTTTTCCCCCTCCGATCCCGCCATCGTCCTCCTCAGCATACCTGCGATATGCCGCATTGCCTCCTCCAGTTGTATCAGGTGCGGGGCGTTCCAGTCGTAGCTTGGGAGGAAAATAATGTCGACGCCCGCCGGCATTTCGTGCTTGTTGAGCCGGTATGCCTCCCTCAGCAGCCGCTTCGCGCGGTTGCGCTGGGGTGAGTTTCCGAATGCGGTGCGGATCGCCACGGCCATTCGCGGATGGTCAAGCCCGTTTGGCACCCAGCGTGCGAAGATCGGGCCGCTGCGGAGGCGTTTTCCCTGCTGGAAGACCCGCTCGAAGTCGTCCCGTTTGCGTATGCGTTCTTCGGCTGGCAGCCCGAACCGCTTCTGCATCATCGGCGGACACTCCGATCACGGCGCCTTGCAGACTCTCGTTCCCTACAATTTCATTCTACATCAATCACGGCCGAAATGCAACGGTCGGGCCGCGCCATCGCCGGGCCGGCAACGCTTCTGCGCGAGGAATCGCTAACAGCCGGGCGGCGCCGCTCTATACTATGGTAGCCGCATAATGTCGCGGCTGTTTTCGCGGAATTGAAGGGGAGGTGCCGCAGGAATGAGAAGAATGGCGGGCGTTCCGATGGTGCTGGTGCTGCTGGCGGCCGGCTGCGGATCGTTGTCGTCGACTACTCCGCGCCGCTCGGCGCAGGAGCAGTTGCTTATATCGACTGCGGCCGACCGCGCGCTTTCGAAGATCGCGCTTACGGCCGTCGATGGCAGGCGGGTGTTCCTGGATGAAAGCTACATGGACGCCTATGACGGCGAGTACGTCACGGGCAAAGTCCGCAACGCCATCTCCTTTTTCGGCGGCCGGCTGGTCAACAACACGGCCGAAGCCGAGGTGATCGTCGAGCTTCGCTGCGGCGGGCAGTCGATCAACGAAAGCACTTTCCTGCTGGGCGTGCCCGAGATTCCGCTGATACTTCTGGGGTCGGGATATGTGATTCCGGAGATTCCATTCTTCAAGTATGAGCGCCAGACGAGCATATCGAAGCTGTCGCTGTTCGGATATCGGGCCGACGACGGCAGCATCCTGTTTTCGTCGGGCGAGGCGTTTGGCTCGAGCAAGGCGACGAGCTACTGGATCGCCTTGATCGGGCCGATCACGTTCGACGATCTGCCGAAGCTTCCCCCCGAGACGTCGGGCTACGTCTACCCGCTGCGCGAGCCGCCGCCCGACGAGGCCGCTCAGCAGCCATAGCCCTATGCAGGCGGGGCAATTTACCTCAACATTCTTGAAACGCGCCCAGCATCCGCATACAATGCATGCTGGCCGGAAATTTTCCGGGCGGCGCGGCGATTCAAACGCGAGCCTTGCATCAACCGGCCCGGAGAACGCAATGCTTGTCAAGGGCATAAACCGTCTGCGGGAGTTCAAACGCTCGGTCGGCGTAGTCGGCCTGGCGTGGTCGGGCAAGACGGTTTTCCTCACTTCGCTGATCGATCACCTGAAGAACCACGAGCCTGAGAAGCTGCGCCTGGAAGCCCGCCGGCGGACGTGGCTCGGGCGCAGAATGTTCGGCCAGGAGCACACCGTGCTGATCCGGCGGTTCGAGGAGCTGCCGGTTCGCGGGCCGTTTCAGCAGTTTCCTTACAAGCGGTTTCGCGACACGCTCGCGCAGGAGCGCCCGCAGTGGCCCGAGAAGACGCGCGACGTGTACGAGTATGCGTGCAGGTTCGAGCGCTCCGACCAGCGGCGGGCGGTCAGGCTCAGCTTTCTGGATTTCCCCGGCGAGCGCCTCGCCGATGTTTCGATGGGCGGCAGCTACGAGCAATGGAGCGACCTGATACTCGAGGAGTTCGACGCCCAGCACGGCTACCGCGAGCTTGCAGCGGAGTTCCTCGAGTTGCAGGATGGCCGCGACCTCGCCGCCGATACCGTAACCGACGCCTACCGCCTGACGCTCGCGCGCTTCGTGCGGGAGTATAAGCCGCTGATCTCGCCCTCGACGTTCCTGCTCGACAGCAGCGGCGGGCAGGCGCAGCACAAGCCCGCCGAGCAACTCGCCGCCGAGCGAATCGCGGGCATCGCGGCCGACCGGCAGTTTGCGCCGCTGAGTAAAGATGCGCGCTCGAACAATGCGAAACTGGCGGAGGTGTTTTCTGCATATTACCAGGAATACCGGGCAGCCGTGCCCGACAAGCTCCTCCGGCGGCTGGCCAGGTGCCATCGCCTTGTGGTGCTGATAGATGTGACGGGCACACTGGCGGCGGGAGTTGGCCGCTACAACGATACACAGGCGATCCTCGAGTCGCTCCTGGGGCTGTGCCGCCGCAAGCCGTCGCTGCTGAACAAGGCCGGCAGGCTGCTGGCGTCGGTGATCCTTCCCGAGGCCTGGCGGCCCGGCGGGATCAGCCGGATAGCATTTGTAGCCAGCAAGGCCGACATGGCCCGTTACGACCAGACCGACCGCCTGGTGGGCCTGTTGCGCCGGATGGTCGAGAAGAAGGTGCGCGATTACGACATGCGATACGATTTTTTCGCGTGCTCGGCGGTAACGTCCACCCGGCCGGCGGGCACCGAACTTGCCGGGCACCTGACATACGACACCGAAGGCAACCTGGTGCCTCCGCGCGGGCGCGAGGATGCAGTCGACACCTTCTACGTTAGCTCGCCGCCCGAGGCGTGGCCTGACCGCTGGTCCGAAGGCGACTACACCTTCCCGCAGGTCTATCCGGCGATGTCGCCGAAGAAAGACCAGCCCCCGGATCAGGAAGGCTTGGGAAACATCCTCGATTTCCTGATGGAAGAAGACTACACCGAGTGAACGGCCGGAGCCGTAGTATCGCTGCCAACCCATACAGCCGCAGCGTGTGAATAATCGCATGAATGACCTGGAACCGTCCGATCAGATTCAACCGGCCGGGCACCCGCAGCAGGTGCCGCGCGACCGGCATGCAAAGCCGGCTGCGACGGCGCAGGCTCGAAGCGCGGCAGATGATGCTGCCGCGAGCTTGCCGCAGGCGCCGGGCGGACGCGCCAACGATACGATGCTGGGCCGGCCGACACCGCTGCCGCGCCCGCGCGGCCACGACGATGCCGGCGACGTTGACGACCGGAAAATCCTCGACGAGGTCGCGCCTGAGGAAATGTTCGCGAGCCGGCGGATACCAGTGCCGGGTTTCTGGCTGGAGACGACGTTCCTTACGGCCGTGCTGCTGCTCGCCGGCATCGTGGGGCTGGTGGCGTATTCGCAGGCGCTGTCGGTGATGTCGGACCTCGCCCGGCTCAGCCGGCCGCTGCGGATCGGCGGCTATGTGGTGCTGGGCGCGCTGCTGCTGGCGGTGGCTGCTGGTATTGCGAAATTTGCGGTGGTCTATTTGCGTTTGCGGCGCGGTCGGCAGATCGCGCTGCGGCAGGTTCGCATGCTTTCAGAAACATCGCCGCTGCGCGAGAAGGCATTCCGGGCGGCTCGCAACTACATTACCGAATACGTCCGCAGTTTCCGCCTGACCATCCCCGAGAAGGGGCGTTCGGCGCTCGAGAAGGCCGGGCTGGCGCGCGAAAACATCGAGCGCCTCCAGGCGGCGCAGGCGCGGCTGCTGCGCGACCGCAGCGTGGCCAGCCGCGAATGGCTGCGCGAGTTCGAGGTCGATTTTCAGGCCGTGCTCGATGCCGCCGCCCGCGAGCGCATCTCCCGTTACGCGCTGCGCGTCGGGATCAAGACGGCCATCTCGCCATACGCGCTGCTTGACATGCTCGCTGCCATTTACAACAACTTCCTGCTGTTTTCCGACCTCGCCCGCATCTACAACAAACGGCTCGGCAGGCTTGAAACGATCTATCTGCTCGCGTGGGTGCTGATCAACACCTACGTGGCCGGCGAGCTGCAGGAGCCGGCGGAGGAGGCGATGGAGCACGTGACCGAGAAGATAATCGCGGGCTGCCCGGCGGTCGTGAAAAAGCTTGGCGGCAAACTGACCGAAGGCACCGCGAACTACATACTCACACTCCGGCTCGGCAGGAAAAGCATGAGCCTGCTGCGTCCGCTGCAAACGTAACAGAAATATTCCGCATCGAAACCCGTTGAACAAGGAAGCCAACCAATGAAGTACCTCGGATGTGCGTATTACCCGGAATACTGGGGCGAAGAACGCTACGAACTGGACGCCCAACTGATGCAGGAGGCGGGCATCAACATCGCCCGCATCGGCGAGTTTGCGTGGTCGAGGATGGAGCCTGAGGAAGGCACGTTCACGCTCGATTGGCTGCACGAGTGCGCGGCGGTGCTGGCCAAGTATGGCATCGAGGTGCTGATGTGCACGCCCACGGCCACGCCGCCGGCATGGCTGACGTCTGCCTGCCCGGACGTCTGCCTCGTTCATGCCGACGGCTCGCGCTCGATCCACGGCAACCGCCGCCACTATTGCAGCACGTCCGACACCTACCGCCGCCACACCGGGCGGATTGTGTCGGTGCTGGCCGAGCAGATGTCGCAGCACGACAACGTCACCTGCTGGCAGCTCGACAACGAGTTCGGGCCTGAGGCGGGCTGGTGCCACTGCGAAGGCTGCCAGGCGCGCTTCCAGGCGTGGCTGAAGGCGAAGTATGGCAGCATCGCGGAATTGAACCGCCGCTGGGCCACCGGCTTCTGGAGCATGGACTATTCCGACTGGCGGCAGGTGCGCCTCGGCCATGAGACGCAGAATCATTACTCGAGTCGGAACCTCGACAGCAGACGTTTCTGGAGCGAGATGATGACCGACTACGCGCTGTTCCAGGCGGAGATCATACGCCGGATACACCCGGGCGCGCTGGTCACCACCAACGGAATGGGGCCGATCTTCTCGCCTATCGACTACTACAAGATGTTCGACAAGCTCGACGTTGCCTGCGACGATTTGTATTTCGACATCGCGACGATGGACGCAGATGCGGCCGCGATGAACGTTTTCCGCGCGATGAAGCCGGGCAAGCGTTACTGGATCACGGAAACAGGCTCGGGCGCGCTCAGCCACGACAAGCCGCCGGTGCCGGGGCAGTTTCGCGCGTGGGCGTGGAGCAGCTTCGCACACGGCGCCGACGCGCATTTCGTTTTCCGATGGCGGACGTGCCTTTCCGGGCAGGAGCAGGAGTTGCAGGGGATGCTCGAGCATTCCGGCGAGCCGCGCCACCGCTACAATTCCGTGAAAGACTGCTTCCGCCAGATCGCCGCGCTGCGCGACGAGCTGAAGGACCTGCCGCTGCCGGAGGCGCCGGTGGCCATCGTGCAGGATTACAACGTGCTGTGGGGATACGAGTCGTCGCGCGTCGGCCGCGACGTCGATTACCAGCGCCGGATTTTCGACATTCACAAGCAACTGTACGACCGCAACATCGTGGCGGACATCATTCCGCCGGACAGGCCGCTCGACGGCTACCGGCTCGTCGTGCTGCCTTCGCTGATGATGATCGACGCCGACTTCGCCGCGCGGCTGAAAGATTTTGTGGAAGCAGGCGGCACGCTGCTGGCGCTCGGGCAGATCGGAATGCGCGATTTCAACGACAACTATCTTGCGGAGCCTGGCCCGCAGCACCTGCGGCACCTGCTGGGAGTGACCATCCACGGCGGGATGTATCTCACCAGCTTCACGGGGACCGACGAGGCGCTGTGGGTGCCCGCGAGGAATTGCAGGGCGGTGGAACTGCCGGTTGCGGGGAAGATCACAGGCGAGCCGGTAACGGGCACGGCGCGGGTGTGGGCGGCGGACGTTGCACTCGCGGGCGGCACCATGCTGCTCGAGTTCGCAGCCGACGCATACGACCGCCAGCCGGCCGTGGTGGAGAACCTGACGGGCCGCGGCTATTCGCTGTACGTGGGCGCGCTGGCGCTCAACGAGGCCCTGGCGGACGAGCTTTTTCAGCACGTGCTGAATGTTGCGGGCGTCGCGAGCGGCCCGGCAAGCCCCGAGTATGTCGAGGTGATCCGACGCGGCAACGTGACGTTCGCCGTCAATCATACGGCGGAGCCGGTCGAGGTGAACCTGGGGGTTTCGGGCACGGCGCTCGTCGGCACGTGTGCGGGCGGCGTGACCACGCTGGACCCGTACGGCGTGTGCGTGGTGCGGGCTTCGTGATGTAGCATTCATGCCAGTGAGCGCGGCTGCGGCGAACGATCGCTGCGGCCGCGTTCTCATGTGCGGCCGTGCAAGGATGTTACACGGCCGTTACACACCGGCGGGCTGTTTTGTGATATAATCTGAATGTCGGCGAAGCCGGTGCGTGACGCGGCGGCGTTTGCGGTCGTCGAGGCGATTGTTACAAACCTGTGACGAACCCTGTCGCGTTTCGTGCGTCTAATTCATAAGAGGATGGCGCGGGCGTTCCGCGTCTCGACCACGGATCGACAGGCGGAGGATGTGCTATGAGAGCGTTTCGAGTGGCGATTGCGGCGATGATGGTGCTGTGTGCGGCATCGGCGGCATGGGCGGAGGATGTTGCGGAGCCGCAGGAGAAACGGCAGGTGGATCTGGCGATCTGCCTCGACACCAGCGGCAGCATGAACGGGCTGATAAACGCGGCCCGGCAGAAGCTGTGGGACGTGGTAAGCGAGCTTGCCCTCGCGCAGCCGGAGCCGGAGCTTCGAGTGGCATTGCTTACCTACGGCAGCCCGGCATACGGCGCCCCGAGCTACGTGAAGGTGCAGTCGGATCTCACCGGCGATCTCGACACCGTTTATCAGAAGCTGATGGAGCTTGGCACCAGCGGCGGATCCGAATACGTGGGGTGGGTGCTGCACGATGCGCACGAGCAGCTTTCGTGGGCGGAATCGAACGACGCGCTCAAGCTGATTTTCGTAGCTGGAAACGAATCGGCGGATCAGGCGAAGGAGCAGCACGATTTCCGCAATGTGGTCGCCGACGCGATCAAGAATGGAATTATGGTCAATTCCATCTACTGCGGCAACGTGAGCGATAGTATCGCCCCGGGCTGGCGCGAGGTGGCCCAGCTTGCCGACGGCCATTTCTCGGCCATCGATCACAACAATGGCACCGTGGTCATCGCCACGCCGTTCGACGATAAGATCGCGGAGCTTGGCACGCAACTGAATTCCACATACGTCACCTATGGGAAGAAGGGGAAGGCGGCCCTGGAGAACATGGCGGCCCAGGATCAGAACTCGGCCAAACTGGGCAAGTCGAACGCTGCAGCGCGGGGTGTGGTAAAGTCGCAAAAGCTGTACAACAACGCCAAGTGGGATCTGGTGGATGCAAGCAAGGAGAAAGATTTCGAACTGAGCAAGATCGAGAAGAAAGACCTGCCCGAGAAGATGCAGGAGATGACGCTCGACGAACAGAAGGCTTACATCGAGGAGGTGAAGACGAAGCGTGAGGGAATCCAGGCCGAGATAAACAAGCTCGCGGCCCAGCGGCGGGATTTCATCGAGGCCGAGCGGCAGAAGATGAAGGAGCAGGGCGACAAGTCGTTCGATGCGGCCGTAATAAACGCGGTTCGCGAGCAGGCCGAGCTGAAGAATTTCACGTTCAAGGAAAACTTCGTTGAAGGAGACGGCAAATGAGCAGTATCGTAAGCAGGCCGCTGACCGCGGCGGCGCTGATCGCTGTGTGTGTTCTGTCCGGTGCGTTAGCCGAGGCGCGAAGTGCGGCGGAAAAATCGTACGTGCCGCGTGCGTCGAACCTGATCATCCCGCAGACGCGTTCCATTGCTGTGCGGCCGGATGCGGCTGCGCCGACCATCACCCAGATTGACGCTGACGTGGAGATTGTGGATATTGTCGCGACGACCACGCTGTCGATCGGGCTGGCGAACCCGTCGGGCAGGATGCAGGAGGCGGAGATGCTGGTGCCCGTGCCAGATGGTGCGGTGCTGCGAAGTTTCAGCTTCCAGGGTGCATCGGGCGAGCCGACCGCCGAGATTCTGCCGGTCGAGGAGGCGCGCAGGATTTACAACTCGATAGTGTCGCAGTTGCGCGATCCGGCATTGGTTGAATTCGCCGGCTACAACCTGATCCGCACGAGCGTATTTCCGGTGCCGCCCAACGGCACGCAGAAGGTGCGGCTGACCTACGAGAACCTGCTGAATGTTGACGGCGCCCGCGTGGATTATTTCCTGCCGCGCAGCGAACTGCTGACCAACACTACGCCGTGGAAGATCAACGCGTCGATCAAGTCGAAGGAGGGGATCGCGACGATCTACTCGCCGAGCCACAGCATCGAGACCACGCGCACAAACGGCAACGCCGCGAAGGTCAGCACGACCGTTGAGGCGGCGTTCGAGCCGGGGCCGTTCATCCTGTCGTATCTGACGGGCAGCAAATCGGTGACGGCTTCGCTGCTGGCGTATCCGGACCCGAAGATCGGCGGCGGGTATTTCCTGCTGCTGGCTGCGGTGCCGCCGGAAGAGGATGGCGCGGCCCCGGCAGTGAAGCGCGAGGTGACGGTGGTGATCGACCGGTCCGGCTCGATGGCCGGTCCCAAGATGGAGCAGGCGCGCGCGGCGGCGCTGCAGGTGGTCGACGGCCTGCTGGAGGGCGAGGCGTTCAACATCATCGACTATTCCGGCGCGGTGTCGTCGTTCGCGCCGGCGCCGGTGGTCAAGAATGAAAAGAACGCGGCGGAGGTGCGTCATTACATCCGCCAGCTTCGCCCCGGCGGCGGCACGAACATCAACGACGCGCTCGT
>Ga0210003_1004478_pt1 | contig 11047 bp, 12 predicted proteins | sample LantaG_FD_182804 | JGI IMG/M metagenome (GOLD analysis project Ga0210003, IMG submission 182804) | Deep subsurface microbial communities from Baltic Sea to uncover new lineages of life (NeLLi) - Landsort_02402 metaG (SPAdes) (version 2) | ecosystem: Environmental > Aquatic > Marine > Oceanic >...
AGAGAGAGAGAGAGAGAGAGAGAGAGAGGAACAATTGGTGATGAGTTTTTTTTTTTTTCTCGAGTTTTATTTTTCGACCCGGTTTCTCAAGCAAAAAAAATTCTCATTCTTCTTCTCCCTCTCTTACCATCAGCTTCGCGTCCGGCGCCGCCTTCTCCAGCGTCTCCAGCACCGTCAGCCTCCCATCCAGCGCCTCTGCCTGGTTCTGCTCGAAGTAGTTGGCAACCACGTTGTGAGATCCGAGAGAGCACCTCCCGGCCTCGGGTTGTTCGCGACCCATGACCAGCCGCAGCAGCGTCGACTTGCCTGCGCCGTTGGGTCCCAGCACGGCGACGCGCTCGCCCTTCTCGACCTCGAGGCTGGCGTCGTCGAAGAGGATGCGCCCGCCGTAGCCGTGCCTGAGGTCCTGGATCTCCAGCACTCGCTGGCCCGAGTGGTCGGCGTTGGGGAAAGAAAAGGCGCGCTTCTTCGGCACAAAGGGCTTCTCGACTTTCTCCGAGGGCGAATTCAACCTCTCGAGCTCCTTTTCCGCGGCGGCGGCGCGCCCAGACTGCGCCCCTCCGGCCAGCCTGTCGACCAGCTCCCTCTGCCTCGCGACCTCCTTGTTCCACTTCTCCCACGCCACCCATTGAGCGGCAGCTTTTTCTGCTTTCTGGGCGACGTATTGCGAATAATTTCCTTTGTAAGTAGTGGCGACCCCTTGCTCCGTCTCGACGATTTTCGTGCAGAGCCTGTCGAGGAACTCTCGGTCGTGAGACACAACGACCATCGGCGTGTCGCCCGCGCGCGTCCTCAAATAAGTCTCGAGCCACTCGATCGCGCCCAGGTCCAGGTGGTTGGTGGGCTCGTCCAAGAGCAACAAGTCGGGGTCCTGCAGCAGGATTTTACCGAGACACATCCGCATCTGCCAGCCCCCCGAGTAGCTGGCCACCAACCTGTCGTTGTCATCGGGCCCGAATCCGAGTTCTGGCATCATCTCGTCGACCTTCTTGTCGAGCAAGGAGACGTCGAGGTCGGAGGCCGCCGAGGTGAGCTCCTGGAGCTCGTCCAGTAAATCGCCCATCTGCTCCATGTCGACGCCGCCATTTCCTCCACCGCTTTCTCCTCCACTCCCCATGGCCTCGAGCTTCTTCTGGACCTCCTCGGTGCGCCGCAGCACGTCGAGCTGGTCGGCGTAGGCGGACATGAACTCTTCTCGCACGGTCCGCGTGGGGACCACGTCGAACTCCTGCGTCAAATACGCGATCCGCATCTGCGGCGACTGGCGGAGCACGGCGCCGTCGTCAGGGTCCAGAGCCCCGGTGATCAACTGCAGCTGCGTCGTCTTCCCGGCGCCGTTGACTCCCACGAGCCCGACCCTTTCTCCCTTTTTGACCTCCCAGGAGACGTTTTTGAGGACCTGGGCGTTCTTGAAGGTGAGGGAGACGTTCTCGAGGCGGATGCCCGAAGGGACGGTTTGTGCGGCGGCGGCCGCGGCGGCGGCGGAGGCCTTGCCCCGGCCGGCGCGCGCCGAGGACTTTGAGGATTTGGAAAAAGAGGAGGAAGAGGAGGGGGAGGCGTCTTCTCCTGCTGCGTCGTTTTCGTCTTCTGCGTCGTCAGAGGCGGTGGAAGCGACGGCGACGGGAGCTGGAGGTGGAGGCGCGACGGCGGCCTTGGCCTGGAAGAGGGGATTTTTTTTTTGATATTGGAGATTTTTGGATGAGGTTGTGTTGTTGGTTGAAGGAGGAGGAGGGTCGATGTCGTGGCTCAAGCCGCCGTTTGCTTCCGATTCTTCATCCCCTCTCTTTCCACCGTCTCTTTCTCTTACCTCGACGGCGGCCAGCGCGGCCTCCGCGGCCCTCTGCGCAGCCGTCTTCTTGGGCTTGGCGGAGGCCGCGACGGAGCGGAGAACGGGAGGCGGAGGCGAGTCGAGGACGAGAGAGAAGCGGCGGCGCAAATGCGACAGCGTCGTCGTCGTTCGCTGCTGCGGCGCTGTTGCAGCTGTTGTCGCCCGTCGCGGCGCGCCGAAAGAGCTGCTGGCGACGCCGCCGCGGGTGGCGACGACGACAGGGTGCTGCATCGTCTTGGTTGTCGTCGAGGAGCAGCCGCAACAGAGAAAGAACGGAAGAGCGCTTGTCGTCGTCGGAGAGAACGAAAAAGAAGAGAGCAATTCCTTTTTTTCTTCAAGCCGAACGGAAGAAAAGAGAAAACGAAACTCGAAAATGACCATCAGGCTTCACTTCGCGAGGGAAAAAAAAAATCGGAAGAAAAAAAATCGATCTCTTCATGCGCCCTTCTCTGGCTTGCCTCGCCGCGGCCGCGGCCCGGACCATCTCCCGCCGGGCCCAGCGAGGCATCTACGCCGGGAAGGACGTGCGGAGCGGCAACAAAGTGTCCGAGGACGGCGGGAATCGGTGAGAGAATCCGGATGAAAAAGAAGAAGAAGAGAGGCGGCGGCAGAGGCGAGCGATCGGAACAACAATTTTTCAACCCCGACCTCCTCCTCCTCCTAGTTCTCCAAACTCACTTCCCCCCCCCCTCCCGCCACCAACTCAACGCACCAAACGAAACCAGCTCCCGCCGCAACTGGAAGCCCAACGTCCAGCACAAGTCCCTCTGGCTCTCCGCCGCGGGAAAACACGTGCGCCTGCCCGTCACCACGACGGCCCTCCGCTCGATCGACAAGAGCGGCGGCCTGGATGCCTTTTTGTTAAACACGAAGCCGGAGAAGCTCGACCCGGCGGCGAGGGCGCTGAGGGAGTGGCTGGTGGGGTGGAACGCAGCCAAGGAGAAGCTTCTTGGTGGGAAGAGGAGTGATAGTAGTAGAGCAGAGGGGGAATGAGAAGCGGCGGCGGCGTTTGCCTTCGAGAGGTTCCTTTCGGTTTCTCGTCCTTTTTTCCGTTTCTCTTTCTCTTTTCCTTTTTATTTTTGTAACACTACTCGTTTCGACAACAACTGAAAAAAACTGCAAGAAAGAGCACTCTCTCTTAAAAAAATAAGGCAAGAATCCAGGCTCCTTCTACTTCTTGCCCAAGACGGCGCCAAAGACCTTGCCGAAAAAGCCCGCGACGCGCCCGACGAAGCTCGCCACGCTGAACGCGAAGGTCCCCGGCACGGGAGCCCCCAGCGCAGCCATGATCCCGAAAACGGCGCCCAACCCCTTCGTGTTCCCGACCCTGCGGTCGACGACGTAGCCTCCAGTGAACGCGACGCACTTCCCTTCCTCGTTGAAAAGATAAGAATTGACCTCGGGAGCTCCCTGGACAGTCTTGCCCGAAGCCTTCAGGGTGACGTTGCCGAACTTGAGGTCCTTGGCGTGCGTGGCGCTGACCCGCGTGGTGAACCAGACCTTTTTTGGGTTTTGAGGAGGATGGAGAAAATGAGAGGGGGAGGAGGAGGAAGAGGAGGAGGAGAAGAAGAAGAAGAAGAAGAAGAAGAAGAAGAAGAAGAAGAAGAAGAAGAAGAAGAAGAAGAAGAAGAAGAAGAAGAGGAGGAGGAAGAAGAAGAAGAAGTGAGAGGTTTTGCGTTTTTTTCTCTTTCGACGGAAGGGAAAAAAAACCCGGAAAAAAATTGAAATTTTTTTTTGAAAAAAACCAAATCCAACTCACCCTGTTGGGCTCGTACTTGTCGACGCGCCAGTCGTAAGGGTGCGCGTCGAGGTTGGGGAACGCCGAACGCAGCTGGAACGAGCGCACCGCGGCGAGGTACCTGTCCTTGGGAAGGGAGATGACCGGGAACTCGAAGCGGAAGTCGTCTTGATTTTTTTGTTTTTTTTGTTTTGGGGTTTTTGTTTTGGAATCGAGGTGAGCTCCTTTCCTTGATTTTTTCTTTCGTTGTCTCTTCCTTCCTCTCCTTCTCTCTTTTGAACACCGAGTTGACCAGCGACAGGTCGATCGGCAGCGTGTTGGTGCACCACTGCGTGATCGGCGTGGTTTCTCTTTCTCTCTCACCGGCCAGGAGGTCGTCCGCGCCCTCCTCGACGCCCGTGTCGGTCGCGAACAGGTCCTGCGCGAGCGTGATCAGCCTGTTGGCCGAGAGCGGGAACGAGGCGCGCGTGCCCTCGAGCTTGGCCGGTGGGACGGGCGAGAGGTCGAACGAGGCGGCAGCAGAGGCAGCGGCAGCGGCGGCGTTGACGGAAGCGGCGGATGAGGTCGCGACTCCTCTTTTTTGCGAATCCTCTTTTTTGCGAATCAGCGGCCTCGCCGACGGGGCTGCAGGGGCCGGGCCTGCGTTCTTCTTCCCGCCGAGCGAGAAGCGGCGCGTGACCTTGAGGGAGGAGCTCATCGCAGCGATTGGTGGGAGCTGGAAGGGAGGGGGGGCTGATGGCGAGGGAGAAGCAGTCAGTTGGGGGAAGGGGGAGGGCAGATCGAGTTCCTTTTTTTTTTCGAATTCGTTTGTGGCGTCGTGGCTGTCGTGTCGGAGCTTTCTTTTTTCTTCCCTCTTTCCTCTTCCTCTCTCACTCACTCACCCTTTCCGTTTTCGCGCTTCCCCTTACCAATCTCGAGACGACGACGCTTAGTTCTCTGTAGAGAACTCGACTCTGAGCTCTCACGCTTCTTTCTGTCTAGTAGAAGCTCCAAGAAGCGACAACAGTTACACAGCACGGGCTTGGTTTTTGCTAGCCTCGAAAGAGAGATGATGATGCGGTCATCGACAATGGCGCTGCTGCAGCAGCGCCCTCCTCCTCCCAGCTCCGCCACCAGGGGCGTTCGCGTCGCTCCCGCTGTATTGATTGCGAGACGACTTCGGAAGCAGTCCCTGCGCGTGATGGCGGAACCGGGAGAGGCACCAGCAGCAGCCCGGGAGAGCGTTGTCGCGACGGTCGATGATGCTCCGACGCTTTCGTCGGCAACGCCTCCGACCTCTTCCTCTTCTTCTTCTCCTTCTTCAACAACCCCTCTCCGCCTCACCCTCGAGACCCGCGAGGCCCGCCAGACCCTCCGCTTCTCCGAGATCTGGGACGGGGAGGCCCCTGCCATCGTCGTCACCGCCGTCGCGAGCGACTCCACGGCCGCTGAGTTCGGCGTCGTCGCGGGCTCGCGCCTGCTGAGCCTGCCGCACCCGACCCGAAAGGGAGAAAAGTGGGAGCTGAAACCCGGGAGCGCGCCCCTGAGCAGGATCAAGGACCTGATCCGAGTCTACAGGGGCGTTCTGATCGACATGGAGTTTTCGAGGGAACCCATTTCTGACGAGGCGATCGAGGCTTGGGTGCGCGAACAGGAAGAAAAGGCGCGAGAGAAGGAGGAAGAGAAGGAAGAGGCGGAAGGAGGAGCGAGGCCCTCGTCGTGGACCTCTTCTTCTTCAAGCAGCAACCCTTCGACGACTCTGGCGACCTCCTCCTACGACAGCGACAACAACAACGCCTACTCCCCGGCCGCGGCGGCGGCAGAGAGGGAGGCGAGAGCTCTGGAGCGGCGGCTGCGGCTCAGGGCCGAGAGGCTCGCGATCGACGACGCCCGCGACGACACCAAGGTGGTGGTGGGGGCCGCGGTGGCCTTCCTGCTGCCCGCCGCGGTGATCTTGGCGATCGCTTACTTTTCGGGTTACCTGGACACGATGCAAGCGAATCTGTCGTAGGCAGGAAGGAGAAAGAAGAATAGTAAGAGTTGTTGTTTTCCGTGGATAGTTACAAATAAATGAAAGAAAAAAAAAAGACTCCGAAAATTTTGAAAAGAAATTAAATAAAAAAGAACTCTCTTCTCTCTTCTCCTTTTTCTCTCAGTTCCCCCTGCCCCTCCTCAAAACGCCCTCCCTCCCCACGGCGATCGCCGCCAGGCCCCCGGCCCGGCACTGCACCGCCACCTTCTGCGCCCGCTCGCTGGGCGTCGGGTGCGTCGACAAAAACGAAAACGCTTTCACCTTAAACGGGCCCGCGGCGGCGGCCTCCAGGGCGTCGAAGCACTTGAAGACGTTGATCGCCGCGGAGCCGTCGCCGAGCCCGGCCTTTTTACAGAGCTCGACGCCGATGTGGTCGGCCTCGAACTCCTGCTCGCGGGAGCGCGGGCGGAAGAGGCCCATCTCGAGCAAGGAGCTGAGGCCCTCTGCTTCTTCCTTTGTCGGGCCTGATAGATGATGAGAGTTTTTGGTTTTGAGTTGAGTTGGTGTGAGTGAGCGAGCGAGCGAGTGAGTGAGTGCGCGAGTTTCTCTCCTCCCTCTTCTCCTCTCCTCCTCCCTTCCAACTCTCACCCCTCGGCATCTGCACCCCGGGCTGCCCCTGTGCCGCCGCGGCAGCGGCCGCGGCCATCGCGACGCCCTGCGCGACCGTCGCCACCAGCTGCGTCGCCCCCTGCAGCGTCAGCTGCTCGGCGCTGTGCCTCGCGAGCACGTGGCCGACCTCGTGCGCGATCACGAAGGCGAGCGCGCCCTTTTTTGTGTTGTTGTTGTTGTTGTTGTTGTTGGTTAATGGGATCGGTTGGTTGAGAGAGAAAGAAAGGGAAAAGGCGAGTGCGGGGAACCTTCCTGGTCCCTCTCTCGACAACAAAAAGTTCGAAAAAAAGGAAACCGATCGAAAACACTCACCTCGTCGTCGGCAAATCTCCGGACGAGCCCCGAGTTGATGACGATCTTCCCTCCCGGGAGAGCGCAGGCATTTATCTGGTCGTCGTCGACCACGACTACCTTCCTGTAAAGAAGAAAGAAGGGTTTTTGGAGAGAAAGAGAAAGAGAGAAGAGTGAGCCTTTTTCGGGTTTTTTCTTTTCGTCGAAGAGAGGGAGAAAAAAAGTGAAAAAAAACCCTTCTTCTCACCAAGCCAATCCTTTCAGGTGATCGACGAACCCCCCCTTCCCGTCCCCCTGCAGCGCCGCCCTGATGATCGCTGCGCCCAGCCTGGAGCAGCGCTGCGCTTCGGGCGCAGAGTCGGGCAGCCTGCGCTTGGTCGCGAGCAACTTCGCAAAGGTCGTCTCGCCGAGAGCTCGCTCCACGGCCTCTGGCACTAAAACGGCGTGCTTGCGTCCGGTGAACGGCACCTGCTGTCGCGGGTCGCGGCGGACGAGGCGGAAGATCAGGATGACGCCGCCGGCGGCGAGGAGGGCGAGGCGGGGGTGCATTTTTGGGTTTTTCGAAAGCGAGAAAGAGAGAGAGAGAGAGCTTGGTGTCTCGGGGTCGAGAGATAGAGGAAGAAGAGGCTGACTAGAGAAGTTTGAAAGACAGCGGCGGCGATGTTTGATGAATTCGAACGCCGGAGATGTCTTCGATAAATGCTTCGGATCAGCTTTCTGACTGCGTGGATCGATCAAGGAGATCAAGGACTTGCTCTCGGCCAGAATCGGCGAGCAAAAGAGTTCCTTGATCGATGCGATTGCGAGCGCGGGGCAGAGATCGATGAGGAAAAGAAAGGAAAGAAACGACGGCGAGACGATTTTTGGCCGAAAAAGTCGAATGAAAAAAAATCATTTTTTTCCCGTTCATAATCTTTTCTTCAACTTCTTCCTTCTCCCCTCAAAAAATGGCCTCGGTCGCCCCCACGCCGACCAAGGCCAGGCCGGCCGTGCCCCCGAGCGTCGCCTCCAAGTCGCTCGAGGAGCTGCAAGTTCTGTTCGTGGACGTGAGTAGTAGCAGTTGGCGTTGAAAGTTTCGAGACGAAAGAGAGAGATCGATGGGAGCGTCGTCGACGTTTGAACCAATGGCCTTTTTTCCTTTTCTCTTCCTCGCTCACCGCCTCTCTCCCCCTCTGACACCGCGTGAAACAAAAACCCATTCTCAAACAAACGACAGTCCCTGAAGAAGCTCAAGGCGCGGGACAAGCGGATCGGCGACCTCCAGGCCGCGGTCGACGAAGGGGCGTCGGCGGCGGGAGCGGCGGGAGCGTCGTCGGCGTCGGCGCCATCGAATGCGCAAGAGCTCGAGGCCGCCGCCGCCCGCGCCGAGGCGCTCGAGGCCAAGCTCAAGGTGCGTGTGGCGATGGAGAGAACGATCACGCCTTCGTTCCTGCATCGCGAGCATTCGAATTAGAACGCGGGAAAGAAGAGGGAGGGAGAGGGAAAGAGAGGAGAACCAGAATGTTCGAAGGTGAAACGTCGAAAAACTTCGGCTCTTGTCTCTCCTCCTTCTTCTCACCTCCTCTTCCCGCCACCCCCACTCACTCACCCCTCACCCCAACCACCACATCGCAGGCGACCTCGCAGCAGCTCGAGGACCTCAAGCTCGAGGCCCTCAACTCGCAAAAGGAAGCGGAGAGCGCCTCGCGCGAGAGGGACGCCCTCCGGCTCGCCGCGGCCGACGCGGCCGAGGCCGCCGAGTCGCGGGCCGCGGCGCTCAAGGAGGCCGCGCGGTCGCTGGCGGCGGGCAAGGACGCCGCCGACGCGGAGCTGGCCGGGGCGAGGGAGGAACTGGAGAGCGTGAGGCGCGAGGCTGCCGCTGCTGCCGCTGCTGCGGAGGCTGCTGCCGCTGCTGCGGAGGCGAGCAAGGGCAAAGAAGAAGAAGAAGCAGGAGGAGCAGCGGCGGCGACGGAAGCGGCCGTGGCCTCTGCCGTGGCCTCTGCCGTCGCCGCCGCTCTCGAAACGGCCAACAGAGAGCACGCTTCCGCCCTTGAGGCAGCCAAGCTCGAGGCCTCCCAGGCCATCGAGGGAGCCCGCAAGGCCGCCTCCGCCTCCGCGGAAGCAGAGGCAGAGGCCGCCTCCTCGGCGCTCGAGAAGGAGGAGGAAGCGGCCGCTGCCCTGCGCGCCCGGGTCGCCACCTTGGAAGAACAGCTCGAGGCCGCCACCAACGCCGAAGGGGACGCCGACGCCGCCGCCGACGACGCCGCCTCTCGCGCCGCCGCCGCAGCAGAAGAGGTCGCGGGCCTGAAGGCGGAGGTCGCTTCTTTGCAGGCGCAGCGCAAGGAGCTCGAGCTGAGGATCGAATCTCTCTCGAGCGAGGTCGAAAGCGCGACGGCCGCGGCTGCGACCTCGGCCTCGGCCGCCGAAACGTTGCAGGACGAGTCCGTCGCCCTGAGGCAGCGGGTCGCCACTCTTGAAGAACAGCTCGAGGCTGCTACGAACGCCGAGGGCGACGCCGACGCCCAGGCGGACAGCTCTGCGGCGAAAGTCTCCGCCCTCGAAGAGGAGCTCGAGGCCTCGAAATCGAAGTTTGAGACCGCCGAACGGGAGCTCAAGGCGGCACGCGCCGACGGCGAGGCCGCCGAGGCCGCCGCCTCGAAATCCAAAGAGGAAGCCCTGGCGTTGCGGGCCAAGCTCGAGAGCGCCGTCCCGGAGCTCGAAGCCTCGCTCGAGTCCGCAGAGAGGGCGCGCGCCGAAGCTGTTGCGAGGGCGACCGCCGCGGAAGAAGAGGCCAAAACCGCGCGAGCGGAGGCCGTCGCCGCGACCGCCGCCGCCGCCGCCGCCGCCGCCGCCGCGGCCTCCTCCTCTTCCTCCGAGAGCGCCTCCGCCTCCGCCTCCCTCGAAGCTCTCAAAACCGAGCTCTCCAGCGAGAAGGCCGCGCGGGAGAGCGAGCGCGAGCGCGTCAGGCGGGCCCTTGCGGAGCTGAAGCGCAAGGCGGACCGCGCCGCTGCGGAGAAGGTCGCCGCGGCGGAGAGGGCCGGGCAGGCCACTGCCGAGGCCGCCGCCTGCCGCGAGAGAGAGGCGGCGAAAGAAAGAGAGAAGCACGAGGCCGAGGAGCGCGCCGCGAGGGCGACCGCCGACCTGGAGGCCTACCGAGGGCGCGCGGCGGCGCTGCTCAAGGCCAAGGACGACGAGATCCAAGAGGCGAGAGCGGCGGCAAAGGTTAAAAGAGAACAAAAAGAAAACGAAGAAGGAGGAGGAGGCACGCCCGTCGCTCCTTCTTCCCCGCAGCGGCAGCAGCAGCAGCCTTCTTCTTCGTTGTCTTCTTCCTCCGAAACCACCACCACTACCGCCGAAGCCCAAGCATCCCTCGCCGCCGCCCTCCAGCGCGCCGAGGCGGCAGAGCAGGAGCTCTCGCGCGTCTCTTCCGAGGCCGAGGCAGCCCGTCGCGACTCGCGCGCCGCCTCGGAGCGCGAGGCCGAGGCCTCCGCCGCGGCAGCGCAGTGGCGGTCAAGGTACGAGGCGATCGAGCGCAGGCAGGGCGAGCTCCGCGCCGCCTTGGCCGCGGCGGCGGCGGAGCGCGAGGCAGCCGTGGCCGCGGCGGCCAAGGAGGCGGCCGGCCAGGCGGCGGCGAGGGCGGCCAAGGAGTCGGAGGAGAGCGACGCCGCCGCGAGGGAGGCTGCGGCCGCGCTGGAGGCCGCGAGGGCCGAGGCTGAGGCCCTGCGGTCGCAGCTAGCGACGGCAAGGAGCGAAGCGGCAGCGGCAGCAGCGGGAGGCAGAGAGAGGACGAGGACGGTCTCTTCTTCGACCGACTCGCTGCGTCCCGGCTCGCAGCCGGGCTCGGCCCGCGCCTCCGCTGCTCTGCTCTCCGGTTCGTCCTCTTTCGCCAATAACGTCGCGAGGGAAGGGGAGCCGGACGTCCCCGGCTATGTCGCGTTCGCCGCGGGCAACACCGCCGTCGGGGACGCCGCCGCTGCCGACGCGGCAGCTGCAGCGGCTGCAGCTTCAAACGCAAACCCCTTTTTTGCAGGACTCACCGCCTCTTACGGCAACGACGCCGACGACGACCCCCACTCCTCTTCTTCAAGCCTCCTCCTCGCCGAGCCCTCCCTGCTCCGCCTCGCAGACCGCGTCGTCGCGGCCGAGGCCGCGCTGGCCGCTTCCTTGCAGAGGGAGCGCGAGCTCGAGGCCGAGCTCGAGGACGCGAGGTCCGAGGCGAGACTGCGCGCCGAGCAGGAAGCGGTTCTCAAAGAGGCCCTGCGAGAGGTCGACAGGGCAGCGGAGAGGGCCAAGCTGCCCCTGGGGGAAGGGGCAGAGGCTTCGGCCTCGGCCGAGGCCGCCGCCGAGGTGCACTACCTGAAGAACGTGCTGCTGAAGCTGTACGAGACGGGCGAGGCGAGGCCGCTGCTGCCCGTGCTGGCGCGCGTGCTGCGCTTCTCTCCCGCTGATGTCGAAAAGTGCGAGAAAGCTTTAGATAAAAGAGAAGGAGGAAATGTGATTGCCGGTGGAACTGGTGGAGATGGCGGTGCGCTGTCTTCGCTGGCGAGTTGGGCCAACTGGGCTGCTGGGGGGAGTTAGAGAGAGAGAGACG
>Ga0210003_1004479_pt1 | contig 11047 bp, 7 predicted proteins | sample LantaG_FD_182804 | JGI IMG/M metagenome (GOLD analysis project Ga0210003, IMG submission 182804) | Deep subsurface microbial communities from Baltic Sea to uncover new lineages of life (NeLLi) - Landsort_02402 metaG (SPAdes) (version 2) | ecosystem: Environmental > Aquatic > Marine > Oceanic >...
ATCGATATCCCGCCTTCTCCGCACGGTAAATCCTTGAGGCAATACCGAACCGAAGCAGCAGCTGCATCACATCATCGACGAGCTGCCGACTCGTCGACGCATAGTAGACGCGCCCCTGACCGGCCTTGGCATCCCAGCGCACCGAGCCGTCGGTCGCCCACAGATGCCGCAGGAACAGCGCCACCTGATCATTGGGTAGCGCGAAAACCTCAGCCGGCACAAACTTCTCGTGACTGCGCTTGCCGAACAGCCCGAGCTTGTCCAGCCAGGCAGCGATAGGGTTCCGTTTACCGCGAGCCAGTCGATACGGCGCCGGCAACCGCAGCGTGCTCACACGCGCCGCCGGATAATCGTCGCGGATCGGCGTCACGCCGAAGCGTGCCGCCGAGATCTCAACTGCCACCAGGTTGGCCTCGTCCACCGACGCATACCGGATCGGCTGACGCTTCACACACGACCCGTCGCCGATCATGTGCGCAAGCATCACAACCTCGGAATCGTGCATTCGCTCGGTTTGCACCGGCTCCGGCACCCGGCGCGGCACCGCCACCCGCGCTCCAACCGTCAAGTCTCCCAGCGGGCTCCAGCCGTCAAACGCCATGAACGGGTGGTTGGCTGTTGCCTCCACTTCACGTCCCGACGCCAGTCGCACCTTGAACACTTCCTTGTGTCCGCTGTAGAACACGTTGGTCATCGGTCGTGCGACCATCCGCTTGCGCTCATCCAGCGACCACACCAGTGGCCGCTCTCCGGTGCGCATCAGCTCCCCGAAGGTCACCTCTGCGCCCGTGTCCGCCCGTAGGACCCGCGTGTTCGCGGTGAGACATCCCGATTCACGCAGGTCAGAGACCATAGGCTTCTTGTCGGTGCGCTGCTCAGGACCGCGGTTCAGCTGGCTGATCGCCACCACCGGCACTTCAAGCTCTTTGGCCATCAGCTTGAGGCTGCGGGAGAAGTCCGAGACCTCTTGCTGGCGTGACTCATATTTCTTGCCCGAGGACATCAGCTGCATGTAGTCGACGACAATCAACCGCAGACCGGCCTTCTGCGATAGCCGTCGCGCCTTGGCCCGGATTTCCATCATCGTCAAGTTCGGCGAATCGTCGATGAACAACGGGGCTTCGCTGATCTCGCTCATCCGGCGCGCCAACCGGGTCCAGTCGTCGTCACTCATCCGCCCGGAGCGCATGTCGGCGAGCTTGATCTTGGCCTCCGCCGACAGCAGGCGCATGACGATCTCGGACTTGCTCATCTCCAAACTGAAGATGACGCTGGGCAATTGGTTCTTGATCGAGCACGAACGCATGAAATCCAACCCGAGGGTGGAATTGTGGGTAGGCACCATCGAACGGCTGGCCAAGTACATGTGGTCGACATTGTCGACCTCAACACAACGCACCGGCACGCTCGCCACGGGACGGACATCCACGATGAACCGTGAGCGGCACCGGGCCCAAGGTCTGCCGGCGCGGCGATCCTTGTGCAAGATCGCCTTTCGCTCCAGGCCGAACACCACATCGTCGGTCGTGAAGGTAAGTGTGTGCGCCGTCGACGACGCTTCAGAACGGCCGCGCACCCGCTTAGTCGCCGTCTGGCATCGATACCCGAGGCTGACGATCAGTTCCGCGACATCGGCAGCCAGTGGCGGGTGTGTAACCGAGAACTGCGCCGATCCATCGGCGGTGACGGTGCCGTCGGTATCCAGCAGGCCGGCCAGCAGCGCGCGCCGCTGCGCTTCTGATGCGCGCAGGTAGTGGGCCGGGATGTGCTTGTTCCCAAGGACGCCGATGGTGCGTAGGCGACTCTGAAGTGTGCCGATGTCCTCCACCTCGATGCCCTCCGCCTCGATGCGCATCGTGATCTCGGGATCGGCTGTCTTGAGCCGCGCGGCCGCGGCCGTACCGTCGCCCAGCCACGCCCCGAAGGTGTAGGCGGGCACGAGCAGGTCCTGCTCTGGCGCCTGGATCGGTGTGGCGTTGGCGACGGAGTGATTCAGTTGGTGATCCACCGTTGCGCAACGCAGCGTGCTCGCAATCTCTCCCGTTGTACGGATCGCGGCAAATGTGCCCTGACTCTGGTCTCGGTTGTATTGCGCTGCGGCGGTCTGGGCCGATGTCCGCGACGCCCGATTGTCGGTCAACCACTGGTGCTGTTCGTCGGCAACGATGACCGTGCCGTCAGAGAACTCGACCTCGTAGCAGGGCCGGGCCAGCAGTACGTCCGTCGCATCCACCACGCGCGTGGGCAATCCGTCGGCGCCGAGAAGCAAGTCTCCGACCCCGACGTCGCCCATCGTCGTCCAACCCGTGGGTGTGGGCAGCGGAGTGTCGAGGGCCAATGCCTTCCCGACGCCAGGCCGTGCCGCGATGATGATCATCTGCCCCGCGTGCAAGCCATTGGTCACCTCGTCGAGTTCGACGAACCCGGTGGGGACACCGCGGGAGATGCCCCCTGATGAGGCGATCGCGTCGATCTCGTCCATCGTGGGCTGCAGCAGCTCTTCCAACGCTACGAAGTCTTCGGACGTTCGCCGTTCGGTGACGTCGTAGATTTCGGCCTGCGCGCGGTCGACGACCTCGTTGACGTCGGCCCCTTCGGCACCGGCGTACCCGTACTGCACGACCCGGGTGCCCGCCTCGACCAGGCGGCGCAGCAGTGCCTTCTCCGAGACGATGCTGGCGTAGTAGCCGGCGTTCGCCGCGGTCGGCACCGTGGAGATCAGCGTGTGCAGATACGGCGCCCCGCCGACTCTGCGGAGCAGCCCGCGGCGGTCCAGTTCCGCGGCCACGGTGACAGCGTCGGCGGGCTCGCCACGACCGTAGAGATCCAGGATGGCGTCGTAGACGTTCTGATTCGCCGGCCGGTAGAAGTCGCCCGGGCGCAGGTTCTCGAGCACGTCGGCGATCGCGTCCTTGCTCAGCAGCATGCCGCCCAGCACCGCCTGCTCAGCGGCGGGGTCCTGGGGGGGCTGACGACCGAAATCCTCGCTCGGGGGAGCGCTATCTTCCGACGAACGTCCAGACCGCCCCAGGTCATCTACGACGGCCACGCAGCGCCCACCCCTCCAAATCGCCGTCGAACGTACATTCGACGTGTGACATGCTGCGACTCTAAGCCCGGGCCCCGACAAGGCCCCCGTTCGGGAACCGCACTTTTCCCGAGACGGCCCACGCTAGACGTTGCTGGAGGGTAATCAAATCCGCCTTGTTAATGGACCTGTGGATAGTGTGGGGATGGCGTGTGGATAGATCAGGTGGGCGCTGTTGAGCGGCTGGGGAGAACCTGTGTATAAGTGCCGCCGATTATCGAGTTTGCGCAGATCAACGCGCTACAGACCGACGCAGTATCTGTGGATGGGAAATTCGTCGGCGTGTCGTCTTCGGTTGCCGGTTCGGGCGTGTTGTGTGTCGCTTCGGCGCCGCGCAGGTTAACAGCCGGTTAGGTTCGCTGTGGGTGGTTTCAGCCGGAAAGTTCGCCACCGACAGCAACGCAACACACCGACAGCAACGCAACACACCGACAGCAACGCCCGGGTGACGACCACTACTGGTCCTCACCCTGCCGTTTTGAAAGCTGGTGCTGTCGGCCCGCGGCTAGCCCGCAACCACATTCAGCGATACCGACACGTCCACGTCGGGATGCAGCCGTACCGCGACGGAGTGGGTGCCGGCCGCCTTGATATGCGCCTTGGGCAGGTTGACGGTCCGCTTGTCGAGGTTGGGTCCGCCAGCCTTCTTGATGGCCGCGACGACATGGGCCGCGGTCACCGAACCGAACAGCTTGCCGGAGTCGCCGGCCGTCTTGACGGTCAACTCAACGGCACCGAGGCCCTCGATAGCGGACTTCAATTCGTGCGCATGCTCAAGGCTCTGGACGCTCTTGAGCTCCTGGGACCGACGGATCTCCTCGGCCTGGCGCTGGGCGCCGCGGGTGGCCACAATGGCGTACCCGCGGGGCAGCAGATAGTTGCGGCCGTAGCCGTCCTTGACCTCGACCGCATCGCCGGTTGAGCCGAGGTGCTCGACCTCGGTGGTCAGAATCAGTTTCATGTCTTCGTCCTGTCTGAGCTTCTCGCCGCTTATCGGGTCGCCGAGCTGAACGGCAACAACGCGACCTCGCGGGCGTTCTTTACCGCGATCGCGATATCGCGCTGGTGCTGGACGCAGTTACCGGTCACCCGGCGGGCACGGATTTTTCCGCGCTCGCTGATGTAGGTGCGCAGCAGCTGGGTGTCCTTGTAGTCGATGTTCTGCAACTTGCCCTTCTTGGAGCAGAACACGCACTTGCGGGTCTTGACTGGCTTCTCGGGCGCCGGACGACGCTTGGTGGTCTTCGCCATGTGGCTATCTCTTTCTACAAATTACTGCTGAATTGGGTTGGTCAGAAAGGCGGTTCGTCGTCAGCGCCGCCGAATGATCCGGACGTGGGCGCACTGCCCCACGGGTCTTGCTTGGGCTGCTCGGCAGGACGAGAGCTTGCGCCAGCGCCACCGCCACCGCCACCGCCACCGCCACCGCCACCGAAGCCGCCGCCGCCACCGCCACCGCGGCTGGCTTTGTTGACCTTGGCCGTCGCGTATTTGAGCGACGGGCCGATCTCGTCGACCTCGAGTTCGACCACCGTGCGCTTCTCGCCCTCACGGGTTTCGAACGAACGCTGCTTGAGGCGGCCGCTGGCGATCACCCGCGATCCGCGGACGAGGCTCTCGGCCACGTTCTCAGCAGCCTCCCGCCAGATTGCGCAGCGGAGGAACAGCGCTTCGCCGTCCTTCCACTCATTGGTCTGACGGTCAAACATGCGGGGCGTCGACGCGACCGTGAAGTTCGCGACGGCCGCACCCGATGGTGTGAACCGCAGTTCGGGGTCAGCGGTCAGGTTTCCGATGACCGTGATGATGGTGTCACCAGCCACGAGTTCCTCCTGGATGTGTTGTCGGCTGTGTAGGCGTTGGGCTGCCGTCGCGGGCGAGCCTACGGAAGTGGTCCGACGTGCACAGGCCTTCACACGACTTGGCCCACACCGTCCCGCTCCGCAGCGGCCGCGGACGACCTAGATCGTCACGGAACTAGTGCTTGTCGGTCCGCATGACCTTGGTCCGCAGCACGGACTCATTCAGGTTGAGCTGACGGTCGAGCTCAGACACCGTCGCGGGCTCCGCCTTCACGTCGACAATGGCGTAGATGCCCTCGGCGTGCTTGGCGATCTCATAGGCCAGCCGGCGGCGTCCCCAGATATCGACCTTGTCGACACTGCCGCCATCCTTGCGGATCACATTGAGGAACGTCTCGAGCGACGGAGAAACGGTGCGCTCGTCCAGGGTGGGATCGAGGATGATCATGATTTCGTATGGACGCATAAGGAACCCATCACCTCCTATGGTCGTGTGCGGCCACGGACTGTCCGCGGCAGGAGGGTCGCCTGCGTCGGCAACCGGGCTAGGCTACAGGAACCCGCGCTGATCTGGGAAATCCCGCTCCAGCTGTGCGACTTCGGGGTGGGTCGGGCACCCTGAGTGCACACCAACGTGCGTTTGCGCGCCGAACTCAGCGGGCGCCGCCTGCGGGTATCGGACCAGTAGCGGGCGCGGCCGCAACCAGTCCGGTAACCAGCACGGCGGTGCATCCGGCGCGTGAGCGAACACCCCGCCCGCAGGATCGTCGACGCCGTCGCGGCGCACCAGATCCAGCTCTGGACGGTAGATCGCACGAATCACCAACGCGCAGAGCGTGATCACCGCGATATCGCGCAACAGAACGGTTGCGGTGAACCACTGCTCAGGTAAGCCCATGTTCTGTTCGCCGAACAGATACAGCATCCGCGGAACCCAGACCAACATGTCGATGGTCATCCAGGCCAGCAGGATTCGCCGGTGCGGCAGCGCCAGCACCGCCAGCGGGACCAGCCACAGCGAGAACTGTGGGCTCCACACCTTGCTGGTCAGAAGGAACGCCGCCACCACCAGGAACGCCACCTGCGCCACCCGCGGCCGCCGGGTCGCCGTCAGCACGATGTACCCGATGGCGATACAGCACGCCGCGAACAGCGCTGCGCTCAACGTGTTCAGCGCGATCGGCGGCTCCCAGAACCCGAGGTCTGGGTCGAAGCCACGCCAGCCGGTGAACGACTTCACTACGTTGTAGATCGAGTCCATGTCGTCACCGCGGCGGGTGTTGAGCCGGAAGAACTCCGACCAGCCGCGGGGGAACAGCACCATGATCGGCAGATTCACCACCAGCCAGACCAGCGCGGCCGCCACCGCCGTCCGGCCGACCTCGCGCAGCCGTCCGGTACGCACCGCCAGCAAGGCGAGCGGGATCAGAAAGAGCAGCGGATAAAGCTTGGCCGCCACTCCCAATCCGATCAGGACGCCGGCCAGCACGGGTCTTCGTCGCGCCCATGCCAGCAACGCGGCAGCCGCGAAAGCTGTTGCCAGCGAATCGAAGTTCGTGAAGATCTGGAAGATCACGATCGGTGATGCCGCCACCAACGCCGCATCCCAGATGCGTCGGGGGCCGGCCAACATCGCGGTCGCCCACAACGTCGTCAGCCACGCCAGCGCGAGACCGAACGCGGCGATGTTGAAGAACATCACCACCTCGGCGATGATCGGTACCGACACCAGTTTGGTCAACGCCGTATAGGTCTTCGCCAGTGACATCGACAGGTACTGGTAGATGCCGGTCAAGACCGGATACTCCATGTAGCGCACCGCGGGGCTGCCGTCGTACTGAACGTGTGGCTTGCCCTCGCCGTCGGTCTCGACCCAGTTGGACTTGTACGGAAACTTGCCGAGGTTCAACAACTCTGCGGTATACAGCGGGACCGTATCTGAGTAGCAGAGCTGGAAGTAGGCGCGCTGGTTCTCCCAATTGCCCACCCGCTGATCGGCCGCACCGGTGCCGGCAGTCTGCAGACACGCCGCCTTCGTCGAATAGCCGAGCGCGAGGAACACCAGCGCGATGACCAACATGACTCGCAGCGGAGTCAGGAATCGGGAACGGCCGATCAACGCATGCCGACCGACGGGACCGCCGACGGTTCCCGAGAGTGCGGCGCCGATGGTGTCGGTGCGGCTGGGCATATCGCGGCCGTCCAGGCTCCGCAGGTCTTCGGCCCGCGGAGCCGGCGATTCGGCCCCGGCCGACGGAGCCGGCGATTCGGCCCCGGCCGACGGAGCCGGCGACTCAACCGCATCCGGCGCAGTCGGCGACAGCTCGCCCGGGTCGGTCACGGGGGCGGTAAAGGACCTGGCGGCGGGGGCAGTCCGGGGTCCGACGGCGGCGCGCCCGGTACACCCTCAGGACCAGGTGGCGGCGCGCCCGGCACACCCTCAGGTCCCGGCGGCGCGCCGACAGGTGGAGGCGGTCCTACCGGCACGGTGGTTGGGGGTCCCCACGGAATAGTGATCCCCGGGGCGATCTCCAGCGTCGGCTGAATCACCGTCTCCGAAGGCGGGGGCGGCACATCGGTAGGCGGCGGCGCATCGGTAGGCGGCGGCGGCGGGGGCGGAGGCGGGGCCTTCGGTACACCGGCATAGCCACCGATCTCCTCGGGCTTGGGGAACGACTCGTTGTCGGTGCCGTCGAGGGCGCCGTCCATCGTCGCCTTCCAGATGTCTGAGGGCAGCCCCGACCCGTACACCGGCGAGCCCCATTGGTTCACAAGCGGTTTGGTGCCTTCGGTCGTGCCCACCCACACCGCGGTCGACAGCGAGGGGGTGAAGCCCACCATCCATGCGTCCCGGTTTGCACCTGTATCGCCCAGCTGGTTGGTGCCGGTCTTGGCGGCCGATGGACGCCCCCCGGCTAGATTGTGGCCGTTGGAATACCCGGCTATCGGCTGCATCGCGGCGGTGACGTTGTCGGCCACTGCCCTGTCGATGCGCTGCTCACCGAAGCTGTCCTCCTGGCTGGCGTCGAAGAGAACATCGCCCTCGGCGTTGACGACCTTCTGTACGAAGTGTGGCCGGTGGTAGACCCCGGACGCGGCGATCGTGGCATACGCCGACGCCATGTCCAGCACCCGGGTCTGGTACTGGCCCAGTACGACTCCGTTGTTCGGCGGACCACCCTTGCCGTCCTCGGAAAGGGTGTGCTCCACGCCGGGGATGCTCTCGGCGATGCCGGCCTGGTGTGCGGCATCGGCGACGTCCTGCGGCCCGTTGTTGAGCTTGAGCATCAATCGGTAGTAGCTGGTGTTCAACGACTGTTTCAACGCCTCGGCGATGTTGCAGGTACCGCAGCCGCCGCCCCCGACATTGCTGATTTTGATGCCGTTGACGTTTACCGGCGAGCTGTCCACCTGAAAGCCCAGGCCCATGCCCTGCTGCAGCGCGGCGATCAGTGCAAACACCTTGAATGCCGATCCTGTGGGCAGCCCGGCCTGCGCGAAATCGAAACCGTTGGCGTCCGAGCCGCCGTAGTACGCCTTGATTCCACCGGTTCTCGGGTCGATCGACACCACCGCCGCGCGCATGTCGGGGTCCTGACCGTCCAGAGAGTTCTCGACCGCGTCCTGGGCCGCAGTCTGTGCCGCCGGATCGATCGTTGTCGTGATCTGCAGGCCCTCGGTGTTCAGCGTCTGCTCGTTGATGTTGAAGATCTCGAGCAGTTCGTTGATCACCTGCCGCTCGATCAGCCCGTTGGGCCCCGTGGTCTGGTTCTGCATGCTGGCCAGGTCCCGCGGGATGGTCGGTGGAAAGACCTGTGCGGCCCGGTCGGCCGGCGACAACGCGCCGATCTCCACCATCCCGTCGAGTACCCAATTCCAGCGCGCCGCCGACGCGTCCGGGTCGACGGCCGGATCAAGCACCGACGGCAGTTGGATGAGCGCGGCGAGCAGCGCGCCCTCGGCGACATTGAGCTGCTCGACAGGCTTGTCGAAGTAGGCCTGCGACGCGGCCGCCACACCGTAGGCGCCCCGACCGAAGTAGATGATGTTCAGATACGACTGCAACACTTGGTCCTTGGACCATTCGCCCGACATCTTGGTCGAGATGACCAGTTCCTTGGCCTTGCGGATCACCCCGCCGACACCGGACCGGGCATCGCCCACCAACGCGTTCTTGACGTACTGCTGGGTGATCGTCGATCCGCCCTGCAGATCTCCGCCGAAGAGGTTATTCCTGGCCGCGCGCATGAACCCGGTTAACGAGAAGCCTGGGTTCGAGTAGAACCCCCGATCCTCGGCAGCCATCACCGCGTCGAGCACGTGCCCCGGGATCTGGTCGATATCGACGTCGATCCGGTTACCCTCGGGCGGAACGATTTTCGACATCTCGGAGCCATCGCTGGCCAGGATGGTCGACACCTGCGCGGTGCGGATGTCGCCCGGCTTGGGTACTTCGACAATCATGTAGGCCATGCCGAAGGTGAGCGCCGGTAGCAAGATCAGCACCGCCACCGTGGCGTAGAGCCCGCGGCGAACCCACTTCCAGTTGATCTGCCGACGCGGGCCCGAGGCCCCGTGGGACGGTCCTCCGCCGGTCGGTCCGCCTCCGCCCGGTGGGCCGCCCGGCGGAGGCGGAGCCGGCGGCTCGGGCGGGGTGCCGTCGAGCGCCCGCTTGACCGCATCGATGGGGTCGCGCAGGTGCGCCGGCGTGGCCTCCCGCACCGGTGGGATGAGGGCGGTGCGCCGGTCATCATCGGAGGCTCCGGCGCGCGCAGCGGGCGTGGCTTCCTGAGAGGGCGCTCGGTGCGCGCCGCCGTCACCGGTGCCCCGCGGCGGCCTGTCGGCTGGGCGGGGTGATTGTGGGCTCACGTCTTCGGTCATCTGGCCCTCCAGGGCGTCATCGGCAGACCGGTCGTGGCGCCCTCCGTTATTCACTGGCCGTGCGCGCACGACCGCGCGCCGTCTGAGAGCGTCGCGGTCCGGGCGAGCCCTCAGGGGGCGGCAACGCTCCGAGCTTGTACGACTTGACCAGGTGATTCCAGCTGCAGGTGCGACATACCTCCACCACATGTACCGAGAAGTCGTCGAAGCGGGTCGCCAGCAGAATCAACTCCTCAGCACTGCGCGCGGATCCCGACGCCGCGCCGAGTTGATCGCCGAACACCCACGACACCAATGTCAACTGTTCCTTGCGGCAGATCGGGCAGATCACCGAGCTGGACTTGCCGTGGAACTTCGCAGCCCGCAACAGGTACGGGTTGGCGTCGCAGACCTCGGAAACCCCCGTCCGCCCCGAATACACTTCGGCCAGCAGAGACCGGCGCCGCAAGGCGTAGTCCACGACCTGTCGCTGGAATCGCACGAAGACCAGAGTACGTCGGTGCGCTTACCGCCGAAGCGCGACATACATCCCGGCTCTATCCCAGCTCCCCGGAAAGGCCGCGACCGAGCCTGGGCTGCGGGTGAAGACGGCAACCACCGCCGCGACGCTGGGGGCTCTACGGCAACACCCCCTCACCCCTGAACTTCACCTCCGGCCCCGCCGCCAAATCCGACGGGATACCGGCCACGGTGCTCACACCGCCGCGACAGTTGCACTCGCTGGGCGGACTCAACCGCCTGTTCGAGCAGATGCGGCAGAAGTGGGGCGACACGCTGGGGTACAGCCTGAACGTCTACCCCGACTTCGCCTCGCTGGAGCGCACTGACCCAGACGACGGTCGTCGCGCGCTCAGATACTCCTACCGCGGCGGCTGGGACGACCCGTCTGAAACCAGCGTGCGCTCCGATGCCCGCGTCGTGAATCTCGCGGCCTTCGACGTGGCCCAGCTCGTCGGACTGATCAGGGGTGCACCGGAACGCTGGGGATCGACCCCGCCGAGGTCAAGAGCGTTTACGTCAGCATCGACCCGAGCAGCGACATCACCGCGCCACCGGAGAGCATCGCGATCAGCATCTATGTGAGGCCCGAGTTCGGGAACAGCGGCTACATCGAGCTGAACGGGGACGGCAGCATCAAGCGCGTCTCGTACCCGCACGACTTAAGACGCCCCAGTTCAGGCACGAAATGTTACGCCGATGTAGCGCTTTATATATCGGCGCGATACAGTTGCGCGAGATGTTGAGCCGTCGTAGCGACGGCCAGATTGCGCGAGGA
>Ga0210003_1004480_pt1 | contig 11046 bp, 14 predicted proteins | sample LantaG_FD_182804 | JGI IMG/M metagenome (GOLD analysis project Ga0210003, IMG submission 182804) | Deep subsurface microbial communities from Baltic Sea to uncover new lineages of life (NeLLi) - Landsort_02402 metaG (SPAdes) (version 2) | ecosystem: Environmental > Aquatic > Marine > Oceanic >...
TTTTGAAAAAAAAAAAAAAAAAAAAAACACGAGCTCCGTCGTCGTCGTCGTCGCTCGTTCTTCGCTCAACCTCTATCTCTCTCAACCCCGACCTCCTCTCTTTTCCAAAAAAAAAGGCTCCACATCGCCTGGCAGCCCCTGGTCGTCAACGAGTACTTCCTAGGGTTGGAGGGGGACATGCACCAGGACGTGTCCAGGCTGATCAGGAGGCTCTGCGTCGTCGCGGGCTTCGGCCTGTCGGCGAGGCTGGCCGTGCCGGGCAACCCTGTGATGGCTCTGGGGACCTACCTGAACCGAAACGCGATCCCTGTTTCCTCTTCGGCCTCATCTCCACCCTCGACCTTCGTCCCTTACGGGCCCAGCCACCCGGGCTTCGCCTTCCCCGAGCTCCCCCCCGCGGCCTCGGCGGCCGACGGGGCCCACTGCGGCTTCGAGGCCCTCTGCGGCGCGAAACTTTGCACTTTTCAAGGAGTCCGACACCTCGCCTGGTCGGTGCCTCTGCTGCCGTCGACCTACCTGCTCCCTTCGGGCTTTGTTCACGCCATGCTCTTCTTCGGGCCCGCCATCTTCGCGCCCGGTTCCAAGGTGGTCATCCGGAGGATCCTGGCGATCGGGGCGTTCGCCATCGGCCCTCTGTTCTCGATGCTGTTCTCGGCGACCAACGCCAGCAGAGAGGGCGTCGTTGTCAAAAACGCAGATGGCGAAACGGAAACCCGACTCGGCGAGAGCGCCAAGCTCCTGCAGCGGCTGTTCCCCGAATCCCTGGGCTTTGCGGCCGGAAACGGCTACGCCAACACCTGGCCCGCGTGGTGGTGCTTCATGTCGGCGGCGCAGGCGCTGCTGATCCTGGTCGGGGACGTGCTGGCCAGGGACCATGTCGAAGGGCTGACGGAGAGGGAGAAGAACGCCCGGAAAGCAGCGGAGCGCAAGGCGGCGGAGGCGGCGGCTGCGGTGGAAGCGACGGCAACTGCAAAGGGGGGAGGAGCCGCGGCGAGGAAGAGGCAGCAGATGAACCTCACAGCGTCCGCCAGCTTGGAGCACGAGTACGAGGTCGTCGTGCCGCCCGCGCCTGCTGCTGCTGCTGCGCCTCGAGGAGGGAGCTCCCGGCGCCGGACTCCTGCAGCGAAATGAGAGAGAGGTGAAAAAAAACGAATTTCCAAAACAAAAAATAAAAAATAAGCTTTTTGGCTAAAGAGACGCCTGAAAAGTCCGAGCGCCAAGCCCCAGCCCCGAATTATGCCACGTTGTTAAAATCACTGCCTTGACTGAGAGAGAGAATTGGAGAGAGAGAGAGAGAGAGAGACGGCGAGAGAGGGGAACAAAGAAAAAATCAGAAAGAAGCGAAAAAAGAAACAAAAACGACCAGCAACTGAATTAGTGTTTAAAAGACATTTTCCCGTTATAAAACCCCATTGAATTTGAATCTTCAGCCTCTCCAAGGGCGTGGGGCCGCGGCTGGTGTCGTGGGACGGAGCGCGGAGCCGCTTGAAGAGGCCGAAGAGACTCGCCTGCTCCTCTCTCCGCCGTTGTTGTTATTGGTGTTGTTGTTATTCTTGCTCCTCCGACTCTGAGGAGGAGGAGGCCTTGCTGTTTCCGCGGCAGCAGCAGCAGCAGCAGCAGCAGAGACTTCCCCGGCGGCGACGGCCCTGGCCAGCTCTATCTTGAGGCCCAGGAACCGGGCGAGCTCCTCGGTGGAGAGAGTCGCCATCTTGGATCGGAGGGCGGCGATCTCGGCGCGGAGCTTCGGAGCCGCAGCAGCAGCCGCGGCGGCGGCGGCCGAAGAAGAAGCCGAAGAGGAGGAGTCTTTCGCTTTGACTTCGTGCGCGCCTTCTTCTTCTCCTCCTCCGCAGCCGCCGCTCTTCTCGAGCAGGGACTCGGCGACGATCGCTGACTCGGCGAGCACGCCGTCGACGACGTCAATCAAGGGAGCGACGCTGCTGCTGCTGCTGTTGTTATCTGCCGCGGAAGAGGGAGGGAGAGCAGGAGCAGCAGGAGCAGCGGCGGCGGAGTCGTTTTCGTTTTCGTTTTCGTTTTCGTTTCCGTGAGAAGGAGGAGCCGCTTCAGCAGCAGATTCTTCTTCTTCTCCTTCTCCTCGTCGACCCCGCCTCCTCCGCATCCTCCCCACCTGCGGGGAGGCGGCGAGCAGGCGCAGCGGGGCGGGCGACGGAGACGGAGACGAAGACGGAACCACAGGCGACGAGAGGAACGAGGCGAGGAGCAACCCGGCGCCGCTCCGCCGCCGCCGCGCAGAAGAAGAAGAAGAAGGCGAAGCGGAGCTCGCTGCCGAAGCTGCCGACGACGATGACGACGACGCGAAGGAGGGAAGCCTGCTGCCGACCGCCTGCTTCTCGGAAGGGGGGCGCGGGGAGAGGATTTTACCCCAGCGCGCTTTGAGGCCGCCGCCTCCTTCGCTCTCTCTCCTTGCGCTTCTACTGCTGCTGCTGCTCGGTGCGTTCTCTTCCTCTCCTCTTTCTTCTTTTTCCTCCTCCTCATCGTCTCCAGGCCCGAGCCTTGCCGAGCCGGGCAGCCGCTGCACGGAGCAGGGGGCGAGCGGCAGGGCCTCGAGCGGCGGAGGAGGCGAGAGAGGAGGAAGAGGAAGAGGAGCTCTGTTGCTGCTGCTGCCCTTTCCTCCTTCTCCTTCTCCTCCTTCTCCTCCTCCGCGCCTCTTCGCCGCGGCAGAGGTGGCCGCGCGAGCCGCCCCCTGCAGTCTCGACAGGGCCGCTCCGGGGTCGCGCTCGTCGCCGTCTCCGTCGTCGGAGGTCTGTCGAGTTTTGGTTGAGTTGAGTTTTTGAGAGGTTGAGAAAAACGAAAAATCGAAAAATCTTCGAAAGCGGATGTTTCGATCTTTTTAAAGAAAAAAAGAAACGCGAGCGTTTCGCCCCGCAGAGCGCGATTTGAAGTTTGAAATGCTGATTTGACGCGCTCGAGAGTGACGATCGACATCTTGGATCTCTCTCGTGGGATTTTAAAGAGGCGAAGACGCCTCCTCGGAGTGGCTGCGCGCGCGAGAGAGAGATGGTCTCGATGACGTTTGGTCGATCTCTCTTTCTTTGACGTCGAACGAACAACAACGGAAAAAAAAACTCACCTCGCCGTCGTCGTTCCTCCACTCATCGTCGCCGTCGTCGTCGCTCACGCCGCCTCGCATCTTCTCCTTCTTCTTCATCTTCAAACGAGAACCGAGCAGAAGGCGCATGGCAGGGAAAGAAAAAGAGTTCGTTTGAAGTCTTTTTTCTTTTTTTTTCTTTCTTTCTTTTTTGCAACTGTGATGTCTTCGCCCCCTCGGCAGGCAACAAAAAAAACTCTCTCTTTCTCTTGTTTCGCTTTCTCTCTCCTTCGCTCTCTGTTCTCTCTCTCTCTCTCTCTTCTCTCCCTGGATCGCACTCTCGACGCTCTGTTGTCTCTCTCGAAAACACACACGACCAAAAAAGGAACAAAGGAAAAGAAAAAGAAAAAAGACGGCATGTTTTCTTCTTCTCTCTGCTACTCCTTCTTCTTCCCTCTGCTACTCCTTCTTCTTCACCCGAAGCAGCTCGACGTCGAAGAGCAGCGTCTTGTCGATAAGGCCCTGGTTCTTCAAGACAAAAGACAGCGCCCTTTTCCCAGAGAAATTGCTGGGCTTGGGCCCTACTTTGTTGAATTCCCCGTCGGGATAGCCCAGCTCTACTGGCACCACAGCCCTGCGAACCCCGCCCACCTGCATCCCCCTCACGGCCTCGTCAAACCCGGGGATCACGCTCCCGTCCCCCAGCGTGAACCTGAAGAAGTCCTTCTCGTCCCCCGTGAAGGACCCCCCTCGGGCCTTGTTCCTCGCCTCGAAGGGGCGGCCGTAGTAGCCCAGCGTCACCCCCGCCCAGTCCACGGTCACCGTGTCCCCCGGTTCCGCCGTCAAGGCTTTCGAATTGCTGCTCGATGGGGCTTCGACTAAGTCGGCGTATTGCAAGCCGCTCGGGAGCTGCTTGTACCCCTCGACGACCGTCCTGGGCTTGCCGTAGTTCTTGCCTTCGAGCCCAGCCATGGGCTCGTAGGTCGACAGGGAGTTGGTGGGTCGGGCGCCTTCGGCGAAGGCGGGGGGAGGGGAGGTCAGAGAGGAAGCAGCAGCGGCGGTCGTCGCGGCCGCGAACGCTGCGAGGGAGAGGAGCTGCTCTCGCCTGCTGCTGCTGCTGCTGCAGTTCTCTGCTGCCGGTTTAGGTGCTAGTTCTCCTTCTCTGTTCGACGGGACCGCTGCAGCTGTTCTCGCGGGCTGCGCCAGCGAGCGCGGGCTGTGTGGGGTGAAAAGAAGAGGAGTGGGAAGAGGGAAGGAGAGGGTTGAGTCAGCGGAAAGAGAAAGAAAAAAAGGCCGCCGTCGCTCGCGAGCGAGAGAGCGAAAACAAAAAAAACAAAAAAACGCAATCGAGCAGCCTTGTTTGGTGCCTCTCGTCTTCAATTTCAATGGCGAGGCTCACGAGACGCACCGCCCGGAGGTCGTAGCCGCGGCGGAGCGGAGAGAGGCCTGTCGCATCGTGGAAGAAAGGCGGACCGCAGTGGGAGGAGAAGAGAAGAGAAGGAGAAGATCGCTCCCTCCTCTGTAGAAAAGAAGAAACAGCGAGAAGGTCAAAAAAGTGAGAGAGCGAGAGGCGACATCGGCCGAAGAGAAAAAAAAAAAAAAAAAAAAAAAACACTCTTCAACTCTTTCCTCCGTTCAAGAAGCCAGCTTTGGCGTGCTCAACTCTCGCACGCGTATTCTTCATTCGCTTATCTACTGTCCCAGCAAAAAGGGAGATAGAAAGAGAGAGACGGACAAGGGCAGAGAGGCCGCTTTGAATAGACTCTTAAAGAACTTCAATGCGATTGTCGGCCGCCCTTTCTTCTTCTTCGGCGCAGACCGGCGCGCGCAGCCCCCTGCGCTGCTGCCCGGCTCGCGCGCCGCTCGCCCGACACGCGCTGGTGGGTCACTCTCGATCGGGACGATCGGCTCGCGCTGGAAGGGGGAGGAGAATCCGGCGCGAGAGCGGGTAGAAGCGAGGGGTCTCGCCAATTTCAATCGAGGGCAAAACTCCTCAGCGGACACCTCCTCTCGTTCGACCTCAACAAACAACAAAACTTCAAACAGGCCGTGCCGCGCCCTCTGCTGGTGAGAGCAGAGCTCTCGGTGAGCAGCAGCAGCAACAGCAACAGAAGCAGGGGTCAAGCTCGTCCTTCTCTCGCTCGCAGCATCAGTAGTAGAAGCAGCCGAGCGACTTCTTCTTCCTCTTCCCACCTCCGCGCCTTTTCCGCCGGCGCGGCCGACGCCGACGCCCTCCTCGGCGGCGGCGGCGGCGGAGGTTCTTCTTCCGGCAACGGAGGAGGGGGCTCCTCCTCCAAGCCCCGCCCCACGGACGAGGCCGGCGACGACGACGACGACGACGAAGATGATGACACCTACCTGGACGCCGCAGCGGCGGCCGCCGCGGCCGCCTCCAAAGGAATCACTCTGCCTGCAGACTTCCTCGCCGCCGCGTCCTCCCCGACTGGCCTCCGCGCCTCGGCGCTCGCCTCCTACGCGGCCCTCTTCGGCGGCGGCGGCAAGTCCCTCAGCCCTATCGCCCGCGCCCTCGCCGCGGCCTTCCCCTTCGTGCGCGACAGGCTCCTGCGCGACCCGCGCTACCTCTTCAAGGTGGGCGCGGAGGTCGCGATCGACGCCGGGTGCGCGACGGTCGCCGAGGTCCGCAAGCGCGGCGACGAGTTCTGGGACGAGTTCGAGTTTTACCTCTCGGACCTCGTCGTGGGCTGCGTGCTAGACGTGGTGCTGGTGACGCTGATGGCCCCTGCGATGCCGATCGGGAGGAAGAACGCGGGAGCCAGGGCCCTCGCCGCGACCAGGTCGAACTCGCTGGCTGCCAAGCTCGTCGCGCCGCTCCGCGAGGCGGCCTCCAAGGTCCCCTCGGCCGTGCTCGAGGCCAGCGTGCCTGGGGCCAGGCCCTACTCCCTGGCGCAGCGCACGGGCTGCCTGTTCGTCAAGTTCGGCGAGTACAGCCTGGCCGGGATGGGGTGCGGGCTGGTCGGGCAGAGCGTGGCCAACGGCCTCATGGCGGCGAAGAGGAAGTTCTCCGAGAGCCGGGCTGCGGCGAGCGCCGCCGCTGCCGCCGCTGCTGCCGAAAAGGAGGGCGGCAAGTGGGGCATGAAGAAGAAGAAGCAACCCGCCGCCGCAGCGGTCGTTCACCTGACGCCGCCCCCCGTTGGGATGACCGCCTTGACCTGGGGCCTGTTCATGGGCGTGTCTTCCAACGTGCGGTACCAGATCGTCTATGGGTTGGAGCGCGCGGTCGACATGACGGTGAGACAAAAGTTTTTCATTTTTTTTTTCGAAGTCGGGTTTTTTTTTTTCGACGAAGGAAAAAACTTCTCACTTCTTTTTCTTTCTTTCAAAACTTTTCCTTCAACAGGTCGCCAAGAAGCTGCCCGCGGCGGCCTACGTCGCCACGCTCGCGTTCCGCTTCGCCAACAACGTCATCGGCGGCGAGAACTTCATCGACATGGCGCGGTGGACCGGGATCCAATAGGAGGGAAATTAGAATTAGAAAGTGAGAGAATGAGAAAGAAAAAGACTTTTTTTTCTTCTTCGCTTTTCGGGGGTTTTTTTTGTTCGGGTCAAAAGTTTTTTCGTTTTTCGTTCAAAAAACGTTTTCTTCTTTTCTTTTTTCAAATTACAGGGGAGGGCAAGTTGTTATATTGTAACGCGGGATCTCCTTTTTTTATATGAATACAAGCAATATTCAAGTTCAACGGGTTCAGTCGAAAGGGTTGAAGCCCGCTGGCAGCGCCGAGCGGGGCGCCGCGGGCGCCCCGCTCGGCGCGAACGTCGAAGGCGGAGGAGGGAGCGGCGCCGAGAGGAGGTCGGCGGGGATCGCTGCCGGGGCCGCTGCTGCAGGAGCAGGAGCAGAGGCGCTGCCGCTTGTTGCGGAGAAGCCAGGGAGGAGCGGTGGGGAAGCAGCAGCAGAAGCAGCAGGAACAGCAGCAGCTGGCTTCTGAGGCCTCAGAAGAGAAGCCGAAGAAGAAGAAGAAGAAGAAGACAAAGCACTCAGCGCCGCCTTGAGCAAGTAACTCGCGACCGCCTCCGCGCCGGGCCTCTCCCTGGGGTCCCTCGCCAGGCACCCGGCAGCGGCCTCCGCCACAGCCGCCACGGAGTGCGCCGGCAGAGGCGGCAGCCGCCGGCTGGCGTCGTCGGCGGCGTCGTCGGCCTCGGTGGTGGCGGCGTCGGCAGCGGCGGAGGAGAAGAACAGCCTCCGGTCCATCTTGGACGACAGCAGCTCGAGGTCCCCCCGCGCCGCGGCCTCGGCGGCAATTTTCCTTGTCTCCGCGGCTCCGTTCCCGCCGCCGGAGGCCGGCGTCCCCGTGAGGAGGTCGATGAGCAGGACACCGAGGGCGAAGATGTCCGCCGAGGCGGCGGTGGCGGCGGCCGTGGCGGGGTCGAGAGGGGGAGGATGGAGCGAAGAAGAGGAAGAAGAGGAAGAGGAAGAGTTTGCGGCTCTCTCGAGCAGGAGTGCCGCCTCTGGCGCTTCGTATCTTTCGTTTTTTTGTTTTTTTGTTTTTTTGTTTTTTTCGGCATGAGAAATAGAAGAGAGAGAGAGAGAGAGAAAGAGAGAGAGAATGGAGTGAGATGGAGTGAGAGAGAGAAAGAGGCAGAGAGAGAACGCGAAAGAAAAAACAAACAAAAAAACTTTTTCTCACCCCCTCGTCGCCGCTCGACCCCTCGCCGCAGGCGGCGGCCCGCGCGCCGGCCCCGAGAGCCCCAGGTCGCAGAGCACGCCCGTGACCGGCTGCCCCCTCCTCCTCGCCACGAGCACGTTCATCGCCGAGACGTCGCCGTGCGCGATGCCGCCGCAGCCGACGTCGCCGCCGCCGCCGCCGCCGCTGCTGCCGTCCCCGGCATGGAGAGCGGCGAGGCCCGAGGCGGCGCCCGCGGCGACAGCCACTCTCTCTGCCCAAGGGAACGGAGCTCTCCTCCTTCGACCCCCTGGCCCTTCTTCCAGCGCTTCCGCGACGGATTCGCCCCCTTCGACGCGCTCGAGCACGGCAGCTCTAACGACGCCTCGGGCTGCTGTTCCTGCCGCTGTACTTCCTCCTCCTGCTCTTCCTCCCTCGACGCAGATCCCCAAGAGGCGAACCAAATGGGGGTTCGGCTCCCTCCCTCTCAGAGCCCTGACTTCGGCCTCGAACTCGGCCTCGCCCTGCAGGGACCCAGGCTCCAGCAGCTTGACCGCGACGGCGACGAGGACGGAAGGGGAGGGCGACGAAGAGCGGGAACGAGAGGGATCGGGAGGGGAAGCGCTGCTGTTGTGGTTGATTGCGACAGAGCTGCCGCTCCCAGTGCTGCTGCTGCTGCTGCTGCAGAGGAGGTCGCCCGCAAAGACCTGGCCGAACCCGCCCTCGCCGATGCGTCTGCTCCGAGAGAAGCCTGCCGTCATGGCGAAGAGCTCGTCCGAGGTGAAGGTGCGGAGGTAGCGCTGCTGTTGTTCCTGTTGTTGTTGCGGGACGGAGGAGGAGGAGGTCGAGGTCGAAAAGGTCGTCGTCGAGGTCGAAGAGGCATTCGCATTCGCCGCTCCGCATCGCTCTCGCCGCCTTTGTCTTCGCCTTCCGGGCTCGTGGGAGCTGCCGCTGCTGTGGCTGGCTCCCATCTTCCTTCCACTTAGGCGTGAGACGGAGGGAGAGAAAGAAAGAGCAGAGAGGGGGCAGAGCAGCCGCGCCCGACCAAGCTTCCGCGGGAGTGGTAAAAAAGTGAAATCGATTGCTTCGTTGGACCTCTCTCTTTTCTTCTTCATTCGACCTCGACTTGTTCTTTTTCTTTCCAAACGAAAAAAAAGGGACCTCACGACCCCCGCGCGCGCATCAGCTGAAAACGACATCTAAAACACCCCCATCTGTTATTGCTGCTGATGTGTTAACACGGGTAAAAAGAAGAAACCAACGCGCGTAGTAAAAACAATTCTCTGATTCTCAAAAAAAAAACACTCAACGAAACTCTCTCTCTTTTTCTTCTCTCTCTCTTTCTTCTTCTCCTCTCTCTCAACGCCCCCCACCCCCAAATAACTCCTAGCTCGTCCTCACAATCCCGGCGGCCACCAGCTTCTCTATCTTCGCCATCACCTCGGGCTGCGCCGCGTGCCTCTGCGCCGCCTCGGGGTCCTCCTGGAAGTCTTGCAGCACCTGACGGATGACGGGGTCTTGCAAGATCGCCTGGACTTCGGGGTCGGCCAGCGCGCGCTGCTGCCTCTCTGCCACTTCCGCGTCCGTCGCCCCTCCCTCCCTGTTGAAGCTCCTGATCGCCGAGACGCAGCGGGACAGCCCTTCCTTCAGCTCGGCGTTGTCGGGCTCCACTTTCAGGCCGGCACGGTAAGTTTCTAAAGCCTTGTCGAAGTCCTTCATGAAGAAGAGCAGGTGGCCTTTCCGGGAGTATCCTTTCACGAAGTCCGGTTTCAGCTTGATGCACGCGTCGGCGTCCTTCACGCCGTCCTGCCACGCCCCGAGCTTAGTGTAGCAGGCAGCGCGGTTGGAGAGGAGCTTGTGCGCGTCCTCGTATCGCCCGGGAGGGCCGCGGGCAAGGGCTTCGGAATAGTGCTTGACCGCCTCAGGGAACCTGCCCTCCTGGAAGGCCTTGTTGCCCTTCTCGCGCTCGGCAGAGGCGGCGTCGAGGTCGATGTAGGCTTCCTCCTGTTGTCGTTTTTTGGTTGGGGGGTGGGAAGGGGTAAAAGGGAATTGGAAAAGAGAGAGAGAGAGAGAGAAGAAGAACAAGAAAGGTGAGTGAGTTTTTTTGTTTCTTCTTTTTTCCCCAGACTCAAAAAAACAAAAAAACAAAAAAAAAGCCTCCCCCAACTCACCTTGCGCCTCTTCAGCTCCCTCTCCGCCTCCCCGAGCCTCTTCAGCGCGTCCGGCGCCCTGTGCTCCGTCAGCGACTTCTGGTAGCAGGCGATCGCCGCCTCCAGGTCCCCCTGCTTCGCGAGCGCCGCGCCCTTTCGAGCCAGGGCCTTGGCGACGAGCTTGAAGTCCGCCCGCAGGGCTCGGCCCTGCTCGACGGCGGCGTCGCAGTCGGCGACGGCCCCGGCGGCGTCCCCGGACTCGAGCCTGGCCGCGGCCCGGTTGGTCAAAAAGGTGATGTCGGTGGGGTCGAGCTCGGCGGCTTTGCTGTAAGCGTCGACGGCCTCGGCGAACCTTTTGCTCTTGTAAAAGGCGTTTCCTTGTTCCTTGAGGGAAGCGGCCTCGAGCTTGGAGGCGCGCTCCTCGTCGGTCTGGGCAGGCGCGGCCGGAGGAGCGGGAGGAGCGGGAGCGGGGGCGTCTTTGGCTCCGTCGTCGTCGCCGCCGGCCCCAGAGGGAGGAGCCGGGGTCTCAGGCGGAGGGGGGGCGCCGGCGGAGCTCGCTCCCTCTTCTTGCGCTCCTCGCTTCGAAGAAGCCCCTTCGTCTCCGCCTCCTCCTCCACCGCTTCCACCTCCGCTCCCCGCCACGATCTCCACGCCCAGCGCCACCTGCAGCGCCCTCTGGAACCTCTCGTCGCCCAGGTGCCTGTTCATCGCTGCCGGGTCCCTGCGCACCTCGTCGAGCATCTTCACGAAGCCCTCGTCGTCGACGAGCTCTCGCGTCGACGGGTTGGTGACGAGTTTGGCCAGAAAGGAAGGCCCGAAGAGGCCGTCGCCGCGGTTGGCGTTGCGGGCCCTGGACGCTTCCGCGAGGCCCTCCTGCAGCATGGCGTTTTCCGGGTCGAGCTCCAGACCCTTCTCGTAGGCCTCGACGGCCTCTTCGTCCTTCCCCAGCTTGAAGAGGGCCAGACCGAGGCGAGAGTAGCCCTTTGCCCATTGCGGGTTGAGCTCGACGCAACGCCGGGCGTCGGAGAGGGCCTCCTCGTACTTCTCGAGCGAGGCCTGGGAGAGGAAAAGGAGGAAGAGGGGTGGAGTTCGAGAGAGGAAGAAGAAGGTGAGTGAGTGAGTGAGTGAGTGAGTGAGTGAGTGAGTGAGTGAGTGAGTGAGTGAGTGAGTGAGTGAGTGAGTGAGTGAGTGAGTGAGTGAGTGAGTGAGTGAGTGAGTGAGTGAGTGAGTG
>Ga0210003_1004481_pt1 | contig 11038 bp, 18 predicted proteins | sample LantaG_FD_182804 | JGI IMG/M metagenome (GOLD analysis project Ga0210003, IMG submission 182804) | Deep subsurface microbial communities from Baltic Sea to uncover new lineages of life (NeLLi) - Landsort_02402 metaG (SPAdes) (version 2) | ecosystem: Environmental > Aquatic > Marine > Oceanic >...
TCTTCCTTCAGACCTTGCGACTCCAGTAGCAAACGACCGGATCGGGACAGTGAGGATCATACCATCCTCATGTCCCCTACATCAAGAGAAAGGGGGTAAAGCACGTGGACAAGATGATAGTCAGACGGCTCTCAATGGTGTCTGCTGGAGCGGCGGCTCAGACAGTTGAAATGGACGCATATCCCAGGCACATCAAGATCGAGTGGGATCGGTTCAATGCTTTAGTAGTCAACGGTGATGCGACCCTGATTGAGATTGGGGTAAAGCTCGGAGTGTCAGAGTACATCCTGCGGGCGGCCAAAGTGACTAATGTTGGACAATCAATCACAATCACAAGTCCTTGCCGTGGATACGGTTCTTACCGACCGTTTGCTCGTTTCACAGGGACGGCTGCTGGTGAGACCCTGGAGTTTTATGCCTTCGGGCGGATTCTGGAGTAGTCATGCTGTACTCCAAAGAGATCATAATCCCTGCAAACACTTCCAAGGAAACCCCTGTTGCTACCCTCTTGCCCGTGGTCAACGGGATCGTCAAGCGGGTGTGGGTGCGGTGGCGGTGGGGATCAGCGAACCTTTGCGGGTGTAAGATTCTTCGAGGAACGTTCCAACTCTGGCCCACGGCTCTCGGACAATGGTTCCCTTCGACTACGTTTGACACAACCTTCGAGGAGCAGTATACTATGGTTGATGAACCACTCAACTTCGTGGTCAAGGGATACAACCTTGATGACACTTTTCCACATACGCTGTGGGTGGCTATGCTGGTCTTGCGTGAAGAAGGAGCGGTATACCCAATGGGTGAACTTGGTATGCCTGGATGGGGGAGTAGCTAATGTCAAAGGTGAAGGCTGAAGTCGCTGGTAGTGTTCTGACTCTCCTGGGGTATGATGGGACGGACTTCTACAACGTCCTGGTAGATGTAAACGGACGTTTGCAGATTGACGTGATAGGATCGGCACTGCCTGCGGGTGCTGCGACGGCGGCAAATCAGGCCCTACTCCTGGGGGAACTGGAAGAGAAACTTGAGACGGCTGACCTTGACCTGGACGGTGATGGGAAGTTGGCAGTCCTTCTTCATGGTTACACTGGTGTGGGGTGGATGCAAGTCCTGATTGATGCACTCGGACATCTGCAAGTAGACGCGGTGACGTGTGGGTTGCCCGGTGGAGCGGCCACAAGTGTAAATCAGGCCCTTCTCCTGGAGAAGATCAAAGATCAAGTCTTCACTTACAAGAGTAACGTGCTCCAGATTGCATCAGACCTTGGGGCTGTGGCTGGTGAGAACTTCCTGGACATTGGTGGTGGTGTGGTGGGAGAGATGCGAGTTATCAGAACACTCTATGCCCACAATGTTACGTCTCCTGTTACCAAGATACGTCTTGGGTTGATTACGGGGGTTACTCGGTACTGGATTGCGACCTGTGAAGCAAGGGGTGCGGGTGAGGGATTCTACTGGCAAGGTGAGATTTATGCTCCTGTTGGGGTAAAGCCTACGGCTCAATTCCTTGGGTGCGTGGCTGGTGATGATTTGTATCTTCATGCCACTGGTTACAATATGGGAGTGTAAGGTGAGGAAGCAATTACTCAGATGGGTGCTGATGGGGGTGATGCTGATGGCGCGAGGACTACCTGACGACTCCAACGTGGTGAAGGAAGGCTCGGTATACAGTCTTGATGACATGGCTGAGCTGGCCGTTAGACTCGGCTCTCCAGTGCGCTATGTTCGCTATGGGGATGTGGTGTGGATGGATAGCTTTGAACATGGAAAGAACGCATGGGACGAGGCTCTTTACGGTGCTGATGCTACTTGGGGACTCGATAACTCCCATAGCTTGACAGGTGGAATGAGCCTGCGCCTTGACAGTGGAATCCTTAACGAGGCAGGGGTAAAGGTTGTCACTTATCACGCACCACTTGTGTCAGATGTTATCGGAGTACATTGGGCTTTCTCTATTGGTGCGATGACTAACAGGATCAGGTTCTACATTATCCCTTATGCCGTAACTGTAAGTAGAAACTTCCGACTTGAGTATGTGGTTGCAACTGAGAAGTTCCAGGTGCTAGATGACACGGTTGGTGACGTGGAAGTTACACCAGCACTCCCACTTGAACATGGAGCACTCCTGTTCCACCACGTGAAACTGATTATCAATCAGTCAACAGGGGAGTACCAGCGGCTCATCTACAACACAGTGTCCTATCCACTGACAGGCAACTATGGGGATGTGGGTGCTGGAGTTGCCGACCCGCGACTGGACGTGGCTTTCCAAGTGAGGAACGACACGGTTGGGCATACTGAAGTCTGGCTTGATGATGTGATTCTGACAATTAACGAAAGGTAGGGATCATGCAAATCATACTTGATAGTCACGACCTAGCGTACATTGCGGGGTTCTTTGATGGGGATGGGTGTATATGCGTGACTCGTGTCAAGGCTCCAAGCTGTGTCCGTGGATACAATCACAAACTCAGTGTGTCCCTTGTCCAGAAGGTTCACTGTCCCTTACTTGATACCTTGTCAGAGGTTTATGGGGGTTCGACTTATCACAATCCAAAGACAGGCGTGACTCACTGGCAACCGGTGAGTAGATCGGCGGAGCGATTCTTGAGAGACATCCTTCCTTATCTCCGATTGAAGAAGGATCAGACAGTACTTGCTCTTGAGTACATGGCGACTGTACCACGAAAACGGGGATCAGAAAAGCTAACGGATGTAGAGTATGATTATCGGGATGACATAGCAAGGCGAATTGTCGCCTTGAAGCATCCCAACAAACGCTAGAAAGGAGACTGAACCATGACGACCTTCTGGACGCTGTTGAAGGAGAGTGTTATCGTACAGAGCATTGTCACGCTGGCACTGATTATCACAATCATTGTGCTCGTGTTGACAAATCGGGAAGTGCCGGACGTGATGGTGAACTTGACCACACTCGTCATTGGCTACTGGTTTGGAACCAAGGTTCAGCACGCGGCAAACTCGGCGGCAATCGAACGGCTCAAGGTTGAGAGGGGTGAAACATGAAGGTACTACAGGTGGAACCGTGGACTTTCCTGGACGCAAGAAAGAACCCTGTCGAGGGTTACAAGGTGACGTTCTCTACAGACAAGGGCATGACGGGGACTGTTGACATCTCCAAAGCCGACTTCAATCCCGATACGGTTGCGGATCGAGTGGGAACAGAAGCGGCCAAGATAGATGCAGTCATGTCACTTACCACGGAAGGGTAATCAGGATGACGTTTGCTGGCTTTCTTCTATGGCTCTTTGCCCAGTACGATAAGGTCTATGGTTTCTTCACGGACTGGTACTCAAAGGCTCGTAATGTGTCCGTGGATTGGTATGGTGGTGTCAAGAACATCTGTTCTGATTGGTACTACCATGCCAAGACCCTCCTGTCTGAAAAGTGGACTCGGATCAAGGCACTGATAGAAGACATTTGGGCAAATCTGTGCTACCTGGGGGGATCGTACTACGGGAAGATCGCTAACTGGTGCAACGATTGGTACGACAAAGCCAAGAACGTCTGTTATGATTGGTACTCCAAGGTTAAGAACATCTGTTCTGATTGGTACGACCGTGCTGAGAAGGTGTTGAGTAGCAAGTGGACACGTATAAGCAATCTCATTGGGGACGCATGGGAGCACTTGATGTACCTGGCAGGATCACTCTACGCCAAGATCGCATGGCTGTGTGGCGCTTGGTATGAGAGGATCGCCACCTACTGTGATACGTGGTATGCTAATGCTCAGGACGTGATTGGTGGCTGGTATGGCAATATCCGAACTCTGGTTCACGACAAGTGGGCAAGAGTTTTCAACTTGGTGAGTGTGTGGTATGACGCACTCGGATCAGTGGTCACGGACTGGTGGGAGAAGGTTAGCTCTTTCTTCACCAGTCTGTGGCCACGCACCTTGACCCTTCTGCAGGACTGGTGGGATCGGGCCACCAAGACTCTCTCGGACTGGTGGGAGCACACCAAGTATGTCCTCCACGACGCGTGGGAACGAATGTTCTGGACGTTCCAGACCGGATGGGATAATCTGTTTGGGTTCCTGCAAGACCCCTGGGGGTTCATCAAGACCTATCTCTTCGAGCACCTATGGGACTTTCTGAATGACTGGATTGTAGAAAACTTGTGAGGTGAATATGCCTATACCACCGCTCAATGCAGGCAATAAGATACTGGATTGGCTCAAAAGTTTGCCACCCTGTCAATGGGTTAGCAGAAACTACCAGAAGGCGCTTGACGCTCTGAAGGTTATGGTTGACGACGGTTGGGATCAACTCGTAACCTACTACCACACTGACCCAAACTGGGCTTTCGGACTTGCGTGGGGGTTCTACAATTGGTTGGCTGGACTCCTGGATATAGAAACACGTCCTCTCCCTGATGACCCCATAGTGGCCGCTATCGAGGACTTGATGGGGAAGATATACGGGCCTGCTATGGACTTGGCCGAATCACCAGCAGTCCAAACCTTTGTGCGTGAAACAGGGGAACTCTACTATGACCCCTTGATGACCCTACTCGGTATCACGCCTGGGGACTTGATGGGCGATGCGGGGGATCGGCTGCACAAGTTTATTGGTACAATCTCTCTCTTGAGTGCTTTTGGGCCGACAATCTCCAATGCTGTTGAAACGATGACGGGGGGCCGGATCAAACAGGCTGGTAGTGCTATCAAAGAAGCCTACTTCAACCTGGGACTTGGGTTCACCACATGGCAGATCACGTCACCGGCTGTTAATGCAGGGATCGGGGATGAACTCAAGCGGGCCGTGAACATCAAGTATCGACCAACACGCTTTACGATGGCTCAGACTATGGACGCTTTCGCTCTTGGGGAGATCACGCGAGCAGACGTTGACCAGACTCTTCGAGAAGCGGGGTTTCCAGAAGACTACCTTGATAAGATCGTCAACATGGCCTACCGTCCGCTGACAAGCAGTCAGATCATAACCGGCTGGCATAACGGACTCAAATCGAGTGCCTGGGCAGTCGAGCAAATGGGACACCTGGGGTTCTCTCCCGAATCAATCGAGTACATCATGCAATTGGAGCAACCACCAGATGCGCTAGAGGATCGTAAGACCTACGTTTCCACTCTCAGAAAGGGGTACAAGGAAGGTCTACTTTCTGAAGGGGAGTTTCGGTCACTCCTTACTGAAATGAACTTCTCGGATACCGAGATCGAGCTAGAGGTGGCACTCTATGCGATGCAGGATGAACTTGACGAAAGGACTCTGACGGCTTCTCAGGTCAAGGCTGCATACGACCACAACGTGATTGGGCGTGAAGAAGTCTATCACTATCTCAGGGAAGCAAACTATGGGGATGAGAGTATTGCCAAGCTGTTGGCTACCTGGGACGCTCAACGAGCACCGGCTGTTCTCAAACTCAACTCAAGCACTATCAAGATGGCCTATGCACAAAACATCTTGACTGAATTGGAAGCCAGGGAACTTCTGGTCACACTGGGGTACTCAGACAAGAGTGCTGCTATCATCTTGCAGACCGTTCGGTTCCCTGACGCACCGCAACCTATAGGGCCAAGCATTAGTGCTTGCATGGCTGCGCTGCGGACAGGACTGATTGACGAGGAAAAGTTTACTACGCTGCTAACGGAACGAAAGCTCTCGGCGGCTGCTATCACGATTTACCTGCAACTGGCAACCTACGTCGGGCCGGAAAGCACTCGGATACTGACCAGAACTGACATCCTGGCCGCTTATCGTGCAGACATCATCACTGAGAACGATTGCCTGATAAGCCTTGTCGGAATGGGGTATGCACCTGAAGACGCTATCCTCCTGGTCATGCTGAACCCACCAACCGAGAAGACTCTTGCTGAGAAGCACTTCGGCACTAACGCTATCATGGCTGCATACACCTTCAAGATCATCAATAGGGATCGGGCCTATAACATCCTGGCAAGCACAGGAATGACCACGGACATGATTGAAAGCATCCTGGCACTGGGAGACATGCGACTGGACGGGGTACTACCTGATATGTCTGTGGCTTCGCTGCTGTTGGCCGACCGGCAAGAGATTATCACCAGTGAAGCACTTTGGGACATCCTGGATAAGGAAGGGTTTGACGACTGGGACATCCTAACCGCTATCACGCTGGTCAACACACCCGACTACAGTCCGCAACGCGACTTGACGGTAAGCAATATCACAGGGGCGCGAAAGGACGGGAAGATCGGGCCTTTGGAAGCGCGGGCGCGGCTGCTGCTACTGGGGTATGATAGTGAAGACCTTGAATTGGTGCTTTACAAGTATGAATGAGGTGCAAGATGACTCAAATGCAAAGGATACCACATCTGTGGACGCAAGTCGTTCTTCGGATCGACAAGGAAACGAGAGATGCACTGGACGTGTTGAGAAAGAAAGCCAAGGCTGAGGAACGAAAACCTACGCCAAAGCCTTGACCCTTTCATCGAGGTGTACCTGTTCCTGAATTGCGTCCATGAGATCGTCTGAGGATTGGAACCCAAGTGTAACCGCTATGTCATCGGCCTGGGCTGCACTCCAAGGTACAAGTAAACCGTGTTTGTTGCGAACCCTGCGGAACGTTCCGTGGACGTAATCCCAGAACTTGAAGACCACATCATGGGGAACCAAACGGGCGTCTTGCAGGGACGCACGGTTCACTTGTCGCAAGTACTCGTCAAGGGGCAACTCTTTCACGCGGTCTATCTCCTTTACCGACAAGGGCCGACTTGATTGGTAAGCTACATCTCCGGCCGGAGCTTTACCATAACGTCGCTTATCGACCTGGGCATGGCGTTCCTTCGTAATCGTAACCCAAACACTGGGAGCCATCTTTCTCTTCACGGCTTCAAGGAACCTGAGCGGCTTGACATAGGTGGCTTTGCCTGTTTCAAGGAAGGCTTTCTGGTAGGCGCGGGGTACACCTTTGGCCTTGGTAACAACTGAGCCGTCCTTTTCGGTCAACCGGTACAGCTTCGGGCCGTATATCTCCAACCCGACGTCCTGGTGCTCGACTTTGAGATCACCCAACCTGTCTGACGTCGGCAACCAACCCTTGACGTAAAGACTGTCAGTGTCAACGTAGTACAGATCGGGCGCGGCCTGAAGCATGGCCTGGTGTAGCACGATGCGGGCATAAGCGGCAATATAGGCTGCCCAAGGAACGTTGATGTAGGCTGGTTGGTCTGGAATGTCTATCGCTCTGATGTAATAGTCTGTATTGTCTATGATAAGGGGTATCAATCCCTTCGGCGTTCCCTGCCGGATGTATTGCTCTCCACTGAGCAGATCGGCCAACCCCGCACCCATGCGCTGGCCAAACTTCCCGTAAAGGCTGTTCATCAAGATTTTGACTACCACCTGACGAGGATCGTTCTTTGCTTTCAAGTCCAGGCGCAAATCGAAAAGGGCCGGAATGAACTCGGTAAACGGCCTGCAAGACTTGTCACTGTAGACACTGGTATGAACGTCCTTGATTTTACAACCGCACTCCAAGGCATGGCGCAACTCAACGTGTGCGTAGTGTCCTCTCCATTGGCCGGTAGGAAAGTATAGCTTTGTGGCTCCCCTGAAAGGCAACGGTGGGTAGGGCATCTTCGGGACATAGACCGTAACATCAGACACACCTTCTTTCTCCATAATCAAGTCCAGGCTGGTGTCCGTGATTGGGCCATGCAGGAAGTCGGGATCGGGGTACTCGTAGTCAAACATGACTGAAGGGTACAGGGAAGTGAAGTCGTAACACGTCACCTTCTCGACCTTCCCCAAGACGAAAGGTTCAACTCGACCACCGTAATAAGCACCTCGGCAATAGTCGTTCCGGTATTGGAAGGGAACCTTGTAAGCACGTTTCATAAAGGATCGTCTGAATAAGTCCATGGCCGTGGACGCGAGTGTGTTCTTCAACTCCCCACCAAGATCGTTCACCTGGGATTGAAACATATCGACTGCACGAAAAGCTATCTCGGCGTCCCTGCTACAGTAGCACTCTACACAGAACTCTCTCCCATGCTTCTCACACGTCCAGGAGGGGACTTTGGTATCGTCATCCCTGAGAGAAGGGGGCGTCTCCCACTTCGGGAACCCCATCGTTTTACCCAACTGACTGATTGAAAGCCAGTATAGAAGAGAAGCACTATCATGCACTCGAATGTCACGGTGCTCCTGGTGGTGAATGTAGCCGCGGTACAGATCACCGTTAATCAGATAGACATGCCAAGGCATCTTCAGATAGGGAAGTAGAACACCCATGTCATAGCCAAGGTTGTGTGAATAGAATCGCGTCTTGCGATATTCACGACTTCCCATGTACTCAATGAGCTTTGCAGGATCAGTTGACCAGAACTGACCCTTCTCGGTGTAAGCGGCTGCACCCTGGAACCCCTTGTCACCGGCATCACCTTCGACGTCAAAGGCTCCAAGCGGATATGTCTTGGGGGGCGTTTCCAGGGGTAGGAACTCTGGATACTGCATCTAGCTAGTAATCCTTCCACTGATGGTGGTCAGATAGAAGTCCATGTCTATAACCGACTTCTTGATGTAGTTACTTGCATCTTGGATAGGCTCAACCTTACCTTGCTCTTCAAGCTGTTTCAACTGGGCGGCCATGCGGCTCTTGAACTTCTGGTCATTATACATCGTTCCCGTGGGTAGGGTAACAGTGATACGAATAAACTGACCATCGGGGCCGATAAGTGTACCATCGCCTTGGATCATCTGGTTCTTCAGAGGGGACACTTCGGAAAGAGGAACATCAATTCTTTGGGCGTCCCACTCGGTGTGGGTAAAGGTTCGTGTGGCCGGAAAGGATGCTTGCCGCTCCCGTGCAAACGCACCGACCATCATGTCACGTAGGAACCTGGGCAAACCAAAGGGGGCCTTGTAAATTGCTCCGACTTCGCCGACGCCAACCCTTGGCAGTGCTTCAGCTATCTTCTCGGCAAGTCCTTCCTTCAGTCTAGTCCACCAAGCAAATGCCATAGTGTCACTTCCTTGTAAAGGCGGTGCGTTAAAACGCGGGAACCAAGACCTATTATACCACTATCTTGGCTCCCACGTCAAGCGCCAGATTGTATCAAGACCTTGACTAGCAGAAGCGCCAGTACTTCTTGATCTTCTCAATCGCCGCTCGCACCGGCAGGTGCTCTTGGAGCTTGTGGGCCTGTTTCACCAAGACCTGAGAGAACGAGAGGATCACCACGTCGTCACCACCCAGACGTGCATACAGCTTGACACTCTCCCCCCACTGGGTATCCAGGAACTCCACGTTGTTGAGGATGAACTCCGCACCGGCAGTGTCCTCGACCGAGATACAACCCTCGAAATCCTCACCCTTCCCTATGAAATCAGTCGCACGGGGAAGCATCGCACTTTCAGACTCGTCCTTCTTCACCACAGTAGTTTCTCCTTTGTGCTAGTAGCACATATAGGTTCGCGGACTATTCCGCATAACGTAAAACATCATCTTTGCGTCCTCTTCAAGCATAACGTCGCCACTGTCGGCCACCTGTTGACTAGCCCAAAAGGCGGGGCCGCGTGTGGCAAACCAAGTGTTGTTTGGGCCTGCGACTGCCACCACTTTGACGGCAAAGGCATCCCCATCCTGGACATCATCTGGACGCACCTCGACAAGGTTCCTGAAGTTGTAAGCCATCTACTACTCTCCTTCCTCTTCGCGTGGGGCATCAAGCATACTCTGCAAGTCGTACCCCATAGACTCAAGCAAAGTGGCCATGTCCCTTGGTATCTCAAGATCATCCAGACTCTTCTCCAAGAGATAGATCAGAGTGTCCCGTTTCTTCCAACCTGTCGTCAAAGCAAACACCGTCACCCGCAACCAAAGTGTGCGTGGTAGCGAGTAGCGGATGCTGGCCTGCTTTGACGTAGACTTTTGAGGCATCATTCACCTCCTTTCTCCTGGTAAAATCGACCTATCTCGTTAAGGTCAAAGTCTCTCATGGCATAGAACAACTGTTCTGCTATCCTTGAGAGCCAAACATAGAACCCCCTGAACTCCCTACATGCCTGATCGTCACCAGCATGGTTGAGCCATGAGGATGCTGTCCAGGCCATGAGTTTCTGAAGATCACTCTTCATGTCTAACATGCGAACCTGCGGGGTAGCTCCCAACTCCCTGTCGGGATCATTCACTTTCCTTGCCGGATCAATCTCGGCCAAGGCCGCCTTCCACCTATCTTCTGCGTTCATAGTAGACTCACTTTCTCCCCTGGGGGATCGACTACCGGACGGAAACAGTCATCGTCCAGAGCGGGCATCACTCCCATCACCTGGATGTGAAACGACATGCACCGGCCATACCGTATGCGCTTAGGATACCTGCGGTAAGACATGCAGTCCTTGCACTTGTCCCCTGGCAACAGCGATACCTGCTCCCAGAAGGGATCACTCGCCGTTCTATTCTTCGTCATCGTCACTCTCCTCTTCGGGGCCGTCAAACCACGTCGCCTTGAAACACCCACTTTTCAGTGGGGATGCGTCGGCCTTGACCAACTGCCCAAAGACCCTGCACTCCCCGTTCCCCCAACGGTAGACGTCGGGGTTGTAGAAGTCGCACTTCAGACATATCTTCTTGAACATGGGCATGTCCTCTCGCGCAACCGACTCGTGATACACCTTCTTACTCATGGTTCCTCTCCCATTCTTCTCGATATGACGTTCCCATCATGGTGGGCAACCAGTGTGTCCGGCGCTTGAGATCGGCCAGCGGAAGTGTGATGAACCAAAGGTAAATTACCCTGGTAAACAACATCGCAATCCTCTCCCGACTTGCAAATCTCAACCACGTCCGTAGTATCTTCCGTGACTGGTCAATCAGTACGTCCTTCTGATACTGGATCGTCGGCATCTTCTATCACCTCCTTTCTCTGTGCGTAGTACTATACCACAGATATGCAAATCTGTCAAATCCCATATTGTCATCTTCCAACGGGCGGGGGATGGGAAACTGCCACTTGACATATGTCATTATGTCCCCTCGACGTCGTGGGTCACTCTTCCCAATCCAGGTGGGCGATGCT
>Ga0210003_1004483_pt1 | contig 11037 bp, 7 predicted proteins | sample LantaG_FD_182804 | JGI IMG/M metagenome (GOLD analysis project Ga0210003, IMG submission 182804) | Deep subsurface microbial communities from Baltic Sea to uncover new lineages of life (NeLLi) - Landsort_02402 metaG (SPAdes) (version 2) | ecosystem: Environmental > Aquatic > Marine > Oceanic >...
GAAAGCACAAACGTTGCGGCAAGCCCGCCCACGCAACCGCACACAATCGCCAGCGTGCGCCGCCGCAGCCCCGAAATCAGCAGCGAAATCACCACCGCCATCGCCGAGCCTGTACCCAGCACCGCCAACTGCGGCCGCACCCCCGCCAGCAACGCAGGCACCAGCAAGAAAAACGTCCCGCCGATCCCCGCCGCCAGCCCCGCCACGCTGCCAGCCGAATTCCTGCCGCCTACGATCACAAACAACGACAGAAACGCCGCCGCAAGATACACCATCTTCACGTCGCGCACCACGCCGACCACGCCCGCCCCCGATCCGTCGCCGTGCATCTCAACGAACACCTGCGCCCCCGCGTCGAGCCGCTGCGCGCACGCCATCGGCGAATATGCAGCATCGACCGTGCCCGCCGCAGATGTCAGCCGCACCCGGACGGCCTCCGCAGCCTCCGCCAGCACTATGCCGCGATGCACGATCCGGCCGTCGGGCCCGGGGCAAGTCCACCCTGCAACGCGATGATGCACCATCCCCGCTGCAATCCAGATCAGCAGGATGAGAACGCCGGTGTTGACATGCTTTCGCATAGCGATCCTGAAACGAGGCCCTGATCCATCCAATTCTAACGAGTCGGGCGGGAAGGATCAAGCATCGCCCGCCGGCCGGCACGCGCAGCCCGGTGTAATAAAATGTCGTCCGCCGCGCAGTCATTTCTGAAAGCAGCAACCCATTCCAACCGCGTGCGAGCGAAGAACAGCAAGCGCGGGTGCGAAAAAAGGATTGAATCACCATCGCGATGCGGTTAAAATAACTTCATTGCGGGCCCTTAGCTCAGCGGCAGAGCAGGGGACTCATAATCCCTTGGTCGCTGGTTCGAATCCAGCAGGGCCCACCAGAAAAACCCGCGTGGATGTTGAGAATTCTCAATAGCCACGCGGGTTTTTTTCAATTCGCGCTTATCGTGTGTGTTACTAACTCGTCATCACAAATCATCATCGGTGAGCCCCTGAGTGGGAAAGTAGGTGGGAAAGTGTTTCGGGCATGCAGTCATGGCTGGCGAGCAAACGAACGACAACTATGATTCCTTTCTGGCGACGATTAGAATTCCTGGCTGACGGTGCCCGTCCGACAGCGATCTGCATAGGCACAACAAGTAGCTACAGATGGTCACGGACCAACACGTGAGGAGACTTCGCATGTTGCTTCAGCAAGGGAAAACACTTCTTCAGGCGGCCGAGCAGCCGGACATGGACGTCAAAACGGCCCGCAAGTACCTCGATTCGGGGCTGCTGCCCGGCCAGTGTGCACACGACCACACCTGGCGGACGCGGCCAGATCCCTTGGGGATGTCTGGACGTGGGTGGCCGAACAGCACAAAGGGTCGACGCGCTGCAACGCAGGCATCGTGGTTTCCGCAGACAATGCTTCCGGAGCAGGAGAAACAGGGAATTCTAACTGTCGTTGAATATTGGGCACTGCGGGCAAATTATCGAAGTCGCGCTTCGAGAATGGCAATATCGGCGTCCTGACGCGCCAGGGGCCAGCCGACCGCGTGGTCTCGGGCGTCCCAACGCCCCGGTACACCCCCAAGCCGCCGGAGCTGCCAAGACCGTCCCGTGAAACCCGAACGCCGCCCGTGGCCAAAACGCACCGCAAGGCACTCGCCTGGCGGCAGGAACTCGACTCCGACGCGGTCGCCACCCAAGCCGACATTGCCCGCCAAGAGAGCCTCATCCGCACACGAGTCGCGCAAGTACTGATGATCCTTCTGTTGCTCCCTGAGCTTCGGCGGGCACCTTCGGCATGTCGGAGAGCGTGAATCTGCCCAGCATATCTGATCGGCGCCGACGGCCGATCTATGAAGAACACCGGGATCGGGTGCGGCTTCTTGAGTGAAAGTCTCTCAAACACATTTGGATCACCTCCTTCTGAACCGGCGCGCCTTTGACGCTGCGCGGCAAGCTGGACATACGCATTGAGCCTTCTGCTTGGTCCCAGAACTAAGTGAATCCACAGCGGGCGCTGACGCCTCTTCGCGATCTAGAATAAGCTGTATCTCCTTGTCAAAATGCGACTTCTGAATCCCGTACATGGCTCCCCGGGCCCCCTCAAATCCGCAGTTCAGAGCACTCAAAGCCTGTCCATACCGGAGTGCTCCCGCGATCTTCTTCTCGCTCATTCGACCAAGCTGTGCTCTTGACGTGGCGAGCATGTGAATCAGCCCGGCCGTACACCAGTCGCCAGCCCCGGCGGCATCCTTTAGGTTTCGAACAAGAAAGGAAGGCATCAGTTTCCATTGGCCGCACTTCTCATTCCTGCGCAAGCGAAATCTCAGTCCATCAGGGCCTAATGTTTCAACGACCAGCATCGCGTGAGATTCATACGCTGTCTGCGGCGAATGCCTGGTTCGTTCATTCGAGTACTTCAGAATATCGCAGAGGCCTATGGCTTTCCCAAATGCTGGATCGTCCTTTATCCCCGTCGGCTCAAAGACGACAAGAGCACCCTTCTTTTTTGCCGTCTCCGCCAGTCGCAAAGACGCGGGGCTAACTCTGTCGAAGTAGAAGCAATTCATGCTCGGCGTCTGATCGGTGAGGACACTGATATCCTTCAGCCGGACGGGGCTATAGCGCGGGAGCCAGTTGCCGCAGTTTGGACATATCCAGTAGAATCTATGTGTTGGATGTCCGTCTCGCGCAACAAGAATCCGCTGTAAGATTATTGGTGTGTGAACAGACTTGTCGAATAACACGTGTCGCAAGTCCACGCCATGCTCAATCATGTCTTTTGCAGCTGCTTTGGCCGCCGCATCATCACCAAGCCGCGCCACAGGATAGGATTTCCATCCCAAGTAGGACAATATGGTCAGCACGTTTCCGCACGATCCACCAGCCCAGGCGCGCAGGGCGCTGTCTTCGTCACCGTTTGTGACCAGATCGAGAGCGATCAGCCCTGTGCCAAGGCAGGTCAAGCGGGGTTGCATCTTCTTGTTAGGCATCGTAACACTCCCCAGCGATCCAAAGGCTGTAGAGCTCGGGATCGCATGATCCGATATCTCCATGAATTCGATACCCGTGGGTTTCTACGTGCGATATTCCGATCATGAAGCCCTTGCGTTTCGCTTCGTAGGCAGCCAAGAGAGCACCCACTGAAAGCAACTTGCTCGACAAGACCGACACCACCACTCTACACCCACCAAGATCCTTCAGCGCATCATTGTAACGCTCGACCGTGCGAGCAATTTGGCGATACACTTCGAATGGATTCCATTCGCTAGCATAGATGATATTGGGCGGCTCGACGCGGAAACGGTCAAAAAGCAATTCGCGGTACTCCCGGACCAGATCGTCGACGCGTCTTGGATTCGCCGAGGGTGACGGGAATACGGGGCATATCTCATCTGGACGTACGTGATCATAGAGCCGGATCAGTTGCTCCTTCTTTCCTTCGCCAAGGACGGGTATCCATACCCTTGGAGCGCTTGCCGTGGCCTCTTGGACAAGGTCGCTGGAGAATCCATACATGTAAGCGGCGTCATCGTCGATCCCTTCTTCCTGAATCTTTTGGCTCTCCTCCCGAAAAGTTGGGTGAAAGAGCGCTGAAAGAGGCCAGAGCATGCCCCGCACACAAGCACGTAACTGTCAGCATAGCAACGAGTTACGAGGACTCGGCAGGGCCACAGTATGCGTCGAAAACATACTATCCTATTCCGGCGTATTTCGCAGCCCGGGAGAGCGAGCGTCATACGCCGAGCGGCCGCGCTTGATGCCCATGCGCCTTGCTTCAAGGGCAAGGGCTGCTTTTGGACCGCCCATTGGACAGCAGGAACGGCATCTGAAGGCTGTTGAGCCGAGCAGATCAGAGGTTCCGAGGATGGGCCACAGATCGGCACCGTTGGGCTCGCGAAGTCACGACACAGGGCACTGTTTGCTCAGAGCCAGCAGGCTTTCCCGACGAGAACGACGTGCTGAACACCCAACTTTTTGGGAGGAGAGCCGAAAGGAAACCAGTCAACACAGCACCGATCGCACCCGATACTGCGTTTCCAGGATGGTGAAAGACAGCAGAGGGAATGGAGGATGGCAGGAGTCCCACGGTCTTCTTGGCGACCTCAATATCTCGGTCGCTGGCAAAGGCGATGACCCCCGATTGTTCCCCGCGCTTGGCCAGCCAATGGTGTCTTCCGTGCGCAAAGTTGCGGAAATCAGACATCTGGACAGAGCCAAGAGCGGCTTCTGTGAACTTGGATTCAATATCCCAGGCCGCAGACGCCATTGCCGTGCCATAGAGCACGATCAGGTAGTTGCGCTCAAATATCTGGTGGCAAGTCTTTCGCAGATTCTGCAGGGCAGCATCAACGTCAACACCACACTTCTGTAGCAGACCCCAAACGTCTGGCGGAAGAGCTGCTTCCGAGCCAATTGACGGACCATATATACGTCCCATAATGACGAGAAATGCCAAGAGAGAGTTCGTGGCGAGAAAACCGTCCTTCTTGGAGGGTAGATCAAAATCGAAAACGCGCGTATATGTGTACTTGTGAGCTACCTTGGCGAGAGGGCTTCCCGTTCGGGCACAGAGGGCGGTAAGAAGGCGCGGTTCCGCCTCAATGAGGAATCGAAATGCGCGGTTGATGTCAGCATTGGAACCGCCCGCAGTGAAGCAGATCACCGCGCTGTTGAGAAGGCTGCGTCTTGAACCGTCCTCTCCCAGCAGGGAAACGACATCCAAGGGAGTCATGGGTCGTGCAATCTGACCGGAAGCGAGCTGATGCAAATGGCACGCGAAATGTGCAGCCGATAATGAACCGCCTGATCCGACTGCTATTAGCGGATAGCGCAGCGACTCGGATATCGCCGCTGTCAGGGCAGACAGATCCATAGAAAGGGCCGCATGATAAGTCGCGTCCAATTGACGAAGTTCGGATATGAAGGGCTTACCCAAGGCCGTCACCTCCATCAGCTTCAAGGTATAGCCCGAGCTGACGCGCAGCTTCCTTCATGGCCTTCACCGCCGGATCGTTTGGATCTATTCCGCCTTCGGTGAACTCCAGCTGGAATAGGACGCCCAGATTAAGTTTCTTGAGGTTCAATCGCGCTGCCGGACCAACGAAACAGCGGAACAGCTCGCCCCAGTTCTCCACGGGCACTCCGCCGCGTACCACCACTCGACGAACGCGCTCGGCGCCTGGCTTGACACCCGTCTCATTGCCGTTCGACGTGGTGCCTGCTGCAGTTGCAGTGGCCCCACCACCGGTGGGCGAGGGTTCTCTGACCTCTCCATCACCTGTCGCGGCGGGTTTGGGCACTTCCGGCGTGAACGGCGGGATCACCCACACGCCCTCTTCGCTCGGATCGAGCGAGACCGCCTCGCCGCAGTATCTCGCCTGGAGAGAGGACGGGCTGCCTCCTCGACCTATGCCGACGAGGCCGTCCAGGCACGCCTGAGCTAGGCCGGCAGTGACAGCACCGCGTGTTGACACCATCGGTTTGTCGGTGAATCGCAGGAACGCCTCAACAGCATCCTTCAGCCGAAGGCTGCCCTCCTTTGGAATCAATCCGGTCTGCTCAAGGGTAACCGAGCCGACCTTGCGAAGTATCCATTCCTCGTCCTCAACCAAGGTCTGCCAGACATAGCCCAGATGCTCGGGAATGCTGCGGCGCGCGTCTGGAAGCACACAGACGTCGGCTTCCTGCCGCTCCACGCGAAGCGCGACAGTAAGAGCCGGCCCGAAAGCCTCCAGCGTCCCGCGTTCTGCCGCGTCAAGTCGCTTCCGTAAATCGGCTCGTTGGTCATCGTCCAGTTGATCGCCGTAGTCGGTTTGGACTCCCTTGAGCGCCGCGCGCTCCCGGTACGCCTGGCGGAGCTTATTTAGTCCGCGTGAAGCACCGGCAAGGAAGACCAGCGTGTTTCGGTACTTCCGGTCCGTTCGCCCACAGTGTGCGCTGATCTCCATCACGCGCTTCTTTACGGCCTCATTCCCACCGTTGTCGTCCCAGGAGAGCGACGGCGGTAAGATGAGGAGCGACAGCGATTTCTGCTCGGGAAGGTCTTCGGCGGGGTCCACGATAACACGCCACGTCGCGCCGCCGGCACCCGTTGCCAGGGTCTGGCTGCGCAGGTCCTCCAGAATCTCCTCGTCGAACCGCGCGCCGGCGTTTTGCTGGCGGTATTGCACAACGAGCTTGTTCAGATTCGGCTTTGTGCCGAACCAGTACCGCTTTCCGAGGCTGCCAGCGGCTGCAGTGTGTAGATAAAAACAACGATTCTCCAGTTCCAACAGCGCCCCGTCTGTATAGCTCCAGTTCAGGCCATGCTTAGACGAGGCCAGCTTCAGGTCTTTGCCGCTGAAGCCCGATTTCTGGCCCTGTCCGCCGAAGGAGCCGAGCAGTATCGCAGAAGCGAGACCAATGCTGATGCTCTCCCGCCGGTAGTCCCCACCACGCTCTTCATCGAACGCGCCGGCGTTGGATTTCTCGCCAAGAATGTCCGCGGCCGCCACCGACTGATACGCCGGCCCCCACAGTCGAGTAAGAGCTGCCTGCATCGCATCGACCGACCAGCGTACGTGGCACGGCTGAATCAGGTGCTGCGTTTGCGTACTGGCATCTCGCCGTTGCCAGAGGTCGCCTACCACGCTCGCCAGCAGACGCAGCACTCCGCGCGTGCGCTGGAAGTCGGGATGGCTACCCCATCGGGTGTGCAGCGCATCGATCAGCACGGGGTGAAACGGATAAGCGCGCCGAATCTGGTCGCGGTAAGCCGTCTTTGATGCCTCGTTGGGCACCTCGCCGCTGTGCGCCGCGTACATGCCCTGATACTCGTATGCCAGCCGCTTTACGTAATCCGGCTCGTCCTCCGCGATGGACTCGAACAAGCGCGCTCGCACTACCTCGTATATCTCGTCCTCAGCAACCGGCTTGATATCCGCCCCCAGGCGCTGGAAACGCTTCTCGAGCGTCACAAAAGCTTCCTGGCCTTTCTCGCTCTGGGCAACCTCAAGCTTACTCGCCGGCAGCGTGGCGATCACGACCGCGCCGGGCACCTGTTGGACAGCCTCCGTCAACTGCTGAATGAACGAGATCGTCTGATCGGCCAGCGTCGTGTCGCCGACAGGCACCGCCGCCGCTCCCACGCAGTAATCCGCGAGTTCGTCCAGCAAGATCAAGCATGGTGAAGCCTCGCGCAGGACGTCCACAAAGATTCCCTGAGGGACACTCTGCTTCTCATCGTTCGCCCGGATCATCTCGTACAGCTTCGACCCGCCGAGTTGCAGGGCCAACTCGCCCCAGAGCGTCCTGGTATGCACACCCTCCGGCGTTTTTCGGCCCTGGGTCGCATCGCACGACGCATTCGTGAAGACGGCCACGCCCTTGATCTTCTTCGGGAAACGTCCGCCAATGGCCTTGCCCAGGTCAGCCGCTGCGGGCGAGTTCTTCAGCTTATCGGCATGGCTGGCCAGGTGCCACAGCGCAACCAGCGTGTGCGTCTTGCCGCCGCCAAAGGTTGTCTGGAGGCTGATGATGCGATCGCCGCTGTCGCGCTTGCCCTCAAGCGCCTCGGTGACACGTTTCAGCACCGTAGCGAGACCTGCGGTCATAAAGGTCTTGCGGAAAAACTCCTCCGGATCAAGATAGACCTCTGGGGCAGTCTTCTGCACCACCGCCCAGACGTTCGCCGCGAAGACCGCCTCGTCAAGCCGCCCCTCCCGGATATCTTTGTGCGGCGTAGCGACCGCGTACCATGGTTTCAGGTTTTCGTTTGCCATCATTCCTCTCCCGAGCCGGACAGATAGGTCTCGGCGGCCCTGATGAACTCGGCCGCCCACTCGCACACCGCAGCGGCCTGCTCTTCGGGCACGTCCCTCTCCACGCCGTAGTCGCCGATGTTCCGAATGTCCTCGGCGTCGATCAACCACCGGTGGAACTTCGCGTCCATCCGGGCCGTCTTGGCAAACTTTTTGCCGAACGCGGCGATGACCGCCGAATGGCTGCTGTAGGACAGACCCATCTGCGCCAGCAACGCTTCCGCCACGTAGAACATGGCGTAGTAGGCGCGAGATGCGCCGAATCCGGGGTGCCCGTCCCGGATGAGACTCTTGGCCGCTTCCAGGCTCTCCCTGGCCTTTCGGATCATCGCCCCAACCTCGGCGGAGGTCATACGGGCACCCCCTCTCTTCGAACGTTCATCAGGAACGGCGTTGACCGCGATTCATAGTCTTCGCGGGTCACGAAGGCCCGCGAGATGACAACGTCGTGCTCCAGGCTGAGCGCTGCGGTGAGTTCCGACGTCTTCTCCAGAAGTTCACTGTACTCGAATGGTCCTTTCATCACACACAGCACGTCGATGTCCGAGGCAGCCTCGGCATCTCCTCGCGCCCGCGAGCCATACAGAACAAGGGAATGAAGGGCGTCTCCAAGAATCTTCGAAAGTTCCGTACGGTATTGGGCAAGTATCTCGTGCACTTCCTCTTGCGTTGTCATGTTTCTTTCCTCGCTTGTGAGTCAAACAATCCCCGGTCCCGCGTTGCAATACGTTTTCCTTCCGCGCGCAGCGTCTGCCGTTCGCCGAGGAGCGCGTTTACCAGCTTCCAGTCTTCGGCGTCGCGCGGCAGGACCTCGAAGAGCGCCTGGCCGAGTTTCCAGAACGGGCCGTCCTCCAGGAGGTCGCGCTGGGCCAGATAAGCGACCAGATCGGTGCGCTGCTCCTCGCGCCACAGCAGCAAGGCCCGGTGAAGCGCATCGATCAGCGGCGGGTTCGGGTCGGTCCCCAGACCGCGCCGGTCGGCGCGATCGGCCAGCATCGCCAGGCGGCACTTGGGGCCGTCTACGACGAAGATGCCGTTCTGCCGCGCCACTTCCATTGTGCTCTCCGCCTCGCCGCCAATCTGCACCACCAGCCGCGCATCGTCATATGCCTGCTCGGAAACCCCATAGAGGTTGGCCCAGACGTAGTAGAGCGTGGAGAGGTTGTCGCCCCGGAACTCGCCCGCGATGGCATCGCGCGCCACTTCCCGGGCCAAGTCCAGCAATTCCGGTATCTCCACGCACGTGCCATCGGCTTTCTCCACCCGTTCATACTTCCCGAACACGCCGACCGCCGGCCCGTAGCAGGCTACGATCAGGTCAGCGCGACGAAAGCCATACGACCAGAACCGCTTGACCGCCTCCGCAACAGCCTGCTCGATCTCCTTGCGGACATTGCGGAAGGATGCGGCACTGCCGACCTTGCGGGCACGACACGCCACGGTGATTGAGGAGGCAAGGGATGATGTGCCGAGCGCGACTGAGCGGTTCTTGAGTTCTGTATCAATAGGCCACGTTGCGTCGACTGACAGACCCGCCTCGAAAAGGGCACTGATAAGAGCGGTCCATGCCTTTGTGGACTGGTGAGCAAACATAACGGAGATTACACCATCTGGCTTGATGACACGCTTCGTCTCAGCGAGTACCGCCCCCAACTTGGACTTGAAATGTGTCTCAGACTTCCGCATGTCTCCCTGATGTCGGTGTTTTAGTGCTGTTGCCTCTTCGGTCTTGGGCGTGAGCGGTGTTACCAATGCTTCAGGAACGATTTCTGCCAAGCCGCGTTTCAGCCAGACGTAGAAGAAGTCGGAAAGGTCTGAATAGGCAATGGCGTCAAAATAGGGAGGATCAGTAACAACAACATCTGCGATAGTCGGAGCCAATGCTATCGCTGCACCGTTGCCACGAAAGACGTGAGCGGGTGTCTCAGCGTCATACTCGCGCTTCAGGAAAGCCAGCATCCAGTCAATCTGATTCGCGAAGCCGCCCGTCACGCTTGAGAACGGATTAGCTTCAGGGTAGTCCCATTTCATTGGAAGCGCTTGGGCGTCAAACGGGGTCTGAAACTTTTCCCCACCAGTATCCCACCGGCCTACCACGGTCATTCGCATGGTGTTACGGCTGACCCACAAGCCCAGGTACACCCCGACCGCCTTGCGGTACTCGTGATCGTCAATCTCGTTCTTCATCACCTTGAGCGCATCGTGAAGACACTCCACGAAGGTTTGCATGGCGACGATCTGGCGCGGGTTGAAGATCGATCCCCAGGTCTTCATGCCGTAGAGATGAACTCGAATTCCCGTGGAGTTCGATACGTCGTCCTCGGCATCATCCGCGTTGATCTCTGCCAGAATCAACTCCTGCGGTCGCTCTACCTTCATGGCCGCAGCTTCCTCGAACGCCTCGAGGTCGATCTTCTCGACTGGGCGATAGTCTTTTCCGTTCTTGCCTTCGACTATGACCGCGACCATTCGTTCGCCCATCTGCCCGTTGATGCCCGCCTTGCGCAGGTCGGCCACGGGCGTTACCTGCTCACAGTAGGGACACCGCACATTGCCCCGGTTCTGCATGGTGCCATCCGTCTGTCCAATGGCTCCGTCTTTCGCCACACCGAACCGAACCGCCTTCTGCGGCTTGTCCACGTCCATCGTCAGCGCTATCTTCTTGTCCTCCTTGTTGCAGACAAGGAGACTGCGCAGGAGAGGAATTTCGCCTCGGCAGGAGGGGTTCGAGCAAGGGGCTGTGCGCGCCCATAAATAGCCGATAACAGGCTTGCCGTCGTCGCCCGCTGGATACAGGTGACCGATCTTCTCTTTTGCCCGCTCCAGAATCCAGTTCGCCCACCGATCCACATCGTGTACCAGGGGATTGAATGATTGAGGGAGTGAGTGATTGAGTGATTCGGACGGCGAATCGGGAAAGAGCGGATCGGATTTCGCGGCAGCCAGTTCCCTCTTGAATCGCTCAATCTCCCGCTCGCTGAATCTCTCAATTCGTCCGTATTTCTGCGGGAATTCGCAGGTCGCCCGCAGGATGAGATAGGCGACTGGGTTGTAGTCGTTTGCGATGGCTTGGCACCCGAGCCGACCCGCCTCCAGCGGAATGGCCCCACCGCCGGCAAAGGGGTCGAGCACGGTGGGGGTGCGGCCGCCGTGCGCCTTGCGGATTTCCTCGCGGAACCACTCCAGCGTTTCGCTGTTCTCTGTCTCGCGCTTCCAGTGCAGAATGCCGCCTTCGG
>Ga0210003_1004486_pt1:0-10000 | contig 11033 bp, 5 predicted proteins | sample LantaG_FD_182804 | JGI IMG/M metagenome (GOLD analysis project Ga0210003, IMG submission 182804) | Deep subsurface microbial communities from Baltic Sea to uncover new lineages of life (NeLLi) - Landsort_02402 metaG (SPAdes) (version 2) | ecosystem: Environmental > Aquatic > Marine >...
CCCTCGGTAGTGGGGAGAAAGCGAGGGTCTCGGCCCTCGGTAGTGGGGGGAGAAAGCGAGGGCCTCGGCCCTCGGTAGTGGGGGGAGAAAGCGAGGGCCTCGGCCCTCGGTAGTGGGGAGAAAGCGAGGGCCTCGGTAGTGGGGGGAGAAACGAGGGCCTCGGCCATCGAATTGGCGATCGAAGAAGAAGAAAAAAAAGGAAAAAACTTCACCGCGCCCTCTTCCTTCCTCTCCCCTCCGATTCTCCCACCTGTTGCGCTCCGTGACCGCCGGGTTTTCCCAGTCCCTGGCGTGGCTCGGGTGGGAGGCGCCGAGCGCGCCCGAGGCCGTGGGCGGGGGAGGCAGCGAGGAGGAGGTCATCTTCTTGATGGCGTCGTCGTCGTCGTTGTCGTCGGGATCGACAGAGGGCAACGACGAGGAAGATGGGAAAGCTGCTGGACGAAGAACAGCTCTTTTCCTGGCCTCTGGCTTGGACGGGCAGAAGCAGAGAGGTGTCGCACGCGACGCGACGCGGAGAGAGAGCGCTGCGGGCGCCAGTGGAGTGGCTGGTTGGGGGTCTCTATTCCGAAAGAATTTCTTCGAGTTTTGATTTGGACAGAGCTCTCGAGAACGATTCAGAGGCCATTTTTTTCTCTCTCGCTCGCTCGATCACTCCCTTTTTTCAAAAGTTTTCTCTTCTCTCGAAGTCCCAGGGTTCAAAAAACACCCTTCGCGCGCCGCCTTGCGCGCTCTCTTTCGCTTTTCTTTTCGTGTCAGTGTGCACGGCTGACCGCTCTCGAGAGTGCGCTACATCCGTTGCGTCGCTGCGAAGCGTGGGAGAGACTGGGAAGACAAACGAAAGCGACGACGACGATGGCTGCCTCGTTGCTGCTTCGAAACCGAGAAAGGCAATCTCTTTTGTCCTTTGTTCTCCTCGTCTCCCTCTTCTCCTGCTCTTCTCTGCTCGCCGTCGACGCGAGGCGACATAGGCAGCTGTCTCGGTACGTGGAGAGTTTTCTTACAATGATGGAGGGGGTGAAGGGAAAGAGAGAGGAAGATGATGGGAAGCATCGATTGAGGTGCGCCTGAACGAAAAAACGAAAACGGAAGGAAACTCAACCTCTTCTCTTCCTTTTTCCCTCTTCCACTTCCCACCACCAACAGCGAGTTCCCCGGCCTTAACGACAACGACGGCGGGCCTGACTCGCTTTCCACCTCGGCGACCGAGTGCGACAACACCGAGACGGGACTGTGAGTAGGGTCGGTTTTCGATGTTAAGAAGGGAAAGAAGGAAGCAAAAGAAAAAACAAAACTCACTTCTCTTTTCACTCTCTTTCCATCTCTTCTCTCTCCTCCCTCAGCTGGCTCATCGCCGACTCGGCGGGCTACGTCTGCTCCCGAGACCGCGTCGACACGGTCACCGGCTGCTGCCCCAAATACGGCAAGAAGAGCGGCGGCGCGACGGCGACGACGGCGACGGCAACAACTTCGTCGCGCCCGTTTTCGTGCTCGGGCTGCGACGCCGAGGCGCGCTGCTGCTCCGAGTACGAGCACTGCGTCTCGTGCTGCCTGAAGCCCGGGAACGGCGCCGACGAGCTGTACAAGACCGAGTTCGTATCGCGGGGACGGTGAGAAGAGAAGAGAGTGGCTTTTTTGTTGTTTTGATTTTTTGTTTTCGATTTCGTTTCCTCTCCTTTTCTCACTTTCTCTGAACCTCAAAACAAAAAAACTCAGCCCCGAAACCGGACGCTGGGACTCGCCCTTCCACTACTGCGCGGGCAAGTGCCGCACCACCTCCGTCGTGACCGTCCACGAGAACGCCTACATCTCCCGGAACCACCACTGCTTCTCGGCCAGCGGGATCCCCCGCGTGCCCGTGCCCAAGGAGAACCCGCCGCCGCCGCTGCCCAGCGGCGCCCGCGTCGTCGCCGGCGGGCCCGGGGAGACCTGCGACGCCGCGTGCGGGGCGCAGGGCCGCGTGTGCTCCCCCGGCGGGGCCCTGCCCGGCAACGACTGCAACCTGCTGCGGGACCACTTCCACTGCGAGGCGGGGTGCGTCGAGAGTCGTCCGCAGGAAGCAGAAGGAGCAGAGGGAGGAGGAGGCAGCTCGTCGGCAGAGGCGAATTCCGCGGCGGCGGCGCAGCTGCTCCCTGCTCCTGGCTACGTCGTTTCGACGGCGCCGCAGGAGTTGAGGCCCGCGACGTGCCTGACAGTTCCGAAGGCGCAGCAGCAGCACCCCCTGGCCTGCGACGCGCCCTCTCCGGCAGGCGGAGAGCACGTGCGGAGGCTCTGCGTCTGCCTGGCGCCCGGGGGGATGCGGCGATGAGTTGTTTTTCGGGTTTTTTCTTTTCTTTCTTTCTTTTTCTGTTTTTTTTTCCTACCGCTCCGCTCCGCTATCTGTCTCCGAACTCGGACAAAAAAGAAACAAGAACGGAAATGCCAGCGCGCCATCTGCCGCTCCCCACAAGTGTGTTACTACTCGAAAAGAATACAATCCAAGAAGAAGAAAACAGAAAGAAAAAAACTCCTCGTCGTCTCAGTCTCTCTGTCTCTCTCTTTCCTCTCCGTCTTTTTTCTTACTCCACTTTCCGAAACGCCTCCACCCCTTCGCCGACCATTCCCGAAGCCGCCACAACCTCCTCCGCAGCGCCGTAGAGCCCAAAGAGACCGCCCGTGTGCAAGAAGAGCACTTTCTTACCTCGCCAGTCGAAGTTGCTGTTGCTTTCGTCATCGGGTTTCTCGTCGCTGCTGCTGTTGCTGCTCGCAGCCGCGATCTCCTCGAAGAGCGCCCTGACCGCCTTGCCCGTGTAGACCGGATCGAGAAGGATCCCGGAGGACGAGGCCACGTCCCTCAAGAATTTCAACTCTTCGGGGCGGGAGATGGCGTACCCGGAGCCTTTCGCTTGCACGACAGTGATGATGTCTCGGGCGCGAGGTGGAGGTCCGTTTTCTTCAATTCCACCTCCGCCCCAGAGCTCGTCCACGTGCTTCTGGACCTCGGAGTAGAAGTACCCGGGATCGTCGCAGACGGAGAACGCGATCACCCGGGTGCGAGAGCCGGCCAGGTGGAGGCCCAGCGCCAGGCCCGCAGCAGTGCCGGCCGAGCCCGTGGCGAGCGCGACGGCGTCAAACTGCTCTTGAGTTTCACTTCCGCTTTCTCGCCGGATCGCCGCCGGCGCCTGATCCATGATCTCTCGGGAGGCCTCGAGGTAGCCCCAGGCGCCCAGCGCGTTGCTCCCGCCCAGGGGGATGAGGTACGGGCTTTTGCTCTTCAGCCTCTCGGCCAGCTCCAAGAGCAGCGGCCAGCCCCCGTCCCCGGCAGCGGCGTAGTCCTCCTTGCTGACCAGGTGGATGTGCGCGCCCAGCAGCCTCTCGATGAGCAGATTTCCCGCGAAGCCTGGGTCCTTTTCGGTCTCGCTCTTCCTCGTCCTCAGGATCAAGTGGCACTCGAGCCCGGCTGCTCGCGCTGCTGCTGCCACGGCTCGCGCGTGGTTGCTCTGGATGCCACCGATGGACAGGAGCGCGTCTGCTCCCTTGTTCAGGGCGTCTGCCACCAGGAACTCGAGCTTGCGTACCTTGTTGCCAGAGAGCTCGAGGCCCGAAAGGTCGTCTCGCTTGATGAAAAGATCCACGGACTTTGACGAAACCTTCTCCTCCTCGAGGGCACCCTTCCAGCGGTGGATCGGCGTCGGCAAGATGCCCAGCGCGAATCGCCGAGTCGGTGGGTGCGGGAGCCTGGCAGCAAAGGGGGGTGGCGTGTAGGGCTCGAGCGAGTGGAGGGCGCGGGTTGTTGAGGTTGAGGTTGAGGTTGGAGTGGTCGCTGGGGTAGTGGGCATCGTTTTTGCTTTTTTGACAGTTCTCCCAGCTCGGGGCAGTGGATTCGAACTGATGTGGACTAGATTGATCTCCTCGACGTGATCTACACGCTCAGGGTGAAATTGAGAGGAGCAGAGGAGCGGAAGAGTGTAAAGCGTGAGCTACATGCGATCGAACTAACCCGAGCGAAAGAGTGAGTGAAGGAGGAGCCGGGTTTTTGCTCGACGAACGAACGAAATCGCCGACGGCTTTTCTCTTCACTTTTTTCTCTTCCTCTCTTCTTTGCTCGCTTGCCGCGCTCGATCGAGTGCTCTCTTTCTCTTTCAACGGCGTGGCTTTCTCTCCGCGCCTGTGCCCGAAGCAGCAGCAGCAGCAGCGACGAGCGCAGATCTGAGCAGCAGCAGAGGCAGCAACAGCAGCATCAAAGCGGCAGCGTCTTCAGCCCATTGATCGCCTTCGACTCAAACCTCTTTCTCCACTCTCTTTTCTCCTCCATTTCGCTGTACAAATGGCTTCTCTGCTCCTCGAGCAGACGCGAGGTGAGTCGCTGGCTCGCCGTGAATGGAAATAGAGAGCAGCAGAAGCGTCAATGCGTTCAAAAAGCAAACGCTGAGTGATTGATTCTTTTTTGACGTCTTTCTGTTCGCTCTCAACCTCCTCTCTTCCTTTCTCTTTCTCTCTCCCTTGTTATTTACAGCCGCCCACGAGGACATCGAGCGGCTCGAGCGGTCCATCGTCGCCGACTACCACGGAAACCCCAGGGGCCACCGCGACAAGCTCGCGCAGGCGCACCGCGTCCGCCGCGCCCTCGACGCCATCAAGGAGCGCGCCCGGTTCCTGCTCGACGCGCACGCCGACGCCGACAGCCGCCGCGCAGCCGAGGGCGAGGCCCTCCGCGGGGGCACGGCGGCCGCGGCCGCGGCGACGGCGGCGGGCGAGGCGGACGAGCGCGCCACCGAGCTCGCGCTGCGCGCCTTCGACGAGAGGCTCGCCGAGGCGAGGCGCTACCACGCCCGGTTCCGCGACGACGGCGAGATCACGATGGACGACGAGCTCGCGGCCGCGACGGCGGCGGCCAGGGCGAGGAGCCTCGGCGGCGGGCTCGGGGGCGGCGGCGCCGCAGGAGTCGCCGCCGCCGCCGCCGCATCCGCCGGCATCTCTTCTTCCTTGCTCTCCTCGCTGGACGCGGCGGCCGCGGCCCTGGCGGCGGACGCCTCGGCGCTGCCCTCGTTCACGGGCGAGGAGGCCGGCGGCCGCTGCCTCGACCTCCACCAGCACCACCTCGCCTTTGTCAACTGCAACCCTTCGAGCAAGAGCGTGAGAAGCAAGATGGCGTTCGGGCGACAGGACTGCGACTACAGCGAGTTTTTAACTTCGCTCTCGGACTTTGATATGCTGGTCGTGGCCCCCACAAGCGGAGGAAACTCTTGCCGCGGACGACGCCGCTCGCGGGCGCGGTCGGCGGCGCCGTGGAGGCAGTACCTGAAGTCTCTGCTGGCCTACCTCGAGGACTTCCACGCCCGCACGCAGCCCCTCACGCCGCTGGCCAAGGTCTACAAGGCCGCTGGCGTCGAGGACTTTGAAGCGAGGTGGGAGGCAGGGAGGGTGGAAGGGTGGCGAGACCGGGGGCTGGGTGAAGGCGGCGACGGCGAAGAAGGAGGAACAGCAGCTCTCCCTTCGTCTTCTTCTTCCGCTCCCCTGCCTCTCGCCCTCCCTTCGCCGGCTCTGGACCTCTTGCCCTTCTCCTCCGCCGCGGAGCTCGAGGCGCTGGGAGCGGACGCCCTCAGGGACGCCCTCTCAGCGCTCGGCCTCAAGGCGGGGGGCAGCGTCGAGCAGCGCGCGGCGCGGCTGTGGCTTACCAAGGGGACGCCGCTGACGTCGCTCGACGCGAAGCACTTCGCTAAAGGTTCCAAGGTGGCTACCGCGGTGGCTGCCGCGAAGAAGGTCGCAGCGCCGCTGGCTCTGCCGGCACCTGGAGACGAAGCGACGCGTCGCCTGTTGGACCCGTCATCCAAAAAGAAAGAAGGCGTCGAGGCCTGCTCCCGCGCCTCCGCCCTGCTCGAGCTCAAGGTCTCCGCCCTCCTGAAGGGCCCCCTGGCGGCGGCCCTGGAGGAGACCAGGGCCAGCGTCGAGAAGAAGGCCGCGAGGACCTACGAGGAGGCCCTGGCGGACGCCGAGGAGCGCGAGGCCGCCGACGGAGGAGGAGGTGAGTTTGGCGGCGGCGGAGCTGAAACTGCTGCCGCCGCTGCGGCCACCGCCAACGACGACACCGCCTTCGACTCGGACGAGGACGACGAGCACGTCCATAACCCGCTCAAGCTGCCCCTGGGCTGGGACGGCAGGCCGATCCCCTACTGGCTCTACAAGCTGCACGGCCTCGACAAGGAGTTCATTTGCGAGATCTGCGGCAGGCACGCGTACCGCGGGCGGCGCGAGTTCGAGCGGCACTTCCGCGAGACCAGGCACGCGACGGGCATGCGCGCGCTGGGGATACCCAACACCAAGGAGTTCTACGAGGTGACGCGGATCGCGGACGCGCAGGCGCTGTGGGAGACGCTGCGGGCGAGGAGGGCCGGCGGCGGTGGAAGTGGAGGAGCTGGTGGAGTTGGTGGTGCTGGAGTCAAGGCAAGCGGCGGCGCAACTGCTGTTTCGCACCGCGCCGCGACCAACGCCGCGGTCGCGGCGGACGAGGTCGAGGAGGTCGAGGACGAGGAAGGGAACGTCTACGACAGGCGCACGTACGAGGACCTGAAGAGGCAGGGGGTTTTGTAAAAAGAGAGGCTGCTTTTTTTACGAAAGCAAATAAGTTTATCGTCGACGCTTCTCACCTCACATTCTCTTTCTTGGACTCGAGCGACTCGCTCGAGTGCTGGTCGTTCGACTCGATCCTTTTTCTTTTTCCCCTTGTGCAAACGCGCGCGCGCGTTCCTCACCCTTCAAGAATGGACGCGTCGTCGTCATCCTCGCAGCTGCTGCTGACCGCCAGCACAGGTCCGTAGAAGAATGAAGAAGAGGAAGAAGAAGAGGAAGAAGGAGTTGGAAATTTCAAATGAGACAACCGCTCTGTCAGCGTCTCGCTTGCATCGACGACGCTCGACGCGTTCTTCTTCTTCTTCTTTTTCAAGCGCGAACAACTCCTCTGTCCAAGCCTTGAGTTGTTTGTTTTGCAGCAGAGCGTGGCCTCGACGTTGTGCACATGCTGAAAGTGCAATTGGCTTGGATTGAAAAGCGTCAGCAGGGCTCGCGAGAGAGGCGGAAAAGGAGAGAGACATGCGTGCGTTGCTCGAACGCGGCGGCGGCGGCGGCAAAAACGAAGAAAAGAGAAAACTCGACGCTTGATTTGGATCGAGGCTTTTCCGCCCTTGCCGAAAAAACCCGCCGCGCTCTCCTCCTCCACGGCTCTTTGCGATCCAATCCCATCACCAGCACGCAGATCCTTCCGTGATCTCTCTCGATCCTCGCAAAAAAACAATCCAAACTCATTCTCTTGTCTTTCCAAACTCAATCCGAAAAAAAAAAAAAAAAAAAAACAGCGGTTGCCGCCGCCCTCTTCACCGTGCTCGCCTCGGACGTCTCCGCCAGGCTCTCGGCGCGCGTCCGGGCCTACGCCGCGCTGCCCCGCCACCTCAGGCTCGACCTCGACTCGAGGCTTGGGTCCAACGTGCACGCCGTGGCCTCGACGGTGCTCGCCGTGGCGTGCGTCGCCTCGCTCTGGGGCGTCGAAAGCAGCAGCAGCAGCAGCAGTTTCTCTTCTTCAGAGTCTTCCTCGACCTTGACCCCTCCTCCTCCGCTGCTCGCCTTCCGCACCTCCTCGCTCTCCTTCGCGGCCCTGGGCCTCTCCCTGGGCTACTTCGCGGCCGACCTCGCCCTCGTGCTCCTCCACTCCCCTGCCCTCGGAGGACCCGAGGTCGTCGGGCACCACGCCGCGGCGCTCGCTTCCTTGCTCGTCGCCGCTCTGACGGGCCACGGCCACGCGCACACGCTCGCGCTGCTCGTGTCCGAATGCACCACGCCCTTTGTGAACGCCCGCGTTTACCTGGAACGCGCCGGGCCAGCGTGGAAGCAGGGCAGGGCCTACGCTGCCAACGGGGTGGCGATGCTGCTGGTCTGGGCCGTCGGGCGCGTGGGGCTGTTCGCGGCCTTCTTCGCGCACCTGGGGTTCTTCCCCGGCGCAGGCGCCGCGGGCGTGCTCTCCATGGCGCTGCCGGCCAAGGTGCTCATCGCTGTCGTTCCCCCGAGCCTCGCTGTTTTGAATGCTTACTGGTTCTGCCTGATCGCGCGGGGCGCGTGGAGGACCGTGAGCAGGAGGAGAGGGGAGGGGGAGGCGGCGAAGACGAAGGCGGTGGAGGTGGTGGAAGAGGCGAAGACGACGGCAGCGACGACAAGTGCTGTTGCTGCTACCGCGCCGCCGCCGCCGCTTCCTTCGGCCGTCCCCACCGCCGCCTGCAGCATCCAGCTCCAGCCGTCCACGAAGCAAGAAGCGCAACCACAGCAGCTCCGCTCGAGGAGGAAGTCGCTCGAACAAAAGAGGAAGAGCAGCGCTGCTGCCCCCGTCCCCCTCGTCGCCTCTTCTGCCTCCTCCTCCTCCGCCGCCGTCACCGCCGCCTCCCTGGAGCGCACCATCCTCCACCTCTGGTCCCTCGCCCCGCAGCCCCCGTCGCTGCCGTCCCTGCCCCCGCCGCCGTCCTTCCAGTCCCTCCCTTTGCCCGCGGCGTCGCTCGTCGCAGCCTCCGACCTCGCCGCGGCCCTCGGCGACCGTGTCAGGCTCAGCCAGGCCGGCGAGGCCTTGGCGGGCATCTCCGCGGCGTGCAGGGAGAGGGCAGAGAGGGCGCAGGGCTTTGTGGCCGACGCGTGGGCTGCCAAGAGGGCGTCTGCTGCCGCGGCCTTTGTTCGATAGAGAGAGAAGAGAAGAGAAATTCAAAAGAGAAAAAAAAAACGAAACGAAACGACAGCAACAAAAACAAAACACAGTTCCCCGTCCCCTCCCAGCCCCTTCCAAACACACAACGAAACAACAAACACACAATTTTGAACTTGCCTTGTGAATTACTAGAAAATATCGCGTCAGAAAAATGAGAGACGAGAGAAAGAGAGAGAGAGAGCTTTTTTTTTCGTGCTCTCTTAAATTTCAAAAAAAAACAAAAAAAAACATTCTCTTTTTCTCTCTCTTTTTTTCTCTCTCCTCTCTCTTCCTCTTTCTCTACTCCAGCGACTTGCTCACGATCTCGTACACGTTCTCGCTCACGCTCTCGGCCTCCAGGATCCTCCGCAGCTGCGCCTGCATCAGCGCGCGCCTCCCTGCGTCAAACTGCTTGCAGCTCGTGAACGCGCCGGCGATGCGGGCGGCGACCTGCTTGTTCACTTTGTCGACCGTCAAAACGGCGTCGGCCACGAACTCGTAACCCGACCCGTCGGCGGCGTGAAAGTTGGGAGCGGAGCGCACAAAGGCCAGGTACAGAGAGTAGCAGCAGTTTGGGTTGGTGGGCAAGAAGGCGGGGTGCGAGCTGAGCTCCTTGGCGGCGGCGACGTTGCCCGGGGCGTCGCAGCCCGCCTGCAGCGCGAGCCATTTCAGCAGCACCAGGGGCTCGTCCTTGTTGTCCTGGTAGAACTCAGACAGGGCGGCCTCGCGTTCCACCGTTCCTCTCGGGGAGTCGACCAGGCAGGCGAGGGCGGAGACGCGGTCGGTCATGTTGGTGGCGTCGCGCGCGCGTTTTAAAAGTTCGGCGCGGAAGGTCGCGGCCTCGTCGGCGCCGGCGCCGGCGCGCTCCGAGTGCAGCGCCGCCAGGAACGACAGCGCCTTGTTCTTGATCGCGCGGCGCGCGGCGCTCGCGAACTCCGGCGAGTAGGGGACGTCTGCGGCGTCGTCGTTGGCCTTGACCGCGGCCTCGAGCGCAGGCCTGCTCGCCGCGGCCAGCTCGCGGACGACGCGGCGGCGGACGGCGTGCAGCAGTAAAGGGTCGGCGTCGCCGCCGGGCACGGCGTCGACGAGCTCGGACGGCTGCGGCAGCGAGATCGCCGCCGACGCGAACGCGCCGTCGAGGGCCCTGTCGGCGAGCACAGAGGCGAACGCCGTGAAGAGACCCTTGGGCACGGGGCCCGCTGCGGCGGCTGCGGCCGCGGCCGCGTCCGCTGCTGCGGAAGCCAGGTTGCCTTTGTCGGCGCCGTTGCCGTTGACGCCGTTGCCGTCGGACGAAGAAACCGGTTT
>Ga0210003_1004487_pt1 | contig 11033 bp, 6 predicted proteins | sample LantaG_FD_182804 | JGI IMG/M metagenome (GOLD analysis project Ga0210003, IMG submission 182804) | Deep subsurface microbial communities from Baltic Sea to uncover new lineages of life (NeLLi) - Landsort_02402 metaG (SPAdes) (version 2) | ecosystem: Environmental > Aquatic > Marine > Oceanic >...
CTCTCTCTCTCTCTCTCTCTCTCTCTCTCTCTCTCTCTCTCTCTCTCTCTCTCTCTCTCTCTCTCTCTCAACCTCTCCACACCCTCATCCTCAGTCCGAGGCCCTCCAGGACCTCTCTGCCTACTCCGTGGCCGTGCGAGCCCGCATCCGACTCGGCAACCCCAACACATCTTCCTCCTCTTCCTCTTCCTCTTCGTCTGCTGCCGGTGGTGGCGCCTTTGGCGGGTCGGGAACCGCGGGCCCGGCCCTCAACATCATGCTCGAGGCCCCCGACGCGCGCTCCTTGCGTGGCCTGAAAGCCGTCAGCAAGAGGCTCAGCAGCAGCAGCGGCGCCGTGGTGGAAGAGGCGCTCGACGACGAAGGATTCGAAGGACGACGACAGAGCTCTCGACGAAGCAGCGGCAACAACAACACCTTTCCTCCCCCTCTCACCTCCCTACCGCCACAGGACCTGGCCCCTCGAGGCCGCGTCTGGCTCACAGCCCCCTTGTCCGCGGGCCACGACGCCAGGGTCTCGGTCGCGAAGGGATGCCCCTTCGTGGACGGGGCTGCGAGCTACGAGATCGTGCCCTTGGCCATCGCCGCGGACGTCGCCTCCCGGCCCCGGGCAGATGGGATCCAGTACCGAGTCGGCTTACACCAGGTCTGGGCAGAAGCAGAAGCAGATGAGAATGCTGCTGGGGGCAAAGAAAGAGAAAGAGAGAAGGAGGTCTCCCTGCGCGGCTTTGGACGCAGGAGCAGCAGCAAGAAGCTCCTCCCGCCGACGACGCACTTCCAGGGCGCGGTCGCGGTCGAGGGAGAGGCGACGCTCTGGCGCGCCCCTCCCCCGAGGAGGAGAGCAGGAGGAGGCGGGGGGTGGAGAGGCGCCAAGAACGCTGCTGCCGTGGCTGCCGCGGCTGCCGCTGAGGCGGCTGCGGCTGCCGTGGAGGCGGCCGCGGTCGCTGCTGACGCCGCTGACGCTGGTGTGGCTTCGTCGTCGTCGACTGCTGGCGCGAGCAAGAAAGAGGAGCAAGCAAAGGCGATCAAAGCGAAAGAAGAAGAAGAAGCAGAAACGAAAAAGGACGAAACCGCACCTTCTTCTTCTTCTTCTCTGCCAAATGCTCCTCCTCCTCTGTCGTTGTCTTCCTTGTCCGCGAAGAAGAATACTTTCATTCGCGCGAGTAGAGACGAAGAGGACGACGAGGACGACGACGAAGAAGATGAAGACGATGAACGCGACTCTTCTTCGAGGGCAGCCGCGCTCCTTTCTTCAGCTTCTTCTGCTTCCTCTTCGGACGCAACCTCGCCTGCAATCTGGCCACGCTACGCGCCCTTTGGCAGCCCTCCACGCCTCAGGCAGACGCCCCTGCCAGGTGGGCGCCTCGAGGCGGCCGAAAAGAGGCAGCGCAGGCAGCTCAAGGCAAACGGGGTTGCCGTCGCCGGCGCGAGCGACAGCGACGACGATGAAAACGAAAACGAAACCAACTCGAGCGGCAGCGGCAGCGATGACCCGCTCGCCTCGCTCGTCGGCGCCGACTTTGTGATCGACCTGGGTGCCGACGGCAGCTCCTCTGTGGCCTCTCGAAAGAAACAGCAGAACAAGAAGAAAGAATCCGCGACCTCTTCTTCCTCTTCTCCATCTCCTTACCTCCCTTTCACCGCCGACGACGTCGCAGCCAAAGTCCGCTCCGCTTCCTCCGCCGCCACCGCCGCCCGCTCCCTGACGGGCCGCCTCCGCAGGGCCCTGCGAGCAGCGGCGGCGGCCCGCGTCCCGCCCCTGGACGACGACGGCGCCCGGACGACCCCTTACGCCCCGGGGGTCGGCCAGCCCGGGGCGAGGCTCTTCGGCGCCGTCGGGTGCCTCGCCCGGATCCCGCTGCCCGGGACGCTCTTTGCTCTTGGCAAAGGGGACGGCAGCGAGGGAGTGGGGAGGTCGTCGAATGCAGCTTCAGCTTCAGCTTCAGCAGCTGCTGCAGCTAATGCAGCTGCTGCTGCTCGCCGCCGCCGCCCTCCATCGGGCAGGCCGCCGCTGTCGCCCTCGCAGCAGCAGCTCGAAGAAAACGCCGCAAACGCTTCTTCAATCAACGACGCCTCCTCCTCTTCTCCTCCTTCCCTCACCGCCCCTTCCCCTCCTCGCCGAGTCGTCTCCGCCGCAGCGTCGCTGCTGCGCGCGCCCGTCGCGACGGCCACCGCAGCGGCGGCGGCGGCGGCGGCGGCCCTCGACGGAGACGCCTGGACCCCGTACCTCAGGCACACCTCGCTGCGGGCCTTCGGGTCCGTCGGCGCCGCGCTGCAGCTGGGGAGGTTCGCGCGCCCGTTCCTCGACTTCACGCACCTCTCCGCCCGGATGGACCTGGGCCTGACGAGCGCGGGCACGGGGGAGAGCGGCAACGCTGCGGTCGGTGGGGTCGGCGGCGGCTACGGCAGCCACGGCGCTCTCTCGGGCCTTGTCGGCGGAACCGGCAATTATGGTACCCAAAACTCTTCCTCCGACCCTTCTTCCATGCCTCCTCCCCCTGCCCTGCTCCACGGCGGCCGGTCTCACCCTCTGCATGGCAGGGGTACCTGGCACGCTCTGTCCGTCTCCGCGGTCCAGCAGGTCGCGGGTCCCTTGCGGATCAGGGCGGACGCGAGGTTTGCGCTGGAGGCGGTGCCTGCGGACGCCGGGTGCCTCGGCGGCGACGGAGGTGGGGGCGGGCTGCTGCTGCCGCCGCTTTCTCCGCTGAGGAGGCCCGCGACCCCTGGGAGGAACAGGCCAGGGTCTTCGTCGAGCAGCAACGGCGGTCGCGCCAGGGGGGGTATCTTTGGCTTCGGCGGCGGAAGCAACAACCAGGGCTTCAACTGGCGCGGCCTCGGCGGAGGCACCGCCGGCGCGCTGGCCTCTGCTGCTTCGACTGCAGCGGACGCCGCGAGGAGGATCAGGCCTGCGAGGCTGGAGACGGTCTTTGGCGCCGATTACGTCCTTCCCGGCACGGAGGGCACGCTCAGGCTGTGCGGGTGGTGGTCTCCTGCGCGCAGGGAGGCGATGTGCGAGTTGAGGTTGCTGTAAAAAAAAAAGTTTTTTTTTTAAGTTTTGAAAAAAGTTTCAGAAATCGAAAAAACGAAAACGAAAAAACTTCGAAAAAAAAATATCAATGCATTGATTCTCTCCTTTCCCTGAGCACGCGCTTTCTCCTTGAGCTTCTCCCTAGCTGGTCTATTCCTAGCTCCAGGATGGCGCGTCCAGAGGCCCTGGGCAATGGCGGCGTTTGCAGAGTGTGAGTTCTGTCAGTCGAAAAGGCGATTGAAACAGTCGATTGAAAGATTTCTTCACCTAGCCGTCGTCGTCGTCATTTTCGTCGTTGCCGCTTGCAAACCGCGCCGCTCTCTATCTCGCTGCCCCGATTCGCGTGGACAATTCCCATCAGCAGACAAAGGACAGCACATAGACGTCATCAACACGCAATACGCACCTTCAACACATCGAACCCGTGCCTCAAATCGCTCACCTTTTGTCGATCTCCTTCAATCAATCAACCTCCTCTCACCAACTTCAACAGCTGCTCCGCCACCTCCCCTCCCTACTCGTGCCCGCGCTGCAACGCCCGCTACTGCTCCTCGGCGTGCTACCAGCGCCACTCCGAGCAGTGCACGGAGGCCTTTGCCAAAGAGCACGCCGTCCAGGAGCTCCGGAACATGACGGCGGCGGACGACGACGACGACGATGGAGGTCCTGGAGACGGCGGACTCGGGTCTTCTTCTTCCTCCTCCTCTCGTCGGGCGATGCTGCAGGTGCTCAAGCGGGTCCGCGAGGCCGACGCCGCGGCGCCGCTAGACCCGGAGCAGGCGCTGGTGGCGTCTCTTGCCGGGAAGATGACGCTGAGTGATGATGATGAGGACGAGGAAGAGGAAGAGGAAGGAGAAGAGAGTTCCGGTGGTGAAGAAGACGACGACCTCGACCTTGACGGCGACCTCGACGAAGGCGACGTTGAAAACCTCCCCCTCCCTCTCGAGGACTTGGGCATCACTCTGTCTGTTGAGACTTCCCGAAGGCTCCGCGAGCTCGACAGGGAGCACGCCGGGTCCGCGGACGGACCGCCGGAGGAGGCTGTGTTCGCCGCTCTGAGCGAAGAGGAGCGCGTGGCGTTTCTCAAGGTGGTGGCGGCGAAAGAAGGAGAACGAGAAGGAGAAGAAGAGGAGAAAGAAACTTGGCTCCCCTGGTGGCAGGCATCTGATTCTGATTCTTCTCTGAACAACAACAACCTCCTCCTCAACCTCCCTGCCCTGTCGAAAGATGGCACGGCGCTGGTTTCGGAGATCGGAAGGAAGGACGAGGAAGAAGAAGAAGAAGATGATGATGATGATGATGAAGACGACTCTTCCGAAGAGTCTTCCGAAGACGAAAGACCTTCTCCTTCTTCCTCCATTCCACCTCCTCCTCCCCAGTCCCCGCTGCCGCGCCTCGCATCGCTGCTCCCTGCGCGAGCCAACGGGATCCCGGCCCCGGGCATCGAGTCCACGGTCGTCTGCGCGCTCTATGGGTATTGCTGGGCGGTGCGGAGGTGCCAAGGAGGCGGCGGCGAGGAGTGGAGGAGGAAGAAGAAGAAAGGAGGAGGAGAAGGTGAAGGAGTTGAAGGCAGCAGTAACGCTTCTTCTTCTTCCCTTCTCTCCGCCGAGACCGTGCTGCTCATCAGCGGGCTCTCTCAGCCGCCTCAGCCGGGAGTCCCTCCTCCGCCCCTTCGCGCGGCCCTGGCGGGCTGCGTCGAGCGAGCCGCCAACGACCTGAGCGGAGGAAGAGGAAGAAGAAGTTCTTCTCTCTCTTCCTCTTCTTCCTCCTCCTCTTCCCCTGCCGCGCGTCGCGCCTCGGCGATCGCCGGCATCGCCGACGTTCGTGACCTGTTGTCCGCGGGCCGCGTGGCGGGCGTGCTGGCCCTCGAGGACCTGCGCGGGCTGCTGGCGGAGGGGGCAGCAGTGGCGAGTTCTCCTTCTTCTTCTGTTCCTGAGAAGGAAGAGGAAGAAGAGGGCAAACTCGCGTCACCTGGGGGCAAGCTCACCGCCCTTCGCGCCCAGAGGGCCGCAGCTGCCGCCGCGGAGCAGGCCCGGGCGATGAGCCTGCCCGCGGAAAAGGTCGTCAAGGCGGTTTCGGCGTCGGGAGCAACAGCAGCAGCAATAGCAACGGCAGCGGCAGGGGCAACGACGACGAAGAAGAAAAGTCGTCCTTCTTCTTCTTCTTCTTCTTCTTCTTCTTCTTCTTCTTCTTCTTCTTCTTCTTCTTCTTCTTCTTCTTCTTCTTCTTCTTCTTCTTCTTCTTCTTCTTCTCCTTCTTCTTCTTCTTCTTCTTCTGCTTCGATCCTCAAACTCGCCGCCAAGCGGGTGCTCTTCCTGGCCTGCTGGGCCAACGAGGCTCCTGCCGAGATCTTCTCTACCACGGCAGAGGCCGTGAGTGCGTCTCTGGAAGAAGCCGCGGCGACAGTTCCGGAAACGCAGGGAGGAGAAGCGGCGAAACAAGAAGGAGAAAAGAAGAGCGCGCTCGAGGTTTTGTCCTCGGTTTCGAAGAGTAAAGACGCTTCTTCCGCTCTTGCTTCAGCTTCACCATCGCTGCTCATCGAGGAGCTCTGATTTTCGTTGTTTTGATTTCGTTTCGGTGGGGGGGCACACTCACTTTGTACAAAAATCTAAGAAAGAAAACTTCACACTGAAACAAAACTCAATTTTTCTTTCTGTCTCTGTCTCTCTTTTCTCTCTCCTCCTACTTCTTCGCTCCACCGCCACCGCCGCAGCCGCCGCCAAGCCCCTCCGGGTCCCTCTCCGCGGCCACCAGGGACTCCGCCGGCAGCGCCCCGATCGCCGCCTCGACGGCGGCGGACAGGGCCCCGGCGTCCTTCGACTCCAGCAGCAGGCAGACGGTGGCTCCGTCGCCGCCGCGCGGCGTGTCCATCTCTGTTGTCTCGCTCGCTCGGCGACTCCTCCTTCTTCTTCTTCCGCCGCCGTTGCTTTTGCCGCCCCACCCGTCGTCGTCCTCGCAGGAGGCCGCCGCCAGCGGATAGGAGCCCACGCTGACGATGGCTCCCCCGGCAGCGGAGGCAGCAGCCATCGCCGGGGCCGCGGCGGTCTCGTCGTCGAGCAGGAGGCGCAGGGCGGCGGCGTGAAAGGGAGCGAGAGGAGGAGGAGGAGCAGGAGGAGCAGCAGCGGCAGCAGCAGCAGTGGGAGCTTTTCCTTCTTTTCCTTCTCCTTCGCCGCCATTGCTCTTCCGACCAGCCCCCGCTGCGGGTAGCGTCCCCAGGTGCGCCTCCAGCGCCCTCCACTTCCTCCTCAGCAGATGCGGCACTCCCGGTAAGATGTAAACCGTCGAGCCCGTCGAAGAGCACGCGACGGCCAGCAGCGGGAACGGCGAGCGTTTCTTCTCCTCTTTTTTCGTCGTCTTTGCTCTCCCTTTGCGTTCTTCTTTTTCCCCTTCTTCTCCCTGCTCCTCTTCCTCCTCCTCTTCCTCCTCCTCCTCATCATCGCTGCTAAACACGTCCAGGGCCGTCAGCCCCTGCGCGGGCGCATCGGCCATCTTCAGGTGCGCAGGCCGCAGCCGCTCACCGAAATAGTCCCGCAGCCTCCCGGCCAAGTCGGCGTCTCGGGCCAGGGGAACCCGCAGCGCCTCGGCGACCCCGGCGGCGGTCACGTCGTCGTCCGTGGGGCCCACTCCGCCCGCGACAAGCACCGCGGGGTGCGCGCGGGCCGCGGCCGAGACCTCGGAGGCGATCGCCGCGGTGTCGTCCGGAACGACGCTGAGCCTGCGGGGCAGCCACCCGACCGCGCGGAGCCTGCGGCAGAGCCAGAGGCCGTTGGCGTCCTGGACCCTCCCCGAGAGGAGCTCGTCGCCGACCAGGACGATGGCGGCAGAGGGGGCGAGCTGGGAGGAAGCGGAGGAGAAGCGGAAGTGGCTGCGGTGGTGAGGCTGGTGAGATTCAAAGGGAAGCTTCTCTTCTTCTTCTGCTTCTTCTTCTTTTGCTGCTTCCTCTTCCTCTTGTTCCTCTTCCTTCTTCTTTCCACTTCCACCGCCACCCCCACCTCCACCTTTCCCTCTGCCAGCCCTCTCCGTCCTCCCGTCGGAAAGCTCCCTCGCGGGGGCATAGCTGCCGTCGGGCCTCTGCAGAGCGGGGTTCGGGCTCGTCGAAGGGGCCGCCCCGACACTCGTGAAGCCTCGGTCGTACAGCGAACAATAGCTGGCCCCGATCGCATCCAAAAAGCCCCAGACGTCAGAGTACCCCCACTCCAGGACGGGGTTGACTCGCAGAAAAGGAGGCCACCCGGGGGAAGAGGCACAGAGCGCGTCTTGTCCTCCGGCATTCGGGTCGCCACGCCTCGTCCCGAGAACGATCGCGGCGACGCCCGTTCGTTCTAGGTAAGAGGAGAGGGCCGAGAGCAGGTCCTTGTAGCCGTTCCCGGTGGTTTCGCCCTCGGGGCTCGTTATCCTCTCGAGCTTGAGCCCGTGCTGCTTGTCCGCCTCGCAGACGAACTGGCAGATTTCGGGGAAGTCGTCGTCGCGCTCGAAAGTGAAGGAGCGGACGCCGTCGAGGTCTCCTACGCCGGAAGAACAAGAGGTTTCTTCTTCGGGGTTTTCTCCTTCTTTGCCCTCTTTCTCTTCTGCTCCTCCTTCGCTGCTCTTCTGCCTTCGTCGCCTTCTCTCCACCGCGGCTCGAAGCAGGTGCAGAAGCACCGTCGAGTCCTTCCCTCCGTTGAAGGAGAGCGCGACGCGGGAGGGGCTGAGAGTTGATATGGTTTTTTTGTTGTTGTTGTTGTTGTTGTTGAGGTCGAAGAAGAGAGGTCAGACGATGACGGCAAGGGCGGCGACGTCGATTGAGCATCAGCCCTATTCTCTCTTCTTCTTCTCTCTCTCCACTTCTCACCCATACAGATCCAGCGTGCGGTCCAGCAGGCTCACTGCCGACTCGACCTTTTCGGCGAGCAGGCCGCCGTCGACGCGGGCGAGCGAGCCGTCCTCGAGGCGCGCGAGGACGTCGGCCATGGCTGTTTTTTTTTTCGATCAAGCAAAAGAGTGAAGAGCAGCAAAAACGTTTACAAAATCGTTCGAAGAAGAAGAAGAGTGAATAGCAACGTCTCTTTCTCTCTTTCTCCTTCTTCTTCTCTCCCTCTATCTCTTTCCCATCTCGCCCACCATGCTGTGGGTCGACAAGGTGCGTCATGGTGACGACTCTCTGAAGACGCAACGACGGCTCTCTGTCGTGATGACGCAAGAGGGAGAACGAGAAGGAGAAAGAAAGCAACCAAGTCGTTGTCGTTGAAAGCCATCGATGGGCATCGATGGCATCAAAATAAATTCAACGCTCATTTCTCTCTCTGTGTTTCTCCTTCCCTCCTCAAAATCTCCCCTCCAGTACCGTCCCACGCGCTTGGACAAGCTCGTCTTCCACTCAGACATCGGCGAGGCGCTGCAGAAGCTGGTAAGAGGTGGAGAGAGAGAAAAGAGAAAGAAGATGAAAAGAAGCAATGAGAGCATCGTCGTCGTCGTCGTCGTCGTCGTCGAATTTCGAAAAGAAAAAAAAACGCTCGACCTCACTACCCTCTCTCTCTTTCTCAACTTTTATCAGGTCTCCGCCGGCGACTGCCCGCACACGCTCTTCTACGGTCCCCCGGGAGCAGGCAAGACCACGCTCCTCAAAGCCACCTTGCGCGAGCTCTACGGCGCCTCCGCCGACCGCGTCAAGGTCGAGACGGCCCCCTGGAAGATCACCACGCCTTCCCGCACCTTGGAGGTCGAGCTCACCACGGTGTCTTCGGCGGTCCACGTCGAGCTGACGCCGGCCGACGCCGGCACGCACGACCGCTACGTGGTCCAGGAAGTCATCAAGGAGATCGCCAGGGCCAGGCCTGTCGACGCCCGCGGCAACAGGTCCTTCAAGGTTTTGGTCTTGCACGAGGTCGACCGCCTGTCTCGCGACGCGCAGGCCGCGCTGCGGAGGACGATGGAGTCGCATTCGGGCGCTTGCAGGCTGCTTATGGCCTCCTCGAGCTTGTCACGTGTCATCGAACCCTTGCGGTCGCGGTGCCTGTGCGTGCGCGTGCCTGCTCCGACCGAAGGGGACATCGAGACTCTGCTGGCCCACGTCGCAAAGAAGGAGTCGCTGTCTCTGCCGGGCCCCCTGGCCAAACGCGTCGTTGCAGCCTCCAACCGCTCCGCCAGGCGCGCTCTCCTGGCACTCGAAACAGCCCGCGTCGCCTGCTACCCCTTCACGGACAACCAGGAGGTGGAACTCCCGGACTGGGAGCTCTATGCGAAAGAGACGGCGGCGGAGGTCCTGCTCGAGCAGTCCCCTCGCGCGCTCTATGTCGCCCGAGGCAAAGTCTATGAGCTGCTCGTCAACTGCGTGCCACCGGACCTGGTTCTGCGCACTTTAGCTAGGGAGATCAGGAACAGACTCCGCGAGGCGGCGGACAGGGCCGCGGCGAAGTCGCGCGCCGCCACCGCCGGTGGGGCAGCGGCGGGCATCGTCAACCAGTCTGGCCCGACGACCGACGCCGCGCTCGACCCGCTCAAGGCCAAGATCGCGAGGTCGGCGGCCCAGTTTGAGCACAGGATGGCACAGGGGTCGAAGCCGGTGTTCCACATCGAGGCCTTCCTGGCGAGGTTCATGGTGGACTTCAAGGAGTGGCAGATGGCGGCGGAGAGGCAGGGCGTGGCTGGGAGGAGGTAGGAAGTGGAGGAGAGGAGGAGGTGGAAGAAAGAGGCGGAGGAAAAGAAGAAGAGAGAGAGAGAGAGGGGGGAACCTTGAAAAAATGAAAAACGAAAAAAACGAAAAACGAAAAAAAAACACACCCATCTTGCTCTGTTCTTTCGCCTTCTCGCTCGCTCTCTCTTCCGTTATCCTTCCGTCTTCTCTCTCTTTTTCATGCCCGGGCAGCAGCTCGCGACGACGACGACGACGACGACGACGCACGCCAGCCTCCCGGACGTCTACCTGCTCGTCCACTTGTGAGTTGGAGAAAGAGAAGAAGAGAGATGAGAACGCCGACGTCGCCGACGATGAAACTCGAACGTCGTCAATCGATGACCTCTTCCACGCGCTGCTCTTTCCCACCTCCTCCTCGCACCTCCTCGCCTCGTTTCCTCGCTCGTCGGACGTGATCCGAAAATCTCTCTGCTTTCCGTGCATCAGAAAGAGAAAATAAAACAGCAAAGATGGAGAAACGATACCACATTTATTTGAAATCATCGATGACGAAAAACTTTCTTTGCTCAAAACCTCTTCCTCTTCCCTCCTCTTTTTCCCCACTTCTACTCGTCGCTTTCACCTCCAGCGCCTTCGACGACGGCCACAACTCCATCAAGCTCACGCCAGAGATCGCGGCAGCGACCTTGCGCTCCGCGACAAAGACCCTCCACGGCTCCGCAGGCGGCGCAGCTCTCCCCTTTGTTCTGCTCTCCGTCGACTCGCAGGCCTCGACGGCGACCGTCCGCGTTTCGAGAAAGAGGAACAAGAGCGGCGGCAGTTACTCGAGTTCTTTGTCGTCGTCTTCTTCCTCGTCCCTCGACCCCGTCGCGGCCCTCGTCGCGTCCCTGGCCTGCGTCACCCGCTCCCCGCCTCTCTCGGATAAGACCGTGCCGCTGGCGCTCACCGTCGTCAGGCGCTGCTCCTCGGTCGCCTCGCTCGCCTCGGACCCGCGCTCGTTCGACCCCCGCTCCGAGATCTGAATAGATCTGAGATCTAGATTTGGACTCTAAGATGGAGTTCGCCCCTCCCTCGGTGAGGGACGCCTTTGCGAGGCTCCGCTCGATGGCGTCTTCGGTTTCGAGCAACAACAATAACAACGGACGCAACAACAGCGACGAGGAAGAAGCCTCGGTCCTCTTGCCCGACTCCTCCGCCACCACCTCTGCCACCCTTGCGGCGTCGAATGGGTCCGCCGCGCAGCTTCGAGGAGGTGTCGCAGGAGGAACCCAGCAGCAGCAGCAGACGCACCAGCATCAAGACCTCCCGACCTCGACCAAGGGCGCGCTGCTCGCCTCGGCGTTCCCGCCGTCGTCGGCGGCGGCGACTTCAGCTGCAACTGCCACCGCCGGTGCT